>Ga0209164_1002206_pt1 | contig 21569 bp, 15 predicted proteins | sample MTBNYHSulfiMetaG_FD_187458 | JGI IMG/M metagenome (GOLD analysis project Ga0209164, IMG submission 187458) | Enrichment culture microbial communities from rom New York Harbor, USA that are MTBE-degrading - MTBE-NYH (New York Harbor Sulfidogenic)... | ecosystem: Environmental > Aquatic > Marine >... | reverse complement strand
CCCACGTGTTACTCACCCGTTCGCCACTCGTGTATCCCCCGAAGGGGACCTTACCGTTCGACTTGCATGTGTTAAGCACGCCGCCAGCGTTCATCCTGAGCCAGGATCAAACTCTCCGTTGAAATTGCCACAGACCGAAGTCTGCGATTCACGAAGGTTTGGATCTGCTCGATCCGGTCGATCCACCTGCGCCGGTAAGGAGGCCGACGTGGTTTGGACCGATATAGTCATTCCGGTTTGGTCCGTTGATAGACCCTTACGGATATGACGGGTTTGTGTGGTTCGTGTATCACGAACCTTACTGGCTTGTCACAGTATCCGGTTTTCAAGGTTCAGGCGCGGCAGGAGATTTCGCATACTTCCTGCGGTTTCCCGCCGTCATCTGCCTGACTCGGGGTCAGGCGGCAAGAGGACACTTTACGCATTCCCCGTATGCCTGTCAACAACTTCTCGCGCGCCTCTTCTGCTCCGGTCTGTGCCGACCGTTTCGCGCATTCTTCCGGAGCGTGAAAACGCCTCCCAACAATCAGGAGGCGCCCCGCCGACGGCGTACCGTCGCCTATGCGGCTACGGTCACCGCTGGAGCATCATCTCCTGCGAAGCGAGTGTTTTCAACCTACTCCTCGAATCCGTCAGAAACGCCGAAGAAGCGGCCCGACTAGACTACCACCCGGACCAGCGCCGCGCAACTTGAAGAACGCGCTGATCCAGCTTGTAGAAGATACCCGCGTGCGCGAGCGCGCAAACACCCGCGATCGGGATCAGGGTTGCGCGTTTCCGCTGGTCAGGGCAATCGCAACACACGGGCCCGCGCGTGCAGTTACGCGCTTATCGGCCTTGCGAACCGCCGCTTCCCGACCTGCAGAACCCTTCCCTCGACCGCTTCGCGACGCAAGTCGTAGAGGCCGGGCTCGACGGGATGACCGTCGATTTTCACTCCGCCCTGATCGATCATGCGACGACCCTCACCGTTCGACTCAACGAGTCCCAGTTCGTTCAGCAGAGCGGGGAGGTGGACGTCCTCGGCGAAGGTGACTTCGATCTCAGCAACGTCTTTGGGAATGTCATGCTCCTTGAACACGCGGTCGAACGCGGCCTCGGCTTGGTCGGCTGCCTGCTCGTCGTGGTACAGCGTGACGACCACGCGAGCGAGCTGCCGCTTCGCGGCATTCGGGTGTGTCGACCCATCGGCGAGTCCACTCTCGAGCGCGTCCACCTCGTCCACGCCGAGGGTCGTGCACAGTCGGTAGTACTTGACCATGAGCTCATCGGGAATGGACATGACTTTGCCGAACATCTCGTCGGCAGGATCGGTCAGCCCGATGTAGTTGCCGTAGGACTTGCTCATCTTCTGCACGCCGTCGGTCCCCTCGAGCAGCGGAAGGGTGAGGCACACTTGCGGCGACATCCCTGTCTTCTCCATCAACTCGCGACCGGCGAGCAGATTGAACAACTGGTCCGTACCGCCGAGCTCGACATCGGCCTTGATGGCGACCGAATCGTACGCCTGCGCCATGGGATAGAGCAGTTCGTGAAGCGAGATGCCGATGCCCTCACGGTAACGCTTCTGGAAGTCGTCGCGCTCCAGGATCCGGGCAACAGTGAACTGGCTGGTGAGCTGGAGTATCTGAGCGAAATCGAGCGGGCCCAGCCATTCGGAGTTACGGCGCTGCTCGGTCTTACCCGGATCGAGGATCTTGTACGCTTGGTCTATGTACGTCTGAGCGTTCTCCTCTATCTGCTCGGGGCTGAGCGCCGGACGAGTCGAGCTTCGGCCAGAGGGATCGCCGATCAGTGCGGTGAAGTCGCCGATGATGAGCACGACGGTGTGCCCGAAGTCCTGGAACTGCCGCAGTTTTCGCAACGGCACTGCGTGACCGAGATGAAGGTCTGGTGCTGTAGGATCGACGCCGAGCTTGATGCGCAGCGGACGGCCTTCGGCCAACTTCGCGCGCATGTCTGCCTCCGGTACGATCCCGGCAGCGCCACTCGAGATGACGTGCATCTGCTCATCGGCTGGGAGCATGCCCACCGGTGTGACCTCCGTATCGCGTAGACACGCCGCGATACGCCGGTCGGTGTGGATTGGTCACCGAACCGACACCTCGCGGCGGCTGGCTGGCGTGCCGTTTGCACGTCATACTAGCACGAAGAACGGCCGCTCTCGCGAGTCGGATTCGGTCCGAGCCGAAGGCGCGAGATCCGCTCCACGACCCCCCGACAGGTGCTGATGGAAGAGTACGACCGCGACAACAGATCACGCCGACGCGGCGATTCCCAGAAGCCGCGTCCACGCCCCCGACCCCGCAAGAGGACCGGACAGTCGACTTCCGGTCGCACTCGATCCGTAGCCGACTCAGGCGCCTCCTCGCAGCGTCGCCGTGGAGACCGATCAGGTGTTGGCCGCAAGTCGCCGAGGCGCGGATCGCGGCCGCGCACGACTCGGCAGGGCAAGCCGGTCAACGAGCGCCGTCGGCGGATGGTGCGTATCGGCGCCATCGCCATCGCAGTACTGCTCGCGCTGGCACTCGTCGGAGGTGGCATAGCATACGCGTCTATCGTGAAGGACCTTCCAGACCCCGGCACGCCGCCAAGGGGTCGCGACCAGACCTCGGTGATCGTGGACCGCAACGGCGAGGTGATCGCCAAGCTCTTCGCCGAGCAGAATCGCACAGATCGAACGCTGGAGGAGATACCCGACGCGCTCGAGCACGGGGTCATCGCGATCGAAGACAAGCGCTACTACGAGCACGCCGGTGTCGACCCGTGGGGTATCGCGCGAGCTCTGTGGGTGGACGTGACCCAGGGCAAGCAGCACGGTGGGTCCACCATCACTCAACAGTGGGTGAAGAACGCGTTCGTCACGCCGGAACGCACACTCAAGCGCAAGGTCCAAGAGGCGGTGCTCGCATACAGGCTGGAAAAGGAGTACACGAAAGACGAGATCCTCGAGTTGTACCTGAACACCATCTACTACGGTCACGGCGCGTATGGCGTCGAGGCCGCCTCCCAAGTGTACTTCGGCAAGCCGGTGACCGAGTTGACGCTTGCCGAATGTGCCACCATCGCGGGAGTGCTGCGGTCGCCCGGCCGCTATTCGCCGTACCTGGACCCGGAAGCCGGCGCAGAGCGCCGGAATCTGGTACTCGACGTCATGGTCGGGCAGGATTACGTACCGGCCGATCAGGCCGAAGCCGCTAAGGCCGAGGAGTTCGTGCTGGCGGGACTCACCCACACAGGAGCACTTGCCCCGTACTTCACTGAGTACATCAAACAGCAACTGACCGAAGAATACGGGTCTGAGGTCGTGTTCCGCGGAGGCATCACCGCCAAGACCACACTCGATCTGAGACTCCAACTAGCTGCCGAGCAAGCGATCTCGACGGCGCTGGACGAAGAGGGTGACCCATCGGCGGCTTTGGTCGCGCTCGATCCGTCGACCGGTGAGATCCTGGCGATGGTCGGCGGACGTGATTTCGCCTCGCAGCAGTTCAACGTCGCGGTGCAGGGACGCCGCCAGCCGGGCTCGGCGTTCAAGCCCTTCGTGCTCGCGACCGCGCTGGCCGAGGGCGTCCTCCCCGAGCAGACCTTCGACGCGGGCGCGCGCACCTTCGCGTTGCCGAATGGTCAGTCGTGGAAGGTCACGGGTTCCTCGGCAGGTGGGCAGTTGCGGCTACGCACCGCGGCCGAGAAGTCGGTCAACTCGGTGTTCGCGCAGCTTATTCTCGATGTCGGGGCCGAAGACGTCGTGGCTACTGCGGAGAAGATGGGGCTGCATCCCGGCATAGCGCCGGTTCCCGCGATCGCGCTCGGGGGGCTCGAGGAGGGCGTTTCACCTCTCGAGATGGCATCGGCATATGGGACGCTTGCCGCTAACGGCCGTCGCACCGTACCCCACGGTCTGGCGGAGGTGGCGGACGCCGACGGGGAAGTGGTGCGCAGCTACGAGACCTCGGCGACAGAGGCCGCCATCGACCCGGCTGTCGCGTACTTGACGACCGACATCCTGAAGGGCGTGATCTCACGGGGTACGGGAACGGCTGCGAATATCGGCCGGTATGCGGCGGGCAAGACCGGGACCACACAGGAGTACCGTGACGCGTGGTTCGTGGGTTACACGCCGGATATCGTGTGCGCGGTGTGGGTCGGCTACCCGGAGGCCCAAACCGAGATGACGAGTGTTCACGGCCGTACGGTGACAGGCGGGTCCTTCCCGGCCGAGATCTGGAAATCGTTTATGAGCGTCGCTCATGAGACGATCGACAAGCGTGACTTCGAGAAGCCCTCCGGACTGGTGACGATGAGCGTGTGCTCCGAGACCGGACTGAAGGCCACCGAGTGGTGCCCGACCACCATCGCCCCGCTCTTCCTGTCTGGTCATACGCCGTCGACGTGTGACGTGCACACCGGACCGGAGACCATCGACATCCCCGACCTCATAGGTATGACCAAGGAGAAGGCGCTTGCGACGCTCAAGCAGCTGCTGCTGCTGTTCGAGGTCGAGGAGAAAGACGTCAAGGGCGTCCCGGCTGGGATCGTGGCCAGGCAGAACCCCAAGGCAGGCAGCGTTGGGACGACCGAGACCGTCGTGACGATCGTAGTGTCCGACGGTGGCTCGAACGACGTGCCGCCGGTGGCCGACTTCTCCTTCGGGCCGGCGGAGCCCACCGTCGGTCAGCCGGTGGCTTTCGACGCGAGCCCATCCAGCGACGACGGCGAGATAGTCAGCTACTACTGGGAGTTCGGAGACGGCCAAGCTGCCGAGGGTACGTCTGTCACCCACGCGTTCCCGCAGCCGGGCACCTTCGAGATCACGCTGTGGGTGACCGACGACACGGAACAGACCTCGTCGGTGACAAAGGAGATCGTGGTCAAGTAGCGCGCACAGTGTGAGCTATCTTACCCCGCGGTAGAAGTGTCCAGCCGTCACCGTCTCGACCACCGGCTCCGCGGGGGACTGACGACCCGCGGCAGCCGCGACCAGCGCGTTGCGGACCGCCGTCGCGATCCGGGAGGCCTCACGTGCGCGCTCCACGGTGAAGTCGAGCCTCACGGCGTCGACCTCGGTGGCGAGCACGTCTCGGACCGCTCGTGACAGGTCAAGCGGCACTGAGTTGTAGATGTGTGAACGGCCCGCTGGGTCGGTCATGACGGGAAAGGAGTATCCCTTGGAGTCCCGCAGTGCATGCCAGCCCTGGCGGCGCGCACACGTCTCGCAACGCTGGGAACACTCGCCCGCCGCCATTAGCACGCAGTGCTCGCTCACCATGATCTCTTGCCGCCCGTACACTGCGATACCAACAGGCACCTCCGCGGCCTCAGCGATCGCAGCGACCTGACGCTGCGACAGCTCCGGCGAGAGCCAGACGAAGCGAGCACCCGCCTCTGCGAGGTATTCGACCGTCCAGGGATTGACGGCATTGAGGCCCCAATGCGCCTCGACGGTGGCGCCCGTGTCGGCACTCGGCCGCAGAAGCCCCAGGTTTCCCGCCACTGCCCGAGGCGCCGCGCCGGCCAAGGCCATGAGACCGGGGAGCTCACCCTCGTGCGCGATCCTCGGCAGTTCCACGGTGACGCGGGGGTCTGCGAGCAACTCCTCGTCCAGCGCCCAGTGCGGCACGATCGCCCGAGCGGCGCCGACGTTGAGACACGCGCGGACGACCCCCGGGTCGTGGGACGCCACGACGATCTCGGGCGCCTCACGTCGCTCCCGGCGTGCCCGCGTCGGCAAGGCAAGCTGCGGCAGTGCGGGCCGACGGTCGGCCCATCGCGAGAGCGCCGAGCGCTCGTAGGACTCGATCGCCTCCCTGCGCAGGGCATGCAAGTCCGAGTAGCCCATGCCGACGCCGGGCTGCAGTTCGATGTTCCAGCTGCGAGCGTGGTATGGCGTGCCACCGAAACGACCCACGTGCGCCGCGATCTCCTCGGCAGTGATGGTCTTGGTGCGCGCCCGCTCGACCGGCCTGCCCCCGGCAGAACCCGTGTTTGCGCCGTCCGTGATCTCCACCTGGAGCGGCTGGCCCTCCACGGCTCGAACAGCGACGTCCACCTCGATACGTCCTAGCGCGTGGTCACCTTCGTACGTGCGGCGTGCCGCGTTCTCCAGTGCCGCGTTCACCACGCGAAACACGCGGTCGCCTGAGGCGACAGGCCGCTGCACTGTTATTCCCACGCGCTCGCCCGCCGGCGCGGCGGTGGCCCGCTTGCCACCCACGGTCATTGGACCGACTTCTTGTGCAAAGCGACCGTTGCGCGTCCAGAACTCTATGGTGTCCGCCGAATCGAGCGCTATGTCGAGCGCAACGACCGCATCCCCGCCCGCACGCACGTCCAACACCCGGCCTGCTCGCACGCCGCGGTTGTTGGGCCTGCGGTAGCTCATCATCGGATTCCCGCGTTCACCGGTCAGGTACGCCGAGGAAAACCCTCGCGAGAACGCCTCGGTAAGCACCGAGACCTCCGCATCGGTGACTTTGAAGCCCTCTGGGTCGGCGACAGCGCGGTCGAGCGCTTGGCGGTAGACGCCGGTGACTAGCGCCACGTACTCCGGCCGCTTGAGTCGTCCTTCGATCTTGAGCGCGCTCACCCCGGCGGACACGAGCGCAGCAAGATGCTCGAGACCGCGCAGGTCACGAGGCGAAAGGAGGTAGGCACCCGGCGTGTCGAACCGCGAGCCTTCCTCTGTCAACAGCTCATAAGGCATACGGCACGGCTGGGCGCACAGTCCGCGGTTGCCGGACCGCCCGCCGATCACGGAGGACATCAGACACTGGCCCGAGTAGCAGAAGCACAGCGCACCGTGCACGAACGACTCGACCTCCACGCCTAGATCGCGACCCGCGACTGCCAGCGCGCCGATCTCGTCGAGCGAGGTCTCGCGCGCGAGTGTGACCCGTGTCGCTCCCAGCGTGGCAAGTTCGGCCAGGGTGGGCCGATTGTGCGCCCCTACCTGTGTGGAAGCGTGAACGCGCACGTGTGGCAGGTGCGTGCTCACGAGTCGCATGAGACCGATGTCTTGGACGATCACCGCATCTACACCCGCCGCCCAAGACCTGTCGATCAGGTCTATGGCCGTAGCCATCTCGTCGGCCAGCACGACGATGTTGGCGGCCAGATAGACCCGTGCGCCGTGCAGGTGCGCGAAGCGGGTGGCTTCCTCGAGGGTCTCGAGTGTGAAGTTCTCAGCTCCTCGGCGAGCATTGAGATCGCCGACGCCAAGGTATACGGCGTCCGCCCCGTTGTTGACGGCAGCACGCAATGCGTCCGCGCTGCCCGCTGGGGCCAAGAGCTCGGGCGAGCCAAGGCTCGTCAGATCGTCCGGATACGGGAACCGGGATGTAGAATCGGGCTTCATACGGGGTGTCCGTTCGGTAACGTGAGCGCCATCACCTGGCACGATGTTCGCGCCATGCGGCACAATGTGAGGTTGGAGGTGAGCGCGAAGCATGTCAAGCCGTCGCGAGCGAGCTCGCAGGCACAAGAAGACGCGTCCGGGAGTGTACGTTGCCCGCGGCGCCGCTGTGGTGCTTCTGCTCGCCATCGTCTTGGTGCTCGGGGGTGCGCTGACTGCGTTCGCCGTGGTCCAAACGTGGCTCAGCGACCTTCCGGACTACGAGTCGCCGGAAGCGTTCCAGGTCGCGCAGGTCACCAGGATCTACTCGGCCGACGGCGTGCTGCTTGCACGGCTCTACCTGGAGAACCGCACGGTTGTGCCCATGTCACGGATCGCGACCGACCTGGCAGACGCCGTGATCGCCATTGAGGACGAGCGCTTCTACGATCACGAGGGCGTCGACGTGCTCGGCATCGCCCGGGCGGCGGTGAAAGACATCGTACAAGGCAGCCTCGACGAGGGTGCGTCGACGATCACGCAGCAGTATGTGGACAACACGCTCCTGCGCGACGAGCGCACCGACCGGACATTCAAGTACAAGGCCCGCGAGGCCTTCCTCGCCTATCAGCTCGAGAAGCGCAAGTCCAAAGACGAGATCCTCGAGCTGTACCTGAATACCATCTACTTCGGTGAGGGAGCGTACGGCGCGCAAGCCGCCGCGAAGACCTTCTTCGCCAAAGACGCGTTAGATCTCACGCTTCCTGAGGCCGCGACCATCGCCGGGCTCGCGCAAGCCCCCAGTCGCCTGAACCCCTACGACAACCCGGAAGGCGCGAAGGCGCGGCGCAACCTGGTTCTCGGACGGATGTTGTTCAACGGTTTCATCACCCAGGAAGAACATGATGTCGCAATAGCGGCGCCGCTTGACGTCAACAAGATCGAGGAGCCCGAGAGCGGCATCTATCAGGCGCACTACTTCGTGGCCCACGTGAAGAAGCTCCTGCAGCAGGAGTACAGCCAGTCGCTGGTGTTCCAGGGCGGGTTGGACGTCTACACGACCCTGGATACCCGCATCCAGAAGATGGCCGAGGAGTCAGTGAGCAGCTCGCTTGGACGCCCCACCGACCCTGACGTTGCGCTCGTGTCGCTCGATCCGCGCAACGGCTACATCAAGGCGATGGTCGGCGGGCGTGACTACTCGACGAACAAGTTCAACCTGGCCACACAGGGACGACGTCAGCCTGGCTCTGCGTTCAAGACGTTCGTGCTCGTGACGTGTCTCGAGGAGGGCCAGCCGCCCCACCGATACGTCAACTCGTCATCACCCGCAGTGATTCCCTCGACGCCACCGTGGACGGTCACGGGCGGGGGCGGCGGAATGATCACAATGGAGTCGGCCACGCGCAACTCAGTCAACGCAGCGTACGCACGTCTCATATGGGAACTCAACGACAGCGAATCCACCGGCGCCGAGAAGGTCGCCCAGGTCGCTCGACGCATGGGAATCACGTCCGACATACCTCCCTACCCGTCGATCGCACTTGGCTCGCACAACGTGTCGCCGCTTGACATGGCCTCGGCCTACGGGACGTTGGCAACGAACGGGGTGCATTTCCCGCCGCTCGGTATCCAGAAAGTCGTGGGCCCGAACGGCGATGTCGTCTTCGAAGCCGACCCACAAGGGCGCGAGGCGATCTCTCCCGAGATCGCATACGCTGCCACGTCCATTCTCAAGGGTGTTATCAGCGGCGGCACGGGGACGCGCGCTCGGATCGGCAGACCCGCTGCCGGCAAGACCGGCACCTCTCAGGATTACCGAGACGCATGGTTCGTCGGCTATACGCCCCAGCTCGTGACTTCAGTGTGGGTTGGGTACTACGAGAAAGAAATCCCCATGCGTTCGGTGAACGGCGTCCGAGGATTCGGCGGAACACTGGCAGCCCCCATCTGGGCGAAGTTCATGAGTCAGGCGCTCGCCAACGAGCCTAAGCTCGATTTCCCGCGCCAAGACAAGCCCAAGTACACGTGGAAAGAGAGCTGGAGCCCGAACATCGGCGTGCCCAAGGTGGTGGGCATGACGCTGGGCAGCGCGCAGAAGACCATCTCCGAATCCGGGTTCGCAGTGAGCGCGGTAGAGCGCTATGACGCGTACGCTCCGGCCGGCATCGTGGTCGGTCAGAGTCCGGGCGCGGGAGAACGCGTCAAGCAGGGTGCTACGATCACGCTGTATGTCTCGAAGGGCCAAGAGCCGGCCCAACCGAAACCGAAGCCGGCCCCCGCGCCCGCACCGACTCCGGAGCCGACGCCGGACACCACACCAACACCCTAGCCGCCGCCCCGCCGCTCAGTCGGCGCGACTGACCCGGACCATGCCCGACGTGCACACGATCTCGACGTCGCCCGCCTTCTCGATCTCGTCCAGAATCAGGTTCATGCCGATCGTGTCGCTCGAGATATGCCCCGCGATCACAAGGTTGAGCTTGAGTTCTTCGGCCCTCTTGCGGTGCTCCTCGGAGTAGTGCATGCCGACGAGCGTTCCCACGCCGGCCTGCGCCAGCCGCTCGAGCGCGCCCTCCGGACCCTCCGTGCCGCCAGTCATGTCGACGATCATCGTGCCGGCTCGCGTCGATCCCGAGCCCTGCACGATCGTCGGCCCGTAGCCCTTCTTGGCGGCGTCGGCGTATTCGGGTATCTCCCGCAAGACCTTCACAACGTCGTCGAGAGTACGCGGCGCGTTGCGGTCCAGGTGGTCCTGCACGAACGCGTTCACGCAGTTGTCGGCCGGCGTGTGACACGACATGCACGCGAAGCCAAGAATCTCAGCTGCCTGGATAGAGCGGTAGTGGTTGGCGGGCATGATCTTGCGCCTTACCTCTTGGGCCCGTGGTGCCATGAGCGCATCGCCCGCCGCGATGCTCACTCCCGCGGCTGCCCACAAGTCGGCCTGCATCGCCATGACCTCGTGCAGGTTCGCGAAGCCGGGCCCTTCAGGGTGGTGCGCCAAGACCAGGTCGATGGGGCGGCCCTTCTCCCGTAGGCGGTCCGCGAGCAGCACCTCGCCGACCTCCATGTCGATGCCCGTGATAAGCCCGCGTACCTCGCTGTCCGGTTCGCCGGCGCAGATGCGCGTGTCGGAGTACGGGTTGGTGAGGCGCTCGGTGTCGAAGAACTCCTTGTCGGCCTGGTCGAGCTTGTCGTAGGCCTTCTGCGCCTCTTCAAGCACCTTCTGGAGTTCCTCGGGCGAGCGCTTGTCCTGAGCCATTCCCTTGCGGACGGCTACGTCGTAGATCGTGCTCAGCTTGATGCCCACAGGTGTCCTCCCTCAGTCCTTCCGACGGCGCCGGGCAGCCGTCGGGCGCCCCGGCTTACCGCCGGAAACGTACGTGTTTCCCTTGATGAAGTAGCGCAGATGCAGCTCGTGGCCGGCGCTCAGGCCGATGCGGCCGGACACCGCAACCTCCCCGTTCGCGACATCCCTGCCCTCGAACACGACCACGTTGCCTTCGCCAAGTCTACTCGCGTTGTCTGACAAGTCCAGACCGAGCGCGGAGGCGAGTTTTCCGGGCCCGTTTGTCAGCTCGCAGTCGGGACGTGCTCGCCTGGCCCGCATCGTCTCGATGCCTACCGTGGGCTCGATCGCGCGAATCAGGACGCCGCCCGCGACACCCTCAGATTCGGCGACCAAGTTCAGCATATAGTGGTTGCCATACGTGAAATACACGTACGTGTGCCCGGGCGGACCGTACATCACCGCGTTGCGCGACGTCATGCCCTTGGTCGCGGCGTGCGAGCCGGGGTCGTCGGCACCCAGATAGGCCTCTGCCTCGACGATCGTGCCGCCGACCAGCACGCCACCCGCCCGCGACAGCAGCACGTTGCCGAGGAGATCGCGCGCGACCTCACGCGTATCACGCTCGAAGAACGCAGCGGGCAGCCGCCCGGCTGTTGCCCCGGGGACTGCGGCCGGCTCCGGCCAGGGTATCCGTACCGGTGCGGCGCTCACGCCGACTCTCGCGATCGCCTCAGCCACGTCCGGACCACGTCGAGCGGTTGGGCATTCAGGCACTCGTCGGCGGTTATCCAACCTCGGCGAGCCATGGCAACCCCGTAGCGCATGTAGCGCATGTGCTCCACGCGGTGCGCGTCGCATCCGATCGCCACACGTACGCCGTGCTTCTTGGCCAGCCGAAGGTGCGTGTCGCGCAGGTCGAGACGGTCGGGGTACGCGTTGATTTCCATCATCGTGCCCGTCTCCCCCGCCTTGGCCAACACTCGCTCCATGTCCAGCGCCAAGGGGTCCCGACGCCCGATGATCCGGCCGGTCGGGTGGCCGATGATGTCCACGTACGGGTTGTCCATCGCCGCCAGCAAGCGCGCGGTGACCTGCTCGGCCGGATCGCCGAAGCCGCCGTGAAGCGACGCGATGCAGAAGTCGAACTTCTCCAGCACCTCGGGCCCGTAGTCCACCGAACCGTCAGCGGCGATGTTGAGTTCGATGCCTTTCAGGATCGTGGGCAGTCCCAAGCCGTCTGCATTGAGCGCGTCGACCTCGGCCCACTGCTCCTCCAGCTCGTCGACGCTCATGCCGCGCACCATGCGCAGCTCGTAAGCGTGGTCGGTGACTGCGATGTACTCGTAGCCGAGCGTCGCGGCCATTTCGCGGTTCTCTCGCAGCGTCGAATTCGCGTCCGTGCTGCTCGTGTGCGCGTGGAAGTCGCCCCGGATGTCTTCGAGTTCCAGCAGCTCGGGCAACTCGCCCGTCTCGGCCAGCTCGATCTCGCCGGTGTCGTGCCGTATCTCGGGCGGCGGCGTCTGCGCAAAGCCCAGAGCAGCGTAAATCTCCTCCTCCGTGGCTCCGGCGACCCGCTCGCCTTGCGAACCGTCCTCGGCAATGCGGAACACGCCGTACTCGTTGATCTTGAGCCCGCGACGCTTCGCGATCGCGCGCAAGTGCACGTTGTGGTCCTTGTCGCCGGTGAAGTACTGCAGCGCCGCACCGAACTGGTCCGGCGCGACCACGCGCACGTCTACCTGGGGACCTGCGGTCGTGCGGACCGACGTCTTGGTGGCGCCACTCCCCACGACCTCGGCCACGATCGCCAGCTCGCGCGTCGCCGACATCACCGACTCCGGATCGGCCGAAGAGACGAGCAGGTCGATGTCGCCCACGGTCTCTTGCATGCGACGTACAGAGCCCGCGGGCTCGACGTGCTGCACGCCGGGTAGCGCTCGCAGCTCCTCGGCGATCCGCTCGGCAAGCGGCAGGGCGTCCATCAGGAGCATCCGGCCGTGGTGCTCCAGGTAGGTCACAAGGCCCTTCCTGATGCGCTCGACGCTCTTCTCTCCCATCCCGCCGACCTTGGCCAGCTCTCCGGAGTCGAGCGCCTTGTCGAGCGCGTCGATCGAGTCGACACCGAGCACGTCGTGGAACTGCCGGGCACGCTTCGGACCCACACCGGGGATCTGCATGACCTCGACCAGGCCTGGAGGGAACTCCGCCTTGGCGTCCTCGTATTCGGGGAAGGTGCCGTGGTGCAGCATCTCGGCGATGCTCGCGGCAAGCTTCTTGCCGATGCCGGGAACCTCTTCAAGGCGGCCTTCCTCGGCCATCATGGAGAGCTGTTCGGGCCACGCACGGATCGCATTCGCGGCCTTGCGGTACGACAGGAACCGGAACTTGTCAGCGCCTGCGATCTCGAGCAAGTCGGCCATGAGCTCGAGTTGCCGGGCGATGGCTACGTTGTCGAGTTCGGGCACGGTGCCTCCGTCTGGTCGGCTGCCGGCGCACCGCCGGCCACGGGAGAATGATACCCGTGCGCGTGTGGGATTCCTGTGAAGAGTGCTGCCGGGGTCAGTCGACAGGAGTACGCTTGCGGGCGGTGGCGCGCTAAGGGGGGCAGTCATGAACAGAGTGCTGTGTGGGGTCCTCGTCATCGCCGCGTGTGGTCTTGGGGTGGCGGGTTGCGCGCCGGCTGGGCCGGATACCGCCCCCGTGCGCGAACAGGAGACTCCGGCCGAGACTCCTCCCAGCGTCATCCACCTGGTTTCGATCACCGACGCGAGAGCGCCGGACCCCGGTGAGATCGCCGCCGAGCCCTGGAAGCACTCCATCGGGCGCATAGCCGAGCACTGGATCACGCATGGGGGCCAACCGCGGATCGTGCGCTTCAGCCTGACGCCGGAGGCAACGCAAGCTACCGACGAGCCCTACGCACCTCCCACGACATTGGTTGCCAACGGGATCTCGTACGCTCTCACCGACTACCGGCCGTCGTTCGACGCCACCCAAGCCACACTCGGGGTGAGCGAGACCGACAGCCCCGAGACCGACGAGCGGGTCGTCTACGAGTTCGGGTTCGACGAGGGTGAGCCGCTAACCGGCGGAGACCCTGACTTCTATCGCAAGGCGGTAGAGAGCGGCGATGCGTCGGTCACCGCCACGGGCTCCGAAGGCGAGACCGAGACGATCACGCTCACGATCGAGCGCACGAGCAGCTACGAGGCGGAGCGCGGCGTCACCCTCACCGTGACGGTGCGGGCCGAGGACTACCTGCCGCTGTCCCGCTTGACCGAGTGGTGGGGACCGCACCCCGACGGCAGCGGCGCGCGCCACGTGTTCCGACGCCGGATCACCAGGTACAAACTGTGCGAGGTCCTGTCTGCGCAGGACGTGCCGCCCGAGGCGTTCGACCTCGGGCTACCTGCCGACGCTCCTCGGCAGGTCGAGCGGCACTTGCGCTGGGCCGAAGCGGTGGCGATGACCGACCCGGCCGTGTGGTGGGTCGGCGAACGGCTCGGTAGTCTGGAGACGACCGTAGAGCCTTGGACCTCGGCCACACAGGCAGTACCGAAGTGGCGCCACGGGCACCCGGGCCCAAACGATGTCGAGAGCGCTGATCTCGCGCGCCCGCTGGCAAGCGAGGCGACGACCGAGGTGGTCGTGCACTACCGGGGACCCGAGGGCGCCGATCTCAAGATCAGCAGCATGCCCGAGTTCGATATCGCGAAGGCAACCGCACCGTACTCGCAGGGCGCACTGAACGCCAGCGAGGCGGTGGCGCCGCTCACCGTGGGCGGGAGGGACGCGGTCATCCTGCGCGGCTACCAGGAGTGGGACGAGTCGTCGATTCGCGGGGGTCTGGGCCGCCCGCCCGCCGCGACCGGCGCCGATGAAGGCGAGTTCCCGCCGCTCCCCAGCCCGCGGCGGGGACCCGGAGGCTGGGGCAGCGGGGTGATACCGTTCTACTTCGTGGTGGTGGACGTCCCTGGGGGCACGGTCGTGGTGCAAGGATGGCGAATGCGCGAAGAAGACGTGGTCGCGGCAGCAGCGGCGCTCGAGCCGGTGAGCGAGCGTTGAGGCGAAGCGTCTCCCCGCAAGCCGCCCGCACCGTGACCGTGGCCGGCCTTGCGCTGCTGCTGGTGAGTATCGCACTGCTGGCCTCCTGCGCGAGAGCGGACAAGCCCGCGTCACCTGCCGAGGACCTCTCGCCCACCGACAACGGGCCGACCTCCGCTGACGGCAACCAGACGGATGCCGGGCCGACTCCTCGGCAGAGAGTGCCCGGTGTGCAGACGTGGGCGCTGGCAATCGGCGACGGCGCGCTGTCGGGCGGCACGGATGCCGTGGTCGGGCGACTGGGCGCCTTCGACCTGGTCGTGATCGATGCCGAAGAGACCGCGCCCGACCAGGTCGCCGCGTTGCAGGACGCGGGGACGCTGGTGCTCGGATACCTGAGCGTGGGGACGATCGAGCCGCAGCGCTCGTGGTACCCCGAGTTGGAGCCCTACGCGACGGAGGGGCTAGAGGACTGGGACGAGTACTACGCCGACGTGAGCGACCCGGACTACCGCGACGCCATCATCCAGGTCGCGCTGGACGTGCTGGACAAGGGCTTCGACGGCCTGTTCCTCGACAACGTGGACATGGTGGAATCGCATCCCGATCACGAGGCGGCGATGAGGGGGCTCGTCTCGCGCCTTTCGGTACAGGTCAGGGCAACCGACCGCGTACTGTTCGCGCAGAACGCCGACGAGTTCGCCGTCACGCTCGCCCCGTTCCTTGACGGCTGGAACCGCGAAGACGTCACGTTCGGCTACGACTTCGCGGCCGATGAGTACGCGCGCACTACGCCCGAGGCCCGCGCCGAAGCCCTTGCCGCCGTCGCAGGGATGCTGGACGCCGGCGTGCTCGTGACCACGACCGACTACGTGCCCGCGGCCGGGTCGGCCCAGGAGGACGAAGCCGTCGAAATCAGCCGCGATGCGGGGGCGCTACCGTACGTGAGCGATATCGAGCTCGAGCGGATTCCTGCGGCGCCCTTCGGCGCACCAGTCTTCGGCGAACCGTAGGCGCGAGGCAAACGGGCAGGTTGCAGAGCACAACGCAACGCTAGTCGCCGAAGACCCCGGAGACCCACGCTTCTGCGGCGGCGAGTGTCTCTCGCGCGGTGGCGAGCTGCTCGGTCACGGCGTCGGTGGACGTGCCGCCCTCGCTCGTGCGCCGCGCGACGACGGCGTCGATGTCGACCGTCTCCAGCGCATCGGCACCGAACGCGGGATCGGCTGATGCGAAATCGGCGACGGTGAGGTCTTGGAGCGTGCGTCCCTCCTGCTCGAGTTTGAGCACAAGCTTGCCGACCACCTCGTGCGCCTGCCGGAACGGCATGCCGGTACCGACAAGGTGGTCAGCAAGGTCGGTCGCAGCCATGAACCCACCCTGTGCAGCTGAGCGCATGCGCCGCGCGTCCACGTGCATCGTGGCAAGCATCCCGTCACAGACCGCCAATGCGCTGAGCGTAGTGTCGACTGCATCGAAGACCGCTTCCTTGTCCTCCTGCATGTCCTTGTTGTAGGCGAGCGGGAGTCCCTTGAGCACCGTGAGCAGCGCGACCAGATCGCCCACAACCCTGCCCGTCTTCCCGCGCGTGAGCTCGGCGAAGTCCGGGTTCTTCTTCTGCGGCATGATGCTCGAGCCGGTGGCGTACGAGTCGTCCATGGTCACGAAACCGAATTCCTCAGTCGACCACAAGATCAGCTCCTCGCACAGCCGCGAGAGGTGGATCATTGTCACCGCGCATGCGCACCCCAGGTCGACCAGGAAGTCCCGGTCGCTCACCGCGTCCATCGAGTTAGGGGTGATGCGCGAGAACCCGAGCCGTTTCGCAACGCCTCTGCGATCGATGTCGAACGTCGTGCCCGCAAGCGCCGCGCTGCCCAGCGGCATCGTGTCCGCGGACTCCCACGAATAACGGAAGCGTGTCACGTCGCGATCGAGCATCCAGAAGTACGCGAGCAGGTGGTGCGAGAACAGGACCGGCTGCGCTTTTTGCATGTGCGTGTAGCCCGGCATCACTTCGCCCAGGTGCTCCTCGGCCAATCTCATGATCGTGGCCTGTACCGACGCGGCCGCGGCGGCAAGGGTCGCGGCCTGCCGCTTCGCGTACATGCGCATGTCGAGCGCGACCTGGTCGTTGCGCGAGCGTCCGGTATGCAACCGCGCCCCCGCAGGACCGATCCGCTCGGTCAGCACACGCTCGATCGCCATGTGGATGTCTTCGTCTCCCACGTCGAATTCGAAGCTTCCCTCGCGGATCTCGCGGAAGATCTGGCCCAGGCCTTCCTCGATGGCGTCGGCGTCGGCCCGGGAGATGATGCCTTGCTCGGCAAGCATCTTCGCGTGCGCGACCGACCCGCGGATGTCCTCTTCCCACATACGCTTGTCGACCGGCAGCGACGCGCCGTACTCGTCGAGGAACCTGCCGGGCGAGCGCTCGAACCGCCCGCCCCACGGCTTCTTGGCGTCAGTCACGTGTGCTTCCTTCCTCGGCCGAGGACTTGCGCGCCGCCGTATCGGCGGCATCTCCTGCGGTGGCTCGCTTCGCCTGCGCCGCCTCGTAGCGCGCCCACTCGTTGCGCAGCCGCCTGCGGGTCACGTAGATCGGCAGCGGGATCGTGAGGAGCAGCGCGAAAGCGATACCTGCGATCGTCGCAACGGTCTTGCCGTCCACGCTTCCCTAGACCTCGCCTTCCTTGCCGACCTTGCGGCGCTGACGTGCCCATACCTTGACGGGCAGGCCGTGCAGGTCGATGAAGCCCTTCGCGGCCTTGTGGTCGAAGGTGTCCGCCTCATCGTAGGTCGCAAGGTTGTAGTCGTACAGAGAGTACGGGCTGCGGCGACCGACGGGCACGCACGAGCCCTTGTAGAACCGCAGACGCACGTCGCCGGTCACGAGTTGCTGCGTGGTCCCGATGAACCCGTCGAGCGCTTCTTTGAGCGGCGAGAACCACATACCGTTGTAGACCAACTCGGACCACTTCTGCTCGATCTGCAGCTTGTAGTGCAGCACATCGCGCTCCAGGCACAGGTCTTCGAGCGCCTTGTGCGCGGTGATGAGCGTGAGAGCGCCTGGTACCTCGTAGATCTCGCGGGACTTCACGCCGATCAGCCGGTTCTCGATCATGTCGATCCTGCCGAAGCCGTGCCGACCCGCCAGCTCGTTCATGCGGTTGATGATCTCGTGGAAGCTCATGACCTCGCCGCCAAGCGCGATCGGGATGCCCTGTTCGAAGGTGATCTCGGCGTACTCCGGCTCGTCACAGCTGTTACCGCGAGAGTCCGACGTCAACGTGTAGATGTCGGCCGGCGGCTCGACCCACGGGTCCTCCAGCACACCGCACTCGATGGCGCGGCCCCACAGGTTGTCGTCGATCGAGTACGGGCTGGCCTTCGTGGTCGGCACGGGGATGCCGTTGTTCGACGCGTAGTCCATTTCCAGCTCGCGCGTGCACAGGTCCCACTCGCGCACGGGCGCGATCACCTCGAGGTCGGGGTCGAGCGCGGCTATCCCGACCTCGAAGCGGACCTGGTCGTTGCCCTTGCCGGTGCACCCGTGCGCTATGTAGCGCGCGCGGCAGCGGTGCGCCTCCTCGACCAGGTGCTTCACGATGATCGGCCGCGACATCGCCGAGACGAGCGGGTACTTGTTCTCGTAGAGCGCGTTGGCCTGCAGCGCCTTGGACAGGAACTCCTCGACATACTCCTCGCGCACGTCCTTCACGATCGACTCGACCGCCCCGATGTCGAGGGCCTTCTGCCGCACGAAGTCGAGGTCCTGCCGTTCCTGGCCCACGTCGATAGCAAGCGCCACCACGTCGAGGTCGCGGTTCTCCGCGATCCACCTGATCGCGACGGAAGTGTCCAGGCCTCCCGAGTACGCCAGTACGCATTTCTCACGTGCCATGAGCTTCCCTTTCCCTGCCGAAGAGCGGCCGCGCGAAAGCGCTACTCGCCCCGGAACTTCGCGATCTGGTCTTGCAGCCGTTGCGCCGACGATTCGTCCACGGTGATCACCAGCACGGTATCGTCGCCAGCGATGCTCCCAAGGATGCCTTCGAGGTCTGCCGCGTCCAAAGCGGCGGCCACACCTTGGGCGGTTCCGGGGGACGCCTTCACTAGCAGCAGGTTGTTGGTGTGCACTACACCTGTGACGAGTTCGTCGATCATCCGCTGCAGGTGCAGGTCCTCGGCAAGTACATAGACACCTTCCGGCAGCTTCTTGAGCCCCATCTCGGTGATGTCGCGCGACACCGTGGCTTGCGTGCACTCGAATCCCCGCTCGGAAAGCCGGTTGACGAGTTCCCGCTGCGTCCGGATGCGCTCACCGCGGACAACCCGCCTGATCTCTTCCTGCCGTGCTCGTCGCTTCCTCACGTGTGTTTCACCTCTTCGCCGCGAATCCGTCGAGCCGCTCTCGGGCCGCATCAGCCCATCACCAGGGACAGCAGCGCCTGTTGCGCATGCAGGCGGTTCTCTGCCTCGTCAAAGACCGCCGACGCCTCGGAGTCCATGACCTCGTCCGTGACCTCTTCCCCGCGGTGCGCGGGCAAGCAGTGCATGAAGATCGCGTCGCTGGAAGCCAGCCGCATCATCTGTGAGTCCACGGTGTATCCCGCGAACGCCCGCACTCGCCGCTCCCGCTCGTCCTCCTGACCCATCGAGGCCCACGTGTCGGTGATCACGACGTCTGTGCCCGTTACGGCATCAGCGGGCGAGTCGAACAGGGCGATCGTTGCGCCCGTGCCGGCGGCGATCCCGCGCGCGTGCTCGACTACCTCTTCGCTCGGGCGATACTCGGGCGGCGTCGCTATGCGCACGTTCATGCCGGTAAGCGCGCCTCCGAGCAGATAGGTGTGAGCCATGTTGTTCCCGTCGCCCACGTACGTCATCGTGATTCCCGCCAGCCCGCACTTGTGCTCTTTGATGGTGAGTAGGTCGGCAAGGCCTTGGCAGGGGTGGAAATCGTCGGTCAGGGCGTTGATGACCGGGACCCTCGTATGCTCGGCCAGCTGCTCGACGAGCGCCTGGTCGAAGGTGCGGATGACGACCGCGTCGACATAGCGCTCGACCACCTTCGCGGTGTCGTAGACGCTCTCACCCCGCGAGAACGCCCACTCGCCACCTGACATCACGACGGACTGTGCGCCGAGCCTGCCGCACGCGACCTCGAACGACACGCGCGTGCGCAGCGAGGGTTTCTGGAAGATGAGTGCCGCGGCCTTGCCCTCGAGGGGTCTGTCGCGTTCGCCGGCGAGCCATGCCGCCTTCTGCACTATCGCCGTGTCGAGCACCAGTTCCACTTCGGCGGGAGTGAGGTCTGCCAGGGACAGCAGATCGCGGCCTGAAAGCGGCGTCGTCATGCGTCTTCACCTTCCTCGGCAAGCAAATCGGCAAGAACGTCGAGCGCTACGTCCACATCCTCCTTGCCACACACGAGCGGCGGCAAGAACCGCAGTATCTGCGTGCCTACGTTGTTGACCACGAGCCCGCGCTCGAGGGCGCGCGCTGCCAGCTCGGCGGCGATCGGTTCGCGCAACTGGACGGCGACCATCAGGCCGCGACCGCGCACCTCTGCGATAGCGCCACTGCGTTGGGCGAGCGCCTCGAGACCGTCGCGCAGGTACGTCCCCACAGCCTCGGCGTTGGCTCCCGCGTCGGCCTTCCGCAGCTCGGCGATCGTGGCCAGCGCCGCAGCGCACACTACAGGGCCACCCGCGAATGTGGAACCGTGATCACCGGGTGAGAATGCGCTCGCGACGTCGTCGGAGGCGAGCACCGCCCCGATCGGCAGTCCATTCGCCATGGCCTTCGCGAGCGTCATGATGTCTGGCTTCACGCCGTACGCCTGGTGCGCGAAGCAGGAGCGCCCAGTGCGCCAGAAGCCCGTTTGGACCTCGTCGAAGACCAGCAGGACGCCACGCTCGTCGCACAGCTCCCGCACGCCCGCCAGGTAGTCGGGAGAGCACGGGTAGACACCGCCCTCTCCCTGGACCGGCTCAAGCATCACGGCGCACACCGTGTCGTCGAGCTCGGCCTCGAGGGCCTCGATCTCGTTGAGCGGCACATGTACGAAGCCGGCCGGCAGCGGCTCGAATGCTTCTTGCTTGCTGGCCTGACCGGTTGCGGCAAGCGCGGCCAAGGTGCGGCCGTGAAACGAGCGCTCCGCTGTGATGATGCGGACGCAGTCCTCGCCGCGGTGCAGCTTCCCCCACCTGCGCGCCAACTTGATCGCGCCCTCGGTCGCCTCGGTCCCGGAATTCGAGAAGAACGCCTTCATCCCGCCGCCCGCGAGGCGAACGAGCTTCTCGGCGAGCTCGGAGCGGTGCTCCACGTAGAAGAGGTTCGTCACATGCACCAGCGTGGCGGCCTGGACAGCGATCGCCGAGGCGACCGCGGGATGCGCATGCCCAAGGTTCACTGCGCCGATGCCGGATACGAAGTCGAGGTACTCGCGGCCCTCGTCGTCGAAGAGGCGCATGCCTGCGCCCCGTACGAACATGACCGGCTTGCGAGCGTAGAGGTCCATGTGGAACGCGGAGTCCGTGGCCACCGCAGCCTCGTAGCGGGTTCCCATCAGATCGTCACCCCGTTGACTTCGTCCGCGGCCGCAAGGTCGTCGCCGGGGTGCACCAGCATCGTGCCTACCCCTTCGTCGGTATAGACCTCCAGAAGGAGCGCGTGCTGGATCGTCCCATTGAGGATGTGCGCCCGGGTCACGCCACCACGCAAGGCGTGGATGCAGGCCCCCACCTTGGGGATCATGCCGCTCGACAGCTCGCCGCGCGCGGCCATCTCCTCGGCCTGCTCGACCGTGAGCGCGCTGATCAGCGAGTCCTTGTCTTCGAAGTCAGCGTACAGACCATCAACATCCGTGAGGAAGATGACCTTCTCTGCGTCAAG
>Ga0209164_1002203_pt1 | contig 21592 bp, 16 predicted proteins | sample MTBNYHSulfiMetaG_FD_187458 | JGI IMG/M metagenome (GOLD analysis project Ga0209164, IMG submission 187458) | Enrichment culture microbial communities from rom New York Harbor, USA that are MTBE-degrading - MTBE-NYH (New York Harbor Sulfidogenic)... | ecosystem: Environmental > Aquatic > Marine >... | reverse complement strand
CGCCTGGGTGGTGCTGCGGTACACGAACGACAACGTCGTCCTGGCCGTGCTGGCGGCGATCGGCTCATCGATCCTGCTGAACCTGGTCTCGGCCCCGCTCTTCCAGAAGATCATGAAGAACCGCGAAGAGGTGGACATCAACACCACCATGGTGCTGTCCCTCGGGATCGGGATGATCATCACCGACATCCTGTCTCACGGATTCAACAAGGGACTGCCCATCGCCTTCCCGGAAGCCCTGGCCGGGACCAGACCGCTCCTGAGGGTGGGGCTGATCAGCATCCTGAGCGGGCAGGTCTCCTCGCTGCTGGTCGGGGTGGTGGCCGTGTCCGGGATCTTCCTGCTGCTGTACAAGACCCGGGCCGGTCGGGCTTTCCGCGCCATCGCCGAAGATCCCGCCGGGGCCCGCCTGGTGGGAATCCCGATCGTGCGCACCGGGTTGGAGAGCTATGCCCTGTCCGGGATTCTCGGCGGCCTGATCGCGGTGCTGCTGGCCATGCTGCTCGGCTACACCTCTCCGGGGCTCGGCGAGCTGGTGGCGCACAAGGTGCTGGCGGTGTCGATCATCGCCGGCCTCGGGAACCTGGTGGGGGGGCTGGTGGTGGGGCTGGCCCTGGGGATCCTCGAAGCGCTGGTTCAGGGCTACATCTCCGGCTCCTGGTCGAACGCCATCGCCTTCGTGGTCATGCTCGTGGTGATGCTGTTCCGGCCCAGGGGCCTGTTCGGCATCAAGTTGTGAAGTCGCTGTGACGTCTACGTAGGGGGCTCGCGGGTATGTCTTTAGCGCTGTACTATTTTCTGGCCATCACGGCCATCTACATCCTGATGAGCTGGGGCCTGTATCTGCCCTACCGGGTGGCGCACCTGCATTTCCTGACCGTGGCCAACATGCTCATCTCGGGATACCTGGCCGGCTTCCTGGTCCAGAACCTGGGCTTTTCCTTCTGGATTGCCCTGATCCTGGGCTTCGCCGCGGGGGGGATCCTCGGCTATCTGATCAGCCTGTTCATAGGCGACGCCCCGACCTTCACGGTCGTGATCGTGGGCTTCACCTTCATCTATGTCAGCCGCACGGTCGTGGAGAACCTCAAGGCCGTCGGCGGCACCATGGGGATGTTCGGCCTGCCAACGGTGGCCGGTACCCCGTCCACGCACCGAACGGTGCTCTTGATCCTGCTCTACGTGCTCGTCGTGGTCGTGGGATTCCTGATCTACCGTTTCGAGCACTCCCGCCTGGGGCGGGCGGCCTCGGCGGTGTTCGTGGACAAGGACCTGGCCACCTCCCTGGGAGTGGACATCAAGCGGATGGGCCGGCTCGTGCAGACCTTCTCCAGCCTGATCGCCGGGGGCTGCGGGGTCCTGTACGGCTTCATCTATCGCAGCTATCACCTGGACTTCTTCACCTTCCACCTCGTCGGGATCTTCATGACCGTGATCTTCGTGGGAGGATATGCTACCATGTGGGGTACGGTGATCGCCGCCCCGGCCCTGTACGGGCTGACCCTGATCCTGCCCACGGAGGTCGCCTCCTGGCGAATCGTGATCTACGGGGCGATCCTGATCGCCGTGCTGGTGCTCAAGCCGGAGGGGTTCATCACCCGCCGGCTGGCCTATCGAGTGGAAAACGCTCTTACGCGCAAGCGGAAGAGACACATTACAGATCCGAAAGGAGACTAAGCGCATGAGCAAGAAGCTGATGGCTCTGCTCGCGGCCCTGCTCCTGGTGGCTTCGTTCGCGATGGCTGCCGGGGAGAAGGAAGCCGCACCCGCCGCGGCCGGTGTCGTGGTGGACCAGTGGGAGATTCCCTTCCTCAACAGTCTGACCGGGGCGATCGCCTCGATCGGCGAGTACCTCCAGTGGGGCGCCGAGCGGGCGGCCTTCGAGATCAACCAGGCCGGGGGCATCGCCGGCAAGCCGGTCAAGGTGATCGGCGTGGACACGGCCCTGGAGCCCCAGCTCGGGGTCGTGGAGATGGGCAAGATCGTGAACTGGGCCCTGGTGGCCCTGGGTCCGGTGCCCGAGCCCGTGATCATGGCCGCCGCCCCGATCGCGGTGGAGAACGAGATGATGACCATGACGGCCACCACCTCCCTGGAATACGCCGAGAGGTTCTTCCCCTGGTCCATCTCTTGGTTCCCGGCCACCGCCGACCGCTTGCCCCCGCTGGCCACCGAGTGGGCGAAGATGGCAGGGGTCAAGAGGGTCGTGCAGTTCGTCGGTGTCTACGGCCCCTGGCCGGGGATGGCCGCCGCCCACGTCGACGGGCTCAAGGCCGCCGGCGCTGCCCACGTCGGCGACGTGGAGTTCAACGTGGACGCGGTGACCTTCGGACCGCTGGTCGTCAGGGCCCTGGACATGAAGCCCGACGGGATCATCCTGGCCTGCTGGCCGGACAAGGCCGCCAAGATCGTCCAGGAGCTCAAGAACCGCGGCTGGACGGACATGAACAAGATCCTGCTGTTCTCCAGCGCCGACGACGCCGCCCTGTACACCACCGGGGGCGCGGCGCTCAATGGGACGATCATCTACAACTACATCAACGTGGACACCGACAGGCCGCGCTGGATCGCCTTCAAGGAAGCCTACTCCAGGGACCACAACGGCCTGCAGCCGCCGAGCCTGTCGACCAACTACTACGACGCGGTCTACATGATCAAGCGGGCCATCGAGGAGACCGGCGTGACCGGGGATCCCAGGAAGCTCAAGGAAGAGCGGAAAGCAATCGCCGCGTACATGTTCAACATGAAGAACTTCGAGGGCTTGCTGTTCAACTGGGACATGTCGAACGGCATCCCGACCAACAAGCCGACCTACCTGTTCGAGATCCAGGACGGCAGGAAGAAGCTGGTCAAGGAGATTCGGCCGTAAGGACTCCCTGTTGCGGGGCGCCTGCCGTCCCGCAGCGCCAGAGAACGAGCCCTGTGCCTCCCGCTCAGGGCTCATTTTTTTGGTGCGCCCGGATTGCGTGGTGACGGCAGGGGGCGGGCTGCCGCCGCCCTCCGGGGGCTTTCAACTGCCGCGCCCCGGGAGCCGATACTGAAGGGGTAGATGATGCTGCGTACGCAACGAAAGCTTCGGCTCGCCCTCCTGATCTTTCTGCCCTGCGCGGCGATATTGGCAGGAGTCGCTTCGCGTGCCCCGGGCCCGGTGCCGGCGGGCGTCGGCCGGGGCGCCGGGAACGAAGACGGTGGAGGAGACCGCCTGACCGTCATTTCCGCCGGTGCGGACGCCGCGGCGGTTTCGCCGCCCCCGGCGGAGCTGCGCCGTGCGGTCTCGCTGCGGCTTCGTCACGCCATGGGGGCGGCGCTGCGGCCCGGCCTGGCCGCCGCACGGACGGCCCGGGGGACCCTCGGGAACCTGTTCCGGCCTAGCGAGTCCGCTCGCCGGGAGTCCGCGCGACTGGAGCCGGCTCGCCGGGAGCCCGCCGCGGCCGCTGCCACGGAGGCAGGCGCGCCGCCTGCGGACAGGCACGCCGTCCTGAAGGCGGCGTTGACCACCGCTCTGCGGGCCCGGCACAGGGTCAAGAGCGCCGAGGAGCAGCGGGTCGAGGCTCTCATCGAAGAGGCCTTCCAGGAGTACTTCCGGGAGTACACCATCGCGGGCCGCAGCATCACCGTCCGCATGCCCTTCGCGCTGAATCAGGAACGCGGAGGCAGCGAGGGATACGAACAGCGCTTCCACCTGGGGGGCAAGGGCAGCCCCGATGAGCTGTGGAAGCGCATCGACTCGGTGGTGGCTTCCGAGGATCTTGTCCGCTACTTCGGAGCCCTGAGCCTTCCGGGAGAGAAGGTGATGATCCTCGACCTCCAGCGGCGCTCCTACCGTTTGTCCCGGGAGCCGGAGCTGATCGAGTCTCTCCGGGCCGGGTCATACCCCGGTACCCCGACCCTGATCTACGTGTACCGCTTCGACGGGCCTCTCCCCGAAATAGACCTGTACAACTACCTGTACGCGATAGCCTCCGTGGGGGTGGACTGCTCGGGACTGGTGCACTATGTTCACCAGAGCGTGGCCCGGGCCTGCGGAGCCGATCTGGAGCGGGAGCTGGCGGCCGCCTGGCGGGTTCGCCCGAGCCAGGTCCGGTACCGGGTGGGGATGTGGTTCTACGACCCGGCCAGCGGCTACACGGAGCCGGTGTCGGACCGGATCGAGGACCTCCGGCCCGCCGACCTCCTTCTGTTCGAGGGCAGCGACGGGAGCTTCAAGCACTCCGCGGTGATCCAGTCCATCGACTTCGAGCATGGCCTGATCCGGTACGTCCAGTCCACCGACTGGGCGGCTCAGAGCGAGCGGGGAGTCCACCAGTCCCTGATCCGCTTCGACCCGGCCCACACGGAGGTCGACCTGCGCCACTACTCCGTGCGGTGGCTCCAGCAGGTGCGGCCGCCCTTCGAAGGGGAGATCGAACCCCGGGACTGGCTCGACGACGGAGACCGCTACCTGTGGTACCTGGACTCCGGGGGCAGCCGGGTGGTGCGCCTCAAGGCCCTGGCCGAGAAGCTGGTCGAACGGGAGCCCCGGTTCTACGAGAACCTGTACCGCCAGGAGTAGGACGGGAGCCGGCGGCTCAGGAGCCGCCGGCGGCCCCGGCTGGTCGGGTCCGGTTACCGCTTCCTGGACGGCGGCGAGGGTGCGGCCGCCTCGATAGTCCGGAGCACCGCCCGGACGCTCTCCCGGGCTTCTGCGCTCCCGGAGAGGGCTTCGTCGAAGCGTCCGGCGTCCAGCGAGCGCTGGGCCTGGTCGATGCGCTCCGCCGCGGCGTTCAGCCGGGCGCGCAGCCCCGTCCGGTCTATCCTCACGGTTGTCGGGATCGACGCCAGGCGATTGCGGGCCGTTTGCAGCAGGCTTCTGAGCTCCGACATGGCTCCGGTGAGCTCGGTTCGCAGGTCGGCGGTCTTGCGGGTCGCCTCGGCCGCGGCCTGCGTGGCCGCTGCAGCCAGCTCCTCGGCCAGGGCGGCAGCCTTCTTGTAGCCCCGCAGCAGGGCGAGCCTGCCGCCCTGGGCCTCGAGCTCCGTCTCGAGGGCGGCCTCGGCCTGTTTGGCCCGATTCCAGGACTCGGGTGCATACGTTGCGGCGCCGGCCCCTTCGGCGCTCCTGAGGGCTTGCCGGGCCTGGTCGATCACCTCCTCCGGGGGTTTGGCACAGGCGGCCACGACCAGGGTTGCCGCCAGCAGGACAGCGAACAAGCGTACATGCTTCATATACTCCATCCTTTCGTCTTTCTTCCCACTCGGGCTCTCTTCTATATTTCGGCGTCCGGAGCCGATTCGATCAGTACTCTCGCCGACCGGCAGGCCCACGGTGAGGGGGAGTGCCGGCGTGGACTATGCCGGGTGCCCCAGCTGCTTCGAGATGAGCTCCAGCACCTCCCTGGCATGAAAGGGCTTGGTGATGACCGGCGCCCCGGTGCGGGCAATGAACGCCTGGGTGTCGGCCGCCATCACGTCCCCGGTCAGAAGGACGATTCTCCTCGTAATCGATGCGGATATTCTCGCCATCTCGTCGAACACCTCCATTCCGGTCAGCCCCGGCATCCGCACGTCCATCAGGATCAGGCCGTAACGCTCCGTCGAGATTCGCTCCAGGGCTTCCCGTCCGTCCGCCGCCGTGTCGATCTGGTGGCCTGCCTCCTCGAGGATCCTCCGCAGCAGGGTCCGCACCGAAGGCTCGTCGTCCACGACGAGCAGCCGGGCCCGCGTTGGCCGCGCCGCGGCGGCCTCGGAGTCTTTCTCTGGGGTTCCCTCGAGGGCCTCGGCCTCCACGATCGGGAGCCGGACCAGGAACTCGGCGCCTTCGCCGGGCTGACTGCGCACCGAAAGGCTGCCGCCGTGCTCGCTCACGATCCCGTGGCAGATGCTCAAGCCCAGGCCCGTGCCCTCTCCGACGGCCCGGGTGGTGAAGAAGGGGTCGAAGATGCGGGTCTGAATCTCCGGGGGGATCCCGGGGCCGTCGTCCCGGATGCGGACGACGACGCAGTCGCCCTCCCGGGAGCTCCTCAGCGTGAGCTCTCCCCCTCCGGCGCTCCGAATGGCGTGCTCGGCGTTGACGATCAGGTTGAGGAACACCTGCTGGAGCTGCTGCCCGTCGGCCACGGTGTGGGGCAGATTCGGATCCAGTCGGGTCGTCACTCTGACATTCCCGGTCTTCAGAGCGTAGGCCCGCAGCGCCAGGGTGGATCGGACCAGCTCGTTCAGGTCCACCGGAGCACGCTCGGCCTTTTGCTGCCGGGAGAAGGTCAGAAGCCGCCGCACGATTGCGGCAACCCGGTTCGCCCCCTGGAGGATCATGCCGACGATCTCCCGCGCCTCCTCCGGGAGTGCCTGGGTGTCGAGCAGCTCACTGTAGCCGATCACGGCAGTCAGAGGATTGTTGATCTCATGGGCGATGCCGGAAGCCATTTCCCCGATCGATGCCAGATGGCTCGCCAGCCTGGCCCGGGCCTCGAGCTGCTCGCGCTGGGCCCGTTCCTCCTTGCGTCGCGTGACATCGCGCAGGACGAACACCGTGGACAGGTGACCGTCGGGACCCATGAGGGGCGCCGAGGCGATTTCGTACTCCCTCCCGCGGATGGTTTCCCCGAAGCGCTGCGGGGTTCCGTTTTCGGGACCGGAGTCGCGAAGCAGGAAGCTGCGCTGCCCGGTATGCAGCTCGAACCTCTCGATCCCTTCCCGGTTGAGGAAGCGGATGATCCCGTCGCTGTCCGCGATGAGTACGGCGTCGGGGAGGCTGTTCAGCCAGGCGTGCAGGGTTTCCCGGGTCCTGAGGGCGTCGCGATACAGCCGGGCGTTGTCCAGGGCCAGGGCTGCTTCGCTGCCCAGGCTGTCCAGCAGTTGGGTGTCCTCGGTGGAGTAGGCGCGCCTGGATCTGGGTGGCCCGACCACGAGGATGCCGGAAAGCCGCCCCCGGGGGGTGATCAGGGGCGCGAGCAGCACGGGCTCCAGGGCCTCCAGGGCCGCCCGCTCGGCTGCGGGGAGATTCTGCAGCGCGGGCAGAACGGACAGGTGCTTGACGGGGAGGGTGGCACGCTGCTCCTGGAGCCAGCGCACGACAGGACTGCCGGCTGGCAGGATCGGCTCGGGCACCCGGCTGGACCGCCCGTCCCGGGATACCAGGCACAGGTCCTGGGCCGCGGTGTCGGGCTGAAGCAGCGAGGTGGAGGATGCCCGCAGGGCCCGCCCCACGATCTCGGTGAGCTGTGCGCCCACCTCTTCGAAGCCGGTCCGGGCGTCCACGTTTCTCGACAGGCCGCGAACCAGCTCCAGGAGGTCGTAGCGTTCGCTGAAGAACAGGCGGTCCACTCGCCTGCGGGCCCACTCGTAGGCCGGCCAGAGCAGGAGGGCGAAGACGACCATCGCCCCGATGTAGATCCAGACGATACTGGTACGGTCGGCGAGCAGGCTGTTGGCCAGCACCACGGCCCCCACGAAGGGGGCTGCGATCAGGGTCCCGACGAGCAGGTTGATCAGCCCCTTGCGGGCGGCCACCCGGAGATCGAAGAGGCGGTAGCGGAGAATGGCGAAGGTGCAGACGGTGCAGAAGGCCAGGTGTGTCCAGATCCCCACGGGGGGAAGGTCGGTGAAGCCGTCGGCCAGCATCCCGAACAGCGGCAGCAGGCCGGCGATCGCCAGGGTCAGGGAGCGCTTGCGCCGGTCGGCGGCGGCGAAGCGGCGCCGTGCACGGAGCAGGCGGATCACGTTGACCACCATGAGCACGTACACGGCGCCGAATATGATCGTACCGGTCAAGCCGACTTTGGGAAACCAGCCGCGTTGGGTCCGCGACATTCCCTCCACTGCCAGGTTGGTGAACAGCACGATCGCCGCCGCCGGAGCGGCCAGGGCGTACAGAAGCGCGATCGGCCAGCGGCGCCGGCTGTCCACGTATACGTGGCAGAAGTGAAAGTAGGTCACGAACAGGGCCAGCATGCAGACCGCCAGCAATCGTTCCCAGAGCAGCGCCGCTTGCATGGTCCGGCTGTTGCGCATGGCGAAGGTGAACACGGCCCACAGCACCAGGCTGAGCAGCACCAGGAGGAACACGCGGCGATTGTGCTCGCGCAAGCCCGCCTGGACCACCAGCCCGGCCAGGACGACCGTCAGGGTCGCCGCCACCAGCGGGCTGAGAAGATAGCTGGCACTGTACCCGAGGCTACCCATTCCTGAGCTTGGCTACTCCTCTAAGCAGGCCGAGGGTTTGCTCCGATGGGTTGATGTGCTTGGGCTTCAGGTGGGCCAGGTCCGCCCCTTCCCGGACCATGGCTTCCGTGTACCGGGCGAACGAGCCCTCCTCGAGCACCGTAACGCGCACCGGGTTTACCCCCAGGTATCGTTCCACGTCCTCATAATCAGTGTCGACGCTTTTCAGCTGCTCGTGAACCCGGGCGCTGACTTCTTCGGGACTGGAGGATTCCTTGAGCTCGACGACCAGTCTGAGGAACGCCTCATTGTTATCGTACTCTTTGTACGCCGTCCAGTCCGTGTACGGCAAGCCGGTGGCGGCGATTGCGCTCCAGAGGGTGCGCTCATCCAGGGCGCACAATCCCCCGAGGTTGATGACCTCGTCGATCTTGCGGCGCACTTCGAACTGGGGCAGGTGGATTCCCGCTTCGTCGTCCGCCGGCGCCGCGACCCGGATCACGTCTCCGAGGCGGTAGCGAAGCAGGGGCATCCCGTGGAGCTGGGTGATCACCACCTCGTAGAGGACGCCAGGCTCCAGCTGGTCGAGCAGCACCGGCTCGGCGGCGGTTGCCTCGGGGGATCGGGGTCCCGGGAGGGGCAGAAACTCCAGGAACACCGAGTCCGGGAGGAAGCTCATGTGCCTTCTGGCCCAGCTCTGCATCCCCAGAAACATGGTTTCGGTGGCGGCGTACACGTCGAAAGGGGTTACCCCCCAGTAGGTCTCGATCTCTTTGAGATAGATCCGAGTGTCGACCCCTCCCGCCATGATGCCCTTGGGGCTCCACAAATCCTTCGGATAGACGGGCCGTCCCTCGGCCCGGCTCTTGAGGTAGCCCTTCAGCAGGCGGAGCATGACTTTCGGCCGCAGTGCCCCCGGGGGAAGCCGCCGGCCCTGTCCGCGGGAGGCCTGGCCGGACATCTGTTGTCCCATGCGTACCAGGATGCTGGCCACCGCCCCGGCCACGTCGAACCCGTCCTTGAGGGCCATCTCGAAGCCGCTGGCCACCTGCCGGGCGAAGGGCAGGCCTTCGACGGCCTCCGGCGGCGGGACCGGCTGGAAGGTGAACCGCCGGCGCAGGTATGCGAAGATCGTCCCGGAGGTGTACGGCGCCGGCGGAAGGGTCGTGAGCATGCGCATCCCCGGGCCCACGGTGAGGTCTCCCCTGCGCGAGGTCGCGGACAGGTTGAACAGCCCGATGCAGTTGCGGGCGGTCTTGTCCATGAGCGCCTCGCTGTGGGGCACCCACTTGAACCTGCCGCCGCGTCCCGAGGAGTGGCACCAGAGCGCCGGCGCAGCCGCCAGCGACCCTTCGTCGCGCTCGCTCAACTCTGGCTCGTAGTCATCGTAGACCGTGAGGGGCACCGAAGCCCGGAACTCCTCGAGGGTCCTGGGCGGGTCGTTCCCAAGGATCCTGCGCCCCAGGGGGCTCTTTGCGACCAGGGCCAGGTGTTCCTCCAGCAGCGAGCGCTGGATGTCCAGGAACTGTCCCGGGCTCAGGTCCAGGAACCCGCAGTAGCGCTGCCACAGCTCCTCGTTGCTGAGAGTCTTGAAGTAGAGGTCTTCCGGTAACATGGCTTTCTCCTCCTCGAAGAAAAATTGATGTAACCCCGCACCGGAGATCGCGGGATCCGAGGGCCATTCTTTACCGCCCACCGGCCGGCAACAAGCTTACGAGCCCTCCGGGAGTGCCGCGTGAGAGCAGCCAGAGCGCGGTCTTTACAGCCCGAGGGAATTCCGAATAGGATAGCCCCCAGGCTCGGAAAGGAAGCAACTTATGAGCAGGAAACACAACTTCTATGCCGGTCCATCCACGCTGCCGCTGCCGGTACTGGAGAGGATCCGGGAAGAGATCGTCGACACGGGCGGACAGGGACTGTCCATGATCGAGACCAGCCATCGCGGCGGGATGTACGAGAAGGTCCACAACGAGGCGATTGCCCTGATCCGGGAGCTCATGGGGCTGCCCGAAAGCCATCACGTGCTCTTTCTCGGCGGCGGCGCCACGCTGCAGTTTGCCATGGTGCCGATGAACTTTCTCGGGGCGGACAGGACCTGCGATTTCGTTCTGAGCGGCTCCTGGGCCAAGAAGGCCCTGGCGGACGCCAAGCGCAGCGGAAAGGTGCGCCTGGCGTTCGACGGCGCGTCCGGCAATTTCGCCACCCTGCCGGAGGCTTCCAGCGTCCGGGTCCCGGCCGATTCGGCCTACCTGCACCTGACCTCCAACGAGACCATCGGCGGGATCCAGTGGAAGGAGTTCCCGGACACGGGCCCGGTGCCCCTGATCGCCGACATGTCCAGCGATATCCTGAGCCGGGCCGTCCCGGTGGAGCGCTTCGGCCTGATCTACGCCGGGGCCCAGAAGAACCTGGCCCCCGCCGGGCTGACCGTCGTGATCATCTCCGAGGACATGCTGCGGCGCTGTCCCGAGGAGCTTCCCTCGTACCTGAGCTACCGCACTCATGCGGAGGGCAACTCCCTGTACAACACCCCTCCCGTGTTCGCCATCTGGGTCATGGGCATGGTGCTCGAGTGGGTCAGGCAACAGGGCGGGCTCGGCGGGATCGAGCGCCGCAACCGGGAGAAGGCGGGGTCGGTCTACCAGACCATCGACTCCAGCGGCGGGTTCTACCGCTCTCCGGTCGACCCGGCGGTGCGCTCGGACATGAACGTCGTGTTCCGCTTGCCCGGCGAGGAGCTGGAGAAGCGCTTCGTGGAGGAGGCGACCCAGGCCGGGATGCTGGGGCTCAAGGGCCACCGCAGCGTCGGCGGATGCCGGGCGTCCCTGTACAATGCCATGCCCCTGGAAGGGGCCCGGGCCCTGGCCGGCTTCATGAAGGAGTTCGCCCGGAGAAACGGCTGATCCCTGCGCCGTCTGCCGGCCCCCGAGGACGCAGCCAGATGATGAAGGTCCTGATCGCCGACCAGCCCACGGTAGCGGAGCTGTTGCCCATGAGGGAGTGCGTCGAGCTCATGGAGCGCACTCTGCGCAACCTGGCCGAGGGCGGGGCCACACTGCCGCTGCGCTCGTCGATGATTCTCCCCGAGGGGGAGAACAGAATGCTGCTCATGCCCTCGGCTCTCCCCTCGATCGGCGCCCTGGGCGCCAAGGTCATCACCATCTTTCCGGGCAACCACGGCGGTCCCTTCGACGCCCACCAGGGGGTCGTGCTGCTGTTCGACGATCGCCACGGGGCGCTGCGGGCCCTCGTGGACGCCACTGCTGTGACCGCCCTGCGCACCGCCGCTGTCAGCGCGGTGGCGACCCGGGCTCTGGCCCGGCCGGAGTCGGCGGAGCTGGCGATCCTGGGAGCCGGTACGCAGGGCGCCACGCACCTCGAGGCGATCCTGCTGGTGCGTCCCCTCCGGCGGGTCCGAGTCTACGACCCGGATCAGGACAGGGCCCGCCGCTTCGCGGAGCGGGAGTCGGAGCGCAGGGAGATTCCGGTCGCCGCGGTTCAGACGGCCAGGGAGGCGGTTGAGGGGGCCGACATCGTCTGCACGGTCACCACCTCCCCCGAGCCCGTGCTCGAGGGGCGATGGCTCAAACCCGGGGCACACCTGAACGCGGTGGGCGCCTACACTCCTGCCACCCGGGAGCTGGACAGCGAGACGGTCGCAAGAGCGCGCCTGTTCGCCGATCGGAGGGAGTCGCTGCTCAGGGAGTCCGGGGAGTTCCTGATCCCGGCCCGGGAGGGTCTGATCGGGGAAGAGCACTTCCAGGGCGAGATCGGCGAGGTGTTGACGGGCAGGGTAGCGGGGCGGCGAAGCTCCGAGGAGATCACCCTGTTCAAGGCCCTGGGAATCGCCGTGGAGGACCTGGCGGCAGCGCACCACGTGCTGGAGCAGGCCTCGGCCCGGGGTACCGGCACCTTCGTCGAGATCGGCGCGGGGCATTTCGGCTCAGGCTGAAGAGGCCGCTGCAGGGGCGCCTTTGCTCCAGGAGCGCCTCCGCGCTCCCCCCGGGGGTCCTCTCAGGCCCCGACGAAGCCGAACACGACCGCCGCGGCCGCGATGATCGTGAAGACCACGAGCACTACCCCCGTGGAGGCTCGCCAGCGGAAGCCCTCCCCCTCTCCGGGCAGCCCGACGCCGTAGTACAGCTCTTCGGCGGTGTAGCCCTTCCTCTTTTTCCCCGGCAGGAGGATCAGGACCAGGGCGGCTGCGAAGGCCGCCGCGGAAGCCGCAAGCCCTGCGGTGCCCTGGAGCGGGAAAGGCAGCAGCTCGTAGAGCCCGCCGGCTTCCGAGGCCGCGGCCACGCCGGCAAGCAAAGCCAGCGGGGCGGCGATGCTCAGGGAGCGGGCAAACAGCAGCGCCGCCCCCAGGGCCGCGGGGACCTGCCAGAGCAGGTCCGGGTAGGACAGCGGGACGAGCACGAACAGGAGGGCGGGCACGACGAGACGCCCCGGCGCCCTGCGGAGCATCAGCAGGTTTTCTGCTACGCCGAAGGCGAACAGGGCGGTGGCCGCCAGGGCGGCGAGCTCGCCGACCCGTCCGTTCGCCCCGGGGCTCAGGGACACGAGGAAGGCCGGGATACCGGCCGGCAGGGTGAGCCCACCCCGGGACAGCAGCAACGTGCGAAAGGCCGCACCCAGGAGGGCCCCAGCCGCCAGCGGCGGCAGGATGTTGCGGGGCAAGAACGCCCTGAAACGAAGGAACCTCGCCAGGCGCAGCCTTCGGGGCGCCAGGTACCAGAGTATCGGGAGCAGCCCTCCGAGAAGCGGCGGCAGCACCCGAGCCATGTATGCCGGCTGCAGGGACAGTCGGCCGAGCCCGAGAGTCAACCCCCAGGTGAGGGCCACGAACAGGAGGCTCATCCATCCCAGGGGCTGTCCGCTCAGGGTCCGGCGAACCGAGCCTCGCCGCGGCGGCTGCCGGTCGAGGCGTTCGCTGGACTTCTTGTGAGCCAGCAGCTTGTTGGCGAAAAACCGGCTGCCCATCCAGGCCGACCAGGCGCCCCCGTGCTCCAGGGGGGCCAGCTCCGCCGTGGGAACGGCGCTTTGCAGGAATCGTGCATCCCCCCGCAGAGCTGCCGGGCAGTCGCGGCCGCAGAACACCAGGACCGGAGCCCTCAGCGCCGCGAGCCGGCCGTAGGGCGTGTCCTTGTTTCGGGCGCTGAGCTCCCGGCGCAGCCGGTCCGGCGACATCCCGGCAGCCAGGATCCCGGCCAGCCCCTGGCGATGAAACGCCGGCATCACCTCGCGATCGGCCGAGGGCCCGGGCTCGATCCCCGGCTCGCTCTCCGACCAGAGGTTCTCGATCAGGGTGAGGGCGAGCTCGCGACGGTGTATGCCCGCCAGGTCTCCATCGGTGAGCTGCTGCAGCGCTCCGGCGGCCCCGAGGGCCTTCATGCGCTCCCGAAAGGCAAGGTCCGGGTCGATCAGAACCAGGGAGGCGACCGACTCGGGGTGCCGGGAGGCGACTTCCAGCACCAGGGCGCAGGAGGCCAGATGGCCGAGGAGGTGTATGCGGGTAGCCCCGAGCCCTCGCAACAGCGCCCCGAGGCTCTCCTCCGCGGCCGGGAGCGGGTCGACGGGATCCCCCGGAGCTGGATTGCGGCGGGTGCCCGGCAGCTCGACGTAGCCGACTCGGAAGTACTCGTGGAAGGGGTCCAGGAGGTCGTGAAGGATGTCGTGTGAGAACGCGGGGTGGCTCGGGAAGGCCACCAGGGGATTGCGGTCGCTGTCCGGACCGCGAACCTCCAGCCACAACCGGCCGACCCGCTCGCCTCTGCAGCCGTCGGATCCCGGGACCAGGGCGGCATAGGCCTCCAGGGACGGCTGGGGGAAGAGCCTCCCCAGGGACAGGGGAAAGGCCTTGCGGCACTTGGAGCAGCGGATCCTGACCTGGTGGCCCCGGGGCAGGTGCGGCGGAATCTTCAAGGTGCCCCGGAACCCGCAGCCAGGACAGCGGAATTGCATGGAGGTATCATTTGCAGAAAGTCCCGGTTTTGTCAAAGCTCGAAAGCTTTGAACTTCCCTCGGAAGCTCACCTTCCGGTATAATCCCCTGTCGAGCATTGCCGATGTCAGAAACCGCCAGCGATCCTGCAGTGCCCTTCTCTCTTCTGATCAAGCCGGCATCGGCGGACTGCAACCTCGGCTGCGCCTACTGCTTCTACCTCCCCAAGGCGCGGCTGTACCCCGGTCCCCGGCGTATGAGCCGGGAGACCCTGGAGCGCCTGATCTCCTCCTACATGGCCACGGAGCAGCCCCAGTACGTTTTCGGCTGGCAGGGAGGGGAGCCGGCCCTCATGGGAGTGGAGTTCTTTCGGGAGGTCGTACGGCTGCAGGAGCGCCACGGGAAGCCCGGCTCGGTGGTGGCCAACGGCCTGCAGACCAACGCCACGCGAATCACCGAAGAGCTGGCGGCCCTGTTTGCGCGCTACCGCTTCCTGGTAGGGGTCAGCATCGACGGGCCCGGGGAGCTTCACGACGTGTTTCGCACCCGGCCTGGGGGGACGGGATCCTTCCGCCAGGTCGTGCAGGGGCTCGAGCTGCTCCGCAAGCATGGCGTGGCTTTCAACGCCCTGGTGGCCGTGAGCGCGGCCAACGTGGGCAGGACCGAGGAGGTGTACCGCTTCCTGGTGGATCGGGGGATCCTGCACCACCAGTACATCCCGATCGTGGAGCTCGACGAGCGGGGGCGCCCCCTGCCCTTCACGATCGACGCCGAGCAGTGGGGTCGGTTCCTGGTCCGGCTGTTCGACCTGTGGTATCCCGACCGCTACCGGGTGTCCGTCCGGCACTTCGACGCGGTTCTGGCCCGCCTGGTGGACGGGACCGAGACGATCTGCACCATGGGCCGGGACTGTCGATCCTATTTCCTCGTCGAGCACAACGGCGACGTGTACCCCTGCGATTTCTTCGTAGAGCCCGAGCTGCGTCTCGGCAACATCCACAAGAGCGACTGGAGAGAGCTCGGCGGCTCGAGGTTGTACCGGGAGTTCGGGCGACGCAAGGGGCAGCTGCACCCGGACTGCCTGGCCTGCGAGTACCTGGAGCTCTGCGCGGGGGATTGCCTCAAGAACCGGATTGTTTCGGGTTCCGGCGCGGCGGCGAGCGCCTCGGCTCTGAGCTGGCTGTGCCAAGGCTGGAAGGCCTTCTACCGGCACGCCCTGCCCGGATTGCGCCGGCTGGCCCGTGAGATCCAGCGGCAGCGAAGCCGCGCCCTGGAGGAGAGCATGCGCCGGGACCATGCCCGGGAGCTCCAGCATCCGAGGCGGCCCCTGCCGACCCGCCGATAGTGCAGCTACAGGCGCCCGGTCGCGCAGGCGGCCCGCCTTTTCGTGGATCGACTTGTGAAGACGCTACTCATTGTGAACCCGCAGGCGGGCAGAAGGCTCCTCCTCAACCTGTATCTGCCCCAGGTGCAGCACCTCCTCGAGGCCCGAGGTGTCGAGGTCCAGGTGCTGTTTACCGGTTGCGCGGGGGATGCCACGCGGCTTGTCCGGAAACACCGGGAGGGGGTCGACTGGGTCACTGTGTTCGGCGGGGACGGGACCGTCCGGGAAGCGGTGGCGGGGATGGACGACCGGCCGCTGCCTCTTGGTATCATCCCCTTCGGGACGGTCAACGTTCTCGCCCTGGATCTGGGCATCCCGTCCAATCCAATGGCCGCGGCCCGGGTGCTGCTGGCGGGACGAACACGAAGCATCGACGTAGGCTTTCTCGACTCCGAACCGTTCCTGCTGATGGTCTCCACCGGGATCGACGCCATGGCCGTGCACAACCTGGACTTCCGGGCCAAGAGATACTTCGGCCAGATGGCGTACATGTTCTCGGCCCTCTGGACCGCTCTCACCGACCGGCCGCGACGCATCCGGATCCGGGTCGAGCCGGGGGGCATCCGGGATTCCGGCTACCTGGCAGTCGTCTCCAACTCCCGCTACTACGCCGGCCCGTACCGCATCGCCGAGGAAACCCGCATCGACGACGGGGTGCTGAACGTCCTGTTGTTCAAGAAGAAGAGCATCCTTGATACCCTGCGGCTGTTCCTTGGGCTGCTCACCCGCCGGCATCGGTTGATGCGGGACGTGGCCTTCTACTCGGGACGGGAGATCCGCATCAGCTCCCGCACCCGGGTCAAGATGCAGATGGACGGGGACAAGGCGCCCCCGACTCCGGCCACGGTGTGGATCAAGCCGCGCTTTCTCCCGGTCTTGGTCCCTCCAAGGGACAAGCCGGCCGACGCCAGGGTGGGCAGGGTCCCGAGAGGGATTTGGAGGAACGCGGCCTCGCGTTAGACTCTACTCTCCGATCACCTTGACGAGCACCCGCTTTCGGCGCTTCCCGTCGAACTCCCCGTAGAAGATCCGCTCCCAGGGGCCGAAGTCCAGCTTGCCGCCGGTGACGGCGACCACGACCTCCCGGCCCATGACCGAGCGCTTGAGATGGGCGTCGGCGTTGTCTTCGTAACCGTTGTGTCGGTAGCGGGAGTAGGGCTTCTCCGGGGCCAGGGCTTCCAGCCACTCCTCGAAGTCCTGGTGCAGGCCCGACTCGTCGTCGTTGATGAAGACACTGGCGGTGATGTGCATGGCGTTGCACAGCAGCAGTCCCTCCTGGATGCCGCTTTCCCTGAGGACCTGCTCGACCTGGGGAGTGATGTTGATGAACTCCCGGCGCCGCTTGACCTCGAACCAGAGTTCCTTGCGGTAGCTCTTCACGCTCTTGCGCCTCCTCCCGCAGTGGGTGAGATGTTCTGTCCCGGATTGCAGGGCAAGCTCCGGAGCCGTGCACACCCTCGCCTGAGGCCGGTGACAGGGGGCGAGGGTCTGGTTCCCGCTAGTGCAGCCTGTAGTACTCCAGGAACCACTCGATGTCATGCGTGTAGGCGGACCGCGGCTGCCATTCGCTCTTTGCCCTGGCTGTACGGCTTCGACCTCTCCCCGCAGGACGCTTCTGCGTCGTCTTCTTCGATGGTCTGCCTCTTCTGCTGGTCTTGGACTTCGTTTTGGCCACTCGAACCCCCCTTGATCTCGTCGTTGCCCACGCCTTCACAGTGTAGGCGGCCGGAGCGACCTGTTCAAGAGAAACCCTGGGAATTGAGGCGGAATTCCCGCACAGGCAGCCTCACTGGCAGCCCGGCAGGATGGCAGTCCCGCAGGATTGATTAATGAGCATATTCTCGTTATAGTGTGGGCTGACATGCGCACGTACCTGGACTGCTACCCCTGCTTCATCCGCCAGGCGCTGGAGGCGGCTCGCTGGATAGGGGCCGACGAGGCGGCCCAGAAGCTCCTTCTCGACCGGGTGCTGAAATTGCTCGGGAAGGTGGAGCTTTCCTCGACACCGCCCCAGATCGGCGATCGGGTTCACCGCCTGGTACGAGAGTCTCTCGGCGACGGCGATCCCTACCGGTCGTTCAAGCAGGATGCCACGCGAGAAGCCCTGGATCTGTATCCACGCATGGAGGCACTGGCGGCCGAAGCGGCGGATCCCCTGGAGGCGGCTGTCCGCCTCAGCATCGCCGGAAACATCATCGACGCCGGGTTCAGCCATCGGTACGATCTGTGGGGGACCGTCGAGCGCGTGATGTCTCAGCCCTTCGCCGTGGAGCATCTGGCAGCCCTGCGGGGTGCCCTGGCGGGTGCCCGATCCGCCCTGTACCTTGCCGACAACGCCGGCGAGACCGTTTTCGACCGCCCTCTGATTCAACGCCTCGGGCTGCCCGTGATCTACGCGGTGAAGGGTGGACCCGTCCTCAACGATGCGACCATGGAGGATGCCCGCGCGGCGGGTCTGGAGGCCGGGGTGCGGCTGCTGAGCACGGGCTCGGACGCGCCTGGCACGATCCTCGAGAGGTGCTCGCAGGAGTTCCGGGAGGTGTACGGCCGGTCCGAGCTGGTCATCGCCAAGGGGCAGGCCAACTACGAGACCCTCAGCGAGGAAGGCCCAAGGGTGTTCTTTCTGCTCCAGGCCAAGTGCCCGATCGTGGCGCGCGACCTGGAGGTGGAGGTCGGCGGCATCGTCCTGCGGCAGGGCGGACGGGAATGACCGACGGTAGCGGAGGTGACATGGACGAGTTCGAGAGCCTGACCGAGGATCTGCAGGGCGAGATCGACCGGGAAGAGCGCGCGCATTACTCGCCCACCGTGATCGAGCACGCCCGCAGCCCCAGGAACCTTGGGCGGATCGACGGGGCGCAGGCCTCCGCGGTGGTGCGGGGCTGGTGCGGGGACACGATGGAGCTGTACCTCCGCCTGGACAAAGAGGGACGAATCGAAGTGGCAACCTTCATGACCGACGGCTGCGGGTCCACGCTGGCCTGCGGGAGTATGCTGACCGTCATGATCCGTGGAAAGACGATCGGCGAGGCGCTGGGGTTGTCGGCCCGGGAGCTGATTGCGGCCCTTGACGGCCTACCCGAGGACAGCGCTCACTGCGCCGAGCTGGCAGTGATGACCCTGCGGGCGGCGCTCTCGCACCGGGAGTGAGGGGAGAGCGGGAGCCCGGGGATGCCGGGGTCCGCTGGGGCGCGCGGTGCGGGGCGTGCAGCACGGCGTTGTCTGATTCTGATCGCGGTGCTCGCCGGGGTTGTCGGGCCCGCCCGGGATGCGTGGCCGGAGGAGGGGGTCGAGACCGTGAGCTTCACGGTGGTATACGACAACAGCCCGCACGATCCCAGGCTGCGCACCGCCTGGGGATTCGCCTGCCTGGTGCGCTGGATCCATCCTGCTGCAGAACCTGGCGACCCTGGCGCTGGACTATCGGGAAATCGACGCCGTGGTGCTGTCCCACGCCCACTCGGATCACACCGGGGGGTTGGGGGCACTTCTGGACGCCTTCCCGGCCGCCGCGGTGAGGCCGACCGTCTACGTGCCTGCGGCCTTCCCCGCATCGTTCAAGAGGGGGATGCGTTCCCGGACCAGGCTGGTCGAGGTGACGGGACCGCGGGAAGTAGCGGGAGGCATCCACACCACCGGCGAGGTCGGTGCCGGGCTGGTCGAACAGGCTCTGGTCGTGGAAACCCGGGAGGGCACGGTGGTCGTGACCGGCTGCGCCCATCCGGGGGTCGTCGAGATGGTCCGCAGGGCCAGGGAGCAGCTCGAGGGGCCGGTGGCATGGGTGGTGGGCGGGTTCCATCTGGGCGGAGCACCGGAGACTCGGATCGCCGGGATCATCCAGGAGCTCCGCGGCCTGGGCGTGCGGAGGGTCGCTCCCTGTCACTGCACGGGAGATCGGGCGAGGGAGATGTTTGCCGCGGCCTTCGCGGACGCCTACGCCGCGGCGGGCGCCGGCTGGGGGATCAGCCTTTAGAATCTTCCCTTCACGACTTCCCGCTCCGAGAGGATTCCGGCCTGCACCAGGGCCCTCTGGTAGGAGGTGCTCTCCCGGGACATTCGGACCGTAGCGCCGGAGATGGTGTCGTAGGAGTTCTGGGCCGTTCGGGTCGCCCCGGAGACGGCCTCGACCCCGAAATGGTTGTTCGCGTTGATCCCGCCGGCCCAGCGGGGCACGGACCAGTCCACCAACGACGGCAGCTCCAGGGCGCTTTTCCCGATCAGGAACTGCTCGATGGCCCGGTAGTTGCCCGCCCAGCCGCCCATGCTGGTGAAGCCGTGCTTCTCCTTCAGGGCTTTGGGGTTGCCGCCGTCGAACTCCACACCGAGCCTCTCCAGGAACTCTCTCATCGTGGAGTCTTCGTCCAGCCCCCGGAGGACGCCGTTTCGGGTCAGCACGTAGGAGTAAGGGTGAATGTCGAAGAGATGGTTGTCCTGCAGCTCCGCCCAATCCTTCGGGCGCAGCAGACCGCTGGAGGACGCCCTGACGGTCGGAACCAGGGCTCCGGCGCCGATCGTCATGTTCTTGATCGGAGTGGAGTAGTCGAAGCCGGTGGGCAGCTTCATCTCGAACTGGTACCGCGTGATGGGGTCGACCACCAGCACCGCCGCCACTCCGGCCTCGCTCACGGCCGTTGCGTAGAAGGACATCATGTCGATGGTGTCGACGCGGAACATGCTGTTGCCCTTCTTGTAGCCTTCCCCAGGCACGGCAGCCGTGGGCGTTACCGAGAAGTCCACTTCGACCTTCGCATTGCCGCTCTGGCGGGGAATCCAGTGCCCGTCCACCTTCTTCCAGAACAGCAGACGGGCGTCGGTGATCACGGCGTCGCGGTCCAGGGTCAGGATCGTTTCGATCCGTTCGGGAGCTTCGGCGAGGGACGTACCCTTGGCCTCGCCCCTCCACGCGTAGCCGATGTAGGTGCCGGCGTAACCGGCGGCCGCAGATTGCTCCACCTCAGCGAGGGGGGCGCCTTCGCTCCCCTGGGCTGCCGTCCCCTGGTCCGGGGTGTTGGCGCAGGCCACGATCCCGGCGACGAGCGCCGACAGGATCAGCAAACGCACGAGAGTCTTCATGAGTTTTTCCTCCATACCGGATCTTCGGCTGCCCGGCGGCAGCAGTCCCCGTGCCCGCACCAGCCCTCCGGACGGCGAGCAATGGTGACAGAAACAGTAAAGCATAGACCCGGGAGGGATGTCAACCGAGATGCGAGGCCGCCAGGCCTCCGTCATCGGACAGGGAGGCTCGCCTGGGGCAGGGCGGCCCAGGGGGACTCACCGGTGCGGGCGAGTTCAAGGAGCCTCCTCACCCGCTTCCAGGAGCAGGCTCACCGCAAGCTCGTAGTCCGGCCTCGTTCCGTCCCACTGAGGCATGTTGGTTTCAGGGCCGAGGTGCAGGTCGTTCTCCTCGGCCCAGTCGTGCAGCCACGCCACGGCACTGCCCACGGGCTCCCGCGGGGGCACCGCCGCGAGGGGGTTGCCCTCGGGGGGGTGGAACAGGAAGCTCTTGTCCGCGCCGACGGTGATCCTCCACCCCCCTTCGTGCACCCGACAATGATGGACGCTGCACAGGAGGACGAGATTCTCCAGGCTGGTGGCGCCCCCGTGCAGCCAGTGCTCGATGTGGTGGGCGTGCAGGAATCGGGTGTGGGTGCACCCCGGAAAGGCGCAGCCGTGGTCGCGCAGCATCAGGGCGCGGCGGATGGCCGGCGGAATGCTGCGAGAACGCCGGCCGATGTTCAGCCCCTGGCCGTCGTGGCCCACGGCCACCAGGGCGCAATCGCAGGCCACCCGTCGGAGCGCTTCCGCGGAGACGCGCGTCCCGTCCTCCAGGGTGGCCGACCAGGCCCCGTCCGGGCCCAGTGCTTCCTGGTCGAGATGAACCATGACCTGGAAGCGCTCCCCCCCGCTTCCGCTCACGTGATGGTCGGCCAGGAACGACTCGGCGAGCTTCACCATCCCGTCGGCCCGGGACGGCCAGGACGTTTCCGCGGAGACGTCCGGCGCGGCCTGCTCGGCGCGCACCTCCCGGGCACGGTCCACCGCCCGCAGGATCAGCTCCGCCTCGTCGGGCTCCAGCACCAGCTCCAGCTTGACCATCCCTCCCGGCAGCACCCGCCGGTGCACCGAGCGTTC
>Ga0209164_1002200_pt1 | contig 21658 bp, 15 predicted proteins | sample MTBNYHSulfiMetaG_FD_187458 | JGI IMG/M metagenome (GOLD analysis project Ga0209164, IMG submission 187458) | Enrichment culture microbial communities from rom New York Harbor, USA that are MTBE-degrading - MTBE-NYH (New York Harbor Sulfidogenic)... | ecosystem: Environmental > Aquatic > Marine >... | reverse complement strand
TACATAAGTAATATATTTGAAATATATTTCTCTGTCCACCGTTTCTTTCACTTCCAGAGCCCGATTTTTCAAAATGTCCCGGCGATATGAAAGGGGAGATGCGAAAAGGGGTAAATCCAGCGATGCGGAAAAAGTGTTTCCTTAAGGTGTCCCTTTTGCGGGATCTCCCGCAAGCAGGGACAGAATGCTTCTTCAAGGAGGGGTTCGATACCATGAGAAAAGTTTTTGCGTGTCTGTTGATCCTTGCACTCTCGCTCACCGTCGCCTCTGCGGCATTCGCCGTAACCAAGGTCGGTGTTATGACCGGCACAACTTCCCAGGGTGAGGAAGAGTACCAGGCTGCACAGGAGATGATCAAAAAGTACCCGGGCAGGATAATACATGTCACCTATCCAGACAAGTTCATGGATGAGCAGGAGACCACTATCCAGCAGATCCTGAGCATGGCCGCCGACCCCGATGTAAAGGCCATCGCGCTGGTCCAGGGTGTTCCCGGATCTGCAGCGGCGATCGACAAGGTCAAGGAGATCCGTCCCGACATGTTCTTTATCAATATCGTCCCCCACGAGGACCCCATGCTCTCGGCCCAGAAGGCCGACCTGGTCCTTGAGACGGACAACCCGAAACGTGGCGTAACCATAATCGACCTTGCCGAAAAGATGGGAGCCAAGACATTTGTTCACATCTCCTTCCCCCGCCACATGTCCTACCCGCTGCTTTCCGAGCGCCGCGACATCATGAAGGCGGAGTGCGAAAAGCGCGGGATCGAGTGGGTCTTTGTGAACGCTCCCGACCCCACAGGTGACGCCGGTATAGCAGGCGCACAGCAATTCATTCTTGAGGACGTGCCGCGCCAGGTCGAGAAGTACGGCAAGGACACCGCCTTTTTCAGCACGAACTGCGGCATGCAGGAACCTCTTATCAAGTCAGTCCTGATGACGGGAGCCATCTATCCCGAGCAGTGCTGCCCAAGTCCCTACCACGCATATCCCGGCGCGCTCGGAATTGAGATCCCCGAGGGCAAGGCCGGAGACGTAGCGTTCATTCTTGAAGCGATCGAGAAGAAGGTCGTGGACGGCGGCGGTGCCGGAAGGTTCGCAACCTGGAAGATACCCATTAACATGGCATTCACCTACGCCTCTGTCGAATACGGCTTTGACCTGGCCGACGGAAAGATCAAGGGCGCTGATGTTGAACACTTGAAGGGACTTCTCACCAAGTACGCTGGAGATTGCCAGTTCAGTACCTACAACAACGTCGCCACTGGCGAGAAAGCGGACAACTTCCTTCTCGTAGTGGGTGAGTCCATCATCTTCGGCGGGAAATAGTTTCAGGAACAACTTATTCTGAAGAATTATCTGTAGCCTTTTAGGAGAAAGACGGGGCCCCGCAACTTCCGGCCCCTCTTTCTCTGCCAAAATTGAAAATAAGGAGGATTCCGGATGACGGGACCTCGTCTTGAAATGAAAAATATCCGCAAGGATTATTTTGGGAACAAGGTTCTCAAGGGCATTAATATTGCCGTTGAACCGGGAGAGGTCCATGCCATTGTAGGGGAGAACGGAGCCGGCAAGTCGACCCTTATGAATATCCTTTTCGGCATGCCCGTGATCCATAGCACAGGGGGGTTCAAGGGCAAGATCCTCTTTAACGGCAAGCCGGCGCCCTCTTCCTCTCCGGAAGATGCCATGGCCCTGGGGATAGGGATGGTACACCAGGAATTCATGCTGCTTCCCGGCTTCACCGTCATGGAGAACATCAAGTTGAACCGGGAACCGACCATACCCAACATCTGGAGCAGATTCCTGGGTGACAAGATGAAGACTCTCGACATCCAGAAGATGCGGAAGGATGCCAGGGCCTCCCTTGAAAAACTTGACCTTGGTATAGACGAAATGCTGAAAGTGGCGGGCCTTCCAGTGGGTTTCATGCAGTTCATCGAGATAGCCCGCGAACTCGACAAGGACAACTTGCAGCTCCTGGTGCTGGACGAACCGACAGCAGTCCTTACGGAGGCTGACGCTGACACCCTGCTTGAAACTGTAAAACGCCTTTCAAAACAGGGGATATCTGTTCTTTTCATTACTCACAGGCTTGACGAGGTCCTCAAGATCTCCGACAAGATAACCGTTCTGCGTGACGGTGAGCAGGTCGCCACGATGAAGCCGGAAGAGGCCACGGTCGGAAAACTTGCCGAACTGATGGTCGGAAGAAAGATCCAGGCCGTGACCAGGAAAGACAAGTGTGAAACGGACATGGAATGCCCTGAACCACTACTCTCCATACGAAACCTGCATGTCGAGATGCCCGGGGAAGAACTTCACGGCGTCAACCTCGACGTTGTTCCGGGGGAGATCTTGGGGATCGGAGGTCTGGCGGGTCATGGAAAGATAGGGATCGCCAACGGCATTATGGGACTTTACCCATCCACCGGTGAGATCGTCCTTAACGGTAAGCCCGTACCCCTGAACAACCCCATTGCAGCTTTGAACAGCGGAATGGCCTTCGTATCCGAGGACCGAAGGGGTATCGGTCTTCTGCTCGAAGACTCCATAGAGATGAACATCATTGTCCAGGCTATGCAGAGCCAGGGCAAGTTCCTGAAAAAAGGGATCATCCAGCTGATGGATTTTGAGACCTCCAGGCGGCACACCGAGAAAATGATAAAAGACCTTGATATCCGCTGCACGGGACCCGATCAGCTTACAAGGCGGCTTAGCGGTGGGAACCAGCAGAAGGTCTGTATTGCAAAAGCACTGACCCTGGAACCCCGGGTGCTTTTCGTGTCGGAACCTACCAGGGGGATCGATGTGGGGGCAAAGCGCCTGGTCCTCAATCTGCTCGTGGAACTGAACAGAAAGGCCGGGGTGACCATTGTCATGACCTCGTCGGAACTGGCAGAGCTCAGATCCGTCTGCGACAGGATCGCCATAATCTACAAGGGGCGTCTAGAGGGGATACTCCCCCCGGATGACAGCAACGAAAGATTCGGCCTCATGATGGCCGGAGCGCTGACCCACCACATGAAGGAGGTCTCCTGATGCCGGAAGACAGCCTCGTTCCAGAGAAAACCACTATGAAGGAGAGGATCCTTGACTTTTACAGGGACTTTGGGGTCGCCCGCCTTATCATTTTCGCTTTCCTTCTGTTCCTTCTGGCTTCGGCCCTTTTCCTGAAACTGCCGATGGAGCAGATACTTTCGAGCGTTCTTACCCGTTTCGGGATGAACGGCATTCTTGTCCTCGCGATGATCCCATCAATCCAGAGCGGTGCAGGACCCAATTTTGCCCTTCCGCTGGGCATTACCTGCGGTATAGTGGCCACTACCCTTAGCATAGAATTTGACATGGCAGGTTTTTCGGGTCTCTTCTTCTCAATAGGGGTGGCAGCCATCCTGGGGGCAATAACGGGTTTCTTCTACGGGATCCTGCTGAACAAGGTCAAGGGGCAGGAGATGACTGTTGGAACATATTTTGGTTTCTCGATAGTCTCCCTGATGTGCATATTCTGGTTTTTGGCCCCCTACAAGAGCCCCGAAATGATCTGGCCCTACGGAGGGTCAGGCTTGAGGGTGACCATAGCCATTCAGGACAGGCTGGGGAAAGTACTGGACAACTTCCTTTCCTTCGACATCTTTGGCGTTACGGTTCCGACGGGTCTCCTCCTGATATTAGCTTTCTTCTGCCTGGCCCTCTGGATCTTTTCCAGGACAAAGACAGGTATCGCCCTTTCCACAGTTGGATCGAACCCAAGGTTCGCCGAATCTTCCGGGCTTAACGTGAACCGCTACAGGATCATCGGATCTTCGATATCCCACGCCCTTGGCGCGGTAGGGATCGTGGTCTACGCACAGAGTTTCGGGTTCATCCAGCTTTACATGGCTCCACTTTTTATGGCATTCTTCGCCGTTGCCTCAATACTTATCGGAGGTGCGAGCCTTAAAAGGGCCACAGTTACCCACGCCATCATCGGGACATTTCTTTTTCAGTCGATACTGGTCGTGTCCATGCCGGTAGCAAACGTCGTCGTGGCGGACAACATCGCCGACGTTATAAGGATAATCATAAGCAACGGGATCATCCTGTACGCACTCACCCGCAGGGAGATCGGGGGTGACGTGAGTTGACAGCAGACAACAGGGACCAGTCGAAGAAACTTATGCTCCAGGAAGCCGAAGAGATCACTTACAAGGAACGCATCTGGAAGTACTACCTGAGGAAGAACGTAGTTCCTATCTTCTTTGTTGTCCTGTGTGTCTTTGGAGGCTACTACAGCGGTCTCAGCCTTCCCTTCCTGATCAACGAGATCATCACCCGAATGGCAAGGAACAGTTTCCTGGTAATTTCGCTGATAATACCGATACTTGCAGGAATGGGACTCAACTTCGGGATTGTCCTGGGAGCCATGGCCGGGCAGTTCGGATATATAGCGACGGCAAATTTCCAGATGGCGGGCTTCAGCGGATTTGCCGTGACGACCCTTATCTCGATCCCCCTCTCCATTCTGTTCGGCTGGCTAACTGGCAAACTTTTCAACCAGGCAAAAGGCAAGGAGATGATAACAGGTATCATCCTGGGATTCTTCGCCAACGGAATATACCAGCTTATCTGCCTCTACTTCATGGGGAATTTCATCCCCATAAGGATACCTACGATGCTGCTTTCTACCGGGATAGGCCTCCGGAACACCCTGGATATCAAGAGCATGCATTATGCCCTGGACAACCTGTGGAAGATACGCATCAACATCCCGGGGTTCATCTTTCCCATTATCATCCCAGTTTTCACCCTGCTGGCTGTCGCCGTACTATGTCTTGCCATTCATTTCCTGATAAGGACAAAACTTGGGCAGGAGTTCCGTGCAGTAGGACAGAACAGGCATATCGCAGAGGTCGCGGGGATAAAGGTCGACAGGACAAGGGTTATAGCCATTATCTTTTCCACGGTTCTGGCGGGGATAGGCCAGGTGATCTTCCTTCAGAACCTGGGGAACATCAATACCTACGGCAGTCACGTGCAGGTGGGGACCTTTGCGGTAGCGGCAATTCTTATCGGAGGAGCCTCAGTCAGCAAGGCGACGATCGGTCAGGCTCTGTTGGGGACCCTTCTTTTCCACACTCTTTTTATTGTCTCACCCCTCGCCGGAAAGAACCTGATCGGCGACGCGATGATAGGTGAATACTTCAGGGTTTTTGTCACCTACGGGGTTATCGGACTGGCCCTTGCACTTCACGCCTGGCAGGCTCGCCAGAAGCGCCGTTAAGGAGGCCTCCTATGATCAATGTCAACAGAATGACACAGGCATTCCAACTTGTAAGAGAGAGCAATTTTGACGCTCTTGTAATTGCCCCTTCGCCGGACCTTGAATACCTCACCGGCCTGGCCCCCCACCCGGGGGAGAGGTTCAACGGCCTCTTCCTTCTGGCAGATGGAAGGTCTTTTGCGGTGGTTTCCAGAATATACTCCCAGGAATACAGGGAGGAGCTTCCAGATTCCACCCCTGTCTATGAATGGGGAGACGAAGATTGGTTCTTTGATTCCCTTTCGAGGGCCTTTGCGGACCACGGCATTGGCGAGGGTGCGGTTATCGGGGTCAATGATTCAATAATGGCCGTCGACGCCGTCGAGATGGCCCAACGTCAGAAAGTAACACTGGCTAACGGATGGCATACCCTTGGTACGCTGCGCCTTATCAAGGACAGTTACGAGATCGAATGCCTTAAAAAGGCGGGAGAGATATCCGACAAAGCACTTGAGGCTCTTCTCCCCTTCATTCGCCCGGGCTGTTCGGAGAAGGAAATACGCAGAAAGCTCCTGGAACTTCTTGATGACTTCGGAGCGACATCCCAGGCTTTCACACCCATTGTCGCAAGGGGGGATAATGCCGCCAAACCGCACTACCCTGGTGGCGAAGGTGTGATCAGGGAAAAGGACTCCCTTCTTATCGACTTCGGCTGCCGCTACAAGGGTTACTTCTCCGACATGACCCGGACATTCTTTATCGGAGAAAGGCCGGAGCAGGAGATTGTTGAGATGTACGGCACTGTTCTTCGTTCACAGATAGCTGGTGAGGAGTTCGCCCGTCCGGGCATTACATCGGAATCTCTTGACGTTGCCGCCCGTTCAGTGATCGAGAAAGCCGGCTACGGAGATCTGTTCAACAACCGCCTGGGTCACGGGATAGGTCTTGCGATTCATGAATCTCCGAACATTATGAGAGGGAATCACCAGGTCCTTTCGCCCGGCATGACCTTCAGTATTGAACCAGGGATCTACATTCCCGGCAAGATCGGCATAAGGGTCGAGAACTGCGTCGTGGTTACCGAAAACGGATGTGAGTCCCTGACAAAATTCCCCAGAGACCTTATGGTTTTGTGAAGGGTGTGAACAGAGATATGTCTGAAAGATCCCTGCTGGAAAAGTACAGGCCCCATATCATTTCGAACCTGTCGGAGATGATAAGGATCAGAAGCGTTGAAGGCCCCCCGGAAAACGGTAAACCCTTCGGGGAAGGAGTTCACCAGGCACTCAGCCTGGCCCTGGAGACCTCTTCCGAGTTGGGGTTCAGGACGGTTAACAGGGACGGCATGATAGGTTATGCCGAGTACGGGTCGGGCAAGGAGATGATCGCGGTGCTGGGGCATCTCGATGTAGTGCCTGAAGGGAAGGGCTGGAAATACCCCCCCTTTGGCGCAGAGATCCACGAAGGAAGAATGTACGGGCGCGGTACCACTGATGACAAGGGGCCAACCATTGCAGCGTTGTGGGCGTTGAAGATCCTTGCCGATGAGGATCACCGCCTTTCAAGGAGGATCCGGATCATTTTCGGTACAAACGAGGAGAGCGGTTTCAGGGGGATCAGGTGGTATGCAGCCAATGAAGAGGCCCCAATAGCAGGCTTCACCCCTGACATACATGAAGGCATAGTGCATGCTGAAAAAGGCGGTCTCCACGTGAAGCTGGACATCCCCGTCGAAGATCAGGGAAAGATCTTTCTGGATTCTTTCAAGGCCGGGGAGGCGGTCAATATTGTCCCTGACATGTGCGAAGCCGTTTTTCGAGGTGATGGTCCGGAACTTCAAAAATGGGCTGATTCACTTGGAAAAGCCGTTGGTTCCTTACCCCTTGGAGGTGAGGTCAGCCTTGACGGTACGTCCCTTGTCGTAAACGCGATCGGGAGAGCGGCACATGCCAGCCTCCCTGAAAAGGGAGAGAACGCGATAGCATGCCTTTGCAGACTTCTGGGGGACAATCCCCCTTCGGGTTCCTCTTTCAACGCCTTCAGGATCCTGTCGGAACTACTCGGGGATCCCCGTTTTGGGAGAGATCTGGGGATAAACATGTCGGACGAGGTCTCGGGAGCGTTGACCTGCAACCCGGGGCTTGCCTCCTTCGAAAAGGGGCTCCTTTCTGTTACTCTTGATATCAGGCATCCCGTGACCATCCCGGGGGATCTGGTAATCACCAGGATCAGGGAAAGGGTTGATCCTTTGGGTATCGAATGTACCGAGACATCACGGGCAAAACCACTTCACGTTCCCAAAGACTCACCCCTGATAAAGGACCTGAGCGAGGCTTTTCATGAAGTCACAGGGAAATACCCGGAGATAAAGGCGATCGGCGGCGGGACATACGCAAAAGCTCTTCCAAATGTAGTAGCCTTTGCGCCTTTTCCTGCGGGATTGCCTGACCTGGCTCACCAGGCGGATGAGTACATTGATATAGAGGAATTGATATCTTCAGTGCTGATCATCAAGGCAGCCATGATCCGGCTGGCACGTTAGTCATTCAAAAAAAGGGTGGGAGGGTTTGAAGCCCTCCCACCCTTTTTTATCCGGCAATCCCGTCAGAACCGGTTGCGGTGGATCTTTCTGTAAGGAAGGTCCTCAACAGCAAGAGAGCCCTTTTCTTCTGCAGGATGACCTATAGCAATGATACAGACCACCCTTAGCTGTTCGGGGATCCCCAGAAGGTCCTTTACGTATTCCTCGGCAGTAATTCCTGGTTTGTGCTCCCTGTTCCGGATATGAGCCCAGCATGAACCCAGCCCCAGAGACGTGGCGGTCATCTGCGCAATAATTGCAGCGATAGAGGCATCTTCCACCCAGGTATCGGCGGTTTTTTCATTCCCCATAACCACTATTGCGGCAGAGGCCCCGGCAATGAATGCCGAACTGCTGCCCCTGACTTCGGATAGTTTTTGAAGAAGGTCCCTTTTGTCCACCATAATGAATTCCCAGGATCTCAGGTTTCTGGCAGATGGAGTCCTCAGGATCGATTCTTCGAGGATCTCAACCTGTTCCTCCGCAAGAGGACGATCATGGAACTTTCTTATGCTTCTCCGCTTTCTTAACAGGTCAAGCATGCAATTCATCTCCAATCCTCAGGAATAGAATACAAACAAAAAACGGGGCGGCCTTCGCCGCCCCGTTATCTATCTGGTCGGGCTTTCCGGCAGAGCGATCTACTTCCCAGGCAACCACTCCCTATTCCGTTTCCAGCCACATATTTCCTTTCTCAGATCACTTGACTCTTACCTGTTGCCACTTCCAGGTTCAAACTTCCCGACTTCTGCTACCTATCCTCACAGACGCATTTGCAAACCGGAAAGCCCGACTCCGGGGGCACTTCTCCCCGATATCAGGATAATACACCATTTGTAATTAAAATGCAAGAGGCAAGATCAATATCTGTCGCCGGAACCGTGAGTCGTGAACCGTGAATCGCACCCCGTCGCTTACGCCTTTCTGTCTTACATCTCACGCTCCTAAGGTTCTCCTGCCTCCTGCCGCATGTCTCCTCGGTTTTTGTCCTTGTCCCTATACCAAATAATTTGGTTTTCTACCCCTTCCTGCGGTCGGGGCAGCGCGAAGCCTACCCTCCACTTAAACTGAAGGACCAGGTCCCGAGGTGTTTTAACGAGGGACTTCGTCTTTTGCCCTTCTACCCTGTCGCTCCGATTGGGGTACTTTGTCTGCGGTCCTACCTTAGGCTGGCGGTACGCCGGCCAGGTTACTTCGTCTGTGCCCCTGCGGTGAAAGATCAGGGTTCTGCATTGGTACCGGATTTCTCGTCTACCGTCTTACGTCTAACGTCTCAAGGGGTTTAGGCCCTTCCTGCCGCCTTGTTTTTCGGCGTTTCCGAGTCACCAGTCACGCGTTACGCGTTACAAGGCGCCCCAAGCGCAGCGACAGGGTACGAGTTACGATCCTTGCTTTTTCATCCTTGTATTTTCTTTTTCCTCTGATATTGTTTATAGGAAAGGAATACCATTTCACCGTATTTTCCGGGAGGTTAAGACATGGAAGAAGCCAGACTGCGTCATCTCAAGTCGATGGCATTGGCGATCCGCCAGGACATCGTCAGGATGGTTGCGGAAGCGGGGTCGGGGCATCCGGGAGGTTCATTATCTGTTGCAGATATCGTATCTGTTCTTTTTTTCGATGTGATGAAACATGACCCATCTAATCCCTGCTGGGAGGAACGGGACCGTTTCATCCTCTCAAAGGGTCACGCATGCCCGGCTGTTTACGCGGCGCTCGCTGAAGGAGGCTATTTCCCCAGGGAAGAACTCCTGACCCTGAGAAAATTCGGGGCACGCCTTCAAGGACACCCTGACATGTGCAAGCTTCCGGGTCTTGAGGCTTCAACGGGAAGCCTGGGTCAGGGGTTGTCCATCGCTTCGGGTATAGCCATGGCCATGAAGATGGACAAAAAGAACAACAGGGTCTACTGCCTTATGGGCGATGGAGAACTTGACGAAGGACAGATATGGGAAGCAGCCATGACGGCCTCTCATTACAGGCTTGACAATCTCTGCGGAATTGTTGACAGGAACGGCCTTCAGATCGACGGATGTACCGATGATGTGAAGACCCTTGAACCACTGTCCGACAAATGGCGTGCATTCGGGTGGAATGTGATCGAGGTCGACGGCCACAGCATTGAGGATATATCCGCCGGGTTGAACCGTTTCCGCCATTCCCATTTCAAACCGACAGTTATCATCGGACACACTATCAAGGGCAAGGGTGTCTCCTTCATGGAGAACCAGGCCGGTTGGCACGGCAAGGCCCCTTCCCCTGAACAGACCCGGGCGGCTCTGCTGGAGCTTTCACAGGAGGTCATCTGAATGAAGGAGCTCAACCTTTCTCCAGGCGCGATTTCAGAACCTGAAATGATCCCGACCCGCTTCGGTTACGGTGACGGTCTTGTCGAACTGGGCAGGATCAACCCTTCGGTGGTAGTCCTGGGAGCCGATCTGAGTTCCTCGCTCTGCGTAGACCGGTTCAGGGATGCATTCCCCGAAAGATTCATCCAGACGGGTATTGCCGAGCAGGACATGATGTCCTTTGCCGCCGGGCTATCCCTGGCTGGCAAGATTCCCTTTGTGAGCACCTACGGGGTTTTCTGTACGGGGAGGGCCTGGGATCAGCTCCGGACCACCGTGGCTTATGCAAACCTTAACGTAAAAGTTGGATCTGGACACGGAGGGGTATCAGTCGGGGCTGACGGGGCAACACACCAGGCACTGGAAGACGTTTCGATAACAAGGACTATCCCTAACGTTACTGTGATCGTGCCAGCCGATTACCAGGAGACCCTCAAGGCCACGATCGCAGCGGCCTCGATACGAGGCCCGGTAGTGATCCGTTTCGGACGCGAGAAAGTCCCCGTGATAACAACAAGGGAAACACCCTTTACGGCAGGAAAGGCTGAAGTTTACCGCGAGGGAAAGGACGTAACGGTAGCCGCATGCGGCCAGATGGTCTACGAGTCGCTTGTGGCAGCGGAAATCCTGTCAAGTGAAGGGATCTCTGCCAGGATAATCAACTGCCATACTGTAAAACCGATTGATTCAGAAACCCTTATCAGGGCTGCAAAAGAAACTGGCGCCGTAGTGACTGCGGAAGAACACCAGGTCATGGGCGGATTCGGAAGCGCAGTAGCGGAAGTGCTGTGCCAAAATTATCCAGTTCCCATGAAAATGGTAGGTATACAGGACTCCTTTGGACAATCCGGCGACCCTGACGACCTGATGGCAGAATACGGCCTGAAAGCCGGCAACATTGTAAAGGCCGCCCTGGAAGCCGTAAGAATGAAGAAAGGGTGATGAACGATGTCCGTCCCTTTTGCTGAAAGGACAAGGCGCCTTGGAACAGAGACTGCTTTTGCTGTGGGGGCTGAAGCGGCCCAGCTTGCATCTTCCGGGGTCAAAGTGTATCCCTTCCATCTCGGGGATCTGAACATCCCTACCCCCGAACATATCGTTGAGGCCGCAAACAGGGCAATTAAAGAAGGCAAGACAGGATACTGCCCGACACCCGGCATAATGCCTCTAAGGGAAGCCATGGCAGATGAGATCTCCCGAACAAGGAACCTGAACCTGAATGCAGATAACGTTAGCATCCAGACCGGCGGAAAACCGGTGATCGGGAAATTCATCATGACCCTCATGAACCCCGGGGACGAGGTCCTTTACCCCAACCCGGGCTTCCCGATCTACGAATCGATGATCAACTTCCACGAAGGAGTGGGGAAGCCCTACGGGTTCAGGGAAACAGCCACCGGATTCGCCCTCGACTTCGAAACCATCGAGAACCAGATCTCCCCAAGGACAAAACTTATTATCTACAACAACTATCACAACCCGACAAGCGCTGAGTCCGACATGCAAGAGATGGAAAGGCTTGCCGATATCTGCACCCGGCACGACATATACGTGCTTAGCGACGAGGCCTACTTCGACATGATCTTTGACGGGAAGGGGAAAAGCATCACCCGTTTCCCCGGTCTGGCCGAAAGAACGGTCATCCTTTACACATTTTCCAAAAAATTCGCCATGACCGGCTGGCGCCTTGGAGCAGCGATCGGTCCCCGGGAGATAATTGACGCCATCTCCCGCTTCAACGTGAACGACGAATCCTGCACCAACAATTTTGTCCAATGGGCAGGAGTAGCCGCTTTAAAGGGTCCGCAGGATGACTACCGTAACATGATGGGAATACTCAGAGAGAGACGAGACACCGCCATAGAGATCCTCAACAGTACTGAAGGCATCTCGGTTGGAAGACCTAACAGCACTTTCTACCTCTTCCCTAACGTGACAAGGGCCATGGAAAAACTTGGCATGAACGACGTGGAAGACTTCAGAAAATTCGTCCTCGAGAAAACAGGCGTCTCCTTTACTACGCGTAACCATTTCGGGACACCCCTGCCCGGGGAGACACAGAAGTACATCCGGCTGGCCTACTCCGGCATCAGCACCCCCGAGATCATCGAAGGACTTGGCAAAATGAAGGAGTTGTTGGTGCAATAAAGAACAAGGATACAGGCATCAGGCAGCAGGAGGCAGAAATACCTTAGGAGACGAGACGAAAAAGCAGGACTTTGGACTGTGAACCGCTTTCTCCAGACAACAAAAAAGCCGGAGGCTATCATCGCCTCCGGCTTTTGTATTTTCTGCATTAGTTTTACCTGTTCCCGCTTTTGACCCTGCAATCCTCGATTTACGATTCACGGCCTTTGCCCTTTCCGTTAACCGTAAATCGTCAATCGTTGATCGCAAAACCAACACCTTTTTTGCCCTTGAACCGGCTCTTCCGATTCACGATTCACGATTCACGATTCACGTTTAACGTCTCACGTCTCACGTCTCACGTCTCACGTCTCACGTCTCACGTCTCACGTCTCACGCCTCACGTTTAACGTCTTACGTTTAACGTCTCACGTCTCACGGTTTCAAATAAAAAAGAAAGGTTCCCGGCGGCGTCCTACTCTCCCACCCCTCGAAGAGGCAGTACCATCGGCGCTGGAGGGCTTAACTGCCGGGTTCGGCATGGGTCCGGGTGTGGCACCTCCGCCATGGCCACCGAAAACCTTTCTCTGTAATACCGTTATTCGTTAATCGTAATTCGTTAATCGTTGACCCCAAACACTTTTAGCCTTTGAACCAGTTCTTCCGATTCACGGCGCCTAAACCAGATTCTTCGTCCCGCTGGTCCTCAGAATGACAATACTCTCTTTTCCGTTTTCCGTTTACCGTTCACCGTTTACGCTTTTACGAGTTACGAGTTACGATTTACGCTTTACGCTTTTTCGTCTCACGTTTAACGTTTAACGTTTAACGATTCACGTCTAACGTCTCACGTCTTACGGTTGTTGTATGGATGAAGCAGATCAAAGAGGTTAAGGCCTCGGTCAATTAGTACCAGTCAGCTCAAGGCCTCGCAGCCCTTACACCTCTGGCCTATCAATCACGTAGTCTCCGTGTTACCTTACCCGCTTTATTCGCGGTGAGTGGTCTCATCTCGAGGCCGGCTTCCCACTTAGATGCTTTCAGCGGTTATCCGTTCCGCACATAGCTACCCGGCTTATGCGCCTGGCGGCACAACCGGTACACCAGAGGTGCGTCCACTCCGGTCCTCTCGTACTAGGAGCAGCTCCCCTCAAACCACTTGCGCCCATGGTGGATAGGGACCGAACTGTCTCACGACGTTCTAAACCCAGCTCACGTACCGCTTTAATGGGCGAACAGACCAACCCTTGGGACCTGCTTCAGCCCCAGGATGCGACGAGCCGACATCGAGGTGCCAAACCTTGCCGTCGATGGGAACTCTCGGGCAAGATCAGCCTGTTATCCCCGGGGTAGCTTTTATCCGATGAGCGACGGCCCTTCCACTCGGTACCGCCGGATCACTAGGACCCTCTTTCGAGACTGCTCGACCTGTCGGTCTCACAGTAAGGCCACCTTATACCCTTGCACTCTCACAGGCGATTTCCATTCGCCTCGAGGTGACCTTCGCGCGCCTCCGTTACTCTTTAGGAGGCGACCGCCCCAGTCAAACTGCCCACCTGACAATGTCCCGCATGCCGATTCAGACATCTGCGGTTAGAACCCCAGTACATCAAGGGTGGTATCCCAACGGCGGCTCCAGCACAGCTGACGCCATGCCTTCTACGCCTCCCACCTATCCTGTACATGACATACCAAAATCCAATATCAGGCTACAGTAAAGCTCCACGGGGTCTTTCCGTCCCACCACGGGTAACCGGCGTCTTTACCGGTACCACAATTTCACCGAGTCCCCCGCCGAGACAGCGCCCAGATCGTTACACCATTCGTGCAGGTCAGAACTTACCTGACAAGGAATTTCGCTACCTTAGGACCGTTATAGTTACGGCCGCCGTTTACTGGGGCTTCGGTTCAAAGCTTCTCCGGCACTCAGCAAATACCATCCGAAAGGTAATGCATCCTCAGATGGATCGCTCTCTTCGTCCTAAATACCTCACCCAGCCGATGATATCAGCTGAGTGCCGGATAACCTCTCCCCTTAACCTTCCAGCACCGGGCAGGTGTCAGACCCTATACGTCGGCTTCACGCCTTCAGCAGAGTCCTGTGTTTTTAGTAAACAGTCGCCTGGGCCTGGTTTCTGCGACCGCAAGCAGCTCCGTATGTCAAACACTTCACCGCTGCGGCACCCCTTCTCCCTAAGTTACGGGGTCAACTTGCAGAGTTCCTTGGCGAGGGGTATCTCGTCCGCCTTAGCCTGCTCAGCCAGCCCACCTGTGTCGGTTTCGGGTACGGGCGCCCCAAATCCTCCCTAGAGGCTTTTCTTGGCAATTTGGCCTCAATGACTTCTCCGCCATTACGGCGGATCCACATCAGATCTCAGGGTTATATAACAGACCGGATTTCCCTGGTCCGTCCCCCTACCTCCTTGTACCGGGTATTCCATCACCCGGAGCACCTAGCCTCTTGCGTCACCCCATCGGTTTTAACGGCTTCGGGGCGGGGCAGGAATGTCTACCTGCTGTCCATCGACTACGCCTTTCGGCCTCGCCTTAGGTCCCGCCTAACCCTGGGCGGATTAACCTTCCCCAGGAAACCTTGGGCTTTCGGCGAACGCGTTTCTCACGCGTTTCTCGCTACTTATGCCGGCATTCTCACTTCCGTACAGTCCACCATGCCTCACGACACGACTTCGCCCCGTACAGAACGCTCCCCTACCAATATATATGCATCTACATACATATTCCGAAGCTTCGGCGCCGCGCTTAGCCCCCTACATTTTCGGCGCAGGGGCGCTCGACCAGTGAGCTGTTACGCACTCTTTCAAGGGTGGCTGCTTCTAAGCCAACCTCCTGGCTGTCTGGGCTCCCCCACATCCTTGTCACACTCAGCGCGGGCTTGGGGACCTTAGCTGTCGGTCTGGGCTGTTTCCCTTTCGACCACGGACCTTCTCACCCGTAGTCTCACTCCCGTACATCCAGTGCCGGTATTCGGAGTTTGGTTGAAATCGGTAGAACCCCAGTCCCCCTCATCCATCCAGTAGCTCTACCCCCGACACTTTCAAAAATACGAGGCTGCACCTCAATGCATTTCGGGGAGAACCAGCTATCACCGTACTCGATTAGCTTTTCACTCCTATCCACAGGTCATCCAAGACTTTTTCAACAGGCATTGGTTCGGTCCTCCACCTCGTTTCACCGAGGCTTCAACCTGCCCATGGATAGATCGTACGGCTTCGGGTCTACGATACGAGACTATTTCGCCCTGTTCAGACTCGGTTTCCCTCCGGCTCCGGACCTTCAAGCCCTTAACCTCGCCACGTACCGTAACTCGCCGGCTCATTCTTCAATAGGCACACCGCCATCCGGCACTCAGCTTCTCACATTAACAGCATCATCGAAACGTCATCCAAATAACAGCAGTATCAACAATAAATCAGATGCCGCTGATGCAAAAGGCTGAGTGCCGGACTACGATTGCTTGTAAGCGCACGGTTTCAGGTCTTTTCACTCCCCGCCAGGGGTGCTTTTCACCTTTCCCTCTCGGTACTGCTCCACTATCGGTCACCTACGGTATTTAGCCTTGGACGGTGGTCCGCCCTGCTTCAACCGGAATTCCACGTGCTCCGGCCTACTCGGGTTATGTGCTATGGAGGCGCATCGCTTTCGCCTACGCGGCTTTCACGCCCTGTGGCCCGCTTTCCCAACACGGTTCGGCTAACAATGCGCTTTGTAACTCCACGTGACCGCTGCGGCTGTCACATGCACATACCCTCAACCCCACTTCCGCAACGACCGCAGTCTTACACGAATGTGGTTTGGGCTATCTCCCCTTTCGCTCACCACTACTCAGGGAATCTCATACGATTTCTCTTCCTCCGGCTACTGAGATGTTTCACTTCGCCGGGTTCCCCCCGCCAGATGGCGGGTGACTGGTCTTCTACCAGCCGGGTTTCCCCATTCGGGCATCTCCGGATCTATGGCTGCTTGCGCCTCCCCGAAGCTTTTCGCAGCTTGCCGCGCCCTTCATCGGCCGTAGGTGCCAAGGCATCCCCCGTGCGCCCTTAATACCTTAACCTCTTTGATCTCCCTCATCCATATTCAGCTGTCAAGGTGCTTGCCCCAATAGATCCGGGTAATTCTTGGTACCAGGATCGTTGCCTTGCAAGGATCTGGTCAAACGACCCGAAAACGCAAACGAAAGGATACCAACTTTTGCTGGTTATTGCAACAGGCAGTTTCAGGACATGGAGGACAGAAATTTTACTGCAGGAATTCCCCTGGGATTGATAACCTGTTAATAAAGAGGGGCGTGGCCTTCAAAGCGCCACGCCCCTTCAAATTGGACCTGAAGGCTATTTACCCGCCATCATCGCGGCTATATCCTCTTCAACCGTGCCGACAGGTTTGATGTCAAAATTATCCACCAGGACCTTTGCCACGTTGGGAGAGAGGAAAGCCGGCAGTGTCGGGCCGAGACGGATCCCCTTGACCCCCAGTGAAAGCAGAGCCAGCAGGACAGCGACGGCCTTCTGTTCGTACCAGGCAATATCGTAAGAAATGGGCAGTTCGTTGATATCGGAGAGGCCGAAAGCCTCCTTCAGTTTCAGGGCTATTACCGCCAGCGAGTAGGAGTCGTTGCACTGTCCAGCGTCAAGCACCCTGGGGATCCCCCCGATATCGCCGAGGTCAAGTTTATTGTAACGATACTTGGCACAACCAGCGGTAAGAATGACAGCGTCATTCGGCAGATTGCTTGCCACTTCTGTGAAATAATCCCTGGATCTGAACCGGCCGTCACATCCGGCCATTACAACAAAACGCCTGATAGCTCCGGATTTGACTGCTTCTACAACCTTGTCGGCCAGGGCCATAACCTGGTTGTGGGCAAACCCGCCCACTATCTTGCCCTTTTCAAGTTCTTCCGGCGGAGCGCATTTCCTGGCCATTTCGACTAGCCCTGAGAAATCTTTCTTGCCATTCTTTGGCCTGTCCGGGATATGTTTCGCACCGGGGTAACTGACCACACCGGTAGTGAAAAGCCTGTCCAGGTAAGTGCTTTCCTTTTTGAGAGGGATCAGGCAGTTGGTTGTAAGCAGAACAGGACCGTTGAAGGACTCGAATTCCTCATTCTGGTGCCACCAGGAGCCGCCATAGTTGCCCACAAAATGATCGAACTTCTTGAAAGCGGGATAATAGTTGGCAGGAAGCATTTCGCCGTGGGTGTAGACGTCGACGCCTGTCCCTTCAGTCTGCTTCAGCAGTTCTTCCATGTCTTTCAGGTCGTGACCTGAGATCAGGACCCCCGGGTTATTCCTGACGCCCAGGTTGACTTCACTTATCTCCGGGTTTCCGTAAGTGCTTGTGTTGGCCTCATCAAGCAGGGCCATGGTGTTAACCGCATTCTTCCCCGTCTTCATTACCATTGCCACCATCTCGTCAAGGGTCAGATCCTTCGTTGTGGAAGCGAGGGCTTCCATGATGGCCGCGTAGATCTCGTCTTTCTCGAAGCCGAGTACTTCGGCATGCTCTGCGTAGGCTGCAATGCCCTTGCTTCCTATAACGACAAGCTCCCTTAGAGAGCGGACGTCTTCGTTACCGGTAGCGGTTACACGAAGTTCATCGGACATGGCCTTTGCAATAATTTCTTCCTTGCTTTCAGCTTTCCAGGTGGCGCAATCAGGGAGCGATCCTTCAACATCAGTTGCTTTCCCGGCAATGGCATCCTTTACCTTGATCCCTTCCCTGATCCAGTCAATGATAGATTCATCATCCCATGCCGCGTTGGTGATCGTTACGAATAGTGCCTTGCAGATGAATCGACCGGCTTCCCTGTCAACGATACCCCGCTCTTTGAGCTTTTCGCCGTAGACAGATATACCCTTGCATACGTAGATCAGAAGATCCTGGAGGTCAGCTGTCTCCTCCGGTTTTCCGCAAACGCCCTTGACTGTACAGCCCTGATTTTTAGCTGTTTCCTGACACTGAAAACAATACATGTCAATTTTCCCTCCCTTTATGGCTTGCCCTTTTCGGTATTGTGGTATCTATTTTACACTATCCTTATGTCCTGTAAATGCCTCTTACGGAAATATCTTAAATATCCCGGGGTTGTTCAACCAATAAAGGGCAAATACTTTTGTCATTTCATATTTTATCAGATGATCCTGTTTACCGTGTTGTTTTGTCATTGCGAAAAAGTATAACTATTATTTGCTCGAAGTGATCCTGTTCTTTCTGTGACCATCTTTAGCCGGTCGTTAGATCCGATGTTCAGCCAGCTTCGGATAGAGAATACAGTTCAGGCCTGCATCTGCAAGGCCAGCTTTGATCTTTAAATATGGAAGAAGGAGAACCCGAAGATCTCCACCCTGAATGCCAGGGAAAAACTTGAAAAGGATGAATTACACATGATCGGTAACCTGAGGTTTGAGGCGATGTATTTACCCGGTGGGATACCTGGAGGGATTCAGCTAAATAAAATGCGGTCCCAGACCGCATTTAGTAGGACCGCATATATATTAGTGGTGGAGATGGATCGGAGACTCTCATCTCCACCAAGAAATACGCGGTTTCCCTTGGTATTACTGGATTTTCTCCTGGACGCCAATCCTGGTTTGTACCAGCATTTTGTACCAGTGTATACGTTGATGATCGTTGTCAAAAAATCCAAGAGCCACCGGACCGGAAACGCACACGACAGGATACCAATTTTCGCGGGTTATTGCAACAAGCAGTTTCAGGCTTTTGTATAATGCTACAGCTACATAAATTAGGACATAAACCAATGTTATTTCCCCACAAGGGACAAAAATACTTATAAAAAAGTTCAGGAAGCCCCGTGACGAGCTCTTTGCTTTACTGGGCTTGACAAATCATTTAGTTGCAAATTTCGCCATTATCCAAAACGAGCCTCCACTTTTTGTTGTTTCGACAAGCAAATCCCACATATAGTTTGAATTTGGAAGAAGGTCAGTAACTGTATGACTCATTTTTTTTGATTCGTTTCCATAAAACGCTATTTCCTTGCGCTCTACCTGCCAAGGTTGGGTATCTTTCTCTATTGGACCAACTATGACAATAGTGACAGATAAAACTTCATCCCAAGAGTGGATATTCCAACTAAAGGTTACGGCGTTATGAGAAAGTACTGCTCCATCCTTTGGTGAATAATATTTCAAAGTGGTTCTGGGGGAGCTACTCCCCGGAAACTGGACCAGGGTTTAAGGTGATAGGATAACCCCGGTGGAACAAATTCGGGGAGGGAACAGAAACAGCCATGAGGAAGAGATATGATGCGTCATTCAAGGCCAAAGTAGTACTGGAAGCTCTTCGGGAACAGGGCACATTGGCGGAAATAGGATCGAAATACGGCGTACATCCAAACCAGATAACCCAATGGAAGAAGACCTTCCTCAAGAATCTTCCCGAGGTCTTCTCGAAGAAAAAGAACGACGAAACAGAAGCTCTGAAGCAGCGCGAATCGGAACTTTACCGCCAGATCGGCCAGCTCAAGTACGAGGTCGACTGGTTGAAAAAAAAATCTGAGGAGCTCTGTTAAATCCGTTTCAAAGCTTAGAGATGCACTGGAAACCGGAGAAGGGAAAATCTCCATTCGTCGTCAATGTGAGCTTTTGGGACTCAACCGTTCCGGCATCTACGTCAAGAGGAAAGGGAACGGCGAAGAAACGTGTGAGAACCTGTATTTGATGGAACTTATGGACAGGCAGTACACGAAACACCCCAGCTGGGGTGTAAAGCGCATGAAGTTCTGGCTTCAGAGAAAAGGGATCCGGGTCAATTTAAAGAGGGTTCGAAGACTGCTTCGCCTCATGGGACTTGAAGCCATATACCCGAAGCCCAGACTGAGCAGGAACAACCCTGAACACAAGATCTACCCGTATCTCTTGAGGAACCTTGACATAACAAGACCCAATCAGGTCTGGTGCTCGGATATCACCTACATCAGGATGAACAAGGGCTTTCTTTATCTCACGGTCATCATGGACTGGTTCAGCCGCAGGGTCCTGACCTGGGAGCTGTCCAATACCCTGGATACAAGCTTTTGCGCAAGCGCACTGAAGGAGGCTTTTCAGAGGTACGGGACGCCGGAGATCTTCAATACCGACCAGGGTTCCCAGTACACGAGCAAAGAATTCACCGACGTTCTGAAGGACAAGGGAATTGATATCAGCATGGACGGTAGAGGCAGGGCACTCGACAATGTCTTCGTTGAAAGGCTGTGGAGGACCGTCAAGTATGAAGAGGTCTACCTGAAGGAGTACCGGAATCCGCACGATGCAAGGACGAACCTTGGAGAGTTCTTCATCCACTACAACGAAGAAAGACCCCACCAGGGTCTGGCCTACATGACGCCTTCAGAAGTATACTCGGGTCAAGGTACAAAAGAACTGATCAACTACTGAGAAACCGGTAACAACGTAACTGAAGGGCACAAGGCACCTTGAAACAGGAAACGTTTCATAAAACCACCGGACCGACCACCTTATTTTCGCCACCCAGTGGTCCAGTGAGTAGGGAGTACCTCAGGTGTCCCGGTTGAAGGGCGATTGGAAGTGTTGATTGGAGTTTTGGAAACAATTGATGTCAGCGATGAAGAAGCAAGGGCAAAATTCAGATTTTGGCTGTCTCTAAAAGAAGACTGGACAATTCCGACAACTTCCCCATTCATGTTGAACACTGGGCTTCCACTGGATCCTGAGGAAACTGCTGCATCAAACTGGATAAAATTGACCCCACCTTGAGTTCGGACAGAAGAGGTGATTCCTTTTGATACAGTTTGTTCCAACCCCTTTGGAGTTCCGATTACGAAAATTTCTTCCCCCAGAGAAGGTGTTTTGTTAGACAGAGATAATTGAGTAATTTTTGTTCCACCTTGTATTTCCAAGACAGCGATATCGTTGGACTTATCAAAATGAATTAACCTGGCTTGAGAGGTAACCCCGGCAGAATTCCTTATCCTGATGCTTGCCGAATTACTCACAACATGCTCGCACGTAATAACATAGCCTGAAGGGGCAACTACAAAACCAGTTCCGACCGTTGTATTTGTAACAACAGTTACAACAGAGACCCTGACTTTTTGGACAACCTGCTGGAGACTGGAAGATCCAAAACCGGGTGCCGTTAGTTGCAGGCAAAAAATTGGTAGAACCCCCAAAAACAAAACTTTCCTGAACAACCGCGGCATTGCTAACCCTCTCCCTCGATCTATCTGTAGGGGAAAATGAGACAATCCTAATACAACTGCGTTTTTCGGAGCAACTCGGCCAGGGTTTCGGAGCAACTCGGCCACCCTGTCGGAGTAATTCGGCCAGTTTAACGGAGCAATTCGGCCACCCTTAGG
>Ga0209164_1002195_pt1 | contig 21697 bp, 15 predicted proteins | sample MTBNYHSulfiMetaG_FD_187458 | JGI IMG/M metagenome (GOLD analysis project Ga0209164, IMG submission 187458) | Enrichment culture microbial communities from rom New York Harbor, USA that are MTBE-degrading - MTBE-NYH (New York Harbor Sulfidogenic)... | ecosystem: Environmental > Aquatic > Marine >... | reverse complement strand
AGCCAAGGGCTATTATCAAAACATCGGAAACGATTCGCAGAAAATTGTCTTCAACCCCGACTTTATGCCCACGGTGAGCCTCTCCCGCGTGGTGCTGGAAGCCGATATCTTCATTAGCCTGCCAAAATTCAAGACCCACGGCTTAACGGTTGTCACCGGGGCCATCAAAAACAGTTACGGCATTTTGCCCGGTGCTCAGAAAGCGCGGCTGCACAAGGCGGCGGGCAGCCCGGAACGATTTCACGAATTGGTGGTCGAGGTATTTGGCCTCAGAGTGCCCGACCTGTTCCTGGTAGACGCCGTGGTAGGTATGGAGGGCAACGGTCCGGCTTCGCCCGATCTGAGAAATATTGGATTGATCCTGGCCTCCGACAACGCCGTGGCCCTGGATGCCGTTATTGCGACGATGATGGGATGTGATCCGGGCCGGTTGCGATTTCTTCGCAAGGCGAAAGAGATGGGATTGGGAGACTTCGACTTGAGCTGCATCGAAATCGTTGGGAAACTGCAGCAACTGCCGGATTTTGTGCTGCCCCCGTTAGGCGGTGAAGCCATTTTGAACAACCCGGCCATTCAGGAGATCATGCACAATCGAACAATACTGCGACCGCAAGCCGACCCCGGGTTGTGCACCGGTTGCGGCAGCTGCATAGAGCAGTGTCCGGTAGCGGCTCTGTCCATGCATGGCGATCTCCCCCGGGTGGATGCCGACACATGTATAACTTGCTTTTGCTGCCAGGAAATTTGTCCTGAAAAAGCCATCACCCTACGATAAATATTTTTTAGAGCGCCCTTGTGAGTCCCGGTCATGACTATGTGGAAGAATAGAGCAGCAGAGTGCATGCTTTTTATGGCTGCGTTGATTTCAATTGCCTTGTCCTGCGCCTGGGCCAAAGAGGACGAGTCGGATCTCCTTTACACGTTCCTACAAGGCACATACGAGCTCGTCGGAAGGTGGCCGGATTCACAGCAAACATACACAGGCAGAGCAGTGCTAAGCAAGACAGCAGATTTTATTAAAGTTGTGCGCACAATTGGCGGTGAACAAATAGAAGCCGTTGGAAAAATTGAAACGGCAACCGCAGATAAAATCAAAGTGCTGAGAGTCCGGTTCGAACAGGACGGCGAACAGTATGAGGCCACCTACTTGATCGGCTCCGACCTGGACAACTATGGGAGGCTGACGGGTTATGTGTATTCAAGAGAACGTCCGAGCGGACAGCCGGGCCTGGAAGCACTCTTCTATGACAGACAGGCAGAGCAAAACCGGGCAGGGACAAACGAACGCTGAACTGAATCCGTCACCTCGCCCGGTAACATATTAAAATGGCTCATCGCGGATTAGCGTGATCGTGTCGCTCTGCAGCCGTTTGCGCTGAGGTATCGAAGCCTGTCCTGAAGTACCGAAGGAGGCAACCCATCCGTTCGTGCTTCGATACCTCAGCACGAACCGAGTGCGTAAATCACGGTAATCCGCGATGAGCCATTAAAATTCAAGATTTCATATACTCAATGCTCGTTGCCTGATTTCACTGCAAGCGGGACCGGAACAGGCAGTCTTGAAGGACTGCGCTACATAAAATGAGCTCTTGGATGGATGCTGTGAAGGAGCTGCCGGTTTTATCGGTCGAATGCTTGTAGCTGTGGTGTGGAAAAATTGTTGGATTATACCGAATACCTTGGCAGGTGGACTCTCATTCTCGGGGATGTGAACACCGGTAAAACATCTCTTAGCAGAGCTATTTTGGAGGAGATGTGCCGGCATCGGCTGGCTGGGAGAATTGCCATCATCGATCTGGCTCCTGAAATTCCCGATGAAGTTCTGCTCAATCGGGGGCTAAAAGGCATCGGGGGTAGACTGTTGCCCCCATCTGAAGAGGATGTGATCTATTTGAGTACTCAGCTGGTGGCTCCCAGGGTAAGCTCCTCCAACGAAGCTCAAGCCATTGAAAAGGCCAAGCTAAATGCCCCGAAGATCGAGGCTTTATTTAAACATTATCAAGAGATTAAAAGAGACATCTTGTTCATCAACGACATCAGCTTGTCGCTGCAGGCGGAAAGTGCTGAAAAACTGATTGATTTCTTGCAGATAGCAAAGACTGTCATTGCCAACGGTTATTATGGCATCAAACTGAAGTCTGGCGAAGTTTCCCGGTGGGAACGGCAACAGATGGACTCGTTGAAGAAGTTTTTCCATCAGATCATTTCAACCCGGAATAACCTGTCCCCGAGCCCTTCAGATTTACCGCAGAGCTCATGGAGAGCGCAGAGTTGAAAGAGAGAATCTTCGATTATTTTCTTTTTCTGCGGTCTTTGCACCCTCTGCGGTGAACCATTACGAACCTATAAACGAATGAGTCAGTGGGATGCGAATTCTCTACACCTCGGACACCCATGTCTATCCGCCTTATTTCGATCGCCTGTTAACAGCTGCGGAACAAATCCGCCCGGATGCAGTGATCATTGGCGGCGATATCATCCCCGACTGGCAGGGAGGCATTCAGGCATCCATTGAACCCCACAAAGCTTGGGTCCGTGACAAGCTGATCCCGCGGCTACAGGATTTTCGGGCAGTGTGTGGAAATGTACCGGTACTGCTCGACCTTGGAAATGATGACATTGCGGCGGCAAGATCTCTATTGGAAGAAAAAGACGGCAAAGATCTCCATTTGTTGCACATGCGCTTGGTAAAGCTAAACGAGCACCTGGCAGTTGCGGGTTACATGAAGGTAAACCCGACGCCTTTTCGCATTAAAGACGGGGAAAAACTCGACTGCCGAGACAGGAGCGGGCTGTACGATTACGGAGTGCAGAAGAAGGGTGCCATCACTTCGACGGGATCCGAGACGCCCTTTATGCTCGATTTCACCGCGGGAACCATTGAAGACGATCTGGATGAGCTTTCCGACCTATTGCAGAGTGATGCCTGGAAAGCGTTCTCCTTTATATTTGTGAGCCATGCGCCGCCAAAGGATACGGATTTGGATCGCACCAGTGCTGGCTATAATGTCGGCAGTCTGGCAGTGAGGCGCTTTATCCAAAGGTGGGAGCCAAGCGGAAGGTTAATAGCATCTTTCCATGGCCACATCCATGAATCGCCGTGGAGAACAGGACAGGCGTGGCAATACCTCGGCGGTGTCCCCTGCTTTAACGTGGGGCAACGGGCAAAAGTACTCAGAGCACTCTTGTTGGATACCGGGAATGTCGCTGAATCGGCTCGACTGGTTTTGATTGGCAAATCGGGCGAGTTTACGGTTACGGAAAGAGACGAATGGTTCCCGGAAGGTTGAAAAGGACGCGGACACGTGACCTGCGGGCTCGTTGCCCGAAACGAGCCGAGTGGGGTGCGCTCGGGCAACGCACTCTGCTTTTCAATAGGGAATGCTCGCAGGAATGTCGATCGGAGCTGAAACCGATACTTGGCTCTTCCCTGGTGAATCAAATCAACCGGTCATGCAGGGGCCTGATGGCTGTTGCCTTGCTTTAAACCAACTGTATGGGGTTTTGGAGCAAGGGGGATTGCACTTATTTTTTGCTGCAGGTTTTTTGCGTAGGCGAAGTTGAGGTTGAGCTTCAAGTCTTGTTCGCTCAGGCCCAGGGCGATTCCCATCAACTGCGGAAGGTAAAGGACCGAGAGGCCGAGATCTTCTCCGGCGCTGCGGGAGACTTTGCCCTGGAAGCTGTCGAGGTTCATCTGGCACATGGGGCAAACCGTTACGATGCAGTCGGCCCCCCTGGCAGCCGAAAGCAGCTCGCCCACCCGGCTTATGGCGACCGGCTTTTTGGTGGTCATGAGCCCCGCTCCGCAGCATTTGGCCCCCATCCCCCAGGGATGCACCTCGGCGCCAAGGGCCTCGATCAAGGGCTCCATGGAGGTCGGAAACTGCGGATCGTCGAACTCTTCATAGGGGCGAAGCGCCTGGCAGCCGTAATAAGGGGCCACCCGAAGCCCGTTGAGCCGCCGCTCGACCTTGCCTGCAACCCTCTCCGCTCCGATCTCCGTCGCCAGTATATCGAGCAGGTGTCTCGGCCTTATGCCCTTATTATAGGCCAGTCCCTCTTCCCCCAAAGCCCGGTTGATCCGATCCAGCAAGCGATCGTCGCGTCCGGTGTGATCGTCCACCTTCTTGAGATTGAGATAGCAGGCGCTGCAGGGAATGAGCATATCGGCTTCAATGCCGGTCTTTTCGGCCAAGGCGAGGTTTCTTGCCGGCAGCACCATGGATAAAAGATAGCTTGTGGCTTCTCCCGCACTGGCCCCGCAGCAGGTCCAGTCCTCCATATCCAAAAGCTCGACACCGAGAGCCCCCATGAGAGCCCGGGTGGAGGCATCGTATTCTTGCGCCGTACCTTCAAGGGAGCATCCGGGATAATAGAAATACTTCATGCTTCGGCCTCCAGTTCCCGCACCTTGCGATAAATGGCGTCCAGCTTGCCGGCTTTGAAAAGATCGGGCATTTGCACGGAGATTTTTCCCTTGACCATCAGCTTCACCCCCAGCGGAGTAAAGCTCACGGGCGTTATCGGGTTCTTCAGGGAAATAAAGTAGCGGGTCATCATGTCCATTTCCCTGATCCGCCCGTAGCGGCGCACATTATCGAGGAACGCGCGGTAGAACCGGATGCTTTTCTTTTCATGGAGCCTGCCTTCCGCGACCGCCAGCCGCTTGAGCGCGCCCATGGCTTCAGTGAGCGGCAGTCCCCGCGGGCAGCGGAGCGTGCAGTAATAGCAGCTGGAACAGAGCCAGAAGGTCTTGCTGTTGAAGATTTCATCCTTGAGGCCCAGCTGCACCATGCGCCACAGCTGCCTCGGGGTGTGGTCCATGGCGCTCGCGTTGGCGCAGGACCCGGTGCAGGTGCCGCACTGCATGCACGCTTCGACTTTTTCCCGAAGGGCGAGCATCGGGTCGGGGGCATGGGCGCCATGTTCGGCTGTCTCTTTCATCGCTTGCTCCTCATCAAAACATTTCCTCCAGAGCCGCATCGAGCACGGAAAACATCTGCTGGTCGCGGTATCCCCGCAGCACCGAGGCGCTGTTCGGACAGACGGCCGCACACGATCCGCAGCCCTGGCAGGCCAGCTCATCGACTACGATTTCCCCCAGCTCCTCATCGTGCCATCTGGCCCCGTACGGACACGCCTCGATGCACTGCTCGCAAAGGGAGCAGAGGCTCTTTCTGACCTCGGCAACGATGCTCCCCCCCGCCGTCCGCTCATTGACCAGCATGGTCAGCGCCCTCTGGGCGGCCGCTTCGGCCATGGCGATGGATTCCGTGATGGAGCGGGGAGAGTGGCCGATGCCGCACATGAAGACCCCCTCTTTTATAAAATCCACCGGGCGCCACTTGTATTCGGCCTCCTGATAGAAGCCGTCCCGATTGAGCGGAACCGAAAAGATTTCAGAAAGCTTTTGCCCTTGCGCAGCCGGCACAATGCCGGTGCTTAAAACCAAAAGATCCGGCTTCAACATGATCTCTCGCGACAAGACCGGATCCAGGACACTGATGCCGAGGCTCCCCTCTTCGATTGTAACCGCCGGTTTTCTCGCCGCATCGTATTGGATAAAAATCACCCCGGCCTTCCTCGCTTTGGTGTAATAGGCCTCCGAAAACCCGTAGGCCATCATGTCCCGGTACAGGATGTAGATGCCCGTGTGCGGGTTTTGCTCCTTGAGGTAGAGGGCATTTTTTAAAGCCGAGCCACAGCAGATGCGGCTGCAGTAGTTTCTCGGCTCCTCCCTCGAGTCCACACACTGGATCATGACAACGGCGGAAAGATCGGCCGGGACTATGGCGCCTTTTTGCAGTTTTTCTTCCAGCTCGTGCTGGGTCACCACGGCATCGCTTTTGCCATAGCCGTAGGATTCGGTTTTGGCCTCGGCTCCCCCGGCGGCCAAAATCGTTACCCCGTGTTCCAGGGTTTCTCCCGAGCCGTCCTCTTTTTCGATGGCGGTGACAAAGCGGCCGACCTGCCCGAAGGAATGAGCCACGCGGGTTTTTTTGCGGATATTGATGTTGGGGTGCTTTTCAACCCGGGCGATGGTTTTATCCAGGATCTCTCGGGGCGACGCCCCTTCGAGGGTGCGGTAAAGGGAGCGAAGGTTGCCGCCGAGCTCTTCGGTTATCTCCACAAGCTCCACTTCATAGCCGTGGTCGGCTATGCCAAGGGCCGCCGTCATGCCGGCTATGCCGCCCCCGACCACCAGAGCCCGTCGGGTCACTTCGGTCATGCGGGGCGAAACGGGATCCACCCCCTTCAGGCGGGAGATCCCCATGGAAAGCCTGGCGCCCACTTCCCGGCTCACCTGCGCCCGGTTGTCGGCCCGGTCGGGAAAGGCGGGCGTGCGGATGTCGGCCACCTCGACAAGGGTTGGAAGAAGCCCCGCGAAGCGACCAAGCTCTTTCAGCTTTTTGGCATAAACATAGGGCATGCAGGCGCCGACAAGGACCCGGTTGACGCGGCTTTTTTCAACCATCTCCTGCAGTTCGGCAAAACCCTCTCGAGTGCAGATCCGCTCGATCTGAAAGACCTCCTTTGCGCCTCCCGGTCCTTCAAGCTTTTTGCTCAAGCCTTTAAGGTCTGCGGCTCTGGCAATAGCCCCTCCGCAGGTGCAAACAAAAACGCCGACTTTCGGCAGCTCCCGGGATACATCCCGCAAGAGAGGCTCATCCAAGGGAACCTCTTTCAAGCTCCCCCCCTTGGAATGAATAAGTGAAGATGCGGCAAGGGAAGCCGAGCTCGCCTGAATGACCGATTCCGATATATCCCTCAAGCCGGTGAAGGAGCCGCTAAGGTATATCCCCTCTTTTGCCGTTCTGGAAAAAGAAAACTCTTCCGTTTTGAAAAAACCCGATGGGGTAAGCTCCACCCCGCAAAGCTCGGCCAGAGCTTCGGTTGCCGCCGGAGGTTTCTGTCCGGTCGCAAGAACCACCAGATCGAAGTCCTCGTCATGGAGGTCGCCGTTTATATCCGAATAGCGAAGCCTCAAGTTGTCATCTTCACCTTGTTCCACCGAATGCACGCGGCTCCTTACAAAACGAACCCCGTATTCATGCTCGGCCCTGTCCCGGTAGCGCTGAAAGTCCTTGCCGAAGGTTCGCATGTCCATGTAAAAGATGGCGGTTTCAACCTCCCCGCCGCTTTTTTGCTTGGCCAAAAGCGCCTCTTTTATGGAAAACATGCAGCAAACCGAAGAGCAGTAGTCGGCATTTAGGTGCAGGTTCCGCGAGCCCACACACTGCAGCCAGGCGATTTTTTCAACCGGCTTCAAGTCTGCGGGGCGCAGCAGCTTGCCTCCGGTGGGGCCGGTGCCGCTGATGAGCCGCTCATATTCGACACTCGTCAGCACATGGGGATTTTCTTTGTATCCGTAGGTGTCGTCGGCCGAAGCCGGATCGAAGCTGCCAAAGCCTGCAGCAAGCACCACCGCCCCTACTTCGAGCTTGCGCTCGCCCGTGCGCGCAAAATTCCGGTACAGGCCGACCACCATGGCGACCAGGGCTTCCGGGTCGAAAGGCTTCATGAGGTAATCCATGGCGCCTATTTTCATCGCCTCGACCGCCGTTTCAACGGTCGCATAGGCGGTCATCATGACCACACCGAGATCCGGATCGATTTCCTTGCCCCTTTTGAGCACCTCCACCCCGTCCATGCCGGGCATCTTCACATCCAGGAGCAGCAGCCGGTATTTTTGCTGCGAGAGCTTCTCCAGGGCCTCAACCCCCGATTCGGCCATGTCCACTTGGAAGCCCTCATCTTCCAGCCATTCCTTGATGGAATCCCGAACAATCAGCTCGTCGTCCACCACCAGAATCCTGAAAGCCCTGCGCGCTTCCAGCTGCAAGTCGATGGCCCCGGTCGGGCACACCTTCACACATTCCCCGCAGCGGTTGCAGGCGGCCAAATCCACCACATAATGGTTGGGGATATTGTGCGGAACCGGCAGATAAACCGCCTTGCGACTGGTCAGCCCCGCATTGAGCTCATCGGCGACCTCCACCGGGCAAACCCCGGAGCACTCGCCGCAGCCGATGCAGCGCTCGCTGTCGACCAGGGCGGGCTTGTGCCTGAGCGTCACCTGGAGCTTGCCCGGCTCCCCTTCGATACCGATCAGCTCGGTTGCCGCCATGATGTCGATATTTTCGTGGAAAAAGCCCTTTCTCAGGCAGTAATTCGAGGCATCGTCGCGCTCCACCAGGGGAAGCATCTTGCACATGCCGCAGTGATCGTTCGGAAACTGATAGTCCAGCTGCCTCAGGGTTCCGCCAAGATTTGGCGCCTTATCGATCAAGGTCACATGATAGCCCGTTTCCGCCAGGTCCAAAGCCGAGCGCATCCCGCTGATACCGGCTCCAACCACCAGTGCCGAGCCTCTTTTTTTATTCATAGTCGAGCCTCTCTCGTTGAGAGTTTTGAATTTTGAGTTTTGAATGTTGAATTTAATTCTCCGGCCCAACTCGAAACTCAAAATTTAGAACCATATCAATCCGTGCCGCCGGTCACTTCGGAAAACTCCTTCTCGCGGAAGGTGGAAAGGGGCGGCTCGTCCTCGATGCTCCGCCCCGCCTCGTAGCCGAACGCCTTTTGGGTGCGGCCGGCAATGGTTCGAAACAGCTCCATCACCGGAACATTGTTCGGGCAGGCGTTGGAGCACTGACCGCAGCCGATGCAGGCCGTGCTCATATGGGCCAGCCGGGTCAGGTGATAGAAGACGGTATCGGTCGGCATCTTGAGGATGCCCTTCTTTTTGGCCCAGCGAAGGTACCGGGAAGGTTCATGATCGAACACATCGGTTGAAAAAACGCACTCCTTGCAGTAGCAAACCGGGCAGGCCACCCGGCAGTTGTAACAGTTGACGCAGCTGCCAAGATAGCCCATGAGCTTTTCAAGATCCGCCGTTGCTTCACCGGTATCGATAAACATCCGATCGCGGTAGGCAATGCGCCGGCTCATGAGCTCCGGGACGGCCTCCTTCCTTTCTTCGGGCTCGGCGGCTTCCGGCAGCTTCAAGTTGTCCAGCAGCGCCTCGCCCTCCGCCGTATTGGCCTTGATCCAGATGGATTCATCGAGGTTCATCCCGGCCAGGCCGATGAGCAAATCCGCATTTTCCGGGATGAAGTGCTCGCAGGCTTTACAGGCCGGGGATATATCCAAGTCCTCGAACGAAGTTCCCTTTCCGCTCAAGATATTGCGGTAGAAGGCGAGGGTCGAGTCGCTGCCGGCGGCGGCAAACCTGGCGTAGTTGATGTTGTTGTAGGCGCCAAGACAATCCATCCCGATCAATATTACATTTTCCATGCTGCCCTGTTTGAGCTTGACCAGCTCGATAAAGGCCCGGATCTCGCACGGTCTCAGCACCGCCGCCACTTTCCCCGCAAACGGTTTGCGGGTGAGCTTGGAGACCACCTTGGCGGCATTTATCGGAAAAACCGGCGCCAGCGGGTCCGCCCCTTCGAGCTTTTCGGGGTCGGTCACCAGAGTGGGCATGACCGCATTTGTCACCGGAAGATGCTGCGCGATGAGCAGCGCCTCTATTTCTCCATCCCGCAGCACGGTCTTGAAAAATCCCTTCAAAGAGTTCACCGGATTTTGCTCTTGAACATCGATTGCTGCCGTCTTGGCCATTGCTTTTCTCCAGGTATCGAAGCTGCAGTTTTGAATTTCGAGTTGTACCGGGTCGGGATTAATTCAAAATTCAAAACTTATAACTTAACATTCAAATCACCATCTGCCGGCGCGCTTCGTTGGGGCCGAGGGTCTTGACCTCAGCGACCATCTCCTTGACGGTCCGGGCAAAATCGATGCCCTCGCTGGCGCCGATCCAGGTCATCTTGAGCCTTCGCTCATCGAAGCCGAACCTTGGCAGGATCTCTTTTAGAAGCTTCACCCGCCGGCGCGCCTTGAGGTTGCCGTTTATGTAGTGGCAGTCCCCCGGGTGGCAGCCGCTTACAAGCACCGCATCGGCTCCCTCCAAAAGCGCCTTGATCACATACTTGGGGTCCACCATGCCGGTGCACATCATGCGGATCATGCGCACATTGGACGGCTGCATCAGCCTCGAGGTCCCCGCCAGATCGGCTGCCGTATAAGTGCACCAGTTGCAGACAAAGGCAATGATGGTCGGCTCGTACTCTCCCACGTCTTCCTCCCGTTTTTTGTTAAAGCCGGAAATCGGAATAGAAGAAGCCCTTTCATCCTCTAATTTCCAAGCTCCGGCGGCTCAACCTGTTTGCAGAAAACCCTGAAGCCCGAAGTCTGCAGCCTTATTCCCGACTCGCTTCGAGCAGCGCGTCGATTTCGGCGAAAACCTGCCGGGCGGTGAAATGCTTCACCCGCGCCGCCCCGCTCGGGCAAAAACCGGCGCAGCTGCCGCAGCCCTTGCAAAGAGCGTCATTGACCACCGACACCCTTCTTCTCTCATCGAACTCGATGGCCGAGTAGGCGCAAAGACCGATGCAGGTCTGGCAGCCCGCGCACACATCCGGGTCGATCCAGGAGATGGTCGAGGAGATTTCCACTTTCCCCCGGGTGGCAAGGGCCAGAGCCTGCGCTGCGGCTCCCGAGGCATGCGAGACGGCATCCGGAATGTCCTTCGGCCCCTGGCAGGCGCCGGCCAGGAAGATCCCGTCGGTTGCAGTCGTCATGGGTCCAAGCTTGGGGTGCTCTTCCAGGAAAAAGCCGTCTCCGCCCTGGTTGATGCCGAAAATCCGGGCCACCTCGGAAGTGTTTTCCCGGGGCTCCATGGCGGAGCACAAAATCACCATATCCACAGGAATCCTCAAGGTCCTACCCAGCAGGGTGTCTTCTCCTATGATGACCAGCTTGCCCCGTTCTTCGGCACTTTGGCCCCGGTCGGTTATCTCGGCGGGTCTTCCGCGGATAAAGGTTATCCCCTCCTCTTGCAGTCTGCGGTAGAATTCCTCGTAGCCCTTGCCGAAGCAGCGCATATCGATGTAGAAATTGTAGATCAGGGTGTCGCGGCCCGCTTTTTCCTTGATCAAGTGGCCGTATTTCAAGGCGTACATGCAGCACACCCTGGAGCAATACTCGTGAAAGCTCACATCGCGGCTGCCCACACAGTGAATAATCCCGACACTGGCAGGCTTTTCGCCGTTTTTCATCAGGATCCGACCGCCGGTCGGCCCGACCGCATTGTTCAATCGTTCGAATTCGAGGCCGGTGTAGACTTCCGGGAAACGGCCGTAGCCGTATTGTTTGAGCGGGGCGGGGTCCATGATGTCAAAGCCGGTGGCCAAAATGATGGTGCCGACATCCACCTCCATCTCTTCTTCTTTCATATCGTGGGATATGGCGTTCCTTTCGCAAGCCTGCACGCACTCCATGCACTCCGAGCAGCCCCCGCAGTTGAGGCAGCGGCTTGCTTCCCGCAAGGCCTCCTGCTCGCTCAGGCCAAGGGAAGCTTCGGCAAAGGAGCGCGAGCTCTCAGCCGGGTCTCTCGCCTGCAAATGCGCCCGCTTTTGCGGCGAAATATCTCGAGGAACCTCCGCCCACTCTTTTCCGGGAGGTTTCGCACCGGCAAGAGCTGCCGCATATGCTTCCAGGTCCTCGCCGTTTAGATATTTATGCATGGCCGCGGCGGCCTTGTGGCCCCCGGCGATGGCATCGATGACCGTGGCGGGCCCGGTTACGCCGTCTCCTGCGGCAAACACATCGGGCATGGAGGTTCGCATGAGGTCCCGATGGACTGTCAGGGTGTTTCTGCGGCCAAGCTCAATGCCGCAACCTGGCAGGCGATCGGCTTCGGGCTCTTGCCCTATGGCGGAAATCACCGCATCGCAGGCGATCGCAAACTCGGACCCCTCAATCGGGGTCGGCCGCCGCCTGCCGCTCTCATCGGCCGCACCAAGCTCGGTCTTGATGCACTCGAAGCCGGATACTTTCCCGTTTTCACCCGAAATGGCCACCGGCGCCGTCAGGTAATGGATCCTCACCCCTTCGGCCAGGGCCCCCTCGATCTCTTCGGGATAGGCCGGCATTTCCTCCCGGCTGCGCCGATAAACCAGGGACACTTCCTCGCAGCCGAGCCGAACAGCGGTTCTTGCCGCATCGATTGCAACATTGCCTCCGCCCACGACGACCGCTCGCTCGCCCGGTTTTTTCGTCTCCCCCAGATTGACTTCCCGCAAAAATTTCACCGCATCCACTACACCCCGATACTCTTCCTCACCCGCTATATTGAGCTTGAGGCCCCGGTGGGCGCCGATTGCAACAAAGATGGCGCGAAAGCCCTCTTTTCTCAGGTCGTCCAGGGTAAAATCCGTACCGAGTCTTTTTTCCGTTCGAGCTTCTATGCCATGGAAAAGGATATGGTCGATTTCCCGATCGAGCACCGCGGGGGGCAGCCGGTAATCGGGAATGCCCACCCGCAGCATGCCCCCCAAAACCGGCAGGGCCTCAAAAATCGTTACCTTATAGCCTTGAAGACGCAAATCGTAGGCTACGGTTAACCCTGCGGGGCCCGAGCCGATGACGGCTACCTTCTCCTCTCTTTCTTCGATTTTCGGCAGCCCCAGCTCGGCAAAATCCACCCGGTCCGCGGCAAATCTTTTGAGATCCCGTATGGCCAGCGCTTCATCGATTTGCATTCGGCGGCACTGAAACTCGCACGGGTGCGGGCAGACCCTTCCCAAAACCCCCGGCAGCGGCACCTTTTCCATGATCAACCGGAGCGCTTCGGCGTATTTGCCCCGACCTATCAGTTGAACATAGCCCTGTACGTTGAGTCCCGCCGGACAGGTCACCACACACGGCGCCCGATCCTTCTTGTCGATGCAAAAGGCGATCGGCACCGCCTGCGGGAAAAACCGGTAGATGGCCTTGCGCTCCGATAAAAACTCGTCGAACTCGTTTTTGACCGATACCGGGCACACCTCCGCACACTGGCCGCAGCCCGTGCAGTTTTTTTCCAGAACGTAGCGCGGCTTTCTTTTGATCTTCACCCTGAAGTTGCCGACATACCCGCTCACTTCGCTCACTTCACTGTAGCTCAGCAGCTCGATCTCCGGGCTTTGGCTCACCGCAACCGTTTTGGGCGTCGAGATGCAGGCCGCGCAATCCAGAGTCGGGAACGTCTTGTCGAATTGCACCATGTGCCCCCCGATGGACGGGTCCTTTTCCACCAGGTACACCTTGTGCCCGGCTTTGGCGATATCCAGGCTCGCCTGGATGCCGGCAATCCCGGCTCCCACCACCAAAACATCCGGGTGCACCTCGACTTCACGCGTCGCCAGACTCTGGTGGTAGCTCACCCGGCTTATGGCCGCGGCCGCCAATGCCTTGGCCTTGCCGGTCGCCTCCACCGGGTCTTCGGTCACCCACGAGCAATGCTCACGCACACACGCCATCTGAAAATAATACGGGTTCAGACCCGCCCGCTGGCAGGCCGTCTGGAAGGTCTTTTCATGCAGACGAGGAGAGCACGAAGCCACCACCACCCGGTTCAAACCCAGCTCCCGGATGTCCTTTTGGATCATCTCCTGGCCCGGGTCCGAGCACATGAACTTATAGTCCCTGGCCACCGCCACATTGTTCAGACCGCGCGCAAACTCCGCCACTTCCTCCGTGCGTACCTTGCCCGCTATGTTGGTCCCGCAATGGCAAATGTAAAAACCGATTCGTGCTGCCATAGGCCTCCTTTCAAACGCAGTGGACCTCCATAGGTCGGAGCTACAAGGAATTTCCGCTCAAAGGTCGGCGGAATTCGAACTGCGCGGTTCAGAACAGCCCGACCTGGACGCCCCTGGATAATCCCTTTGCACCGATTGGTCTTGCCATAATTTTGTTTCGCATTCGGCCGGATAGAATACCTTTTGCATCGGCCTCAGGTTTGCGGGTTTCATACAACGAACATGCCATGGCTGATCAAGGCGCTGAAGTCCTGAGAGATCTCAGGTTGCGAAGAAGAACTCCCGCTTGAGGACTATAATGGGCCAGTTGCAGCGGGAACAATATGAACCCCGGCGTTCCGGCAGCAGGGTACAGAATACCCCCTTTTGTCCGGATATGGAAAAGATTTCATCGCCCGCGGCTCGACGGAGCTTTACCAGGCGACACCAAGAGCGGGTCGGTACGCCATGTGCCCGGTGCTGGTCTGGTTTTTGTATTTTGCCCGTAGAGATAGGCCGAACATTTTCGACCTTGACCGCAATCTGTTCGAACACGCTTTAATAGCCGAGGGCCGAAAAGAATGCTCCGAACAATCCCTTATGTACGGCAAAGCCTCACATTGCAGCTCATTTTCTGGGTCGGCTTGATACTCCTTGGGAGCATTGCCGGTTGGGCGTATGTGAATATCAAGTATCATGAAAAAAATGCCATTGAACATATGACCGAGGAGGCGGACAGATTGGGCAACACCATCAGGCTGGGCACCCACTATGCCATGATGCTCAATTCGCGGGACGAGATCAACCAGATCATCCGCAACATCGGACGTCAGAAGGAAATTCAAAACATACGAATATTCAACAAACAGGGTCGCATCAAGTTTTCCAGCCTGATGGCTGAAGTAGACAGCGCAAAGGACATCAGGGCGGAGGCCTGCATCATTTGCCACCGGCAAGAACCGCCTGTCGGAACGGTCCCTCTCATGGATCGCACCCGCCTGGTGCGCTCCCCGACGGGTGAGAGACTTCTCGGCATCATCAGCCCCATCTATAACGAGCCAGGCTGCTCTGAACCTTCCTGCCACTATCACCCGGTCGACAAAAAGGTTTTGGGCGCTCTCGACGTGGTGGTTTCTCTGAACAGGTTGGACGCGGAGCTACTCTCACACGAAAAAGGGATCATGGTTCTGGCTTTACTCTCTTTCCTCGGGATTGCAGCGATCATAAGCGTTTTTTTCTTCATCTTTGTAAACCGGCCCATAAAAAAGCTTATGGCAGCGACGGTTCTTATTGGCCAGGGCCGAGACGGGCAGGACATCGATCTGAACCGGGATGACGAGATCGGCCAGCTGGCCGGTGCCATCTATCGAATGGGCAAAGAGATCGCTGATAAACAGGTAGAACTGAACCGGCAGAGGAATGAGTATCAGGACCTGTTCGAACAAGTCCCTTGCTACATCACTGTGCAGGACCGGGATTTCCGGATCATCACCTACAATCAGGAAACCTCCAAACACTTCAATCCGCAGCGGGGCGAATACTGCTACAGAGCATACAAAGGCCGTGAGGAAATATGCGAGGTGTGCCCGGTCGCACAGACCCTGGAAGATGGAGCCTGCCACTCCGGTGAAGAGACAGTTATCAACCGTGACGGAACCGAAACACACTGGTTTGTGAGAACCTCTCCGATCAGGCAATCCTCAGATGAAATCGAAGCAGTGATGGAAATCAGTCTGGATATCACTGAAGCCAAACGACTCGAGATGGAAATCCGCAAGTCGGAAAAAAAATATCACAGCATCTTTAACAATATCCCCAATGCGATCTTTGTTGTGGACGTAGAAACAATGAGAGTGCTTGACTGCAACGAGGGGGCCTTGAGGCTATACGGTTTCGACAAAAGCGAAATCATCAGCGAACCCTTTTTGCAGCTGTTTGATCAAAGTGAGCGTGACGGCTACCTGGATCGTCTCAAAGCCGCAACCTTCCTCAACCAGGTGCGACACGTCACTCGAACGGGACAAATCATTTTCACCGACATTCGCATTTCCCCATCTGAATATGCTGAACGAAAGGCCCTGCTCATCGTAGCAAGCGATATCACCAAAAGACTCATGGCGGAACAACAGTTGATTCAAGCAAGCAAGATGGCAACCTTGGGAGAAATGTCGGCGGGTGTCGCCCATGAATTGAACCAACCCCTGTCCGTCATAAAGACGGCGAGCAGCTTCATTATGAAAAAAATCAAAAAAACCGAAGCCATAGACCCGTCGATACTGCAGACCATGGCTCATGAAATCGATTGCCATGTGGATCGAGCGGCTAAGATCATCGACCATTTGAGAGAGTTCGGACGCAAGTCCGAGGTGACTAGAGAACCGATCGAAATAAACACGGCATTGGATAAGGCCCACGATATGTTCAATCAGCAGCTGAAGCTTAGAGAAATAGCGGTAGTGAAGGATTTCGCGGAAGATCTGCCCCTGGTGCTTGCCGATGCAAACCGTTTGGAACAGGTCTTCATAAATCTGCTCATCAATGCCAGGGACGCCATCGAAGACAAGCTTGAAAAAACGGGCCGAATAGGGTGGGAGAAGCAGATTCGACTCAAAACCCGTGCTGAAAACGCAAAAGTCAAGATAGACATAGAAGATTCGGGGATCGGTATTGCAGAAAATGTGAAAGATAAAATCTTCGAGCCATTCTTTACCACGAAAAAGGTCGGGCGGGGTACGGGACTTGGTCTCTCCATCAGCTACGGCATCGTGCAGGATTACGGTGGAATGATTCAAGTGCAAAGCGTGGAGAGTATGGGGACGAAATTCACCATCGAATTTCCCGCTGCAAATGCGATTCACACATAATTGGAGATACCATGAATAAAGGAGCTCCGATGCTTGCCATACCGGTGTTCCGTTCCCGGGTGGCACCAGTGCTCAACTGGTGCTCAAAAATACATATTTTCCGGGATGACGCAAACGAAGTCAAGTGTTGTGAGGAGATCATTCTGCTCAACATGGGTGCTTTCGAGCGCCTCAAGATCATTCACGAGGAAGGCGTGCAGACGCTCATCTGCGGTGCGTTGAGTCCCGATCTGTTAAGCTATGGAGAGAAGATAGGGCTGAACATCATTCCTGGCGTTTCCGGAGAAATCGTTGATGTTCTGCAGGCCTATCATGCACAGAAACTGGACAGTCCGCGTTTCTGGCTGCCCGGCTGCCGAGGGCCGCGGACTTATCGCAAGGGCTGGAGGCGGGATTGCGTTGCCATAGGTGCGAACGAAGAAATGTCTCCATCACATGACTCTGCAGAACCCGCCAGAAAACCGGCAGCTAAAACCGGGGCGGGGAAAGGGCGGTCGGCAGGAAGGAGAGCTGGTGCAGGAGGGTTCTGTATTTGTCCTTATTGTGGAACCATGGTTCGTCACCAGCGAGGCATACCCTGCACTCAGGTCACTTGCCCGCAGTGCGAGCAGCCCCTGGTTAGGCAATGATCATCCGGCCGGTGATGGGAAGGCAGATGCATCCGCCGGTCCGACCACCAGAATAATCGTCGACTCGTGAAGAGTATGAAGGATGCCTCGTGCTTCGTAAAGGTCAAGGCTGCCGCAGGGTGACAAATGAGGCTCCGTGCAAAGATTCGCGTTGCACCTATCGAGTATCCGATCGGAAGCCCAAAAATTGATCGTCCAAGCTGTCACGCTGAGCGTGTCGAACACTCAGGGTGATATTCCTGCCAACCGGTGCCGCAAAAGCTATGCGTTTCCGAATGGGAGCCATCTGGCGGCGGAAGCTCTCCGGTCCGTCACGCACAACTGTCTGTTCAAACAGAAAACTGCCTTTGCCCCTCCCCAAAAAGAAGCCTTACGGCATAGCTCTGGATTTTGGAGACTGACAGGGCAGGCGCCTCTTTCCAGCAATTCTCATTTTGACTGCTGATTCTTTTTCGTAGGGTGGGTGGAGGCGCGTCATTTTTGCGCCGCAACCCACCAAAAGCTTCGTTTGCGGTGGGTTACGCTTTTGCTTCACCCACCCTACGTCAAGTGCGAGCTCCAAAATGAGAATTGCTGGCCTTTTTCGATTATCGAAACCGATGAGGGGCTTTGGCTGGTTGACGACCGATGTCGGGTTTGCTCTAATAGGCGAGTATTTCGGTTGCGGCCGAGTCGGCCGCATGAAAAGCGACTGACAGTTTCGATAGGGGCTCATTTTGAGAAAAGAGGAAGCGGTCAGCCGGCTCGTAAAAGAACCGGATCTGTCCCCGCAAACTGAGATAATTCTAGACAGCATAGCCGACGGGGTTTTCACAGTAGACCTGGAGTGGCGAGTCACCTCATTCAACCGGGCGGCTGAGGAAATTACCGGGGTTCCTGAGGCGGAAGCAATAGGACGCTCCTGTTGCGAGGTCTTTCGTGCCAATGTCTGTGAAACAACCTGTGTTCTCCGGCACACCCTTGAAACCGGAAAGCCTGTTATCAACAAACCCGTAGCCATTCTCACCGCAGAAGGCAAGGAAGTCCCAATCAGCGTAAGCACGGCCTTGCTCAAAGACGAGTCGGGCGAGATCATAGGCGGAGTGGAAACCTTCCGCGACCTTAGCCTGGTAGAGTCACTGCGTAAAGAAATAGATCGACAGTACCGTTTCGGCGATATCATTTCCAAATCGCCTGCCATGCAGAGACTGCTTTCCATTCTTCCCGAGGTGGCGCAAAGCGAAAGCACGGTGCTCATCCAGGGGGAGAGCGGCACAGGCAAAGAGCTCCTCACCCGCGCACTACATAACCTAAGTCCACGCACCCAAGGCCCCTTTGTGGCAATCAACTGCGGGGCTCTTCCGGACACTCTGCTCGAATCGGAATTGTTCGGTCATGTGGCGGGAGCTTTCACAGATGCCAAGCGCAATCGCACGGGTCGATTTGCCATGGCGGAAGGAGGCACTCTGTTTCTGGACGAAATAGGGGATATTTCCCCAGCCCTTCAGGTGCGCCTCTTGCGCGTGATTGAAGAACGATCCTATGAACCCCTCGGATCATCTAAATCCGTTAAGGCGGATGTGAGGATTGTAACCGCAACCAACAAGGACCTGGCACAACTCGTCACTGCTGGCTCTTTCAGGAAGGACCTCTACTATCGCATCAACGTCGTCAAACTGGAACTGCCAAAGCTCGCCGAACGGAAAGAAGACATACCGCTGCTTGCCGAGCACTTTATTGCCCGCCTTAATAAGCTCAAGAACAAAAATATACTGGGGTTGAGCCACGAGGCACTGGCCATCTTCATGCAGCACGACTGGCCCGGCAATATTCGTGAACTGGAAAACGTAATTGAATACGCGTTTATTCTTTGCCGAGGCGGATTGATTCAGCCGGCGTGCCTTCCCGACCCCCTGAAGATTCACGCCTGCAAGCTTCCCGACCTTGACGGACTGACATTGCAGGACATCGAGAAGCGCGCCATATGGGATGCCCTTGAGCGCAACCAGTGGCGGCGTATGGCTACGGCCAGAGAGCTCGGCATTGATAAGAACACCTTGCGGCGCAAAGTCAGGCGCCACAACCTGACCCCGCCGGACAATTCTGAAGAATAGATTATCGAGGAAACTGATTCGGATTCGCCGGATAAGCTACGGGCAATGCATAAAGTTGCCAAATGGAGACCCGTAGATTCGGGCAAAAGTCTCTGACCGGTTCCTCCCCCTTGATGGGCTGACCCCTATGCACAAATGGCAATGTTGCTGAATTAGCGGATCAGTTCTCCCCTTTGATCAAAGAGGGACTTTTTGATTAGCCTCCCCTTAATTCAACAACATTGCCATCCCACCAAACTCCTAGTCGCATCGGTTGGGCAGCAAGGCTGTCGTTTTCCCGGTGGCATAGTAAGCCAAGAGCCCTAGCCATTCTCTCAAACCGGTTTTCAGATCATACAGGTGGCCGGAAAGATCCAGGTCGACCCGAAGGAAATTTCCAGGCCTCGTCCGGTGATCTACCGGGTATGGAATCATCGGCCATCCTGCCTTGCAGAAAATTCCGATCGATCGCGGCATATGGAAGGCGGTGGTAATCAGCACCCACCTTTCCCCGGCTACAGGCTTCAACACTGCCATGCTGAACATGGCATTTTCATAAGTATTTCTGGAATCTTTTTCGAATACGACCCTGCCAAGGTCCAACCCCTGCTGTTCGAACAGCATTTTTGCCACGTCCGCCGCTTTATATTCCTGGTGGACCATACTTCCCGTTCCACCTGTAAAAACCAGTTTTGCATCGGGATATCGCCGCGCCAGCTCCAGAAAGGCTAAATCTCGTTCGGCGCCGTCCATCATCTCCGCCTGATTCCAGACAGCTGAACCAACCGGGTCTTCCGCACCACTCAAAATGATGATTCCATCGACTTTTTCGGGAAGGTCCGGATTTGCAGAAAACCGCGACTCCAAAGGATATAGCAGCCATTCTCCCACAGGTAAGAATGCCACCATCAGAAGAACCACAGCCAGGAAACCCATTAACCATTGACTCGCCCTGTATGCACCACGCCAGAGCAGCGCCCAGGTCACCAACATCAAGATCGGAAGCAGGCTGTCCGGTGCAACCACCAACCATGTCAGCTTGGATGTCCAGAAAAATAGTGAGTCCATCAGTCGATCACCCCTGAAGGAGTAAACAGAGCCGCATCATACAACAGATTTGACGTGAGCGAAATGCTTGTGACACTTCAATGACAACCACTAAAAGGCAGTCCGAGAACTGTCATTTCGGGACGTAATGGGAGAAATCTTTTTATCTCAAATCATTTGGCTGGGCTGCAAAATTTGATTGACAAAAACGAACGTTCGTCTTATTGTGCTAACATGAAAAAGGGCGCAGAGACCAAGCAAACCATTCTCGAATACGGCCTTCAAATGGCAAGCCAGGTGGGCCTGGAAGCGGTGACCATCGGAGCTCTCGCCAAGGAGACCGGCATGTCGAAAAGCGGGCTCTTCGCCCATTTCCAGTCCAAAGAAAACCTGCAAATCGAGATCCTTGAATACGCCGCCCGGCAATTTGCCGACAAAGTGATTGTCCCCGCCTTGAAAATACCGGCCGGAATGCCCCGTATCAAGGCGCTCGTGGAAAACTGGATCGCCTGGGGAGCAAACATGCAGGGCGGCTGTATTTTCGTTTCCGCAAGCACCGAATTCAGCGATCGCCCCGGCAGAGTGAGGGAGGTCCTGTTGAGGCAGCAGGAAGACTGGGTTAATGCCTTGAAGCGGATCGCCCGGTCCGCCATCCATGCCGGCCATTTCCGCAAGGAGATCGACTGCGAGCAGTTTGCCTTCGATCTGTATTCTCTGCTGCTGGGCTTTCATTATTACCATAAACTGCTGCAGGATACGGGCACCAAGAAGCGTCAGGAAACCGCCCTGGAGCAGCTTCTGGATAAATATCGGTAAGGACTCGTAGCAAGGCGAGAGAAACCGGGCTCATGCGAAGTCGGCAGGGCTTAGGTTACTTATCGGCACGAACGTTCGTACCTATACACTGGAGAGCATCATGAAAAACCGGAAGAACATCATTTTGGATGCGTATCTTGAAGCCGACGCAGAAAAGCGCCTCCATCTTTTTCTGCAGTGCCCGTCCCTCAGGAGCGAATTCATGGCGATCGATCTCGGCGAAAAACTGCCGGCGTCCAAGTCGATGAAAAATTTGGAGGACGTTGCCGAAAGATCCTTCTACTCCAGGTGGCGGACGGCGGTGGGAGGTTGTTGTCTGAAATTCCGCGGCTAGTGCTCGGCAAATTGGCCCCATCCTCGGCTCGGCTCATTTTCCCCGCGAGCAGCGGCAATGCTATTGGTTTGGATGCACAGTATCGGGCGACTTGATTTTTCAACTCATTTCAACGCCCCTAGGGAGTGCGCTTAGACTGATTGTATCCTGGCGGCATTCTTGCCCAAAGCTGCGGCTTTTCTAACTGCTACTTTCTCCAGAATTCGGGAACAAACAGCACGATAACGGTGTATATTTCGAGGCGGCCGAGCAGCATACAAAGAGCGAGCAGCCATTTGGCCATCATGGGGAGGTGAGCGTAGTTGTCGGT
>Ga0209164_1002194_pt1 | contig 21717 bp, 11 predicted proteins | sample MTBNYHSulfiMetaG_FD_187458 | JGI IMG/M metagenome (GOLD analysis project Ga0209164, IMG submission 187458) | Enrichment culture microbial communities from rom New York Harbor, USA that are MTBE-degrading - MTBE-NYH (New York Harbor Sulfidogenic)... | ecosystem: Environmental > Aquatic > Marine >... | reverse complement strand
CGACGGCGGCGAGCCTGACCCCGCGACGAGTCCGGCCTACACAGGCCCCATTCAGATCGATCACAGCGTGGCCATCCGGGCAAAGGCCTTCAAAGCCGGGCTGGTTCCCTCGCCGGTCATCACGCGTACCTACCTGCTCCAACAGCCCGAGCCGGTGAAATCGCTTCCTGCCCTTTCGCTCGTCGGGCATCCGCAAAGGGATCTCTTCGAACCGCACGGCGTCCTGGCGATTATGGGCGGGGTCTATGGAGACATCGAGGACTGGTGCATCAACTGCTGGGTGCCCGAGGATCTCGATGATTACCACAATCCCCTGAAGCACGGCCGCCCCTTCGAGCGCCCGGTGGCCGTCGGATTCCTCGACGCGGCCGGCGAAGCGGGCTTCAATGTTGACTGCGGCCTTCGCATCTCCGGGGGAAGCTGGATTCGTTACCACCTCCTCCGCCGGGAGGATTGGACGCTGAACAACGCCAAGAGCTCGTTCCGCTTCTATTTCCGGGGCAGTTACGGCCCAAGTCAATTGGAGTTCCCCCTCTTTCCCGGCTCCCGCGTCGAGCAATTCGACGTCCTGACCCTGCGGGCCGGCCTCCAAGACAGCAGGAATCCATTCTTCCGGGACGAGCTGCTCAGGCGTCTCCATATCGGGATGGGGCACGTCGGCAGTCACGGCATCTTCGTCAACCTGTTCGTCAACGGCGAGTTCAAGAATTACTACAACCTCGTGGAGCGCCTGGACGAGGACTTCTACCAGTCCTGGTACATCAGCGACGCGGACTGGGACGTGTTGCGCGGCCGGCACAACCTGCTCGAACCGGAGGTCAACGAGGGAGATACCCAGAAGTGGGACGAGCTGTTCGCCTTCGTCACGTCCAACGACTTGAGCCTATCAGCAAACTTCGAGACTGCGGCCACGCTGCTCGACCTGGAGAACTTTGTGGACTACCTCCTGGTCAACCTTTACGGCGCGACCGCGGATTGGCCGCAGGCCAACTGTACGGCCGCCCGGGAACGCTCCGCGGAGGGCATCTTCCGGTTCTATGTTTGGGACGCCGAGGGAGCCTTCGGCACTCCGGGCGCGGACCACAAGCCCGTGAACTACAACAGTGTCGTGGGAGACCTGGAACAAAGGCAGGCTCCGGTCACGATCCTCTATCGACAGCTGGTGAAGAATGCCGACTTTCGGATGCTCTTCGCCGACCGGATTCAAAGGCACTTCTTCGGGCAGGGAGCCTTGACGGACGAAAACATCACCGCCCGCTACCTCGAACTTCAGGAAACCCTGCAAGACATCATCGAGTGGGTTTACCCCGAGGACTTTGACACGAGCATCCGGGACGTCTGGATCCCTCAGCGGCGAAGCATCCTCCTCGGACACCTGGCCGCAGCGGGATTGTGGCCCGCGCTTGCAGCGCCTGCCTTCGATCCCCCGGGCGGCGTGGTCACCCGCGGAACAATGCTCGAGATCGCCAATCCGAATCCTTGGGGGACTGTTTACTTCACAACGGACGGCGCCGACCCTCGCACGAGAGGGACGGGAGAAGTGGCGGCCTCAGCGCAGGAGTACACCGCGCCGATCGCCCTACAGTCCCCCCTGCCTCTCAGCGCCCGGGTTCGGGACGGCACCGAGTGGAGCGCTTTAGCCGAAGCGGCGTTCGAACTGCGAGCCGCCTCGCCTGGAGACATCATCATCACCGAGTTCTTCGCCGACGCCTCGGGAGATGATACTAACAAAGAATGGTTTGAACTGTTCAACACCACGGAAACGGATATTGACATCACCGGCTGGTCTATCGTGGACAACGATACCGACTTGCACATCATTACCGGTCTCAACCCGATAGTTGTTCCGGCCAAAGGTTACCTGGTCCTGGGCGAGACGGAGAACACGAGCCTCAACGGCGGCGTCCCGGTGGACTATGCTTACGGTGACGCCATCACCCTGGGCAACGAGGGCGACGAGCTGGTTCTGCTTCAGGCCGGAACGGTGATTCACTCGATAGGCTACGGCGCTTTCAAGTCATCTCCTTGGCCGATCCTGACGCCCGTCTTCCCCCCGCTGGTAAAAGGCGCGGCGCTCGGTATGGGGGACGATTACTGCGAGGGCGCGGTGAGTTTCTGGCAGGTGCAAAGCTCGCTCTTCGGCCCGGGCGGCCACGGCACCCCGGGCGCGGACAACGACGGCGTAACGGTCTGCGCCGAAGACCACACGCCCCCGACCCTGCTCGGGGCGAAGTTCGCCCGCCGGGATTTGCTCCTCCTGCAATTTAATGAAAGCCTCGATCCCGCCAGCGCCGAGGACATTACGCGCTACTCGGTCGGAGGGGGAATCGGCCAGCCCGCCACAGCCCGCATGGCCCTCGACCATCAGGTTCTGCTCGGCTTCGCCTCTCCGCTCAGCCCGGAGGTCTCTCACACCGTCACCGTCGTCGGCGTCAGCGACAGCTGGGGCAACGCCATTTCCACTCCTCAACAGGCCGCCGCCCGCTTCACGATTCCCCGCATTTCGATCAGCGAGGTGATGTATAACAACCGGGGAGCGGACATCGAGTGGATTGAGTTGTTCAACCCGGGCGCGCAACCGGTGGACCTCTCCGGCTGGTACCTGACGGACGATGACGAATACCCGGCGCAGGGCGAGGGCGCGGTCATCCTGCCCGCAGGAACGGTCATCCAGCCGGAGGAACGCCTCGTCGTAAATCTTTGGAATGATCCGAACTTCTCTCTTTGGCAGATGCCCGAGAGCATCCGGGTCATCCATCCGGTTGTCGTCCTGCAGGGCGCGTTGAGCAATACGGGGGATAATATCGCCCTGTTCGATTCGGCCTTTGGAGGCAATCTCGTTGACGGCTCCCTTTCAGTGGCATTTCCGGATCTGAGCGTGGACGGGGAGTCCATCGAGAAGATTGACGAGTGGTTTCCCTGGGGCGACCGGGAAACAATCGAGTATAACTTTCGCCGGGCGGAAGCGCCTCTGGGCTTCGAGACCGGCCTGAACGAGAATCTCGAAACGCTGAGCGACCGGGCGACCCCGGGGCGGCCCAACGGCCTCTGGCCCGCGACTCCAAGCACCTTGTGGCAGCTTTACTGAGCGGCGCTTCATTCCCGGAACCGCAGCGGCGACAAAGCGACAAATCCCCGGTTGACGTCCCCGGCCTTCTGCGCTAAACTTCAACAGGGAAAAGGGCTTTGGAAGCGACCCTGTTGTTGTTCCATCGCGACAGAGAGAACCGCGGCGGGAGGGGATCACGCAGTCCCTTGACCGTCGGAACAAACCGGCGCTTGCCATTCCCCGGTCCGGAAAGCGACTCATAATGGGAATCTTCGACTGGAGCTGGATGCAGATGCTCGAATACGCCTCCCGGCTGTTCCTGGCGGCGCTGGTGGGAACGATTATCTCCTTTCGCCGCTCGCCGGACCGTTACCAGAGCAACCTCATCGAGGCTCACGCCTTCCTCAGCACGGCCGGCGCGCTGTTTATGATTGTCATTGGAAGCGAAATTGTGCGCGCGGTCGGCCTGCTGGGCGCCGCCAGCGTGGTGCGCTACCGGTACGCCATCCGCAACCCTCGCGATGCGGGAACCCTCATTGTGTCCCTGGGCCTTGGCTTGGCCTGCGGCAGCGGCTTGGCCGAGGTCGCCGTCGCCGGGGCGATCTTTATCCTGATCGTCTCGCGGATGCTCAGCTCCTTCTACGACCTGCTGCCCTTCGCGATGGTGCGCCGGCGCGAGGAGGTTATCCTTCGCATTCAAACCGCCGACTACCAGTCCACGATGTCGAAAGTGGAACAACTGTTCCGGCAACTCGATATTCAGTACGATCTGATCTCGTTTGAACGAAAGATGGGAGAACAGCGAGGGCCGACCATCGAGGTCAACCTCCGCATGAATTACAGCGCCAAGCTGGCCTTGAAGGAACTGACCGACGCGCTGATGGACGAGAACATCCACCGGCTTAGCTGGCAAGACATTCCGGAGTCTCGCGTGTAGCTTACGCCCATGCCAAAGTTCGCTCACGTGCGCCGCTTCCTCTCCGCGTTATTGCTGTGCCTGCCATTGACTGGCGGGATGTCTCCTGGTGCGCTCGCACAAGAGGGGCGGATAACGTTGGGCGAAGTGTTGGAGCGCGCGGCCGAAGCCGACCCGGGGGTGCAGGCGAGGCTCTGGCGGCAGAAGGAAAGCGAAGCGCGCATCGAGGAAATCACCCACCGGGAAGGATGGGAGTTCTTCCTCGAGGGGGAACACAGCATCATCCTCGGGGATCGCCTGGAGAAGCGGGACGAAAGCCGGGGGCGCTCGCTTCGCTCCGAAAAGGGCCACTTGGACGAGGACGATTGGCGCCTCCGCGGAGGTTTGAAACGATCCTTCTGGGGGGCTGACGAAGAACGGCATGCCGACATCGCGCTGGAGCAACTCGACCAGCTGGACCGCTGGGCGCAGATCACCCAGTCGCGTCACGAAGCGGCCTTCGAGGCTGCCGAAGCGTATCTCGATATCGTGGAGGCCCGACGGCTGATGGCGACGATCGAGGAGCAGATCGCCCATGCCCTGGAGGTCTCCCGCACCTTTCGCGCCCGAGCCGAGAAAGGGGAAGCCTTGCAGCAGGACGTTCTGGAGGTCGAGTACGATTTAACCCTGCTGCGACAAAAAGCCCTTCGCACCAACGCCCGGGCCACCCGGCAGTTGAACTTCCTTCGGCGGCTGCTCGACAGACCGGACTTGCACGGCGAGCAGCTGGCCCCGGCGGTGGTGCCCGGCGCCAGCGAGCTGGAAAGGCTGCACCTAGACACCCTCATCGCCCAGGCGCTGCAGAGGCGACCCGACCTGCAAGCCGCCCGCGACGCTCTGGAAGCCGCCACGACCTTCGTCCTCCAGCACGCCAAGGTGCTGCCGGAACTTGACGTGGAACTGGGGATTGCTTACCGGGAACGAACCCGCGACTGGACGGATGAGTATCGCAAGGACGCCTTCGCCGACATCGAGTATGGCGCAGAACTGACGATCCCCTTGTCGATCGCGCAGCGCAATCGGGCGCGCCGGCGGCGGTTCGACGCAGAGGCCGAGAAGCGCCGCCTCGAACTTCAAGACCTCCACCACAAGGTGGATCGCTCCATCCGGCGGGCGTATGAAGACTATCAGCTGGCCCTGTCGGAATGCGAAGTCCAGCAGGCCCGGCTGGCTCAAGCCGAAGAAGAGGAGCGGGTGATCCAGATGCGCTCGGAACGCTTGCCCGAACTGTTGACCACCAGCCCGCAGGTGGCCGTCTACCGGGCGCGGGCGCGGGTCCTCGAAGTGCTCTCAGACGGGCAGCGGGCCGAGCGGGATCGCACCCGGGCGCTCCTGAATCTCGCAGCCGAAACGCACCGCCTCTTGAATGGCCCGGCGACTCCGCACGAAAGCTCGACGGCAGACGGGGAGGCCTACCGATGAAGAGTCCGCCAAGTGTATCCTCCCATAGCGAGCAGCCTTCCCCCGGCTGGCATCGAAAACTTCTGTTTAACGGCCTCCTCCTTGTGATTGTCGCTATCGTCGTTTTTTCCCTTTGGGGCAGATTCGCTTCCGTCTCGGTGCCGGCGTTTGTGACCGGCACGCTGGTCGAAGTGGCCGCGCCCAACGCGGCGACGGTTGCCCGGGTAGCGGTCGAGCGCAACGCCGAGGTGCGCCGGGGCGACCTTGTGGCCGTGTTGCAGAACGAAACGCTCGACGCGCGCATTGCGGCGGCCAGCGACGAACTCGAAGAACTCATTCGCTCGCGCAACCTCGTGCGCAATGACGCCAACCGGGTCTTGCGGCGGCTGTCCATCAACGAGAGAATCGCTGATCTCCGCACCCAGCTGGCCCAGCTCGACATGGAGGTGGCTTCCCTGGGGCCTGCTATTCGTGGCGCATCCGAGACCTTGAGATTGCGCCGGGAAGCCCTCGATCGAGCCGAGGCATTGTTCGCGGAGCGCGCTCTGACCGCTTCGGAACTCGATACCCGCCGCCTGGCGCTGACCGAGGCGCAGGCCATCCTGGAAGAGGTTTACTCTCAGCACCGCCAGCTGGGGGCGAAACGCAAAGGCCTTCTGCAAAGCATCGAATTGTACCAGCAACAACTGAGTAATCTGGAGAAGGAGGTCGAGAATGCCTTAGCCGAGCTGGAGGCGACTATCGGAAAACAGCGCGGCGTTCTCAACACCCTGCTGGCCGAGCAGCGGCAGCTGACCCTGCGCGCCGAGGCCGCCGGCGTGGTGATGGAGGTCGCCAAGCATGAGGGCGAGCGGGTCTCGGCAGGAGAGAGCATTTTGACCATCAGCACGGGGGATGAACTGCGCGTCGAGGCTTACCTGGAGCCTCAGCAACGCAGCTCGGTTTCCCCGGGGCAGCCGGTGGAAATCCGGGTTGACTCGGCGGGCCGCACCAAGCTGGCAGGCCGAGTCCGGGGCGTCCTTCCGGTCCTGAAGACGATGCCGGTGGACACCGGCACGACACTCACCCTTCAGAAAACCTACGCCATCATCCTGATCGAATTCGACCAGCCCGAAGAGGCCAAGAAACAGGTCCAGGCCGGCCAGCGGGTCACGGCGGTCTTCCTGCCCAAGCGATAGCGCGATCCTGAAAGGGCATAGTTCGCGATGGGAAGGTCAAGTCAAATCAACCCGGGTAAAGACATAAGTCATTTAATTTCAGAAAGATAAAAGATCCACTGGCCAAAGTTTGAAAAGACTCTCGACTCGGTAGATTTCTTCTTTGAGAATCATCTTCCCCAAAAGTTGTCCCACTGAAGCGATCCGTTAATACGCGTTACTCCTCGCCTCGCTCACAGTCATGAAATCCGGATAGATGACTGATTCTTGGATAATTTGCTTGACTCTTCGCGTGATATTGACTACGCTTCTGGTATACCTTGCTGGTGTGCCAATGCTTGTCTTCAGGGCAGGATTCAGCGCATTGAATTCAAAGCGGAGGGAGGTGGTGGAGTTTACATTTCGGCCGGGAAACAGGGCCGATGGATTGCGGTTGTCGCGGTTCTATGGATCAATCAGTTGAAGGGAGGATAGAATCCTATGAAGCTTTGGAAATGTTTTCTTACCGTTTGTTTCTTGATGGTGGCCCCAGCGGTGTTTTGCGACCTCCAGGAAGATTTTACCGCGTCCGATAATGGAACGCTTCCGAGCACGCTGGACGCCGAGTGGGATGCCGGGGTGGACGTCATCGTAACCGACTTGGCCACGGCCGGTGTGCCTTCGGATCACGTTGGGGGAGATGGATACGTACTCCGCGTGGGCGATCTTGCGGCGGGGGGTTACAACTTCGCCTTTCCCGCCAACTATCAGACCGTGAGCGCGACGGATGGCCAAGTGGAAGCTTGGGCGTATTTTGACTTCGACGGGATGAGCGCCGAGCGGGACTATGGAGTTTTCCTGCGCTGCAATCCCGACCCTACGCCGGATTCCGGAGGCAAAGCGGTCTATGGCGACCGGCATGCCTACTGGTTCTTCGTAACGGCGAATTCGTCTTGGGGCACCTATGTCCCGGGCAACTACCATGCTTTTATCCTGAAGCGGACTCCCACCTCCGGGGGCTGGGTCCAATTGGGGAGTGAGGGAACCGGAACCTATGGCACCGGCTGGCACAGATTAGTCCTGGCCGCCACGGGAAGTTTGATCGAAGGGTATGTGGACGGGAATCTCGAAGTGAGCGCAACGGATACCGACATCGCCGCAGGCTTTGGCGGAATGGTGTACTACGATGACAACGACATCAACTCGGCGGGAGCCTTCGATAACTTCCTCTGGACCGGCGAAGGAGCGCTCGACGTGAAGGACTGGATGAACTACTAGGCCCCCATCGTTTACGCTTAATCGGAAAGGGGAATGTTCACTCGAACATTCCCCTTTTTCTTTTGTCGCCCTTTGTGGAGTGCGAAAGCGAAGCTTTCGCCCTGATTGCCTCTTGTGGAGTGCGAAAGCGAAGCTTTCGCCCCTGCCCCACCGCTCGGCTCTCAGATCACCTCCAGCCCGTCCCTCCCCGGCAACTGCGGAAAGGGCGCGTGAGGCTCGGCCTGATACCACCGGGCCACCGAGGCGATGTCATCCTGGAGCGGCAGGTAGCGCCCCCCCGAGCGCCAGCCGAGCGCCTGGATAGTCGCCCGGAGATCCTGCTCGAAGCGGATGGGATCCATCACGTGCCACCGGTACATACTGAAGCGCTGCTGGCTGCGGTACAGCCCATCCGGGCGGATCACCTGGTGCATCCCGAGAAAAGGCGTGGAGTAGGTCCCATACTGCCCCTTGGGGTATTCCCAGTTCCAGGCCCCGCCGAAGTAGTCCTCGGTGCCGGTGCCGCAAATGGTGGGGAAGTCCCCGTCGCCGTCCAGGTAAAACTTGATTTCCCCCTCGCCCCACCAGCCGGTGCTGTTGGTCTGCCAGGCCATCGAGGTTCCGACATAATGCCCCCGGCCGCGCACACCGTCGAGGATGGCATGAACTTCCTTCTCCTGAAGCGGGTGGCTGCGCCGCCACTGAGCGTGGAAGTAAGCGGCGTCGTCCGGAACCTCGTCCAAGGCATAATCCACCTGGTAGTAGAGGACGGACAGCTCATCCCCCACGTTCTCGACCATGATTCGCGCTCGCTTTCGAAAAGGCATCTCCCAGTAGCTGTTCAGCCCGCCGGCCGGATTGACCGCGATAGGCAGCGAGTTGACCAGGCCGATCTCGCACCAGCCGTTGCAGAAGAAATCCCCGATCGGCACCTCGACCGAAGGCGTTTCTTCGTCGTCCCAGTACATTCGAAGAATCAGCCAGCGCCAGTGGTTGGCGTGGCAGGTCATCCACAGGTGCTGGATGACGCCCGGCCCGGCGATGTCCGCCAGCGGAAAGGTTTCGCCGGCCGCGATGTGCACCGAAGGCGACACCTTCCACCCTTGGCCGAGGTCGCGGGCGCACCGCTCACCTGTCCCCTCGGTCGCCATCCCTGCCTTGCCTTTTTCGCCGGTGAAGTTCTCCGCGCTGATCGAGCGGGTTTTCGCCTTGGACAACCGGGACAGATTGCCCAGGCCCAGTCCACCGAATGCGTTCACTTGCCTACCTCCTGCACACAATAGAGTCGTAGTAAGGACTTCAGGCCTTGCTGTTGTAGTAAGGACTTTAGTCCTTTTCCAACGAATAAATTCGTTACTACTTCCCGGAAACCTATAAGGCATACTGTAGAATCACAAAAGACAAATAGCAACCCAGATACACCAGCCCCTGCCATCGCCTGAAGTGATCGCGCGTCGAGAACAGAAAAACCTGAAAGAGCACCAGCGCGCCGACCATAAAGGGGGCTTGCAGCTGATAGAACGTCGCTTCCGTCTTCAGCGGCGCGGCCGAGGCCGAAACCCCGATCACAAACAGAACGTTCAGCGCGTCGGCCCCCAGCACGTTGCCCAGCACCAGCTCCGGGTGCCGCTTGCGCACGGCGGTAATCGCCGTCATCAGTTCGGGCAGCGACGTCCCGAAGGCCACGATCGTCGCCGCGATCACTGTGTCCGAGACTCCCAGGCGGCCGGCCGCCAGCGACACCGCCGGGATCAGCAGATGGCTGCCGACGACCAGAACCGCCAGACCGAGAACCAATGCCCCCAGCGCCATCCATAGCGGACGCCGCCCCTCCTCCGGTGGCACGGGCATCCTGCCCATGGACTCCTGAGGTGGCATGGGCATCCTGCCCGTGGCCGCTCTCGACTCCCGCGTCCAGCGATAAGAAAGATACAGATAAAGAAACAGCCCCGCGACCAGAACAAAGCCCATTCCACGCGTGATCGTCTGCGCCGGCGAGCCGTAGGCGAACCCCGCGAGCAGCAGCGCTGAACCCAGCACGATCAGCGACTGGCGAAACAAAAGCCGCCGCCGGATCGGCAGGGGGGTCAGCGTCATCGCCAGACCCAGGATCAGGCACTGGTCGCAGATGATGGAGCCGACGCCGTTGCCCAGGGCCAGGCCCGGGTTGCCCCGCAACGCCGCCAGAACCGAGACCGCCGCCTCGGGCGAGGTCGTCCCCAGGCTGACGATGGTCGCCCCGATGACCAGCTGCGACACCCCCAGGTCGCGCGCCGCCTCGACCGCGGCCTCCACCACGATGTCCGCCCCCTTGGACAACAAATAAATGGACAGACCGATCACGACGGCGAGCAGTAGGTTCCCCGGCAGCGAGTTCGGAATCTGGTGGATCAGGTTTTCAACCATGGATGCCCGGGCTGCGGACCGGCAGAGCAGAATAAGTCCTGAGTTTGGAGCACTCGAAGAAACCGAGCGACCCGAGGATAGTAGCTGATCCGCCTCAGAGCGTCAACCGGGTAAGGCTCTCTTCGACGCGCGCTCGCGTAGCCCTCGTCTCTGCCCTCTCCCCCGGGGCGCACCGGTCCCCAAAAGGTCTCCACGATTTCTCGTGGAGCCTTTTGGAAGCAACGACATTTCAAGGGCGCTCGTGACCCTGGACTCAGGATTGAAGAGCTACACAGGTCCCGCAGGGTTTTACCTGATGCGAATCCGGCTTTGCGAAACAAAGGGCGCGACATAGAACATCCTGCTCATCTTATCATCCCGGCCCAGACGCACATAGGTTTTCGCCTTTTCCGCAGCCACGCCCACGCTCATCTGTTCTTTTTGCCCGATGGGCTGAAAGAACAACTGGGCCAACAGAATCTTGCCTTCAGTCCAGGCTCCGGGGCCATTCCAAAGAAAACGAATTTCACCTTTCTCGGGATGAATCCAAAGTTCGGGTGTGCCATAATGAACGATGACGGCCGCCTTCGCCGGCAGGTCGGTCTTGGGTTTTGGCTCTCCCATAACTTCGTCACGCAGCCGATAGGGAAAGAAATCCCCCCCCTCGCGGACAGCCCCCGTGCCCGCCAAGACGAGATCTGCGGTGGCAAAGGCGATGGTGCAGAGCGCCTTGTCGAAGTCCTCCGGGCGAGGATTGAAGGAGACCAAGTCAACAGAAAAGGGAGCATTTCGCAGGACGGTTAACTCCTCAGGCAAAACTCGGAAGAAAATCTCGGCAGGCAAATCAATCTTCATATCTGCCGTGATCGTAGCCGGAAAAACTTCCGCCGCAGCCTCAGGTCCCAGGAGGCTTTCGAACATCCGCCGGGCCAGGATCGTGTCGTTGCGTGACCGAAGCGCTTGCATTTCCAGCGCGCTCTTTTCGGTTGGGACCCGGGGCAGGACTTGAGACAGTCCTCCTTGAAGTTCTTCAGGCATCTTGATGTAGATTTCGGGATAGTCGCGAAAAAGAACATCCAAGATCTCAATCTGCCGCCTCGTCAGCTTCTCCGGAGCCAAACTGCCATCGAGCAACTGTCGCGCAATCCGCTCCGGTCCAACATCCTCCTTGTCGTTCTTCTCGCCTTGAACGACGCTACCGGTGAACACCAACAGGACTGTAAGCCACAAGCTCCACTGCCTTTTACCCGAAACCATGATCTTTCTCCATCTCTTGCCCGCCATCTGAGATACACTGCTTCAGGCAAGGAATCTCCATTGGGACACAACCGCAGAAAGTATATCATAGGCAACAAGGCATACGCAATTCAGAGCGCCTTCGGGGTCGCCTGTCCGCTTCAAGTTGACAAGTCCCTCCACACTCCATATCTTACAGACTGAGCGGTCGGGCGGCGGCCCTCAGCGATGATACGAGGTATCGACACGGTGGTTCCAGTTCCTAACAGAAGTCTGTTCAAGCTTTTCATCGAGAATCCCGGGGCGTCGGCAACCCGGTGGGCAAGTCTCAAACGGCTTGTCCTTCTTGTTGTGCTCGTGTGCTGCGGCTGTATGCATAAAGAGACCCCTCGCAACGTCATCCTTGTCACGTTGGATACGACCCGGGCCGACCGTCTGGGTTGCTATGGATACCCGAATGCGCAAACGCCCCATCTGGACCGCCTGGCCGCCGGGGGGGTGCGGTGCGACAACGCCGTCGCCCACCAGCCCCAGACGTTGGCTTCCCACACTTCGATGCTGACCGGTCTGCTTCCTTTTGAACATGGCGTCCGCTACAACGATAACTACACTCTCCGGGATGAGTTTATCACAGCTGCGGAAGTGCTTCGAGACCATGGGATTCGGACTTCCGCGTTCATCAGTGCGATGGTTCTTTCCGAGGTCTTCGGCCTGGATCAGGGGTTTGAAGTTTATGACGAGGATTTTACCGCCGCTTCTTATCCGCCCGAGCGTCGCTCAAACTACCTGGATCGACCGGCCGAAGACGTCAACCGAGCCGCCTTCGCCTGGCTGGATGAGCACCCAGGCGAGCAGTTTTTTATTTGGATACACTATTGGGACCCCCATCATCCCTATTTGCCCCCGGAACCTTTCGCGAGCCGGTTCGCAGAGAATCTTTACGATGGAGAGATCGCCTACGTCGATCACTGCCTAGGACAGCTGCTTGCGAAACTCAAAGAACTCGGCCTTAAGGATCATACCGACTTGCTCCTGGTCGGCGACCATGGCGAGGGGCTGGGGGATCACGACGAGCCGACCCATGGGGTCTTTACCTACGACACCACGATCCGGGTTCCGCTGATATTGTTCTCTCCCGGGAAGGTCGAAGCCGGCCAAATCCTGAAGACCCCGGTGGGGGTACGCGACGTCGCCCCAACCCTCCTGGACCTTTTCGGTCTCACCCCTCCGCCGTCCTGGTCAGGAGCGTCGCTGTTGAATACCCTTCGGCGGGAGGGCGCACAAACCGAGGAAACGCCGATCTACTTCGAGTCTTTTACGGCCCGGCTCGCCTATGAATGGAGCTCGCTCCGGGGCCTTCGAACCTCGAAATGGAAGTATATTCAGGCCCCCGCCGCCGAGCTTTATGAGCTTGAGAAAGACCCGGGCGAGCTGAGAAACGTCCTCGATCGCTACCCGGAGATCGCCGAGAAACTCGCGAGCGAGTTGGCCAAGTCCGTTGAAAAGGACCCCGGCCTCTGGGCGCCGGGCGCGACCTTGGAACTCAGCGCCGAGATGCGGGAAAACCTGGCCGCCCTGGGCTATCTGGAAGTGTCCGGTGAACCGTCGGTGCGGGGGGAACAGGAAGAACAACGCCCTGACCCCAAGACGATGCTCGATGTGCTGGGCCTTCTCAAAGCCAGCGAGGATGCGTTGCGAGCCGGAGCTTTTGAGTTTGCTCTCGAACAGCTCGAGCAGGCTCGACAGCGCGATCCGGACAACCCCCAGATTCTCAAGCGGATGATGGCCGCCCATCATAGCCTGGGGGATTCCGAGAAGGTTGCTGAGTTGAGGGAGCAGCTCTTTGAGAAGACTCCGTCCAAGCCGGAGGAGTACCGCGACCGGGCGGCCTTGTTCAAAGCCCGGCAGCAGTGGGAACAAGCCATCACCCACTACGAGTTGGCTTCGGCCTTCCTTCCCAAGGACGCGAGTCTGTTCCTCGAGCTCGGCCTCTGTCAGGCCAGGCTGAACCGTTTGGAGCCTGCCCGGGAGAGCTTCGAAAGAGCGGTTTCCCTCAATCCCCAGCTCGCATCGGCTCGCATGAATCTGGGGAACCTCCTGTTATCTCTGAAACGTCCCGAGGAGGCATCAGAACACCTGAGGATTGCCATGCAGATCAAGCCCGGCCTCGTCGAGGCAGAGGCGCTCTGGGGCCTGGCGGCGATTATGGCGGGGCGGACCGACGAAGGGTACAACCGACTCCGGCGCCTTGCCGACCGATTGCCGGAGAGGATCTCGGCTGACTCGGCAACCGTATACGATTTAGCGGCGCGCGCGCTGTCGAACGGAGGGTTTCATGCGCAGGCTGCTGTCATTTACGGTCGTTTGTCGAAAGAGTTCCCGCGCAACTTGGACTGGCGGAATTGTCTTGGAGCCTCCCTGGCCCGCCAGGGAAAGTATGACTTCGCCTTCGAACAATTCGAGCAGGTCTTGCGCGAGGACCCCCAGAATCTGGTCGCCCTCAACAGCCTCGGCACCTGTCTCTATTTGAAGCGACAGTATCCGCTGGCTGTCAGCACGCTTGAGCGGGCGGTCGCCGTCGATCCCCATCACGCGGCGAGCTGGGAGAGTCTCGCTTTAGCTTATGAGGCTGCCGGCGATACGGCTCAGGCCGAGAAGGCCCGCCAAAGATTGCTCCAACTCCGCCGGTAGTGCAGGGTGGCAACAGGTCGCGCTTTGCTCGCTCTCTACACAGAAAAAACCCGCTTGGCCTCGTGGGCCAAGCGGGTTTTCAATTCTCTCACCGGCAGAAAACCTTACAACTCGGTCTCCGCCATCAGGATAGCATTAGTAGAGCCGCCAGTCGTCGATGGACGTAAGGTCGCCGATGTAATCTGCGCCACCCGACAAGTTGGAACCAGCCGTTCCCTTGGCGCCAAACTGTTGGCTTCGTACGTCGAGAAAGTTCGCCGAAAGAACGTCCGTGCTGGAGTAAATCGGATCGGCATAAACGATGTTCGCGCCCCAAATAGTGTTAGCGGTTCCCCCTGTCGCATTCGCGATACCGCAGTAGTCAACGTCAACGTACATATCAGCACCGCCAAAAACGCCAATCGCAGTGGGTGTCGTGAAGATCGAGTCGCGAATCGTCAAGGTCGCCGTCGGGCCTTGAAGGTTATCGGCGCCAAACAGGCTGCTTGTGGGGCCGTCGAACGTAACCCGCTGCCAGGTCGTGGGAATGGCCGCAAGGTTGTCCATCTCGTAAACCATCGGGATCCCGCCGCGGATGATGACATCGGAGAGAACCGCCTGAATGTCGCCATCGAGGCTCAGCTGCCGGGTTGTGTTGTCCGCGACAATGGTCTCGGAGATGGTCATCATGCCCGGGTTCGGGCCATAAAACGAGATGACCCCGTAGGTTCCGACGTTGCCGAGGATCATGCTGGGGCCGCCCAGACCCGCAACAGGACCATCACCGGCAGCGTTGCCCGAGATGGTGAACTGATAGCCGTTCACATCGGCGTCGTCACCCGAACCATACAGCTGAATGCCGTATCGGCCGTTGTAACTGATGATCGTATTCTTAAGATCAATCGTGTAGTCAATCCCGGTCGTCGTGTCCCCGGTGCCCTCCAGCATACCGTCGCCGTCCGGGGTATGGGAGATCACACAGTCCAACAGCTCCAGATTGATCATCTCGTCCAGGTCAGGCCAGAACTGCAGCCCTTTGTCCATGCTGGCAGCAGCGGTATAGATGCTGGCGCGGTTGTTGACCAAGGCGTCCGACTTGCTCTGAACAGTCGGCGTGTTGGAGGCATCGGCCGCTGAGGTGATCACGCAGTTCCTGAAGGTCACGAAGTCGGGGCCGCCGACAGCGCTCCTGTCAACCGTCACCAGGTCATCGCCCGGCTCATTGCCCGCGCTCGGCACGAAGGTCAGGTTCTCGATCGTGACGTCAACAGCGGTCAGAATCTCAAAACCGTCATCGTCAACCGTACCGTCATCGCGGCAGGCGATAATCGCATTGTTCGCCGCACTCGGCGGGAGAAGACCGCCCCCCGGGCCGCTGATGGTGATGGCCTCGTTCTGGACCGTGTAGCCCGCAGAGGCGCTTTTCTCGCTGTCAATCCGGACGATTTCGTCAATGATGGCCGTGTTGGTCACGTTGATGACGTTCGCACCGGCGATGCCGTTGTTGACACCAACGCCGGTGGCATCGGTCGTAACGCCGGCGTTAACATCCGTGACACCCGCGATCTGGAAGCTATGAATCGCATCCATCAGCGAGTTGAAGGTCAGGATGTTATCGGGAGCTCCATCGGTGGGATCCACCGTCACGCCCGGAACCAGAGCAATGTTATCCACGAGGACCGTGCTGCCGCTGAACCCCCCCGCATTGAGGTCCCAGTTGCCCGACTGCGTGTCGGTGCTGAAGGCGACCAGAATATCATCGCCAGCCTCCGCATAGAAGGGGGGCGTAACCACCTCGTGCTTGCCGAGATAGTTGTCATTACCCGTGGTCAATCCCTTGAAAGAGGCGTAAACATCGGTCGGCGCCAAATCTGACGGGTTAACGTCACGATGCACTCCATTCACCGTGACACCCAACTGGTAGTCGCGAATCCCCCAATCGACCGCTTCATTGACCGTCATATCACAACTCACGCGGTACCACCCATTCGCAGGAACGACCGCCTGGTAGATGATATAGACGCCGTTGGTGTATCCGCCGTCGCCGATCTGGATTTGCCCGCCAACCACTACTGGATCTAAAGCATAGGCATCACTCGTCACGTCATACCAGGTACCATAAACTCCGGCCCCAGCTGGATGGCTAGCGACAGTCACCGCGGAGCAATCGTCAAGCAGCACGTTATTCGACTGTGCCCACCCGACACTGGCTCCCACCAGTATCAGAGCCACAGCCGCAGAAGCAATTACCGTTGAAGATAGTCTCATTATCAGTAACCTCCTAAATCAAAATTCCTTCACTCATCCTGTGAGTGAAAACAAACCGAAACAGATTCAACCCGTAAGCACGTGTATCAGACCACCTCCCTTCCCCTTTAGGTTTAAGCTCAGTCGAAAAGACCAGACATACCTGCGATACAAACGCACCCCAATTCAAAGAAGCCAACTTATTCAATGTGACCCGCTGCCTCCACGCGGAGCCAGCTTCTCACTTTGCACAATCTAAACATAATCCTTGGAGGGTGTCAATAGCTAATTCGGGAAAAAGCGTGGGATAAAGGATGGATATAACCCACTGAAATAACTGGTTTTATAAAACCTATGGGGGGCCATTGATCCTTATGATGTTTCATTTGGGAAAAGAACTCTGCTCGGAAAGGGCCTTTCGGCTGAGGCTGGATTTGTGGATTCAAGCGCCTCTCTCACGTAGCATCTTCGATTTTCTCCCTGTAAGCAACAATCCTCTGGTCAATTTCTTCGAACAATCGCGCGAACCCATCCCTTTTCTGCGTCTTTTCCAACATGTCTTTATCCCCATACAGGTCTCGAAACGCATAGACCATTTCGAAGGCTCGGTTAAAGTCCTGAACTTCGTTCTCTAACAAGGACTGATACTCTTCCCGCTCCTCCTCAAACGCTTTCAAGCGGCTGACTAATTCCTCTCTTTCCTGCTGGATGTACTCGGGATCGTTCATTTGGGCTTCAGCCTCTTCTGAATTGGCCTTCTCGAGCCATTCGCGGAACATCTCCTCGACTTCGGCTCGCTGGCTGATCACCGTTCGGATCAGCTGGCCTCGAGCCACCCTCAAAAGTTCACGCTTCTTCTCAAGGGACTCCTCATCCGGCTGTTCCAGTTGCTCCGACTGTTCCAGCTCAGCAACAACCATCGGTGTGCCCACTTGCTCAGGCCCTTCTCTCTCAATCATCACATCGAGCGGGGGCAGCTCAGCCAGTTCAAACTCCCCAGTCGCTTCAACCACCTCTTCCGGCTTCGAGAACAGGGCCGCTCGCTGGACCTCCTCACTCCGAAGACTAATGAAAGCCACGACAATGATCACCGCCAGCACGACCGCGCCGGCACTAAGCCAGAGTTTTTTCGAGTACGGCATGATCTTCCTCCCAGGCTTCAGATAACGCTATCAGCCATCGACACCTAATATCCTAGCAAACTCCCCCCACCCCTGCAAGCCATGCTTGCTGGGGATGAACATCCATCGAGGGTAGGAACGCGTGTTCGTAACTGGACCGTTCGCATCTGCGAAGTCGGACTCCTTGTCTCGGCACTTCCTGTATGATACCCTATAGCGCGCTTCAGGCGTCAATCCCGATGAGGAAGACCCGATCATGTGGTGTTTATTCCCCTTCAGTCCTGTTTTACTCTTGATCGTCCTGGGTTGGATCTCTGCCGGAGCCGTTTTCGCCGTCGAGGCCCCCTCGGAACCGGTATCGCCGAACGACCCGATTCTGGCCACCTTCGACGGCGGAACCATCTCGCTTGTGGACCTGGACGCCAAGGCCGCAAGTCGCTGGCGCTTGATCCAGCGCGGCACGCGCGAAGAGGCCCGCACCCGCGAGGAAAGAATCTGGGGCGGCCGGGAAGAACTCGTCAAGGAATTGGCCGCGATTCGCATTCTCGCCGGTAAGGCGATGGAACTGGGGCTGGCCCTCGACGCCACCCGGGAAGCCTCGATGAACCGGGAAATGGAACGCATTCTGGCGGGCATTTACTTCAGCCGATTAGTGGAACCGGAAGTCGAGGAGGCCCGGAAACGTCATCCCCAGGTTTATCTGGATTACTACCAGGATCATCTGAAGGACTTCATGGAGCCGGCCCTTTGGAGTTTTCGCTACATTTTCATCGGCCCCCCGCAGGACCCGCCTGCCGACGGGCAAGCTGAGGGCCGCAGCGCGCCGCCGGAAAAACCTGAACTCAGCCCGCAGGAGAAGGCCGAATACCGTGCCCGGGCCGAGAAGGTTTACCGGCTTTGCCAGGCCGGCGGGGACTTCGAGGCCTTGGCGAAGCAATACTCCGCTATGCCCGAAGCGCACCGGGGCGAGCTGCGGGGACCCACGACCGCGACACTCTACGCGCCGGAAGTCGCCTCGGCCCTCCAGCGCTTAGCCACCGGCCAGCTCAGCCCTATCATCGAGGCAAAGCATGGATTTCTGATCCTCTACTGTGAGAACTTTTCCCCCGAGCGGCCGGCGCCGTTCGAAGAAGTCCTGCCCAAGATCAAGGAAAAAGCCCCGAGGTTTATGCCGGAGAAGGTCTACCGAGAGGTCGAGGGCCGGATTCTGGAGGAGCATCCCTTGACTCTTCACGCCGAGCGCTTGTCCGTTGAGGCGGAAAAGGCGGATGAGCTGGTCGTGGAAGGCGACCGGGTGCGGCTCTACAACCGCGATATTGTCACGTCGAGCGTCCGCCAGCGGGCCGCCGCGTTGGACCTCGAACTCAAAGAGCTGGAAAGCATCGCCCGTCAGGCTTACACCTATCGCCTCAAGGCCGAGCTGGCCCGGCAAGCCGGCATCGCCCGCGAGCCTCTGGGGCGGCGGGCTATCCAGTTAGCCCGGGAATTCGCCTGGCACAACCAACTGCTGTCCCACATGACCGAGCATCCCGTTTCCTCGATCCCCTCCTATACGCCCCCCTGGCCGGAGTATCGCCAGCGCCTCCTGGAGCAGTATCATTTTCGCTTCATCGAAGAATCGGAGTCCAGCGAGACACCCGAAGGGACCGAATGAGGCGGCGAGGGATTCCCTCGTCAGTACAGGGAATAGACGGCGTGTTGAAGGTGTTTTCTTGTCATCCTGAGTCTCGATTCATCCCTCACGCTTCGCTCAGGGCAGGCGGGACGAAGGATCTGACTCAAATAGCAGTTTCTCCCTGGAATGTCAGATTCTTCGCTTACGCTCAGAATGACACATCACCTCAGAATGCCATATCAACTGGCGCCGTCCGCCGACCGAGGTTTTTTATCAGCCTCATAGACCGCAGTTTCATTCCTTGCGCCGGGACGCATAGACCCCCAAGAGGGCAGGATCCTTGCAGCTTTGCGTGAGGATTCTCAGTTTTCAACAGCCAGCCCTAGCGCGGACTCGCCTGTCTTTCCCGCTGCGATAGCCACTGAAGCAGCCGCTTCGCCTCTTCGTAGTTGGGGTCCTGATTCAAAGCCTGGATCACATATTCGCGCGCTCCGGCAAAGTCTCCCTCGGCGATGAGGTGTTTGGCCAGGGTGCAAAGGGCGGGCGGGAAATTCGCCTTGGCTTCCAGCGCCTTGGCGATCGAGGCTTTGCCCTGTTCAGCCTCCTTGAAATGAAAGTGAAGGTTAGCAACTTCGGTCCAAACCGCCGCCGAGGAAGGGTTTATTTCCAGGTAGGCTTTTTTGTCTTCGAGCGCTCCTTGAAGATCATTGCGGGCCTGCCGCACGTAAGCCCGCTGCAAGTAGACCTCGCCATTCATATCATCCTGTTGGAGCAGATCAGAGAGAACCGCCTCAGCCTCTGCGAGTTGGCCCAGCTGCCGGTAGACTCTTCCGAGCATGAGCCGGGAATCCGAGTTCAGGGGGTCTCGCTTCACGGTTTCTTCCAGCCAGGGCAAGGCTTTCTCGAACTGGCGCTGATCGAGGTAGAGGTTAACCAGGCCGACCGTGCTTTGAGGATCGGCCGGGAAATCCTCCGCCAGCCGGCGAAACGCCTGCTCGGCTTGCGTATACTGCTTCAAAAAGTGCAGGCATTCAGCCTGCCGCAATCGCACCAGAGCGTTGCCCGGATCTTCCTCAAGGATGCGCCGGCTGGTGGACAACGCGGCCGGGAAATTCCCGGTGGCAAATTGGGCATGAAGGCGATCAATCTCGCCGAGAAGATGCACCCGGGCTTTGGGGTCCGGCTTTCCCTGGACCGAGCGGTCCCAATCGGCTGCGTCGGCGGCGCTCTGCGAGGGGCTGCGAAGATAACCAAGGCTTTCCAGTTGTTTGAGCGCTTCCGGATCCAGGTGGACCTCCTGAGTCGAAGAAAGGACGTTTTCCTTTCGATGAGCCACCAAGTCCCGCATGGAAGCATGGATCGTGCCTGCCATTTCGGGTTTTGACGTAACCACGTTGTGCTCCTCCCCGGGATCCTCAGGCAGGTAGTAGAGTTCCGCTTCGGGTGCGTCAATGTACTTCCACTGGGCCGTGCGAAGCCCGCGCAGGGGAGCCCAGCCGAACATCAGGTTCGCCTCATGGGTTTCGAGATAGACCGGTCGGGCGGGCGGCTCTTTGCCGGAAAGCAGGCAGGGGGCCAAGTTTTGCCCCGGCAGATTCTCCGGCCCGGGAAGCTCCAACAGAGCCAGCAGCGTGGGGAACAGATCAATCGTGCTCACCTGTTCCCGGACTTTGCGGGCCTCGCGAGGAATCCTCCCCCCGGCCCACAACAAAGGCACTCGCATCACTTCGTCATAGAGAAACAACCCATGAGTGGTCTCGCCGTGTTGTCCTAAAGCTTCTCCGTGATCCCCGACGACCACCACAAGCGTTCTCTCGCGCTGTTCCTCGGAGCTCCAGACCGCTTCGATCAACCGGCCCAGATGGTGATCCATATAGGCCACCTCGCCCGCATAGGGATCCTGCGGGTAGCGGGCCGCGAAAGGGGCCGGGGGCGCGTAAGGCTCGTGGGGATCAAAGTAATGGACCCAGAGGAAGAAAGGTTCGATAGCGCGCTCCCGGAGCCACTCCAGGACCGCGTCGGTGGTCGGCCCCGCCGCGCGCTCGTTAAAGTGGACCGAGAAACGATCACTGCTCGCCCCCGGAGCCGCGGAGAACTCGTCATCGTAATGCTGAAATCCGCGATCCAGGCCGAAACGCGAGTCCAAGGGAAAGGCGCTGACGAAGGCCGCCGTTTGGTAGCCACGCGTCTCCAACACGGTGGCCAGCGTCGGAAGGCTTTCCCCCAAACGACGAAGACGATTATCCAGCAGACCGTGCTCGAAGGGCCACAAGCCGGTCAGAATGGAAGCATGGGAAGGCAGCGTTACCGGATAAGGCGTAATCGCGTCCACACACAAGACTCCCAGCTCGGCGAGCGCATCCAGATTCGGCGTCAGCCCCGGGTGTTTTGCACCCGGATAGCAGCTGAGATAGTCCGCCCGGCAGGTATCCAGCGTGATCAGCAGGAAATTGGCCGGGGACGCGTGGGGCTCGCCGCTCTCTGCGGTCTTACCCGAGCGCGCAATGTGGCTCGCCGCAATCCACAGGCTTAACGCCAGGAGCAACAGAAAAAGAGGGCCAGCAATGACCAGAAAACTCCCGCCTTTCCTATCGCCCCTGCCTCTCGCACCCAATCTCTGCTTGCGATCCGACACAGCCTGCCAG
>Ga0209164_1002193_pt1 | contig 21725 bp, 22 predicted proteins | sample MTBNYHSulfiMetaG_FD_187458 | JGI IMG/M metagenome (GOLD analysis project Ga0209164, IMG submission 187458) | Enrichment culture microbial communities from rom New York Harbor, USA that are MTBE-degrading - MTBE-NYH (New York Harbor Sulfidogenic)... | ecosystem: Environmental > Aquatic > Marine >... | reverse complement strand
AATTAGCCTCCTGCGATATCTGCCCCAGAGAGTGTCGGGTCAATAGATTACAAAACGAACCGGGCTATTGCCATTCAGGGCGTCTCCCCATAGTCTCGGCGGTCTGCGCCCATCAAGGTGAAGAGCCGGCTATTTCCGGGACCCGAGGGTCGGGGACGGTTTTCTTCGGCAATTGTAATATGAGATGCGTTTATTGTCAGAACTACCAGATAAGTCAGAACTGGAAGAAACAAAAATCAAAGGAAATGGACTGCCACACCCTGGCGAAAAAGATGCTCTACCTTCAGGATGAACTGGGCTGCCACAATATCAATTTCGTTTCGCCATCCCATTTTGTTCCGCAGCTCCTTCGGGCAGTTGTGGAAGCGGTGCCCATGGGGCTTCGAGTGCCGCTGGTTTACAACAGTAGTGGCTATGATTCTATCGCCTCCCTGAAGGAGCTTGACGGTGTAATAAGCATTTACTTGCCTGATTTGAGATATGCTTCTGACAGGTGGGCTAAGAAGTTTTCGCATGCCCCGGATTATGTAGCACGGGCTCGTCAGGCTATTAAAGAGATGTACCGACAGGTTGGAGACCTGGTAGTAGGTGAATCTGGATTGGCACAAAAAGGACTGATAGTGCGTCATCTTATTCTGCCCAACGGTCTGGCAGGCAGTGAGGAATCGCTAACCTGGCTTGTTCGGGAGCTTTCTCCCAAGGTGACGGTTAGCATAATGTCTCAATACATGCCGGTGCACCGGGCGTCGCGAATACCACTACTATCTCGGAAGATCACCGTTGATGAGCATGAAACGGTTCTCCGGCTACTAACTGACCTGGGAATAGAAAACGGCTGGGTGCAGGAAATGGGGGCAGCAGAAGAGTATCTCCCTGATTTTGAACGAAAAGGTCACCCTTTCTTACCGCAATTCCAGGGACACCATACTAATTAGGCCTACTACAAATCAAGTATTATTTCCCCAGAATGCCCCGGAACCCTCCTCGGAAAGAAGCGGGTAATCCTGTCCACCCTTAGTAGGAAAAGCCGACTTTTTGAAAACTCAGGCGGTTGCTTTATACTATTTGACGGTTGATATCCTGATGGCTGCATAGTCAACTTTGGAAGGTTACATTGGGCGATAGAAATTTAGAACTACTGGAATTCCATAAGATAAGGGAGATACTGGCCGGTTTTACTTCCTTTTCTGCCAGCCGAGAGCTTGTCCTCGGCCTTGCTCCCCTCCCGGATGAAGAAGAGGTCCGCCTGCGGCTAAGGCAGTCGGCTGAGGCGCGCCGTTTGCTATCACTCAGTCCGGATTTCCATATCGGCGAAGTTGTTGATATCCGGGAAATGGCCAAGATGGCGGCACTGGCCAAAGTCCTGGCCCCCAAGTCTCTGCTGGAAATTCAAAAAACGCTGGCCGCCGCCCGCCGGGCGAAAAGTCACCTGATGAACCTGCCGCATGAGCTCCCGTTATTGAGCGGTCTGGCCGGAGACATTGTGGCACTGGACCAGATTGAAAAGGATATTGACGACTGCTTGATTCCGAACGGCGATTTGCTGGACGCCGCCTCACCTAAACTTGCGTCGGTGAGACGTAGAATGCGAGAGGTACGCCAGGAACTGCTCACTCATCTGCAGGCCATAGTCACCTCACCCAGAGGACGAAAAATAGCCCAGGAACCCATTGTAACCGAGCGGGAGGGGCGGTATGTAATTCCCATCAAGGTGGAATGTCGCCGGCAGATAAGGGGGATTGTCCACGATGTCTCCAATACCGAGGCTACTGTATTTATTGAGCCCTGGACAACCACAGACACGCAAAACGAACTGCGCGAGCTAGTTGCGGCAGAGAAAGATGAAATAGAAAGGATATTAAAAACACTCAGTGCTGAAGTCGGGGCATTCGAAAGCGAAATTTCACGTAATATAGAACTGATTGCTGAGATTGACCTGGCGCTGGCCAAGGCCAGATATGCCAGGGAGGCCAGAGCCACCGAGCCGATTATCGTGGCCGCTGTTAGAAGCAGCAGGGTAGAGGGAGATGAACCAGGTGGGGTGCTCAGGCTGGTGGAAGCCCGACATCCGCTGCTGGGAAAGAAGGCGGTGCCACTATCGGTCGAGATTGGCCGGGACTGCTCCGTCCTGGTCATTACCGGGCCCAATACCGGTGGTAAGACGGTCGCCCTCAAGACGATAGGGCTGCTCAGTCTGATGGCGCTGGCCGGCTTGCCCATTCCGGCTCAGGCGGAAAGCCGCATCCCCCTTTTTGACGGCGTATATGCCGACATCGGTGATGAGCAGAGCATTGAACAAACCCTTTCCACTTTCAGCTGGCATATAGGCAACATCGTGCACATCATCAACAACGCCACGGCACAGAGCCTGGTGCTGTTGGACGAACTGGGCACCAACACCGACCCGGGCGAAGGCTCGGCCCTTGGCCGTGCTATCCTGCTTAATTTCCTATCGCAAGGAACGATGACCGTAGCCACCACTCACTACACCGAATTGAAGGCACTGGCTCACGCTACCGATAGTATGCAAAACGCAGCTCTGGATGTGGACCCCGTTACCATGGCGCCTACCTATCACTTAACAGTAGGTATCCCGGGCGGCAGCAATGCCCTGGCTACGGCATCGCGGCTGGGGCTGCCCGCGGAAATTGTCAGCCGCGCCCGAAATATGCTTTCCAAAGGCGCTCAAGAAATTGAAGCCTTGCTTACCCATTTGGTGACCGAGCAGAAGAATGTTGAGTCGCTCCGCCACAGCCTGGAGAAAGAACTGAATGAAGCAGAACAGAACGGTGCGGACTTGAAAAACAGGCTCCGCCAGTTAGAAGAGGAAAAGCGAGGAATCGTCAAGCAGACACGTGACCAGGTAGTTCGCGAGGCTGCCGAGCTACACATGAAAATTCGTGAGGCGGCAGCGGATTTGCGTAAGGAAAAATCCCGGGAAAAAATCGAGCAGGCTAAAAAGGCGCTGGCCGAAGCACAGAGGAAGCTGGATGCCGAAGTATGGCAGGCCAGACCGGCGAACGAGATGGAGGAAGCGGAAGCCGGGGCAGGTCCAATCGCCAACGGTGATACCGTCTGGCTGAAAGAGGCTAACGTGCCAGCCACGGTACTATCAGTATCTGAGGAACGCGGGCTCGTCGAGGTCCAGGCCGGGAAAGTGAAGATGACTCTCAGGCTTAACGGCGTGGAAAAGAGGATACCATCAACTGGTGTGGTGAAGACGGGTGGAGCCCTGATAAGGAGGGAGATGAGCAAGCCCGGGGTCTCTCCCGAGCTTGACCTGCGGGGAAAGAGGGCCGAAGAGGTTGAGCCGTTGCTGGACGACTACCTTAACGAAGCGTCTTTGTGCAGCTTGAGCCAGGTCCGCATCATTCACGGTATCGGTACAGGCACCGTGCGCCAGATTGTCAGGGAGACGCTGGCCTCTCATCCGCTGGTGGCATCTTTCCGGCCCGGGGAACAAGGCGAGGGCGGTGACGGTGTTACTATAGTTAGCATGTAGCTGGAGCACAAAGTCCGACTGAGTGATTGAGATTATGCTGGTATCAAGAGAATTGCGTCTTGGCAGGTTGAAGGCGCTCGGCTTCCTGGACGAGCTGGCCTCGACTGAAGGTAAAGCGATATCGGTGTATTTCCCCCCGGGGATAGCACCAGCCCGTGTTGAAACCGGGCTGGAAAAGGTATTTGGCCCGGTTGACATGCCGCCGGGCATGGCTGAGACTATTGTCGCCTCGAAGATGGGAGCGGCGTTTTTCTGGAGTCAGCTGCAGATGTACCTGGTTTTGCCCCCTTTCCCGATAAAAGAAGCATATATCACCGACGGCTATGATGTTGGGCCGTTGCATACGCTTCTCAGTCATGATTTCCTTATCGCTCTGGTCCTGGTACGCTTGGGAGCATTCAGCATTGGCATCTGTCAGGGCACAAAGATTATAGATAGCAAGACCGGAACAGGCCTGGTGCACGCCCGCCATAAGAAAGGCGGCTCCTCGCAGGCGCGGTTTGCCCGACATCGGGAGAAGCAGATAGAAGAGTTTTTGGGAAGAGTTTGCGGTCATGTACGGGAGCATATTGAGCCCCATACCCGATCACTGGACTATCTGGTCTATGGCGGAGCCAGAACTACTATACTCACGCTGCGAAAACGGTGCCCGCTCCTGAGCCAATTTGACGACCGCATCCTGCGGACGCTGCTGGATATACCTGAGCCACGCCGGGCGGTACTGGAAAAAGCCATCGGCACCATCTGGTCCACCGATGTTATCGAATGGTGCCAGGATAACCCTTAACAGGAATTCCTGGAACACCAAACCAATCAGGCATACTACAAATCAGGTATTATTTCCCCCGAATACCGAGTACATTGTTTAATGACAAGGTCATCGAGGTGTGATGTATCCGGTAAATGTGATTATCAGTAACAGTCTTGTCCTCGTAGCTTAGAAGCGATATAATCTGTCACACCAGCGATGAAAAACCACACTCCCTATTGCTGCAGAATAGTGTGTTTCTATCATTGAGAGGAGGGACGAATGTCGGATTTAAAGACCGAATTTCTATGCACTATAGCTGCATATGTTGACTGGCGACAGGTCATAGATTTGGGGGTGACGCCCCATGGCATACGGCAGATAATATACATAAAAGGCGGCACATTCGAAGGCCCAAAGGTCAAAGGAGTTGTGCTTCCTGGAGGAGGCGATTGGTTTGTTCGCCGGGCTGACCAGATGGTAGAACTGGATGTTCGCTGTGTCTTACGCACTGATGACAATCACCTGATATATTGCTGTCTCAGAGGCATCAACGAGATGACTGCTGAGGTTGCGATCAGGGCAATCAGTGGTGAATCTGTCGATTCATCGAAATACTACTTCCGGGTTACAACGGTAACTGAAACCGGATCCAAGAAATATGCCTGGCTGAATCGTATTGTTGCAGTCGGAGTGGGGAACTTGATGCCGGCGGGTGTAGAGTACAAGATCTACATGGTCCTATAAATATGGGGCATGTATGTGCCAGGAGTTTTAACTGTAACGGTGTGTAGAGTTTTGCATTTGTCTGCCAAATTGTGATTACACTTTTCTGACTTTTGGGGAATTCCAGGGACGCCATACCAATCAGGCCTACTACAAATCAGGTATTATTTCTCCAGAATACCACTTTGGGTATTTTATCATCTTGCACTTTAGAATACCTGGCGCGGAGGCTGAGATACACGGGTAATACTCGTGGTATGTTTAGTGGTAATCACTTACCGTGAGGAGTTACCGGAATGAGAAAGCCAGCCAGCACACAAACTTGACAAGAGATGCTCTATAATATTAGCATATTATCGGTTCTAGTTTAGGTTATTAAGTACTACTGAAAATTACCGCAAACTTACTGTAATGTAGGTTCTGTAGATTTCTTCGGGTATTGGATGGCCGCAACTCTTACCAACTAATAGAAGAAAGGAGGTCATCCAATGAGTTTTCAGGACAAGTCGATCCAGTGTTCCGATTGTGGGGCTACCTTCACTTTCAGTGCTGAGGAGCAGGAGTTTTTCCAATCTAAGGCCTATACAAACGACCCCAAGCGCTGCCCCTCGTGCCGTGAAGCTAGGAAGTCGGAACGATACGGAAATGGTAGCTACAGCCGCAGTACCCCCCGCCAAATGTTTCGGGCAACATGCGCCCAGTGTGGCAAAGATACCGAAGTGCCATTTGAGCCTCGCCAAGGTAGGCCAGTGTATTGTAGCGAATGTTACAGCAAAGTCAGAAATGGTAGATAGCTAGTTCGAAGTTGAGGAGATATATAGACGGGGAATCCCGGCCTATATATCTCCCAGACTAGACCAGTGATAACCCTTATACGCATAGTTTCGAGCTTAATCTAGTCACGCAGTGATATGGAGTTAGGCCGACTTTAAGGGTTGTTGAAAGGAGGAATTAAATTGAAAATACTTTTGGTTTATCCACAGTGTCCAGATACTTTCTGGAGCTTTAAACATGCTTTGAAATTAACCCGAAAGAAGTCATTAAATACCCCTTTAGGAATACTGACTATTGCCGCCATGCTACCAACCGATTGGGAAAAGAAAGCTGTGGACATGAATACAACTAGATTGAGCGACAAAGACATCGAATGGGCTGACTACGTTTTTGTTAGTGCCATGATGGTCCAGCAGAGGTCAACGCGTGAAGTTATCGACCGGTGTAAGAAACTTGACAAGAGAGTGGTTGGCGGCGGTCCGCTGTTCACGATGGCATATAAAGAGTTGGGTTTCGAGGATGTAGATCATATTATTCTAAACGAAGCGGAAATTACCCTGCCGCTTTTCCTGGAGGACTTGAAGAAGGGATGCGCCAAGCATATTTACCAGGCTGACCAGAAGGCAGATGTAACTGAAAGCCCTATCCCCTTATTTTCGCTTCTTGATCTGGAAAAATACTTTACGGTCACGGTTCAATATTCACGGGGCTGTCCTTTTGACTGTGAGTTTTGTGGCATCACTGTACTAGATGGACATAAACCCCGGACTAAAACCAAAGACCAAATCCTCGCCGAGCTAGAGGCAATCTATGATTTGGGCTATAGAGGTAGGGTGTTTATTGTTGATGACAATTTCATCGGTAACAGGAGGAAGCTCAAAAACAATGTCCTGCCGGCCATAATCCAGTGGATGAAAGAGCGGGAGTATCCGTTTAGCTTTCTCACCGAAGCCTCGATAGACCTGGCTGATGACGAAGAGCTAATGCAACTCATGTCTGATGCCGGATTCAACAATGTGTTTGTTGGTATTGAAACCCCGAATGAAGAAAGTCTAAACGAATGCAAAAAGTTCGCTAATAAGAATCGCGACCTAGTGGCTTCGGTTAAGAAACTACAAAACCATGGTTTTCAGGTAATGGGAGGCTTTATTGTCGGCTTTGACAGTGACCCAATCTCCATCTTCCAGAGCCAAATTGACTTGATTCAACGGAGTGGCATTGTCACAGCTATGGTCGGTATGTTGGTGGCCCCTCCCGGAACGAAGCTATGGCAGCGCCTTAAAAAAGAAAACCGCCTTTTGGCTACCGGCACTGGTAACAATACGGACGGGACTACCAATTTCATCCCCGAAATGGACTTTAATGTTCTCGTTAATGGGTACAAGCGAATCCTGCACGGGATCTACTCGCCCAAACAATACTATGAACGGATTCATACGTTCCTCAAGGAATTTAGGCCCAATAAAAGGGTGACCTACGGTGCCAAGTTGGAGACTGCACAACTAAAAACATTGATTAAAGCCACATTTATATTAGGTATTAGAGACAAAGCCGGATGGTACTATTGGAAGCTGATCTTCTCATCCCTCCTGAAATATCCTCGGTTTGCTGGGTTAGCTATAACCATGGCTGTTCAGGGATTTCACCTCCGCAAAGTCTATGAGAAAGTGAGAGAAATCCAGGTTGATGATGCGCTGCTAGTCAGACAACAAAAGCTACTGAATGGAGAGCTGAGTTAACTTTCTATCCATAATTTCGGGTCGGTACTGTGGGGGTTAAAACCATAATGTGTTGATTAACACGCTAGTAATCTAGCCAGCAAATTACTAAACAACTTCGAAATTCCAGGGACACCATACCAATCAGTCCGTAGTGTTCCAGGTGTCAAATCAATCAATGCGTGGAGCATCACTCTTCAGAAAATTCAGCACTTCCCGGTTGAATACCTTTTTCATCTCGAAAGAAAAATAATGAGAACCACCCTCGACTTTGACTAGCTTAGCGTTGGGTATCTTGCCGGCTATCACCTCGGAAGAAACGGGCTTTATGATTCTATCCCCAGTTCCCACGATAACCAGGGTGGGGCCCGTGATTGATGATAGTCTCTCCAGCGTATCGTGTTTCAGGCAAGCTTCACTCTGTCCCGCAATCCCTATCCTACCTGAAGCTCCCATGAACCTGGTCTGGACCCTGGCGAGGAAGCCAAAGGTGAATCTGCAAAGCGGCTTATTAAAAGCCAGGCCGACCATAGCGCCGACTTTCTTCTCCGGGGTTAGCTGCAAAAATTTAGCCTGTTCCAGAGTATCTCCGCTCGTTTCATCCTGTCGGGCATAGGTAGAGGCCAGTACCAGCTTCATGACTCTCTGCGGATAGTTGATAGCCAGTTCCTGGGCAATCATGCCGCCCATGGAAACGCCCATAATATGGGCTTTCTCAATCCCTAAAACGTCCATAAGCTTTACTGTATCGTCGGCCATCATCCTGGTGGAATAAGGGCCCGGCGGCTTGTCCGACTTGCCGACCCCCCGATTATCAAAGGTAATTACCCGGTAATACTTCTTGAAGAAAGGTATCTGGCCCATCCAGCCACTCCGGCTGGCGGTAAATCCCATTATCATCATCAGGGGTTCACCCTGTCCTTCCACCCGATAGTTAATGTTAATACCATTAAGCCTGGCCAGCGGCATGATGCGAGCCCCTTCTTCTCTTATTTTGCTGCAAGTATATAACAATCGACTTATCGAATGAAGTGACAGGTAACAAAGACTCAAAATGCATAGCGACTAACGTCCAAAAATTTGACTATTAAAGGATGTATATGCATTTAACCATCACACATGAGAGCGCAGAAAAGCCTCGATCTCATCGGCAATGAATGCTGCACCCCGACTATTCATATGTATCCCATCAGTTACCAATAAGAAGTGGCGGAAAGGAGTAGCTCCTCTTTTGTCTGTTCAATAATTATTCAGGCAATATTTTGTAACAATTTCCCCCTTTCTTCGTTGTAATTAAAGTAAGGTAACGGCAAGATAATAAAAGAAAGGAGGTGCTTTTATGAAGAAAAGATTCAAAATATTAGGATTATCCATGGTAGTCGTAGCTATTCTGGCACTAGTTCTTGCAGGTACTGTTGGGGCAGCTGGCAGTAATCCCGGTACCGGTGCTCAGACTCAGAACCAGGGAGCTGAGTGTCTTTGCGGAGAATGTCCCTGCGGTGACTGTGTTTGTGTTGACTGAGACCCCGTCAATTATACATATAACCACGACTACTCATCTCATCGTCCGGCCCGAACAGATTCCGGAACGGTAAATAAAGGCCTAAACTTTAGATATAGTTACGAGATGTATTCGGGGACTCGTGCAATAGCCGTTACCGCAAAAGTACGGGACCTGAATATTAATTCGACCGAATAATAAGGGGGGGTTATGTAACTCCCCTTATTGTTTGTCAGCGAGCGTAATTATATCCAATGTTTGGTCCGTAGTAATACAACCTCCATCTACAGATGAGTTAGGCGCAAAGCTGAAATAATTCGTGCCTGTTCAAATCCAGCTTTATAGTATTTTGCTAAGCCAACCCGCGCTGCAATTTACAGAGTTTCGTGCAGCTTGGAATTCCAGAGACACCGTGCCAATCAGGCCTATTACAAATCAGGTATCATGCCCCCAGAATACCATGAAATCAAAGGCGTAGATGGTGAACTTTGGTTAAGAGTCGAACTTGAATAGGCTGATATCCACACGAGTAGCAAGCTTATTTAATGGGTAATTTTAAACTGCGACAGGGATGCTCGGCCAGCAAAAAATAAGACGCCCCGAGTAACCTCACTTCCTTCACCTGCCATCGTCCGGCCTGGCCCTCAGCTTACCTTGTGCTGGCCACTACCCGCACCCTTCAGCTTTCACCAAACCCAACTCTTATGCCAGGTCCCTGCTCGGCTACTCGGGACGAAATTAATATTAGCATATATATAACGCAGTTGTCAAGTCTTCATATGTACTGGTTCTCTTCGGTTGTAGTTGATAAAAGATTTAGCCTTTATTCACTTTGTCAATCTCGAAGCGACCAACGAATTCGCCTCTAGTAAGTCTATCTGAAAGGTCAATGATATTTTCAGGTGACAGAGAAAGACGTAACCTTAAGAATTCTCTCAAATTCGGTACTTGTTGTAAAAAATCGAGAGACAAATCAATACCAAAATTATCAATCAGTCCTAGCTCTTTTTTACATACATCGAGTTCCTTATGCAAAGTATCAATCTTGTCACGTTGTTCATCTGTAAAGTTAAAACACAAACCTTGCGGGAAGCGATACTCGTTAAAACCAAGCCATCTAGCACAGATACCGCATAGGGTATATACCTTCGGCGGGTTATCTACTGCATCAGCCACAGCGCCACAAAGACAGACCGCAGGATAAACGAACCTGCAAACATCACACCGAAAAGTGTCGTCTGGAACACCCTGCAATGAACTTAAGGATTCCTTCTTCTTGCGGTGAAAGAGCCTCATAATAAATTATTACTTCTTTTTCTTCTTGTCTGGTGCTTGAGTAAGTGCCGAACCGGCAGTGCTTTTTGCAGGACGAGAAGTCTTCTTGCTCCGTAACTGCTTCGAAGCTATCTTGGCAACTCTTTTAGACGTTTTTTCATTCTTAGCCATAATCCACTTCCTTATCTATTTCTCAGACACAGTTTTTACTAATTGCTCATAGATGATATCAAAATTTTTTGGGTAAACCGTAGGCATGTTATCATAAGTAGTATTCGTACTCGCCTTTTCTGCCCATGCTTTGCTGACTTCTATGAGTTTAATTTGCACTTGCGGGTCTAAACTTGTCATATAACACCTCCTTCCAATTCCAATTATAGCATTGCAGAAATTAGACCTATAGGAGAAGTTTGTTGCTGGACAGAAATTTTTTTATGGTATTTAGCTTAGACCTAAGCTAACTTTGACCGCTTCATCAACCTCAAGCATCTTCTTTGAGATTAACCGTCCACATTTGTCACTAAGACGTGTCTTCGATGTTGTCACGATTGCTCCTAAGTCCACTAGACACGGCTCACCCAAACCACTTTCGCTAGGAGAGCATTTTACTTGGAATGGGTAGACCTTCTCAGGAATAGATGTCGTGAATGGGGCTACAATGATATTTGGACTATACTGATTGCCAGTGTCGTTTTGGATAACAAGCACAGGTCTTCGACCTTGTTGCTCACTCCCCTTTCCACTACCCAAATCTAGCCAGTATATATCACCACGCCTTATATCGGGCATAAGTTATTTCCATGCAGGGAGTATCTCACTAGCCAACTCTTCAGATAATTGTGCAAACTCAGAATATTCCCTTGCCATTGTCAGGTATCCCTCTTTCATAAGCTCAGTTTCTTGCCTCTGTCTCTCGTCCTCTAGGCACATAGAGACAATCTTGCTACGTGATACCCGTCTTTCTCTCGCCATCTCTTCAGCAAATGTGGCGAGAGTCTTCGGCAAACTTATAGTCAGCTTCATAGTCTCACTAGCCATCTTACTCTCCTCTAACTCTAATAAGTATGGTATAATGGTATTACCTTACAGCCATACTTTTATTATGATAATAGCCTCGTCCTTTTTAGAAGTCAAATGGTGAATATTGACATCAAGAGTAATTCTTGATATGCTTTATATTAGTTTGAATAAATTAGCTACGTTTATGCAAAATATTTTGTAATTGTTTTGAGTTAATTTGTAAGGAGGAGTGTATGCCAATATGCCCAGAGTGTTTTAGTAAAGCTCTAGTGCCACATGGTTATTACAGATATATGGGAAAAGAGAGGCGTCAATGGAAGTGTGAACACTGCGGTCGCGTTACAGCCTATCCACTGGCTCGCAGACCATCTAGGCGCAGACGAAGGCGATGACATGAGCATAGAGCGTCAATTAATCATAGTAAAGAAAGTATAGGGCAAGAGGCAGGTTCGGAAATATATTATGGTGGACTTTTGCTGTAAGTATTGTGGCTCAACCAATATAGTTCGCTATGGACGGGAAAATGCCGTCCAGTACTATTGGTGTAAGGATTGCCACAGAAAGTTTGCCGACAATGATGCTCTGCCCGATATGAAAACTCCCATATTGCAGGTGGCAGCAGCCCTCAATATGTATTATAGCGGAATGTCCATTGACGAAATCCGCAGACACCTAGACCAGCAATACAATAACCTCCCGTCCAGTTCCACAATTTACGATTGGATTTGCCGATTCTCAGACGAAGCAGATAGGAAAACCAGAGACTATAAACCCAACGTTGGCTACGTTTGGCTTGCCGATGAAACGGTACTCCCTATCGGCGGTAAGAAGGTTTGGTTCTGGGATTTGATAGATGTAAAGACACGTTTCCTACTAGCTTCGCACATGAGCTTCAATCGGACTACACAGCACGCCCAAACATTAGTCGAAAAGGCAGTAAGCAAAGCAGGCAAATCGCCCAAAATCATTATCACAGACAAGCTAGCCGCCTATCTTGATGGGATTGAACTGGCACTTGGTGGTGAAGGTCGCCATGTCCAATCAAGAGGATTTACACTTAAGCCTAATACCAATATCATCGAGCGTTTTCATGGGATTCTAAAATCACGGACAAAGGTCATGAGAGGACTCAAAACACCTGAAAGTGCATTGCTTTTTCTCGATGGCTGGTTAGCCTATTACAACTTCTTTAGACCGCATGAATCGCTGGGAAATAAGACACCCGCAGAGAAGGCAGGATTAAACATCCCTTTAAAGAATTGGCTAGACGTGGTTAAGGCGTCCAGAGGCTCAAAGCGATATACAAGCCTTTATCCCCGTGAGAAGGTAATTTTGGGAGTTCCTGGGAAATACAATATCAGGAGAAAGAAAAGACACCCTATGCCCAGACCACGAAAGGAGGTGATGCCTACTGTAAGTATTGTCAGGTTGGCAAAATAAAAGAGAGAGGATGGTGGTCGACTTATCCTCTCTCATGGGGGTTTCGTCTAATGGCTCGGACGGTTGGCTCTAAACCAACAAATGCGGTTTCGATTACCGCAACCCCCAACCTATTCACTTCATCTTATACCTGTCAAAGTCATTTGTCAACAAAAATAAATATGAAGGAGGTAATACAAATATGAGTCTTCTAAGTTCTGATGACAGAGAAGAAATCATTAGGCGTCGTGGATGTAGGTCTGATGGTGATGGTAAGGTTCATCGTATTAATTATCTACAGATTCACCACAAAGACCGCAACCCGCATAATAATGACCCACGAAACCTACGTGTTCTAACAAAGGAAGAACACCAAGACTTACACAGAAGAGCTGGTTACTAATTCGTGAATTGATATGACCGAGCCACTAGGTATCAGAAGTACATCCCGATATTCACCTTCGCCTGTAATTTCGTGAGCGATAATAGTGGCTTGGTCATTCCTTTCAATGAGGTATCCCAAGCTCTCGAATATATCCATCTTACGCTCTAATGCTTCGCTAGATTTATGCATCCCTGGGTAAATCTTAGCATCTAACCACTTAACAACAACTTTGCTATTATCCATTTTCGCCATCAACTAAAATCGAAGAGAACCTATGTACTAGGAGGTTAGTACCGGGTTCTCGGAATCAGCAATTCCAGGGACACCATACCGATCAGGCTTGCTGCAAATCAGGTACTATGTCCCCGGAATGCCGCTGTTTTGTTAACAATTACCCATAATATTGCATTGCGTAGATGCATGCTATAAAATACGCCAGTTTATTTTGATGATGGATTGCCCGGATTTACGCCCACCTTCGTGCGTGAATGAGCGGGCATCCTACTCTAGAGAAACAGACAGGAAGTGCAAGATAACATGGCAATAATTGAGACTTTTAGCCTTTCTCGACACTTCGGGAAAAACGTCGCAGTCGAAGACCTGACCCTGGCAGTCGAAGCTGGTGAGGTTTTGGGCTTCTTGGGTCCCAATGGAGCAGGGAAAACGACCACCATTCGGATGTTAGCCGGAATGATTGCGCCCACGAAAGGTTATGCAATCGTAGCCGGTCATAGAACTGACCGGGATACCGAACAACTGCATGAGATAATTGGGATACTTACCGAAATGCCCGGTTTCTATAGTCGGCTTAGCGCAAAGCGTAACCTGGAATATTTCGCCAGTTTTTATTCGTCTATCGGGTCGCCGTCCGAACAAGTGGAAAAATACCTCAAACTTATAGGGCTCTGGGAGCGTTGTAATGACAGGGTAGGCACGTTCTCCAAGGGTATGAAGCATAGGCTGGCGCTGGTGCGGGCTCTGGTGCACGAGCCAAAGGTCCTGTTCCTTGATGAGCCGACTGCTGGGCTTGATCCCGAGGCCGCTGCAGAAGTGCGTGAAATGATACACAGGCTTGGTGAGGAAGGACACACCATCTTCCTTTCCACTCATAATCTCAATGAGGCGGAAATGCTCTGCAACCGCATTGCTGTACTTCATACTAGGCTCTTGGCTCTGGATACCCCGGAGCAACTGCGCCGACGCTTCTTTCGCCGCCAGATAATAGTACAGCTGGAAGCTTTGGATGTGAAAGTGACGGAGGTGGCAAAAAGGCTCCCATTTGTCCAGGATGTCCGTGAGGAAGGAAGTGAGCTTATCCTGGAACTAACCGACTCGGAGCGTAACCGCCCTGAGCTGGTAAAGGCAATTGTGGAAGCAGGAGGCAGGGTGATTGCCGTCTCTGAAAAGCAGTACCCGCTTGAGGAAGTTTACCTCAGACTACTGCGTGAGGAGAGTGGAAATGAGTCGTAGGCACATTCGGAACATTCTGCTGAAAGAGTGGGCACTACTGTTTACCGACCTCAACAGCGCTCTCACCGTCACGCTGCTTCCATTGTTAATTGTGGGGCAGGGGATACTTTATATCTGGCTGGCTTTCAGGTTCGCTGGCGGGAGCATGCTGACCACTCAAGTGTTTCAAACTGCCCTGCAAAAACTTGTGGAGGCAATGCCCGCGGTAGCCCAGCTACCAGGCGAGGAGCAGCTTCTTGTGCTCCTGCTCAATCAATTCAACTTTTTCCTTCTCCTCATCCCAACCATGATCGCAATTAGCGTGGCGACCTTCAGCATTGTTGACGAGAAGCTCTCTGGCAGTCTGGAAGCTCTCCTGGCGACACCGGTCAAAACCTGGGAGCTCTTGTTAGGCAAGGCACTGGCGGGAGCGATACCGGCACTAGTGATGACCTGGATTTCGGCAGGGGTCTTATTGCTGGTAGTATCGGCGATGGGTTGGGGAGACCTCAGTGGATTCGTGGTCACGACCGGATGGTTTCTTACCTTGTTCCTCCTTACCCCTGCGGTAGCGATTCTGAGCTTCATGCTGGGGGTTACTGGCTCTTCACGGGCAAGAGACGCCCGGGGCGCACAGAACACAGTTTTGCTTATCATCTTTCCCGTGCTGGCTCTTATTGGCATACAGATCACCGGAATTGTGTGGTTCACTCCTTCGTTAATTCTTGTGCTGGCGCTGGCGATTATCATCGCGGATTTCATCACGCTGCGGGCCGCGGTTCGTTTGTTCGGAAGGGAATCCATAGTTGTCCAGTGGCGATAATCCTGCCTAGATTTACCAGGACACCATACCAATTAGGCCTACCACAAAGCAGGCATTATGTCAGCAGGATCTAAGCGTTGTATAATAGGTACAAGTAATTCCGGCGTGGGGAAACCTACGGGAGTGCAAATCACCAGAAGGGAGGGTTACATTTATGAAAATAGCAATCATTGGAGCAAGCGGTCAGATTGGAGCATTCATTCGCGATGAAGCACTGGCGCGGGATCATCAGGTAACTGCGATTGTGCGCCACCCTGAGAAAATAACTGTGCGGAACCCGCATCTTACCGTCGTGAAAGCGGACATCCTTAAAGATAAGGTCGACGAACTCGTGAAAGGTCATGACGCGGTCATAAGTGCCTACAATCCCGGCTGGAGCAATCCCGACATCTACAATGAGCAAATCGAGGGTTATCAGGCGATTATCAGCGGGGTCAAGAAGTCGGGAATCAAAAGACTGCTGGTTGTCGGCGGGGCAGGAACTCTTGAAGTCGCCCCTGGCGTGCAGCTTTTGGATACGGCGAGTTTCCCGGAGCAGGTGAAAAAAGGAGTGCTGGCGACCAGGGAAACACTTTACATGCTAAAGGAAGAAAAGGAACTTGAGTGGACATTCTTGAGCCCGCCAGCCTCAATCGCCGCCGGAGAGCGGACGGGGCATTACAGGGTCGGGAAAGACCAGCTTCTGAAGAACAAAGAGGGCGAAAGCAAAATCTCCACGCAGGACTACGCAGTTGCCATGCTCGATGAACTGGAGAATCCGCAACATATTCGCGAACGATTCACTGTCGCCTACTGAACTCCCGGGACACAATACCAATCAGGCCTACTACAAGTCAGGTATTATGCCCCCAGAATACGCATTCAACAGCGTAGTGTATGATATCATTCAGTAGTTTCACCTTTAAGACTCTGGCTATCGCCCAAGTTTTTACTATCTTAAAGAGATTAAGGAGAATCGTTAATGCGTAACGGACACAGCCTGTTCAGGGCCAACAAATGGTTGTTAGTTATTCTGACAACCATCCTGGCAGTCGCCTTATTCCTGGGCATACCGGGAGATTTAAAAAGTTACTCAGGTGAAACCGAAGAACTGTATTTCTGTATACTCCATACCAACGATATGCATTCCGAGCTTATACCCCATTCACCGGCAGTAGACCACCGCCCCGGAGAGGAAAACCCTGCTATAGGAGGGTTCGCTCGGCTGGCTACCGCCGTGGACGAGATCCGGGAGAACAAAATAAAGGAAGGTGAACCGGTCCTTCTTCTTGACGCCGGTGATTTCCTGGGAGGGGCTCCTTTTGCCTGGCTGGCCCTCAATGGTTCTGCTCCAGAGCTTACCATAATGCAGGAGATGGGATATGACGCTGTGACCATCGGCAACCATGAGTACGATTATGGACCTGACGCCCTGGCGCAATATCTTTTACATGCAGGATACCCCGAAGCCCACCAGGAAACACTGGTGCTGGCTTCCAACACAGAGGCGCCATCAGATCATCCGCTGGCTGCCCATAACCTCTACAGGAACACAAGCGTGTTCGCGCTGGAAAATGGCTTGAAAGTGGGAGTCTTTGGCATTGTAGGTAAAGATGCCATCTTGGCGATGGGTGATAGCGGAGACGTGCAGTTCCTTGATCAGCACGAGGCGGCCCGCCAGGCGGCGGATGAGCTGAAGGAACAGGGCGCCGATGTCATTGTGGCCATAAGTCACTCCGGCGTGGATGAGGACCGGGAACTGGCACAAGAGGTGCCGGGGATTGATATAATCGTAGGCGGCCACTGTCATACCGCACTGTATGAGCCGGTCTTACAGGGCACTACTATCATTGTCCAGGCTGGTTCCCTGGGAATGTACCTGGGGCAATTGGAACTGGCGTACAACTCCAATACCGGCGAGGTACGGATGCGCAATGAAGAAAATGACCACCCTTTTCTTATTCCCATTGACAGCAGCTTTGCCTGCAATCCAGAAATCGATGCCTTGGTCCGGGAATATACCCTCATCTTGAACGCCTACATCGAAGAAGTGACCAGAGGCAAATTCGACGATGTCATGAGTGCGGTAGCCAGGTCTGACTTTGTCCTGTCCAACATTCCGCCCCTCAGTGAAACTGCGCTGGGCAACTTCGTTACCGACGCCATGCGCTTTGTTGCCCAGGAATTTATCGGCAAGAGAGTCGACATAGCAGGTCAGGCCGACGGCAACATCCGGAATAGCATCTTTCCCGGCACCATGGAACACTCTGCAGGAAACATTTCTTTCTACGAGATTGTCGAAGCTACAGGTGTGGGACGCGGACTCGATGGTTACCCGGGTTGCCCGATCGCGTCTGTCTATCTCACCGGCGAAGAAGTGCGCCGTGTGCTGGAGATAACCATATTATTGCAGGAATTCATGGGAGATTCTTATTTTCTGCATTTCTCCGGCCTGCGGTACAGCTACAACCCCGCCAACGCAGTGCTCTTGACCGTGCCCTTCGTAGACCTGCCTATTCCCACGACCCGTGCGGTTACCAGTGCCGAGCTTTATACAGAGGACGAGATTCAACCTGTCAACAGTGAAAAGTACATCCCCTTGAAGCGTGGAGACGAAGAGTTATACAACCTGGTCACCGACGCCTACCTCCTGCTCTTCCTCCCACTGGTGACAGATATGCTACCTCAGTTGGAGATAGTCCCTAAAGACGCCGATGGCGAGCCGGTACCTCTGGACAGAATAGACGAACTGATAATACATCATGCCGATGGAAGAGAGCTCAAAGTATGGGAAGCGGTGGTGATTTACGCCGCAGCCCAGCTATCTGGAGAGGGTGGGGTACCGCAGATCCCCGATTATTATGCAGGTATTGGCGGGCGCATCACTAAAGTTTGGACCTTCCCTCTGTTAGGGTGGCTTCTCTTGATACTGGCAGTTATTGCGGCGGTAATAATATTCCTGGTCTTCCGCAGGAGAAAGCACAAAAATTCCAAGGACACCATGCCAATTTAGGTCTGCTACAAATCAGGCATTATTTCCCAGAGTACCCCGGGACATCTTATTTATCAGCCCAGCAGGAAAGCTCTTATTTCTTCACCGAACTGGCGGCTTCGCGCGAACATGGCGTTATGCCCGAGGTTCGGATACAAAACCAGCCTGGCATTGGGTATCTTCCCGGCTGTCTCACGAACAGGATAAAAAAAGTCTTCTTCACCGCCAATCACCAGGGTTTCCGCCTTAATCATGTCCAGGCGGTCACTCAGGTCATGGCGGTCCTCTGCTTCAATTTCAACAATCCCGTCCGAAGAGTCGGTAGGAACCATGAGGGGACCCAGCAGCCACATGAACCATCTGAAAAAGTGTTTCGCAGTTCCCCTCCGGATGATGGCTGTACCCAGTAATGCGGATGCTGCCCGCCGCTTGCCTTTTCGTGCGAGGTCTGCAACTTTCATCTGCAGTCCTTTGGCTTCCTCAGTCAGGCGGAAACCGGTCATGACAAGGACGAGACGCCTCACTAAATCCGGATGGTCAATGGCAAAGTGCTGGGCTATCGCCCCTCCTGTGGAGACGCCGATTATATCGGCCACACCGCCCAGTTCATTCTTAATCATGACAGCGTAATCATCCGACATATCACTCAGTGAATATCCCGGGGCAAGCCCCGGCTTCCTGCTCATAATGTAGATCTTGTAGCTATCCTCAAGTCCCCTTAAATAACCGGTACTCATCCACAGCATAATGAAGGACGGCGGCTTATGCCGAAATTCCAACCCCCCAAATACAACGAGGTTACGCGCGCCGTTCCCAATACAGGCATACGGAAGGCCGTTACTGGAATACCCGGTTATCGCTCTTCGTCTGGCCATCTCAATTCCCTATTATACAGAAAGCATTATGAATGCGCGTTGTTCCGTTAAAAATTCAGGGAACACCATGCCAATCGGGCCTGCTACAAATCAGGTATTATATCCCCAGAATACCGATGCATTTTTGGTGTTACACAATCTAGTGTTTTGTTACTCCTTAACTACATATTATGTGCTGGACACCAAATAAATCACTATTGACAATTCCTTTAATGATGGTAATATTATCAAAGAGGATATAGGGGGTTGGTGTGCGATAACGTGCATGAGAGACATGTCATGGTCTCCGTCATGTGCAGTCTAGCAAATTCAGGTTGGTGAGCTGGGCACTTTTTCCTGCCACGGCGAAATCCGTCACCCCTTTTGAAACCCAAGATTGGTTGCTAAGCATAGTTAAGACAATTCCCTCGCCATCGAACGGGGAAGGCTAAGTAGATGGGCAGCTTATTAAACCAGGCTCATGCCAAATGCCCTGTGAAAGGATGAGAGTGGATATAAAGCCGTGGACAAGCAAGGTAGAGGCAGCAATTAGAAGAGGCAAATCAAAAAGTAAGACCTTTTCGATTGCACTTAAGTCTCTGCCTGGTTGAGGTGGTATTTAGTGATGGCACCTTGACACAAGAGGAGGTGATAGCCATGGACTGAGATTGTCGGAAAAATGAGCTGATAGGCATGAAGGTGCATCAGCTGGAATTAGTAAAAGGAGGTATATAGGAATGAATTGGGGTAACATAATAGAGCCTTTCCAACAGTTCTTTAGCACGCTAATAGATTTTCTACCAACCCTCATAGTCGTGCTGGTCCTTTTGCTCCTAGCCTGGATTCTAGCCAAAGTCCTCCGGAAAGGCATCCGAAAACTTTTACGGGCCACCGGTATCGATAAAAGACTGGGCAAGGGTGGAGATCCCAGTGACCCAAGCCAGTTTCCGGTGGCCCAGGGTGCGGGCACAGCAGTTTTCTGGATTGTATGGGTATTGTTTATACTGGCCATACTACAAGTCCTGGGCGTACAAGGTCTGTTTGATTCAATTGTGGTGGTATTCCAGAAGATCTTTGCCGCCGTTCCCAACATCATCGCTGCTGTGCTGGTCCTTGCGATCTTTTACTTCGTAGGCACACTCTTGGCCAAGCTGGTCACAAAAGCCTTGAACCGCATTCACTTTGATGAGTTGCCGGTCAGGTTAGGTGTAGCAAAAGAGCCGCCGACAGGTGCCGGCTCACCTTCCAGTGTAGTGGGCTACATTGTTATGGTATTCATAATGCTCTTCGCCATAATAATGGCAGCGGACCTGCTCGGTTTTGCCGCTGTGAATGAGATGATCGCCGTCTTGACCCAATTCCTGGGGCTGGTTCTTCTCGGTGCTGTTGTTATCGGCATCGGCATTCTTGTGGCCAATTTCTTGGCGAATATTCTGCGGGCAGGTGGCAGGGCGGAATCTCTAGTTTCCTTCGTAAGGATCTCTATTATTGTATTGAGTGTCCTACTAGGAATACGCGCAATGGGTTTTGCCAACGATCTCATTTTGCTGGGCTTTGGGCTGGCCCTGGGCGCAGCTGCGATAGCAGCTGCTATTGCCTTTGGGCTGGGTGGCCGTGGGGTTGCCGGTGAACTTCTGGCTCGCTGGACTAAAACTGGTGAGAGCGCCGGTAAAACCGGTGGCAAGACCAAGAAATAGCCGGGAAATGATAGACGGAGAGAGAGCGCGCTAACTTAAAGAACGGAGGTGCTACAAGTCTAGAAGGGGCCGGGAAATCTCTTCCAAAGTCTGGCCCCTTTTCTTCATTTATCCCGGAAGATGAAGGTATCTGTAGAAATCCAGAGGTACCATGCCAACCGGGCCTGCTACAAATCAGGTATTATATCCACGAAATACCGAGCGCTGACGATGCACACGAGGTTCAGCTCAACGCCTCCGCCTCCGTCTGAACAACGACATACACCACAATAGACCAATTACGATGAAAAAAAGATAAGGTGGGGAGGCGACTCCTTCGCCGGTCCCGGCAAACGCTATCGCCGGGTCGGGAGGCGGGGTTAATGGGGCTACTGCTCCGGCAGGTATTTCGTAAGCAGGTGTCTCGGCAAGAATTTCGTAGGCAGGTATTTTTGTATCGAGATACTCCTTGGGCGCCCAACCCAGCGGGTTGTTTCTGCCGGTAGCCTCTGCCCAGACCCATCCCGGCTCACCCCCCAGTTCAAAGAAAGCCGTTGCCTCGTTATAGTCAGGTAGATAGACCAATACCGCGGTATGCCCTGAGGGAAGCACTATGGCCGAGCGAAATCCGGCAGCTTGATACATGACCGCCAGTAATACCGTCATATCTTCACAATCACCTTCCCCGCTTCCATCCTCAGCGATGGCTGTCGCCAGCTCGTCGGCATTCTGGGCAAACTCTTCACTTCCATTCAGGTCTATATCGGAGGTATATTTCACCCTATCACGTACAAAACGAAATACCGCTTCTGCCCTCTGTAGCGGGTCTGGATATTTATCGGCAATCTGCTCACCCAGGCTATAGGCTGCGTTATCCTGTTCCC
>Ga0209164_1002192_pt1 | contig 21727 bp, 11 predicted proteins | sample MTBNYHSulfiMetaG_FD_187458 | JGI IMG/M metagenome (GOLD analysis project Ga0209164, IMG submission 187458) | Enrichment culture microbial communities from rom New York Harbor, USA that are MTBE-degrading - MTBE-NYH (New York Harbor Sulfidogenic)... | ecosystem: Environmental > Aquatic > Marine >... | reverse complement strand
CCACCAGCCGCCCGTCCTCGATGAAGTCGAACCCGGGCTCGCCCCGGTAGTTGTACTTGACCCCGTCGAACTCCCACCAGGCCGTGCCCACGTCGAGAAAGACCGTCCCGCGGATGTTGGAGAGTCTCAGGAAGGGGAGGTCGAGGGTGTCGACCAGGGGGAAACGCCACTCGAGGTTGACGAAGCCGCCGCGGTTGCCGGCGATGGACCGGATCGGGAAGCCCCGGATGGTGTCCATGCCGCCGAATGCGAAGATGCTCGGCCGGTTGCCGTCGGCATAGGCGGCGTAGAGGCGCATGGCGATCTCGTTGCGCTGCGACAAGGGCAGGTACGCGCGCCCCTCGAAAACGACGTTCGCGCTCAGGGCCCCCCCGTCTTCGAGGTCGGCGCCGTAGTAGTAGTCGAGCTCCCAGCGGGCGCCCCGGTGCGGTCCGTAGGCCTGCCAGCGCGTGGTGTCGCCGGCCAGGCCCACGTTGACGAACGGGATCTGGTCGTCGTACGAGATGAACGAGACGTTGCCGAGGGCGTCGGCCACCGGGTAGGTCGCCTTGCGGTCGATGTACCCCACCGACCCCTCCGCCCGGTAGGACCTGGAGAAGGGGTACTGCCCCAGCAGGGCCGCGCCGGTCTGGCGGTAGGCCTGCTGCCTGTCGGTGTAGTCGTCGAACAGGGGGTCGTACCCCCAGACGTAGTACGTCCGGTCGTCGAACAGCGTCACCCCCCACTGCAGCCTCGGCTCGAGGTTGAACCAGGTGAAGCGGAAGTTCGAGAAGGTGTCCACCGAGCCCAGGTAGACGTCGAGCCGGCGGTCGCCGTACTGGTCGCTGAGACCGATGTACACCTGGCCCTGGAAGGTCCCGTAGCGGTCGTACCCCAGGAACGCCTGCGCGTTCTCGAGAAAGAGCTTGTGCCGCTTCACCACGGTTCCCCTGCTCGGGTCCACCGGGATGGTCACCGCCGGCACGTAGGGCTCCACTTCGACCCCCTCCCGCGGCGCTTCCTGGGTGCCCACCGGCACCGCCTTGGAGGGGTCCGCGACCCACAGCCGCCACGCCCCCCGGCTGTACGCCTGGAACACCACCCGCTCGCCGTCGAGGGTCTGGACCGGCACCGGGTTCACCGCCGCACCGATCACGTGGGTCAGGCGGGACAGATCACGGGTCTCGAGGTCGTACTGGTAGACGTCGAAGACCCCGTCCTCGCGGTCCGAGGCGAAGACCACCCGCCGGCCGTCCCGGGAGAACGCCGCCCCCTCGTCGTTGCCCTCGCCGAAGGTGAGCTGGCGCCTCTGGGTGGGGTCGGCGAGCTCGATCTCCACCAGCTTGTCCCACTCCCCCACCTGAGCGCTGTAGATCACGGACTCCCCGTCAGGGGCGAAGGTCGGCGCGGCGTCGTAGGTCTCGTCGTCGGTGAGGTTCGAAATGGAGCCGTCGCCGAGGTCGAGGAGGTAGATGTCCGCCTGCCCTCCGCGGTACCCCCGAAACGCCACCGTGCGGCCGTCGGGGGAGAACGCGGGCTGCATCGCCTGGTCGACCGGCAGCGGGATGTCGTACTCCGCCGCCACGCCGCCGTCGACGGCGTCGAGGAGCAGGAGCTTGCGGGTGCGCTCGAAGCGCGCGAAAACCGCCACCCGGTTGCCGTCGGGGGAGAAGGCGAGATCGCGGCCGCGGTCGGGACCAACGGTCAGCCCCTGGGCGACGAGGTACTGGTACCGGGTCGTCTCCCCGGGGCTGAGGTTCTTGTACAGGCGCCGGTCGGGGACGCCGAGCAGCGCGACGTCGACGTCGTTCTTGACGGTGGTGAACGCCGCCAGCAGGTCGCCGGACGGGGACACCACGGGGGAGGTCTCGTTGCTCCACCGGTCGCGGCCGGTGCGGAAGGTGCGGGCGAACTCCTCCGGCGTGCCGCGGTCCGCGTACTGCTCGTAGTGCCGCCGCAGCCACGACCGGAAGGCGGAGTCGAAGTCCTCCACGTCCATGTTGAAGGTCTCGGCGAAAGGCCCAGCGATCCGCCCCCCGAGGGTGTTGCGGAACGAGAAGATGAACTCGCGCAGCCCGTCCTCCCCCCACTCCGACTCGACGAACTCGAAGACCTTGTGGCCGAAGCGGTAGGCCATGTAGCCGTTCGGGGGGTTGGCGACCGACGGAACCCGGTCCGCCAGCGCCGCGTCGCGCATGAAGGCCGTCTCCCGCGAGCTCTCGTCGAGCGCCAGGTAGGACGCCATGCCCTCCATGAACCACAGCGGCGGCCGGCGGTAGAGGGCCCTGCCCAGCCTGCCCTGGAACAGGATCTCGTACTGGAAGATGTGGACCAGTTCGTGCTGGATGAGCGCCTGGAGCTCGGCGTCGGCGAGGTCGACGGGCAGGACCATGCGGTTGCGGACCGGGGACGCGAACGCGCCCACCCCTTCCGGGATGAACCCGACGATGACGTTGGTCTGTTGGAACTCGGCGTGGGTGGCGTAGGTCAGCATCGGGATCGGCTCGAGGATCTGGAAGTTGAGCTTTCGCGCCAGCTCGTCGTAGGCGCTCTCCGCGAACGAGGCGACGCGGGGCAGGGAGGGCTCGACCCGGTCGTAGTAGGAGATCCGGAAGTGCGGCGTCTCGTACACCCTCCAGTCGAACGTGTCGTACCGGACCTTGTTCTTGCCGCCGAGGTTGTAGTCGTACTGGGCCAGCGCCGGCACGGCCGCTGAGAGCGCCAGCGCGAAGCAGACCAGGCGCAGGCTGAGCTTCATGGTTGCCTCCGGTAGAGGTGCTGCGGACGAACCGAGGGTACGGACCCACCGCTGCCGGGTTCGCAGGTCATCCCACGGTTCGGCCCGAATCGTCGCACAGTCACGAGTAGAGGTAGCGCCGGGCGAGGACGACGCGCGGCACGAACACGCCGAGGAGACGGTTCTCCAGGGTGTAGAGATCCTCGTACATGTCGGTGAACTCGTCGAGCTTGCGCGGCTGCCGCTCCTGGAAGTCGGAGATCTGCTCCTCGAGCACGAGAGCGCCGGCGGCGTCGAACACCATCAACAGGATGTCGTACTTGAAGCCGGTTTCCTCGATCAGGACCTGCCGGAAGTATGTTTTGCCGTCCTCCGGCGAGACGTACTTCTCGGTGGAGTAGCCGGTCCGGTCGAGCACCTCGACGTCGACGGACGCCGCCACCACCAGATCAGCGCCGTGGCGCCCGGCCAGGTCACGCCAGAAATCGGTCATCCCGCGCAGCGCGGTGACGTCGGCGGTGGGGGGCGTCAACCCCTCCTCGGGCGGGAGCAGGTTGAGCCGGGTCTGGCGGCGCAGGAGACGCCGCACGTAGCGGTCGAGCTCGCGCACCGCGCTCACGTCCACCCGGCGGGTGCCCTCGTCGCCCGGCTCGAGCAGGATCGGGCCGATGAAGACCCTCTCGCCCCCGGTGAGATCCAGCTTTGGCGCCACCCGCAGACCCATGCGCACCTCGCGGCCACTGACCACCGCGGGGACCGTCGCCAGCAGCGCCACGACCACGATCCTAAGAGCCCGAGCCCGCATCGGTCGCCCCCTTCGTCTCACCCTCGTCGTCCGGCGCCACGTGGGTGGTGTAGAACTCCTCGAACTGCAGCCGGTTGCGCCGCAGGTGGCGGTCGCCGGGGGCGATGGAGAGCGCCTGCTCGTAAACCCCCCTCGCGTCGTCGTACCGTCCGACCGCCTCGAGGGCGACGGCCAGGTTGTTGAGGATCTCCGGGTCCTGAGGGCGCTTGCCTTGGGCGAGCTCGAAGCGGTACAGGGCCTCCTGCCAGTAGCCGCGCCGGGCCGCCTTGTAACCGAGCTTGAGCTCGTCCTTCGCGCTCAACCCCGCCCCGCCGGAGCCGCTCGCACACCCCCACGAGAAGACCGAAAGCCCGAGAAGCACACCGACAAGCAGCCGACGCTCCACGTCCCCTCCTCCCCTCTAGAACCCGACCGGGTAGTAGCCCGCGACGGTCCGCACGCGCGCACCCCGCCGGTCCACCCGCACCTCCACCGCCCGCAGCTCCTCCGGGGGGCGTTCCGAGCTGGAGGTGTAGGCCAGGAGGTACTGGGTGCGCAGCTCCTGGTTGATGGTCTCGTAGACGTCCTCCAAGCCGGCCTGGCGCTGGATGAAGAAGGCGCGTCCGCCCGTCTCCTCGGCCAGCTGCTTGACGTGGTGGCGGATCATCACCTTGCTCGAGGGCAGGTCGATGGCGATGCAGAAGATGGTCACCCCGGCCCGCCGGGCGTACGCGAGGGCCTCGTCGTAGGAGTGGCGCGAGGCGTTGTCGTCGCCGTCGGTGAGCACCACCATCGCCTTGCGGCCGCGCACGCCGGAGAACTGGAACAGGCCGGTGATGACCGCGTCGTAGAACGCCGTGCTGCGGTCGGCGTACATGGCGAGCAGGGCGTGCTCGAGCACCTCGAAGTCGGCGGTGAAGCCGGCCAACAGGTCGACCTGGTCCGAGAAGCTGACGATGAACGCGCGGTCGCGGGGACGCAGCAGGTCCCTCAAGAAACCCATGACCACCCGCTGCACCGCGGGCAGGCTGCGCTCCATCGACCCGGACGTGTCGCACACGATGCCCAGGCGGACCGGCAGGTCCCGGTGCAGGGTGACCTGCGACAGGACCTGGGGAACGCCGTCCTCGAGCACGGTGAACTCCTCCTGACGGACGTCCTCGATCGGCCGGCCGCCGCGGTCGAGGACCGTCACCGGCAGCTCGACCGCCGTCACGTCCACCACGCTGCCGAACCGGGGCGCGTTGACGAACTGGATGTCCTCGGCCAGGTGGCCGTCCGCGAGGACCGCCACGGCGCGCAGGTAGCCCAAGGTGTCACGCGCGTCGAGGGTCACCCAGGCCTCGAACGGTGGCTCGAAGAGGGTGGCGAGGAGTCGTTCGTTCCAGTACACCTCGACCCGTTCCAGGGGGGGCTCGGAAGGCGCGTTCACCTCCACGGTGGCCAGCGCCCGGTGCTCCTCGTCCCCCGGCTCGAGCGGCCGCAGCCGGACGTAGAACCGCTCGCGGCCGACGTTCAGGGTCAGCTCCCGCCGCGCCACCTCACGGTCCTCGGCGTCGTAGGCAACCGCAGTGACCGTGGTGAGCCGGGGCAGCGGCCCCAGGTCGAGGTCGACGTCGAATGGGGGGCGGTTCTTGGTCAGGACCTCCCGCTCGTCGAGCAGGAACGACACCCGGGCGACGTCGCTGCGGGCCAGCGCCTCGAACCGCTGCAGACCGCTGACCGCGTCCCCTTGAGGGCCCAGCAGGAGGAGAGTCGGCATCGGGCCCGCGACCTCGGGCTGCGCCGCCGGCAACCCGCCGTCCCGCGGGGCGGGCGGCAACGCCGCACCGACCGGCGCCACGGCCTCGAACCGCACCTCCTGCACCGCCGCTTTTCGCGAGTGAGCGTCCTCCACCTTGAGTCGGAGCTCGTACTCCCCGGGACGAAGGAAACGCTCCAGCAGGAGGGAGAGCTCGTCGCGCGCAGCCGGCACCGTGAACAGGTAGCGGAAGCGGTCGACCATCTGCTCCTCGGTCGAGACCTCGCCGACGACGTCGAGCTGGACCACCTTCACGTCGCCCACCGCCGACCGCCCGAGCCCCTCGCTGGGGACCTTGACGGTGAACCCCATCTTGACCTTGCCGCCGCGCGCGCCGCGCGGGGTTTCGGCAACCGAGAACTCCAGCGGCTCGGCGTCGTCGTCGAGCAACGCGGAGAACTCCACGAACCGTGCCGAGGCCGACTCCTCCCCCTCACGACCCCGCGAAGGCAGCTCGTACATGAGCTGCTGGGTCCGGGGATCCTTGAGCCAGTACTCGGCGGCGGAGAGGAGTCTCAAGACCTCGTCGCCGGCGAAGCAGTGAAACTCCGGCAGGTCGAGCGACGACCTCGCCGTCTGCCGCTCCTCCCACGCGGTGTAGGTGTAGAGCACCCGGCGCCCCTGGAAAGGGTTCCAGAGGCGGTGGCGCCCCATCCCCCCGGGCTGGTAGAAGGCGACCACCACCCCCTCCCCGAGTCCCTCGAGGTAGGCCCACGTCCACAGCTCGAGGCCGTCGAACACGTCCGGGCAGCGCGGGACCAGCCGCCCGTCGGGGGGGCCGTGCAGCAGCAGCACCCGCGCCCGGTCCTCGGTGGTGCTCTCGAACTCGGCGCGGCACATGGCCAGGCGGTCGTTGTAGAGCCGTCGGAAGGAGGACCCGTACCCGGTCTGCCGGCCCCACAGCACCCACAGCCGCTCCTCGAACGCCTGCCGCTGCGGGTCGGACTCGAGCTCGAGGAACGCCTCCCGCTGCTCCTTGGAGATCAGCGGGTAGACCTCCTCCTCGAGCCACACCCGCCACCGCTCCGACAGCTGCTCGACTCGCTCCTTCTCGGACGGCGGGGCCGCGGCGACCGACACCACCCACAGGATGGAGGCGGTTGCGACCGCCAGTCCGGCGAGCCGAGCAACACCCCACGGGCCTGCGACCTTCATCATCCCTAGCATAGCCGAGCGCTGGCTCACCATTCCCGTTACGCAGCGGAGGCGACCGGGTTCATGACGCCCGGTGACCGTGTCGGGTCGCTGCTCGTCAGGGGAGGATCTTCTTCACGGATGAGGAATGCTCCGTGGGATCGAGCGCGCCACCTCGACCTGGTCCTGGACTTCGTCCTGGTCCTGGACCCGAATCTCGACCAGGGGAGGGGGACTAGGTCCAGGTCCAGGTCCAAGTCCAGGCCCAGGTTGGGGCCGTGGTCACTGGTGCGGTCGATGCGCGTCGATCGGCGGGGGGCCCACCTGCGCGGGATTTCACTCGCGGCGGAAGGCCGCGTCCACCACCACGGCGCCGTCGCTGGCGAGCCGTCGACGGATCCGTTCCTCCACAACGCGAAGGACCATCCTCCGAGTCGGCGCCGCGAGCAGTGCGAACCCGGCGAGGTCGGTCAGCAGGCCCGGGGTCACGAGGAGCGCCCCCGCCACCAGGATGAGGAGCCCCTCGAGCATCGCCGAGGCGGGCACTCGGCCCTCGGCGAGCGCAGCCATCACCGTCCGCGCGACCCGCAGCCCCTGCCAGCGGGCCAGCCCGGCCCCGACCAGTCCGGTACCGATCACCAGCGCGAAGGTGGCGGGCAGGCCGACGTGACGCCCCAGCTGGACCAGGATCGCGAGCTCCACCAGGGGCACCACCGTGAACAGCAGGAGCAGGCGCACGAACACGGACCGAGGATAGAGCGTTCAGCCGTCAGCTGTCAGCTTCCAGCTGTCAGCTCCCCCACCCGCCCCCTCCGTCCTCGCAGCGGGGGTGTGGTTGGCGGAGCTGAAAGCTGACTGCTGAAAGCTGAGAGCTTCTTCACCACGTCCTGGGCGTCCGTCCCAGCCGGCGGTCGACCGCCCACTGGTACAGCTCGGCGTAGTGGGCTGCCGAGTCCTCCCACGAGAACCGCAGCCGCATCCCGCGCCGTCGCATCGCATCCACCTGCTCCGGTCGATTGAAGTAGGCCCACACCGCCCACCCCACGGTGTCGTAGATGGCCCGCGGCGTGAGCTGGTCGAACAGGAACCCGGTGCCGGCGCCGGTCGCTTCGTCGTAGCTCTCCACGGTGTCGGCGAGCCCCCCGGTGCGGCGGACGATGGGCAGAGTGCCGTAGCGCAGCGAGTACATCTGGTTCAACCCGCACGGCTCGTACCGGCTCGGCATGAGGATGAAGTCGCTGCCGGCCTCGATCAGGTGGGCCAGGCGCTCGCTGAACTGGAGCACCACCCTCAGATTGGGGAGTCGGGAGGCCAGCGATTGCAGCTCGGACTCGCACCAGCTCTCGCCGGTGCCGAGGATGACCACCTGGAGCGCCATGTGGGAGCAGATCTGGTACAGGCTGCCGTGGGTGGGGCCGCACAGCTCGCCGACCCCCTTCTGGTCGACCAGGCGGCTCACCATGCCCACCAGCGGCACCCCCGGCTCCACCGGGAGTCCCATTTCCTCCTGCAGCGCCGCCTTGGCGAGCGCCTTGCCGCTCAGGTCCCGCTCGGAGAAGGGGGCGGGGATGTGAGGGTCGTTCTCCGGGTCCCACACGTCGTAGTCGATCCCGTTCAGCACTCCGAAGAGGTCGCTCGCGCGGTGACGCAGCAGGCCGTCCATGAACCAGCCGTACTCCGGGGTCTGGATCTCCAGCGCATGCGTCGGCGACACGGTGGTGAGAAGGTCGGCGGCGCGGATACCCGCCTGGAGCAAGTTCAGCGAGCCGTAGAACTCGAACCCGGCGCCGTGGTACAGCTCCCAGGGCAGCCCCAGGTGGGCGAACTGATCCCGGCCGTAGACCCCCTGGTATCCGAGGTTGTGGATTGTCAGCACGCTCCCGGTCCGCGGGAAGCGCGCCCCCTCGACGGAGTTGAGGTACACCGGCGCGAGGGCGGCCGGCCAGTCGTGGGCGTGGACCACGTCGGGTGTCCAGCGCAGCGCCTTGGCGAGCTGCAGCGCGCCCCGGCAGAGCACGGCGAAGCGCGCGGCGTTGTCGCGGTAGTCCGGCTCCTGCCGGGTGCCGTAGATGCCGTCACGACCGTAGAGCCCCTCGTGGTCGAGGAAGTACACCGGGACGTTCCCGCCTGGCAGGGGGGCCTCGCTCGCCGCGCACCACACCTCACCGAGCCCCGTCGGGACGCCCAGCGGCCCGACGACGGGGCGCAGCCCGGCCGGGTCGACGGAGTAGTACCGGGGGAGCACGACGCGGACGTCGAGCCCGAGTCGCTCGAGGGCGAGCGACAACGCCGACACCATGTCACCGAGACCCCCGGTCTTGGCAAACGGCACGATCTCGCTCGAGATCATGAGGACCTTGAGGCCATCGGCTGCCATGCGATTTTCCTTTCCTTCCGGCCGCCTACGGCGGGCGCCGGCTCCGCACACCTTAACCTGCTCCCCGCCTGCGGTCCACGCTCGAGGGGAGCGAGAAACGTCGCAAATGACCCGGGTGTCAGTTGCTGTCGGCGGGCTCCGCCGCGGGCTCGTCTGCGGGCTGCGGCGTCTCCTCGCCTTCGTTCCAGCCCTCGGCCTTCCCCTCCTCGAAGTCGTCGGTGAAGATGGGGGTGGCCATGGTCTGCGGGTCGGCGGCGTCCGCCTCGGGCTGCGCCGGCTCGGGTCCGGGAGCCGGTGGCTCGGCCGAGCATCCGACCAGCAGCGCGCACGAGAGCATCAGGATCGAGAGCAGCGTACGGGTCATGACGGGTGGTCCCTCCCTCCGGAGCGGAGTCCCCCCCAGCCTAGCAGGATCCTCCCCGCCGGTCGAGCCGTGTGGACCGCGCCAGCTACCACTGCCCCAACCTGGTCGTCGTCCTGGAGCTGGACCTGGACCTGGCCCTGGACGTGGTCCTCGTCTGGGCGGTGCGACTCGAGGGTGGTCCAGGTCCAGGACGAGGTCGCTCTCTCCGTCCCTCGAGTCCTGCCCCCTCTGTGGGGAGCTACGGCCCCCTCGGCGGCCATCGCGCGCTGTTCACCGGCCGTGCGAAGGCCGCAGGTAGAGCACCAGCCCCCACACCAGCACCGCCACGGACAGCAGCCCGCAGCACGCCCCCCAGAACCAGTAAGGCAGCACCAGGGCCTCGGCGATGTGGGCGACGTCGGAGGGGGAGGTCCCGTCCGCGGTCCGGGCCACCGGCGTGAACAGGTAGTCCGCCCGGGAGAAGACGCTCAAGGCGAGCTGGGTGCCGAGGAAAACCACCGTCGCCTGGGCCAGCCAGTCGGCCGCCTTCAGGCCCAGTCCCAGCAGGCTCAGCCCCAAGACGGCGACGAAGAAGAACCCGAACCAGGTCCGCACCAGCAGCAGGTCCACCAGCAGCAGGCCTGCCCCCCCGACCACCAGCGCCACCCTCGAGCCTCGCCGGCTGCGTCCGGCGACGAACAGCGCGGCCGCCGCGATCGCTGGTCCCACCAGCCCGCCGGCGGCGATGACGGCGTGCCCCACCCGCCCCACCAGCGCGCTCCAGCTTGCCATCCCGGAGCCGTCGCTCCACATCAGGAGCGCCTCGAAGCGACCGCCGACCAGGATCGCCGCCAGCCCGTGCCCCAGCTCGTGCACGACGGTCGAGACCAGCACGAAGGGCCACGCCAGGAAACGCAGGAAGGGCACCAGGTAGAGGACCGCAGTCACCACGACCGAGGCCACCAGCATCACCCGGGCGCCGTGGCCCCCGTGGATACGCGCGGCAGCTGGACGCCTGGAGGGGAGCGACGCCACGAGGTTCACGGTACCATGGCCGCATGACAGCCCGTTCTCCGACTCGTTCCGCTCGCGCCTGCCGGGCCTGGGCCGTCGTCGCCTCCCTTGCCGTCGCGCTGCTCTCACCGTCGCTCCCGTCCGGCGCCCAGGAGGGGCTCCGCGTGACCTTCGTGGTCAACGACGCCACGGTGAAGGACAAGGCCCTGCCCGGTGTCCGCGTGCTGGTCGCTCCGAGCGCCGGCGCGGAACCCCTCGTTGCCGGGGCCACCGACTCGAGCGGGCGGTTCGAGTGCCACCTCGCCCCCGGCACCTACGCGGTGAGCTACGTCCTGCCGGGCTACGTGGCGATCCCGGACAGCCCGACCGCGATCACCGGCGACGGGCAGGTGATCACGACCACCCTGTCGATGATGCTCGAGGCCGAGGGGGCGACGGCGGGGGTGCGGCGCGTCCGGGTCATCCTCAACTGGGGTTCCGACCCCTCCCAGGTGAAGGACGCGGACTCCCACCTGCTCTGCCCCTGCGGCGACCCCACCGCCCACGTCTACTACGCCGCCAAGGAGCACGCCGGGACGGACCACGAGGTCGACCTCGACGTGGACGACACCGACTGGGGCGGGCCGGAGACCGTCACTCTGCACGACCCACCTCCGGGGGACTACCGGTACTGGGTGTACGACTACAGCGGCGACAGAGCGACGCTCGGCCAGTCTGACGTCGTGGTCCGGGTCCTGGTCGGGGACGAGCTCACCGCCGAGTACCGCGCCCCCGCGAGCGCCACCCAGCGCGCCTGGTGGCCCTTCAAGAGCCTCACCGTCGGGGCCGACCTGGTCCCCCGGGTGATGCCGTTCTCGGAGGAGGAGCTGGCGGCGGGAGCGGACCGGGTCCTCCCCGCCGGGCACGAGGGGGAAGGGACCTCGGAGGGGCAGGTAGGGAACGGCGGGGCGGGCGAGAGGGGCCTGCTGCCCACGGCGATCGTGGTCGTCATCGCGTTCTTCGTCGTGGTGAACTTCGTCCGCCACGCCCGCCGCCGGAGGTGACCCCGAAGGAGGACACCCCAGCGTGCCAGGATGGCGCCCGACGCCGCGGGAGTTGCGGTGGCCCGGGCGCCGGCGCTGGCAGGGGGATTGCGTGAGGAGACGCCATGCGCGTACTCTCCGCCGCCGTTGCCGCCCTGCTCGTCGCCTCTTCCGCCGCCGCGTCCACCCCCCCCGCCGAGACCTTGGCTCGCCTCGACCTGGCCCTGCAGCTGCTCGAGTCCGACGACTTCACGGGCAGCTACACGGTGACAACCCGCTCGCTGGTGGCCAAGCCCGGCGGGAAAGACCCGGAGGCCGTCGAGGTGGTGATGGTGATCCGCCACCGCCCCGGGTCTCCGGACGAGGGGCGGTTGGTGCGGGCAACCCGCAACGGCGAGGACACGACCGAAGAGATGCGCGCCAACTTCGAACGGGAGCACGCAAAGGGACGGGAGGAGCCGGGAGGGGACGACGACGGGGCCTCGGTGGGCCTCGCGCTGCCGGGGGCCGAAACCCTCGGCCGCTACCGGTTCGTCCCGTCGCCGGCCTCGGGCGGCGCCGTCGTCGCCGCGTTCTCTCCCGACAACGACAAGGCCGACGACGCCGTCTCCGGCAGCCTCGCGTGGGACGCGGCGAGCCTGGACCCGTTGTGGGTCGAGGTGGAGCCGCTGTCGATGCCCCGGCATGTCAAGCGCCTCAGCACGCGGGTCGAGCTCGGCCGCGACGGCGACCGACTCTGGCCACGCCGCACGGTGATGGAGGGGCTCGGCGGGTTTCTCCTGATCAAGCGGGAGTTCCGGGTCGAGGTGGAGGTGACCGACGTCACGTTCGACCACCCGACCGCCGCCGAGCCGTAACGGTCCTATGCTATGGAGAGGCGGGACCGGGCTCGCTCGAGCGCCCGCCCGCCGAGACTGGAGGTCCGAAATGCACCGAACGAGCGAACCAAAATTGATCCGCCTGGCCGTGGCCGCACTGCTGGTCGCCGCCTCGACACCGCTCTGGGTTGCCGCCCAGGCGACGCCGACGCCACCACCGCCGACACCCACCCCCACGCCGGTGCCGGCCGAGCAGCCGTTGCGCAGCCTGATGGCGTGGCAGCCGGAAGCCGCTCGTCAGACCCTCGAGGCCAAGCAGGCGACCGAGGGTGGCACCCCCACCTTCAAAGCAGCCTGGGGCATGCTGCGGGCCCAGGAGGGCAAGTTCGACGAGGCCCTCACCAACCTCAACGCCGCCATCGCCGCCGCCCCCAAAGACCCGCTGCCGGAGTTTCTCAAGGGGGAGGTCCTCTACGCCCAGAAGAAGATGAACGACGCCAAGGGCGCCTGGCAGAGGGCTCATGACAAGGCGAAGACCCAGCTCATCGCCGACCCCCAGGACAAACGGGCACGGTTCCTCCAGGGTGCCGCGCTGGTCCGGCTGCGCAAGCCGGCCGACGCCCGCACGGTGCTCGAGCCCCTGCTCGCGGCCGGTTTCGACGTCCCGCTGGTGCGGTTCCAGATCGGCCTCTCGCACGCGGTCGGGAACAGCTGGCAGGCCGCCAAAGAGGAGTTCGACAAAGTTCTCACCGCCGACCCGAACTATGCGTACGCGTACTACTACCGAGCGCTGGCCTGGAAGGAAGTCAAGAAGGGTGCCGAGATGACCCTTGACCTGGACCGCTTCGTCCATCTGGCGCCGAACGCGCCCGAGGCCGAGTACGCGCGCTCGCTGCTGCGGGCGGGTGGGGGTTGAGAGAGCTGTCAGCGGTCAGCCTTCAGCTCCCCCGCCCACCCTTTCCCTTCGGCGAGGCGGGGGGAGGGGCGGCGGAACTGAGAGCTGAAAGCTGACCGCTCAAAACGTGCGCCCGATGCCGAAGTAGTACTGGGTCGAGCCGCCCTGCTCGGCCGGGTCGACCACTGGCCACCCGGCATCCACGTACACCGGGCCGATGGGGGTGCCGAGGCGCAGGCCGAGCCCTGCTCCGACCGCTACCTCGCCCCAGTCCGCCGTGCCCCAGCTCTCCCAGACGTTGCCGGCGTCGGCGAACACCGCCAGCCGCAGGGCCCTCCAGAGCGGGATCTGGAGCTCCTCCTTCAGGGTGATCAGCGCGCCGCCGCCCGCCGGGTCGCCGGTGAAGAAGTCGACCGGTCCGACGCTGTCGAGGGGAAAACCGCGGATCGACGCCTGGCCACCGGCGAAGAACCGCGCGTCCTTGCCCGACGGCAGCACGTCCTCCGTCAACGGCTCCGAGGTCCCGAGCCTGACGGCCTGCGACCAGGTCCAGCGGGGCAACGGCTCCATGACAACAGCACCCCCGACCAGAGAGCGGAGGAAGTCCCGGTTGAGGTCCGAGATCTCGGTGTTCCAGCTCAGGTCGACCGTGAGGGCGAACCCGGAACGGGGGTCGAACGGGTCGTCGAGGCGGTCGAGCGCGTACTGGCCACCCACGGTCACGAAATCGGAGGTCTCATCCTGGGGGATGAACTGACTCTCGTCGACGGTTCGGGTTCGCCGAACCCCCAGGTAGCTCCGCACCGCCGAGTGTCGACCAATGGTGTACGTCGCGTTGAAGGTCGCTCGGCTCCGCATCTCTTGGACGGACTCGCCGACGAACTCGTCCACGTAGGTCAGGGTCAGTCCCAGTCTCAGGCGTCTCCCTGGCGGGGGCGGCAGCTCGGTGATCAGGGCGAGGTACTGGCGGTCGCCGCCCACGTGACCGCGCAGGTTGGCGCTGAAGCCACGGTTGAACAGGTTGTCGTCGCGGAGGTCGAACAGCACCTCGCTGCCGGTGTCGGTGCCCCAGCGGAGCCCGAGGCCGACGGTCCAGCGTGGCTTCTCGGTCACCTCGATCTCGACCTCCGACCCCCCCCCCGCGAGTGGGCTGGTGGTTGCTCTCACCCGCTCCACCGGACCGAACGAGGCCAGCTGGGAGACCCCGGTGTCGACGGAAGCGGCATTCAGAAGGTCCCCCTCCTTGACCGGCAACGTCGCCCGCAGCAGGTCCTCCGAGAGGTGGCGCAGCCCGCTGAAGGTGATCTTGCCCACGGTCCGCTGCGTCCCCGGCGCCACTCTGATCGCCACGTTCCATTGCCCGGGCTCGACCTCCTCCGCCCGCCACCTCGCCTCCACCCCGAAGTACCCCTCCTCCAGGTATCGCCGCCGGAGCCTGCTGACCGCGGAGTCGACCTCGCCCCGGTCGAGGGGCATCCCGGCTGTCACCCGGAAGTCGGGCGAGGAGACCACTCCCAGCGGGTCGCTGCCCTCGAGCCGGACCTCGCCGACGACCGCCCGCGGCCCGAGGTCAACCTCGAGGTGGACCCTCGACTTCTTCTCCGTGACGGGCTCCGCCCAAACCCGGGTCAGGCGGGCCCGGTCGTAGCCCCGGCCGTGCACCAGCCTCTCCACCCACGGGGAGCCCCTCTCGGGGTCGTGGAGCAGCTGGGCGAGCTGAGCCGGACTGCCGAGGGCCCGTGCGAGGGCCTCCTCCAGCTCCGCCGACACCCCCTCCACGACGGGGCCGAGCAGCTTGACCCCGCGCCCTTTCCGGACCTCGACCACCACCAGGTCGTCACGCCGCTCGACCGAAACCGAGGCATTGGGAAAGCCCTCCACCGCCAGGCGCCGGGTGAGCGTGTCGCGAATCACCTCGAATGCCGCGTCCTCGAGGGGCGGCGACTGGTACAGCCCGATCGCCTCCCTCCGAACCGCCTTCGGCAGACGGTCCCCGGCGAAGCTGAAACGCTGCCGCGGGCCGGGGTCGCAGGCAAAGACCAGGGTCGGGAGGGACTCGCTCCCCTCCGCGCGCCCGTCGACTCTGGCGTCGTAGTAGCCGGCCTCGGCCAGCGCCCGCTCCATCCGCACCTCCCCGACGAACAGGAAGATGTCGTCGAAGGGCTCGCCGCGGTCGAGGCCGGACGCCTTGCGCAGCTTCCGCTTCGGGATCGGCCACTCCCCCTCGAGCTTCACCCGGTGGATCACCGGGCGCTCGACGGTGGCCTCGGTCCCACCCCAGCTCAGGCGCTCCACCACGGCGCCCCCCTCCTGCCCGGCCGACTCGTTGAAGGCCTGGAGCGCGAGGCCACGCAGGTAGCGTAGGTTCCACACCTGGAGCGTGGTCACCCGGTCCTGGGGGTCGGCAAGGTCGGCGGAGAAGAACAGCGCGATCTGGCGGGAGAGCCGTTGACCAACCGAAAACCGCGTGCCGGGGTCGGTCTCGGTCTCGACCGCGATCTCCGCCGGCTGCAGGGTCCGGTTCTCGAGCCCGAGGGCCTTGCCGAGGCCCCCCGCCAGCCCTTTCATCGCGACCATCTCCGCGTCGAACTCCCCCCCGGTCCCCTCCAGCAGGTCCTCCTTGGGGATCAGCTCGATTCGCGGCTCGGCCCCGGCCTCGCCCGTGAACTCGATCGTCCCCCGCTGGACCTCGATCGGCTTTCCGGTGAGGGCGATCTGCCCCCCGGCCGCGATCCGCACCTCCCCTTCGAGCACCGGCTGGGCGACCGTACCCCCCACCTGGAGCACTCCCCAGCTGACGTCGAACCGACCGAGGTTGTTGTCGACCCGGACGCCGCCCCGACCCCGTACCTGGAGGTCGAGGAGGATGTCGTGGGTCGGGTCGTCGGCCGCCACCGGCGTGGCGCTCGGGCTCAGGAACGAGGCGGCCAGGTCCACCGGTTGCTCCCAGATGCCACCGTCGAGCACCAGCTCGCCGGTCACCCGGGCAACGCGCCCGGGCTCGGGCTCCACCGCGAGCACGCCGCTCCAGCGGGTCACCATCCCGCCCGCCACCACGAAGGCGACGTTCTCGAGCTCGAGCACCAGCCCCTGGCCGCTGGCCGGGTCCCAGCCGCCGCCGAACTCGATCCGGCCACGGTTCATCCCCGCCCCGCCGGACTCGACCGTGAGCACGCCCCCCTCGAGGGTCGCGCTCAGGGTGAGGTCGGTGAGCTCCACCGGTGGGTCCCGCATCACCAGTCGCCCCCCGCGGTGGTCGAGGGTGAACGCGCCGTTGGGCGCGTCGAGGGAGCCGGAGAGGTCCAATGTCAGGCGGAACGGGCCAGTCCCCTGGAGCGGCACCGGCAGCAGGCGAGCCACGGAGGCGTCGAGGACCATGTCGGCGTGGGCGAACACCTCACGGGTCTCGAGGTCGACCGCGCTCGCGGCCACCTCGAGGCGGCTGTGGCTGCCCGCCAGCACCAGGGGCGCGAGCCTCACCTGGCTGCCGTCCAGCCACAGCATGACGGGGCCCTCCGACCTCAGGGACTCGACGGCGGAGTCGACCACGAGACCGTCGAGCACCAGCTCCGCTTTCCGTTGTCCCGGGTCGGCGAGGTCCCAGAGCACATCCAGGGAGAGGTCGGTGGTCAGGGACGCCGACGGGTCGCCGACGCCCAGTGCCGCCATCAGCGGGGCGCTGCGAAGGCTGACAGCGCGGGCGTGGCCCTCCACCGGTCCTGTCGGTGCGTCCGGCCACAGCCAGGCGGGCCGCGCGAACCCGCCGAGCGGGAGGGTGGCCTCGACCGCGACCGGGCCGGCCGCGGTGTCGAGCCGCTCGGCGAAGGCGTGGAGCACCCCGGCGGCGATCGCCGCCCGCACGCTGATCGGGCCGACCGGGCCATCCTCGGCTCGCGGCACCCAGTCAACGACCAAGTCGGCGACGGGGCGGGCCACCGTGCCGCGCAGGTCCAGTCCAGCCGAGACCGTGCCCGCTACCTGTGGCGGGACCTCGACGGGGAGGCGACCGAGGTCCAGGCCCTCGAGCGTGAGCCGCGCCGCGATCGCCGCGTCCACGCCGGACAGCCCGGTCTCGCCGCGGCCGCGCAGGGCAGCGCCCGCGAATCCCGCCTCGAGCGAGCGCACCCGGACCGCTTCCGGGTCGGCCTCGACCTCGACCCGGAGGTCGTCCACGCACCACTCGGCCCAGGTCAGCCGGCGCCCCTCCAGGACTCCCGACACCGCCCAGGTCCCGTCCCCCACGAGAAACCCCCCGCCCCCGCGCAGCGACCCGCCCAGGGGCAGGTCGGCCGCCGCCGGGGCCAGAGTCGCCAGCGCCGGAAGATCCGGGGCTTCCACCAGCCACTCCCCTGCCGCCCGTCCAGCACGGGGCTCGGCGCTCCCGCTGGCCGCAAGCCGGCTGCCCTCGACCGGCTCGACCTCGAGCCGCCAGTCCAGGCGGTCAAAGGTCCCGGCGAGCGAAGCGGTGACCAGCTCCACCCGATGACCGCTCACCTCGGGGCCCTGCCAGGCGAGATCGGCGCTCATGTCGGGCGACGCCAGAGGACCGGAGGCCCTCGCCTCCACCGTCACCGGCCCCCCCCCGAGCGAGACCGGGAGCGGGGCCGGCAGGTACGGCGTGACGACCTCGGCGAGGGCGGACGGGTCCGCAATGGCCATCTCGAGGCGCAGGTCCACGGCGCCGCCGAAGCGGAGGGATCCCTCCCCGCGGACCTGCGCCCCCGGCACGTCGACCTCGAGCAGCCCGACCTCGACCCCTCCCCCTGCGACGCGCCCGGCAAGCTTCGCCTCGAGCTCGGGCGCCGACAGGTGAAGGTCGGCCTGCGCCTCGAGCCGCTTCAGCTCGGGGGGCAGCGGCAGGGCGGCCTCGAGCTCGCCACTCACCCTGAGCGGCTGAGGGAGCGCCGCCGCCAACTCGGCGGGTGCGAAAGCCAGGGCCGGGCCGAGGGGCGCCTGGTCGAGGTGCAGGACCGCCCGCAGCCGGCGGTCGGCGGTCAGGTCCACCTCGGCGGCACCCCAGCCCGCCCCGCCGGCCAGGAGCCGTGCCTCGCCCCCCGAGCTCGTGATCCTCAGCCGGTCGAAGCCGTAGCCGGCGACCTCGAAAGGAGCGCCCCGATGGTCCACCTCGAGCTCGACCTGCCCGCCGGGCTCCACCGAGGCCGAGCCTTCCAGCTGGACACGACCCCGAGGCTGGACAACGGGGAGGAGCTCCGGGTCCCACCACCCCACGAGGCCTGCCAGGTCGCCCGCAGCCTGGAAGCTGCCCCTGGCGACGACACCAGCCTCCGCCAGCACCACGGTCCCCGTGGCCTCGAGCGTGGCAAGCTCGCCGTCCAGCCGGCAGCGCTCGACAACGATCCCGTCGGCGCTCCCCCGAGCCTCGAGGTCGAGGGGCCCGAGCAGCAGCCGTCGGCCGGCGCGGTCGGCCTCGAGCTCGTGGGCCTCGAACCGCAGTCTCGCCAGACCGTCGACGAGAGCGCCGGACAGCCTCAACCCCCGCGCACCCAAGCCCAGCCCGCCGGCGGCAGCCGCCACCTGCCCGCCTTCGAGCTGGAAGCGCCCGACCTCGAGCACCCGCCACGGGTCGACCGGCTCGGCGTCCGGCTCGAGAGGCCGCTCGGGCAGCTCCGGCAGCTCGCGCAGGTCGACGTCGAGCCCTTCCAGCTCCAGGGACTCGACCCTCGGGGGGGTGCCAAGGAGCTCGGACCACCGCCAGGTGGCGCGCAGGCGGTCGAGGCGCGCCACGGGGCGGTCCCCCCCGTCGAGGCGCAGCCCCACCGCCTCCAGCCGCGCCGGCCACAGCCGCAGCCGGAGCTCGGCCGTCTGGAGTCGCAGGCCCGTCGCGCCGGCCAGCTCCTCGGCCGCCCGGTCGAAGGCGGCCCTCTGGACCGCCGGCAGGTGGAGGAAAACCAGGAGCAGGACCGGTGGGAGCGCCACCAGCAGGACCAGAAAGATCGCCCAACGACGTTGCCGTGGCGTCACCGCACGAGTCTAGCTTCCTTCGCCACGGCCCGTCGAGGCGTGTCGTCCAGTCTCCGGGCCCCTACCCGACGACCGCCGTCGGTTCGACGTTGGCCCCCCATCTGCCCCGACCGGGTGAGACCACGGATGAGAAACCAGGTTGAACCCTCAGAACCTCCGTCGTTTTGCTGCGAATGCGAAGCCCTGAGAGCCCTTTTTCTGAGATGTGATTTCAGTTTGACAGCGGGAGCCGGCCGGCATACTCTCAAGGGTGCTGGGACGATGAGCTGAAGGGCGGTCCGGTGTCCATCCCGTTCGAACGCCTTGAGGGCAAGTACGAAATCGTTGAGAAGCTCCGCGAGGGGGGCATGGGGGCGGTGTACAAGGTCCGCCACCGCCTCCTCGACGAGATCCGCGTGATCAAGGTGATGAAGCCGCAGATCGCGGACGACGAGGTCCTGAAGGAGCGGTTCCTGCGCGAGGCCAAGATGGCGGTCAAGCTCCGCCACGAGAACCTGGCCCAGATCTTCGACTTCACCATCGACGAGAACGGGACCTCCTTCATCGTCATGGAGTTCATCGACGGCGGCAACCTTGCCGACCTGTTCAAGATCCTCGGACGGCCGTCGCTCGGGCTGGTCCTCGAGATTGCCATCCAGAGCCTCGACGTGCTCGGCTACCTCCACCGCCGGGGAGTGGTCCACCGCGACATCTCCCCCGACAACCTGCTCCTGACTCGGGACGAGGAGGGACTGCCGAGGATCAAGGTCATCGACCTCGGCATTGCCAAGGCGAAGGAGGCGGAGGCGGGCCTGACCCGGACCGGGACCTTCATCGGCAAGCTCCGCTACTGCTCGCCCGAGCACTTCCAGACCCAGTCGGGCGCCAAGATCGACGGTCGCAGCGATCTCTACTCGTTCGGCATCGTGCTTTACGAGCTGGCCACCACGGCCCACCCGATCCGGGGCACGAGCACTTCGGCCCTGATCAGCGGGCACCTGGTGCAGCCCCCGGTGGCGTTCGCCGACAGCGACCCGGAGGGCTTCGTCCCCGAGGACCTGCGCCGGATCCTCCTCCGTTCGTTGGAGAAGAAGGCCGACGACCGCTACCAGACCGCGAACGACTTCGCGACCGAGCTCGCCGAGGTGCAGGAGCGCTACCCCCTCGACCCGGAGGAAGTCGCCCGGCTGTTCTCCGTGTCGGTGCTCAAGCCCACCGCCGCCCCCAGGCCGGGGAGCACCCAGGACCGTCTCGACCAGAACTTCCTGCTCTCCCCGACCCCGCCCCCGGTCTCGGTGGTCCAGTCGGCCACCGAGGTCACGCCGCCCCCTCTCCCGCCCCCGGAGCCCCCGCCACCGCCACCGCCGCCGAGCCCGTACCAGACCGCGGGGAGGAGGGAGCAGCCCCCGGCGGTGACCGGCGCCGGCGGCACCCTGCACCGGCAGCAGTTCAAGGCCTTGATCCTGGGCGCGGAGAAGCTGGCCGAGGCCGGTCACTACGACGAGGCCCGGCTCCAGCTCGCCACGGCGCTCGAGCTCGACCCCGACAGTCTCGACGCGCACCGGCTCATGGCCACCATCGACGCCGCCGACAGGCGGCGCGCAAACCGCATTCTCGAGGCCGCCGACAAGGTGCGCCTCCAGCTGGAGGCGGGCGCGGTCGACGAAGCCGAGCGTCAGCTCGACGAGGCCATCGGTCGTCTCGGCGGCACGGTGGCCCTGACCTCGCTCAAGGAGGAGATCGCCGACGCGAGGGAGGAGCAAGCACGCCGCGCACAACGGGTGGGCGAACGCCTGGCGACGGCCCGCGCCCTGATGGACGAGGAGAGCTACGAGGACGCCGTAGAGGCGGTCCAACAGGCACTCGAGGAGGACCCCGGGAATCACGAAGTCGAAACCCTGCTGGCCGAGGCGCAGGGCCGACTCGAGGCACTGCGGGCGGCCCGCCGGCGCGAGGAGGAGGTCGCCACGACGTGCGCCGCCGTGAGCGGTCACCTCGACCGGAAAGAGGTCGCCGAGGCGGAGCGGGCGCTCGGCATCGCGCTCAAGCTCTACGCGGGCCACCCATCGGTGACGGCGCTGGCGAGTCGGCTCGAGGAGGTCCGCGCGCAGGTCGCCCTCGAGCGGCGCGAGGTCGCGCGAGACGAGGCCGCCTCGCTGATCGCGGACGGTCGCTTCGAAGAGGCCATCGAGCGTCTCCAGGGGCTGGCTTCCGAGGCGCAGGACGAACCTCGGACGGCCGAGCTCATCACAGCCGCGCGCGAAGGGCTCGCCCGCCGGGAAGAGGAGGCACGCCGAGCCGAGCTGCTCGAGCAGAGCGTGCGAGGTATCGACAACCTCATCGTCGCCGGTCGCTTCGAGACCGCGTACCGGACCATCGACACCACCATCACCGAGCTGGGCGAGCTCCGGGAGATCCTCTCCCTTCGGGCGAGGATCGAAAAGGAGGTCGCCGAGCGCCGCAAGCGTGAGGCCAAGGCCTGGGCTCTGCTGGGCCGTGCGCGGAGCCTCGCCGAAAAGGGGGACTTCACCGCCGCTGAGAAGAGCCTCGAGGAGGCCCGCGCCTTCGAGGCCGACTACCCCGAGGTCCACGAGCTGTTGGAGGAGACCGAGCGAGCCGTCCGTTCCCTGGCCGAGGAGCACAAGAAGAAACAGGTGCTCACCGAAGCGGTCACCAGCATCCAGCGGACCATCGAGCGCGGCGCCAGAGACCAGGCCCGGCGCGAGATCGAGGTCGCGGAACGACTGTGCGGGCCCCAGGAAGCACTCGACCAGCTGCGCCGTCGGATCGAGGAACTGGAGGTCGCCGAGCGCCACGCCAAGGTCGAGGCCCTCCTGCGCGAGGCCCTCGGCAAGCAGGCGA
>Ga0209164_1002187_pt1 | contig 21765 bp, 21 predicted proteins | sample MTBNYHSulfiMetaG_FD_187458 | JGI IMG/M metagenome (GOLD analysis project Ga0209164, IMG submission 187458) | Enrichment culture microbial communities from rom New York Harbor, USA that are MTBE-degrading - MTBE-NYH (New York Harbor Sulfidogenic)... | ecosystem: Environmental > Aquatic > Marine >... | reverse complement strand
TGAGGCTATAGCTTTGATTCCCCCGGACGGGATAATAGGTCTGGGGAATGCATGCGGTGAGCCCCAGACCCTTATGGAAGGGCTTACTGAAGCTCATACCCGTTTTAAAGGTGCCCAGCTTATCGGGATGATTCAGGCCAGTTCTAAGCGTATTTGGGAAACAGATCTAGGGACCAATTTTACTTGGAAGACATTTATGATGGATCCTTTCTTAGTGGAGGCCGCAAAGAGAGGGAAGGCTGATTATATCCCATGCCGCTATTCTGAGATTCCTCTTCTATTTAGTGAGAGGATACTTCCGTTGGATGTAGCCTTAGTTTCGGTCTCCCCCCCTGGCGCGGATGGACGCATGAGTCTCGGAGTCTCCGTAGACCACACTCTTGCTATGACTAAAGTTGCGAAGATGGTTATTGCTGAAATCAACCAGCAAATGCCAAGGGTGGCAGGAGAGACCTTTTTGTCCGCATCTCAAATCAACTATGCTATTGAAACCGATCGATCTCTTCCTCAAATAGTTACTGAAAACCTTAGTGAGGTGGAACGCAAAATTGGCGATTACATTGCTACCTTGATTCCTGACGGAGCAACTATTCAGTTTGGGATAGGTAGAATCTCCAATTCCTTCTTGGCAGCACTGAAAGGGAAAAAGCATATAGGAATCCATTCAGGACTACTGATTGATGGAATCGTGGACCTAACTGAGGCAGGAGTGATTGATAATTCCCGAAAGAAATTAAACCACGGTAAAATAGTTGGTACTACAATGATGGGGACGGATCGGCTTTTCAGATTTGTCGACAAAAATCCCGATGTAGAGGCTTACCCCAGTTCTTATACCCACAATGCTACAATTCTGGCTCAACTCAATCATTTTCATTCTATCAACGGGGCCCTGCAGGTAGACCTTTCCGGACAGGTCAATGCTGAGACCTTGGGTGGAGTTCAAGTCAGCGGGATTGGCGGCCAATCGGATTTTATTCAAGGGGCTCGATTATCCAAAGGGGGGAAATCGATTATCGCTTTATCCTCCACTACCCAAGACAAAAAGACTTCCCGAATTGTTGCCCACCTCGAACAGAATGCGACCGTGAGTTCCCTGAGACACGATGTCAATTATGTGGTGACAGAGTATGGGATAGCCTCTCTTCAGGGTAAAGGCTTACGAGAGCGTGCTCAGGCACTGATAGAGATCTCCCATCCCTCTTTCAGAGAGACTCTCGGGGGTGAGTCTTTGAAAATATTTTCTAAATAAGAAACGGATCTTCCGACTTCAAATATTAAATTGTCCCAAAACGGGGTTACGTCAATTGTTTTATGTCAGCAAAAGAAATGGGGTGCTCGTTTCCTTTTTTAAATTTTCATAAGTGAATACCGAGAACATAATTCGATCCATGCTCGTACTGTCACTGAAAGTTCCCATGGGTCGTGTGCGTCTGCGTATTTCTCGAAAGCCCCGTTCAATGGGATTGGTCGCCGTAACGCTGAAGGAGGCAGAGATACTTTCATCTGCAAGAAAGTCAACATCTAAGGAACTCTCCCCATTGACGTCCCAATTTGCTCAAATGTTGGAAAGGCGTGGAATTCGTTCGGGTGATCGTGTGGCGATCATGTTGAATCCTTCTTTGGAATATTATTAAAGTTTCTATGGTATTTTGAAGAGGGGAGCAGTTGTCGTACCTTGTTATGCCCTTGGTCAAAGGGGAGAAGTGATGATGTGATTAAATCGTCGGGGTTCAGGATTGGGCCTTTTGAGATAGAGAATGTTCTTGAGAAGCATCCTGCGGTTCGAAAGGCAGCGGTCGTCGGGAGTCCGGATAAAGACCGGGGCGAGAATGTGAAGGCATTTATCATCCTCAACCCTGATTCCGAACCTACTGAGGAATTGATGTCCGAGATACAGACTTTTGTCAAGAAGCGATTAAGTATGCATGAATATCCGAGGGAGATTGAGTTTATTCATGAGCTTCCTGAGACTCCGGATGGAAAACTTAAAAGAAAAGAACTTAAAAAGAGAGAATATGAGAAAAAACTCGGCATGACGGTATGAAAAAATCGCCTTTAATCAGGATCTGAAGGATGATTGCTTAAGGAGGCCATGATGGCTGGAATCAAGTCTTATGGAATCTATTTGCCCTTTTGGAGATTGGCTTTGAATTTGGTTTCTCCTGGCTTTAAAGGGGAGAAGGCAGTGGCTGCGTTAGATGAAGACAGCGTTACCATGTCTGTTTCAGCCTCTCAGGAATGTTTGAAAGGTTTGGATAGAAAAATAGTAGATGGTCTTATTTTTTCTTCCACCACATTCCCTTTTGCGGAGAAACAGTTGGCCAGTTTAATTGCCCTTGCCATAGATCTGAGACCAGATATTTTCACTTTAGATATTGGTGGGTCAATTAAAGCGGGAACCGGTGGGCTTAAAGTCGCTGTCGATATGATCAAGGCTGGGGGACTTAAGAATGTGTTGGTAGTAGCTGCCGATTGTCGTATCGCTTCGCCGGGTAGTCCATTAGAAATGTCACTGGGTGATGGGGCAACAGCTATTCTGGTGGGTCAGGATGATGTCATCGCTGAATTCGAGGAAAGTTTTTCCATGGCTCATGAGATGATGGACATTTGGCGTGCCTCCGGGAAAAGTTTTGTTCAGACCTGGGAAGAGCGATTTATTGTTAGCAAAGGATATCAGGCGATCATGATTAAGACGATAAAGGGTTTAATGGAAAAACAAGGATTGAAATCTTCTGATTATCATCGGTTGGCCCTCTATACTCCGGACATGAGAAGCTATTTGCAGGTCGCGAAAGAATTGGGTTTCGACTCAAAGTCTCAGGTGCAGGACCCATCTCTTTCCAGTATAGGGAATATCGGAACACCTCAACCTCTTTTATTGTTAGGGGAAGTTTTAAAAAAGGCCCGTGAAGGAGAAAGGTTGATCGTGGCGGGCTATGGTGGCGGAGGTGACGCCTTGAGTTTTAAGACGACCCAAAGGGTTTCGGAAGCCAAGCACTTTCGGGGCTTGGAGGATTACTTGAAATCAAAGAAAAATATTCCCGACTATCTGGGTTATCTCAAATCCCGTGGATTGATCCACCAAGACCCCCCCCGGCCGGAGTTCGGTAATACTGCGCCATCAGCCACTTCCATCTGGCGGGAAAAGAATCAAATATTCGGCCTAAAAGGGGCGAGATGTAAATCTTGTAAGACCGTTCAATTTCCCCCGCAGAGGGTATGTGTTCAATGTCACACCAAGGATCAGTTTGAACCGATTCGATTGGCAGATTGTAAGGGGAAGCTGGTCAGTTTTTCCAAAGACGCCCTGACCGAGAACATTATGGGAATGATTGACTTTGAGGAGGGGGGGCGGATGTTTGGTTCTTTGACCGATTGTCTTTTTGAGGAATTAGAGGTAGATATGCCGGTGGGGATGCAGTTTCGGAAAACTTTCTTTGACGGAGAAAAGCAGAACTATTTTTGGAAGATTTCGCCGGTGCGATTCTAGGAGGTTGACTAATAATGGGGAAGATTACGGATAAAGTAGCCGTCGTGGGTATGGGTTGTACAAAATTCGATGAACATTGGGATAAAAGTATTGAGGATTTAGCTGTCGAAGCAGCTTATGAGGCTTTCGAGGACGCTGGGGTTTCCTCTGGAGATATCAATGCAGCTTGGTGGGGTACAGTGGACGGAGGGGAATTGGGCCGAACCCTAGGACGGTTTCTCAAGCTTGATTACATTCCCATCACCCGTGTAGAAAATCGTTGTGCTACGGGAAGCGATGCATTTCGAAACGCCTGTTTTGCCGTCGCGGCTGGTATGTATGATATGGTGCTGGCTTTGGGTGCGGAAAAACTCAAGGACTCGGGGATGGCTTCGGCAGGTTTCGATCCCCGTCAGCCCTACACGAGTCGGATGGACACAATGATCCATCCTCCCGCGGCTTTTGCCCAGTTGGCGAGGCGTTATCAACATCATTACCATCTCACCTATGATGAATTGAAGAGGGCGTTAGGGCTCATCGCAGTGAAGAATCATCACAACGGAAGCTTAAATCCGAAGGCCCAGTTCCAACAAGAGGTTGCCCTGGAAAGGGCTATCAATGCTCCTATGGTGGCTCATCCATTAGGACTTTTTGACTGTTGTGGGGTCTCTGATGGGGCTGCAGCAGCCATTCTCACAAGGCCTGAGATAGCGAGGAAGATGAGGAATGATTACGTTCTTGTTAAAGCGATTGGACAAGTCTCTGGAGCATTTCAAAATAGGCTTCGTTCGGACTTTGATCTTGTGCATCTCGAAGAAGTCTTTCGATCAAGCAGGGATGCTTATGAACAAGCGGGTATAAAAGATCCTCGTAATGAATTAGATTTGGCCATCGTCCATGACTGCTTTACGATCACCGAGATGGTGATCTATGAAGATTTGGGATTCAGTCAGAGGGGTAAGGCCAGAGAGGATATTGAAGAGGGAGTCTTCACGCTGGAAGGGGAGATACCGGTCAATACGGATGGAGGGCTTAAATGTTTCGGCCATCCCCTCGGAGCTTCTGGACTAAGAATGCTCTATGAAGTATATAAGCAGCTTCAGGACAAAGGTGACAAAAGACAGATTAAAAATGCCCGTTTAGGTTTAGCCCATGCCTTTGGCGGGACACCGGTTGACTCCGGCGTGAGTACGGTGATCATATTGGGAAGAAAAGATTAACTCTGTTGTTAATCATGGTGCGATTCAGTGTGGTTTTTGCACTCCAGGAGCAATTATTTCTGCGAAGGCCTTATTGGATAAAAACCCAAAACCTTCCACTGGGGAGATCAAAGAGGCTATTTCAGGAAACCTATGTCGTTGCACGGGATATATTAAAATGATCAAGGCCGTGGATGAGGCAGCGGAATCCTTAACGAAAGGTTTAGTAATTCTTATTAAGGATTAAACGGTTCTGGAGGACTCAATGAGGAATGAAAAATATTCAGTCATCGGTTCACGACAACCGATGATAGATTCAATACCCAAGGCCACAGGTTATGCCCAATATACCGCTGACCTTTCACTGCCCGGAATGTTAGTAGGCAAATTGTTGCGAAGTCCTTATCCTCATGCAAGGGTACCCCGTGTCGATACCCCCAAAGCTCTTTCCTTATTGGGTGTAAAAGCAGTATGAAAAATGTAATGACCGATCATATTCAAATGGCTTATCCGAGGATGGGTCTCGCTGTCTGCCTACTAACGGGGACCTAAATGCAATCGGCGCGATTGAATAGGCAGTGAAGATCGCTCTAGAACAATCAAAACCAAGGAGAACCTTTTTGGGGCTTGGCATTAATGTGAAAATGAGATGGCAAGGGTTCTGGTGAAACAAACCATCAATCAGCCTCTTGAGAAAATATCATAAGGAAGGGGAAGCGGATGAGACCAGTTATTATTGTAGTCGATATGCTCAAAGATGCCTTTAGAAAGAAAGAGCTTCCTTCGACCCAAGAATATTTAAGGATTGTGTCGAAGATTAAAAAACTACTTGGCAAAGCCCGGAGCTTGAATATACCGATCATATTTGCCTGTGATAGTTTTTTAGAAAATGACTTTATTTTTAAAGGAAAACGGCCATATTCCCTTAGAGGCACTCAGGGAGCTGAAATTATAGAAGAGTTAAGACCTAAGGAGAAAGATCAGATTCTACCTAAAAGGCGTTTTAGTGCTTTTTTTAAGACCGATCTTGATCAAACCTTACGATTGCTCATGATCGATACGGTTGTCATTGTTGGAATTAATACACACGTTTGTGTTTATACAACAGCCATGGATTCGGTTTGCAATGATTTCAATACAATTGTTTTAGAAGACTGTTCAGCCTCACGCAATAGGGAGGTTCATCAAGGGTCAATCGAAGTCTTGAAACAATCTGGTTTATCCCCTCTGCTTAGGGTCATGTCATCGGAAGAATTCTTGAAGGAAGTAGTGGGCTGAGATACAAAGATTCAATGGGGAGCGGGTAAATCAATTAGGGGGGAAGAAGGATAATTTGCGAAAGGATGACGGTTCATTGCTTTCACAAAAAATTAGGCTAAGAACTCTCTATCAGTTTGCTGAAAAAGTCACTTTTTTGTTACGATTCAAACTACATATGTTAAGATGCCGATGATTTCTTTTCCGGAAACATCGATGAGAGGGATCTATGAGAAACAAGCCGTTGATGGAGCATGAGGTGGGATGACGGTTCTTCGATGCGGTGGTACGGTAGGCTTGGTAGAAAGGATTGATGAGTGACGATCACTTTCCTGTTGACAGGACATTGATCAGAGCCTAATCGAGCCTGAAGAGTTTTCGGCTCAAGGGAGAGAAAGCTTCGGATCCGGAGCTTATCCTTATGGATGAAATTTTTTCAGGTCTTAACCGCCAAGAAAAGGAAGATTTGGCGCGCTTTGTCCTTCGTATTGTGATCCAAAAGAGGATTTCTATCGTCTGGGTTGAACATGACATGAAATTAATAACCGATTTGGCTGATCGGATGGCTTGCCTCAGTTACGGAGAAATTGTTGCTAAGGGGTTGCCCCAAGAAGTCATATCTAATCCATTTGTCGTCGAAGCTTATCTTGGAGATTCAGGGAATCCCTGGATGAAACAGATTTCCTCACAGTAAACCTTTCATCATGAGATGGAAAAATGATTGACAAAGATTAAAAAATACTGTATTGAATATATAATTGTAACGAATGTTAAATACAATTAAAGATTGCATCCTCCTCATCTCTATATGCGGGTTGAAGGAGAGGAGATGAATAACCTTATGCGATTTAAAACTTAAATATCTAAATGGATGGAAAGGAGGGATCCGAAGAAAGTTGTTTTAGTCATTTAGAAAAAGAAGGGGGGAAAGCGAACACCGATAAGCTTGTTGTGGTGGGATTCGGGATGGCGAAAAATGAATATATGTTATCCCGGCTTATGGCATTCGATGCGGAGATTATTGGAACATGGGGGTGTTTACCCGAATATTACCCAATTGTTATTACCCAATTGTGTTAGATATGGTTCTCAACAAGAGGATCGACATCGGTCCCTTTGTGGAAACCAGACTGGTGAGCGAGATCCAGTCGGTATTTGACGAGGTTCATAAAGCAGGTTCTCCGGCGAAGAGGATCGTCCTCACGCCGGATTTCTAAAAATAATAAAAAGGAGGTACTGTCATGTTAAAATGGTTGCTGAGGGATAACAAGCCAAAGGATCACAATATATTTGGGGAAGAGTGGTTTGGAACAGAGCCACCCTGCACCATGTATCAGAAAAAGCCGCTGCTTAATCCGGACACAAAAGAGGAGATCCCAGGGTTATATACTGCCTGGGTTACTCTTAATAATCCCGCCCAGTACAACTCCTATACCACTGAAATGATAAAAGGGGTGATTGCTGGGATGCATCGTGCCTCAATGGACAGATCAGTGGTAGCAATTATTTTTACCGCAGTTGGAGACAGAGCATTTTGCCCAGGAGGGAATACCAAGGAATATGCCGAGTATTATTCCCAAAGGCCTTTTGAATATGCTCAATACGTTGAGCTCTTTGCAAAAATGGTCGATGCCATTTTGGGAGCCCTTAAACCTGTGATTTGCCGCTCCAATGGAATGAGGGTCGCCGGAGGTCAAGAGATTGGGCAAGCCTGTGACTTTACCGTGGCTGCTGATACAGCAAGTTTCGGTCAGGCGGGAACGAGACATGGTTCTTCGCCCACAGGTGGCTCCACCGATTTCCTTCCCTGGAATCTCAGCATGGAGCAAGCAATGTGGCAAGCCGTATCTAATGAACTCTGGAGCGCTTATAAGATGGAGAGACTGGGGCTTATTACGAAGGCTGTGCCGATCAAAAAGAATGAGAAAGGGGAATGGGTATGTGACCCGAGAGTGATTACCGATAAATATGTGGACAAAGGTCAGATTGTATATGGAGAGCTTAAGAAGGGAGAGGAGGCTAAAAAGGCATCTGATGAACTGAAGGCTTTGAAGACCGATTTTAGTCTTCTTGATGACTATATCAGCCGAATGGTCTGGACGCTCACTCATACCTTTTCGCTGAATCAGATGAATACGATAGATAGCGTGAGGGTGAAGAAGAAATTCTTCTGGGATAATGCGAAAAGGTCACAAATTTGGGGCCTTGGTTTTGGAACAAATGTTGAATTTTACCTCGGCATGAACGCCTTTAATACAGAGAAAATGACAGGGAAGAGGGATATTGATTTCTTCGAATATCGAAGACTTCTGGCTGAAGTGCATCCTATCGATGATGAGCTTGCCGAGAAGGTCATTGCCAAGCCCGGGGAGCAAAAGAAGGGAAAATAAGTAAAATTTCTCGGATTGGAAATAAGCTAACGCCCCTATATATTCTTATGTCCCGACATCACACCCACCCCAAGACTGAATAAGGATATATAGGGGCTATTCGCATGAGGGGAAAGAACTACCATAAAAGTTTTTCAATGGCTTTCATGGCATTCACTCTAAATTCTCCAATTTTTTCAAAAATAATGGAGTAAGCATTAGAAGAGGTAACATCGCGTCATGAGATAGTTTGGCAGTTTCTGCAAAGTCAACTCCTCATCTTTGCAGGGATTTTACTTCATGATTATTGATGCTCACACTCATATACTCCCCCAACGAAGATTGGATGGTCTTTCCATATGGCTGGGCCAGGTCTTCCCTCATCATCCCTTAGCTGGAAAGCCTTTTACCATAGACTTTATAATAAAGGATTTATTGCGGAAGGGAGTGAATTATATCTTTAATCTTGTTTTCCCGATGAATCCCTCTGAAACAGAAGAATTAAATCTATTTAACCATCGTTTGAGCAAGAGATATCATGTCATCATCCCTTTTGGCTCTTTGCATATTGAGAATGAAGATAAGGGGGGTATTGTTCACCGATGTATCAAAGAGCTCGGCTTCTTTGGTTTTAAGCTACATCCTTACGTGCAGGGATTTTCTCCGGATAATGAAAAATTGTATCCCGCCTATGAAATCATGGAGGAATTCGGGACAGTCATCAATGTACATACTGGGTTCGAAGTGGCTTACCCCAAGAGAAAAGTGACCATTACACTTGAAACGATAGAAAAGCTTGTGAAGAAATTTTCTTCTCTTACATTTATTGTTTCACACATGTTTTATCCAAGACTTGATGATGCCGTTTATCTTCTTGAGACCTATAGCAATGTTTATGCTGATATGACTAATATCTTTTCAGCAATCGTTCAGGATGAAAAAAGTGGTATCAATCGGGATAGAGAAAGAGACATACTCATAGACACACTTCAAAAATGGAGTAGGAGATTAGTCTTCGGATCGGATCATCCCGCAGGCATGAGCGATGTCGATACTATTTTCTCGGATTTGAATTCATTTAATCTAGCCGATGGCGTCAAGGCGGATATACATTTTAATACCCCTTACGGCCTTGTCCGACATCCATCTTTCACTAAAAAACCGCCTGGACTATGTTTGATGGACGATAAATAAGAATAGTAAGTATTTTTTTCAAAGATGATATTTCATCACTGAGGCCTGAATTTTTGTGGATAACGAAGAATAAGGGGAAAATGAATGGGTGTTGACATAATGACAGCCAAGGAGAGAATGAAACATCTATTGTTAAATGAACCCATTGATCGGGTACCTTTTGTGCCTTTTTTTGTTGGGTATTCTGCTATTGATAATGGAATAAGTCTTCATGACTTCTACACTAAGCCCGCCCTGGCTTTTAAAGCAGGGGAAGAAACGATGAGGAAATACCCTTGGGCTAATATACGGCCAGTATATGACTGGGCCGAACATGGTGCTTGGGAATTTGGTGAAAAAATTGGATGGCCAGGAAGTGATGAAACAATGGCTCCCTATACGATTGAACCTCTTATTTCTAAGCCTCAACAGGTGGACGAGCTTCTGGAACCTAATCCTGCAGAGACCGAATGGTATCGTCTTCGATCTTATTTTAACGAAATTTGTGTACAAAAAGGATATTCAGCCCATCTTCCCTCGGGGAGTATTTTTGTACAGTTGGGATCGATTTTGGGAATCACCAACCTTATGAAATGGATGAAGAAATATCCTGATGTCCTCCATCGCTTGGTGGAAAAGGTGCTACGCTTTAGCATGAGAATGGCCGAGCTAGCACTTGAAAAGTACGGAGCTAAAAAATGCAGCGTTATGACAGACCTAACCTTGGAATCCAACAGTCTCATCTCATCTGGGACGTTTGAACAATTTTGCCTGCCTTACATCATGAGATTACATAAGCTTTACTATGAAAGTGGAGTATCAGCAACAATGATTCATCTCTGCGGCGATCACAAGGATAATATGAGGTATTGGAAAGGAGTTAAGCTCCCAGAAAGGACAATTTTTAGCATCGGAGATGTCATGGATCTAGAGGAGACAAGCAGCTTTTTGGGTAAGAAATATATTCTGGCAGGAAATATATCTACGACGGTCCTTCAACTCGGAACCCCGGAAGATGTAAAAGAGGAAGTTAAAAGGTGCCTTAGACAAACAAAACAACGTTCGGGTGGGTTTATTCTGATGCCAGCCTGCGAATACCCCCCACTGGCCCCTCCAGAAAGCCTTGAGGCTATCAGGGAAGCGTTGATGCAGTATGGGTTTTATTAGGGTTCAAGAAATTTTTTATAATAGTCCAAATGTTGATCCAGTTTGTTCTTATTTACGAGTATTAGTTCTTCACCTTGGCCGATAAATGAAAGGGATTAGTGGGGATAATTTAATTAATATCTTGACATAAATATTTAAGCATGTTCTTTTGGTGGAGACAGACAGAGAAGGCTATAAGGCTGACCGAATTCACAGGAAGATGGGGATTCGCGCCTCGGATACTGCTAATATCTTTTTTAACAATGTGAGAGTTCCACTGGAGAGTCTGGTTGGGACGGAGGGGGATGGATTTATTCAATTGATGAAATTTTTCGATCACTCGAAGTCCTACGTAACTGCTCATGGAGTAGGTCTTGCGCAGGGTGCCATGGAACAGGCAATCAACTACACCAGGAAGAGAAAACAGTTTGGGCAGACGATTGCGTCATTTCAAGTGACCCAATTTAAAATTGCCGAGATGGCTACTCTGATCGAAACGGCCAGGGCGCTGGTTCAGAAAGCATGCGCGAACATTGATCGGGGGAATCTTGACACTCAATTGTCGGCTATGGCAAAATGGTGGTCCTGCAATGTGGCCATCAAAGTGGTGGATGAAGCATTGCAGCTTCACGGGGGATATGGTTATCTTGATGATTATCCTATCGAACGATTTTATCGAGGGGCTAAAATTCTCGAGATTTATGAAGGGACGAAAGAAATTGAAAAGATGGCTATCGGTCGCCGTCTTCTTGGAAAATGTTAAGGGATAGTGATTAATGACTGGTGTTGAACAACAAAGAGAGAGCTGGAAATCGAGGGCTAAAGAAGTAGCTGAGAATATTGTTGCGCCGAGAGCCGCAGAAATCGATATCAAAGCCGAATTCCCCCAGGATATTGCGGAAACTTTTTTCCACAAGGGCATCTTGAACCTTCTCATTCCCAAGGAATATGGGGGGGGAGGTGCAGATATTACTTCTTATTGCATGGTTGTAGAAGAGATTGCCTATTACTGTGTTACCTCTTCCCTCCTAATTGTCGTTCAAGCGGTTGGGACAATGCCTATTGTTTTAGGTGGTTCTGCAGAAATGAAGGACCGTTTTCTGAGAAGGCTCATCAGAGAGGGGGCCTTAGTTTGTTTTTGTTTGACCGAACCCGATGTGGGTTCAGATTCAGCCTCCATTCTAACCAAAGTCATCATAGAGGGGGACCATTACTTGATTAACGGAAGGAAATGTTTCATCTCCGATGGAGGTGTGTCCGAGTTTTATACTGTCTTTGCCAGATCAGACTCCTCAAAAAGGATTGAAGGGATTTCAGCCTTTGTCATTGAGAGGAATAGTAGGGGGCTATCTGTTGGTAAGACGGAGGATAAAATGGGAATTCGGGGATCCAACACCACTGAAGTAATCTTTGAGGATGTGAAAATCCCAAAGGCTCAAAGGATCGGTGTCGAAGGGGAAGGTTTTCGATTGGCAATGAGGACCCTTAATCGTTCAAGACCTGGTATCGGCGCTCAGGCAGTTGGATTATCCCAGGGAGCATTAGATTATGTCGTACGATTTGGTCAGGAGAAGAATTGGTTTCAAAAGGACACAGGGGTTTTCTTCATGTTGGCGGATATGGTGATAGAGATCGAAGCTGCAAGGGCTTTGGTCTATAAGGCGGCTTCCATGATTGATGAGAAGGTTAAGGGGGTAGTCGTAGAGAAGTTTTCAGCCATGTCGAAATATTTTGCTGCGGATGTGGCCATGAAGGTGACGACCGATGCCGTTCAGATCATGCAATGGCATGGTCTCCTTCGGGATCATCCCGTCGAAAGAATGATGAGAGATGCAAAAATCATTCAGATTTATGAGGGAACGAATCAGATCCAGAGGATGGTTGTAACACACACATTACTTAAGTGAGAGTGACTTCTGAATTTTGATGAAATATTAAAAAAGGACAGAAAGGAGAGCTTATGGAAATCAGGGTGATTGGTGTACTGGGGGCAGGATCGATGGGGAATGGTATTGCTCAAGTTGCAGCGCAATCTGGATACCAAGTGGTGATGAGGGATATCGAAGATCGTTTCGTTGAAAGTGGTCTTAGAGCCATCGAAAAGTATCTTGTGAAAAGTGTAGAAAAGGGAAAGATGAACGAGGATCAAAAAAGGGACGTCTTGGGCAGAATTAAAGGAACCACAAAAATGGAAGATTTAATCGGTGTAGACTTCGTTATTGAAGCCGTGTTGGAGGACCTGGAGTTGAAGAAGAATGTCTTTAAGCAACTGGATGAATTGACACGATCAGACGTCATCCTCACTACCAATACCTCCTCCATGTCGGTCACAGAAATTGGTTTGTCTACTAAACGACCTGAGAAGGTGGCAGGGATGCACTTCTTCAACCCAGCCCCACTCATGAGATTAGTTGAAGTGATTCGGGGATATGATACAAGTGATGAAACGATTCGCATCATCATGGAGATTGCCAGAAAGGTGGGGAAGGAGCCCGTGGAGGTGAAAAAGGATACACCGGGGTTTATCGTTAATCGACTCATGATGCCACATATGATAGAAGCGATCAAGATGGCTGAAGAAGGAGTGGCTAGCATCGAGGACATCGACAAGGCAATAAAGTTGGGTTTGAATTACCCCATGGGGCCCTTTGAGTTGATGGATCTGACCGGTATTGACATTGCACTCCATGTTACAGAATATCTTTATAAAGAATTAAACAAAGAGAGCAAGTGGTCCGCTCCCACTCTTTTGCGGTCGATGATCCGGGCAGGGAAACTGGGTAAAAAGACCAAGGCGGGGTGGTATAAATATTAACTTCCTTTCTTTAATATCGATGGTAAAGGCATGGAAATGGGCTATGATTTCAGAAATCATTTTAAAATAAAGCGAGCGAGTTTTGTCGCAGAACCTCTCCAGCTTTCTTTGAGAGAAAAATTTGAGCATGAATATGGGATTGATACCTATCAGATGTACGGAAGTGAGAGGAATGTTTGTCGCACCCAGTCAATTAAAACTTGTATCAACAAAATTTGGAGAACTGAGGCTTCAGGCTCTTGTAGATAGGGAAGGATTTAAAGATTTTCTGACCGTAAGGGTGGAGGCTGAGCGGGAAGGGCCTAATCGGGCTAAACTTGAGCGAGAATTTGAAAACGTTTTTAATGAAACATGCACAGTCAAGATAGACAAAATTGAGTTTATTGAAAAAGGAACTCTCAAAGAAAAAGAGAGTTTTATTGTTGACCGGCGAAGTTGGTAATAGTTTTCATTCTATTTAACTCTAAGCTGCCCAAGGAGCGGCAGGTAGGGATTTCTGGAAAGACCGTAAAACCGAAGGTCTATATTGCCATTGGCATCAGCGGGGCTTTCCAGCATGTGACGGCGAAGCAGGGGGCTGAGACGATCATCGCCATTAACAAAGATCCCCGTGCTCCCATCTTCGGGGTCGCCGATTACAGAATTGTGGATGATTTCCAGAATGTCATCCCGATTTTCAGAGAAAAAACAAAGGGAATAAAATAGGATACCCAGAGATGAGATACCTTTTGCAAGGAACCTTCTTTTTTATAGAGGATGTTCTCTAATAAATCAAACTCTTCGCTTAGACCTTCTTCAAAATATCTCTTAGTTTCGTGGTCTTCTCTTCATCAACCTTCCCGGTTTCTGGATTAATAACGACTCCATAATCTTCCTCAGCCCTTTCAAGGCTGACATATCCTTCCATCACGTCTCTTTCTACCATTTCGGGTTCACGCTCCAGCGGGTGCCCGTAGCCCCCTCCACCGGGCGTATCCAATATCACCACATCGCCTGGATTCAACTGTGTTAACCCATAAGGATTTCCAGGTACCTCATTGACCAAAAACTGGGCCTTGGCTCCAGGTTTACCGCCAAAAAGTCCTTCAGGGGGATGGATAAACCTTCCTGCTTGCATTCCAACATTAACAGGCGGAAGGGGAGCATACTTATCATCAGGAACTTTAAAAACAACCCTTTTACCAAGACCTCCTTTTGTCTTTCCGGGACCACATGAATCAACGAGGAGTTCCCTTTTTTCTACGATGAGAGGTGTGTCATTTTCAAATATCTCCACAGGTGTATTCGCAGCGTTCGCAGGGAAAAAATATACGTAATTACCATCACTGATAGAGCTTGCACCCATCCCACCGGGCCTGACGATCACGGAATGCCACTGTCTCCCGTCGCTCCTTTTCCCATAGAACACATTCATGGTTGCCGGAGTGCCTCCACTTCCAGCAATCACCTTGTTGGGCAGAACCTTGGATAAAGCTCTATAAACGATTTCGGTCAAAAAATGCCCGATGACGAGCCGTGCTGCGACCGCTGCAGGGAACTTGCAGTTTACGACACTCCCACTAGGGACTCTCAGTGTTAAAGGCCGGGCGCAGCCATCATTGTTAGGGATGTCAGAACCGAACATGCTTTTCATCGCCATAAAGACGTAAGCATAGGTAAAGTTATAGACGACATTGCCACCCCAATTGACTTGTGGAGAGGAGCCTTCCAGGTCCACGATGATGTCGCTTCCTTTTACCTCGACCGACGCTTTAATCACCACATCCTGTTGCCCCCTCATCTGTTCCACAATTCCTTCGGCTCGATAAATACCATCCGGGGTTTTCTCAATCTCTTCTCTTATGCTTTTCTCCGTGCGGCGAATCACCTCATCTGCCAGATCATCCAGGCTATCTAAATCATTTTCCCTTAACATCTGGCATATCTTCTCGGCACACACATGATTCGCTGCAATCTGAGACCGAATATCTCCGATCACCTCCGCGGGTGTCCGTACGTTCCAGCGGATCGTTTCCATAAGAGAATCGTTAAGGACCCCACCATCGTAAAGCTTCACGAGAGGGATGAACAGTCCTTCCTCAAAGACATCATGATTATCTGAGGAGACGCGACCTCCAATATCCGAATGATGGAAAACACAAGCGGTAAAAGCGGCTAATTGATCTTTATAGAAGATGGGACTCATCACGCACACATCATTCAGATGGCCTGCCAGGGCCCAAGGGTCATTCGTGATGAATACATCGCCGGGTTTATAAGTGTCTATCGGAAGTTTGGTGACGAGATTTTTGATTCCCAAGGCCATGGCTCCCGATTGGCCAGGTGTGGCAAAAGACCCTTGGGCCAGTTCCCTTCCTTTCCGGTCGGTGAACATACAGGTGTAGTCATGGGCATCCCGGAGTAAGCTGGAGAACGCCGTCCGAGCAACGGTGCTATCCGCTTCATCCACAATGGAAATCAATCTTCGCCATAATATCTCTAAAGTGATGGGATCAAATTTACGTCTCATTTTTATTCCTCCTAACAGTTACTGAGAAACGGCCAAAGGGTGGAAGACCGCTGAGGCAAGATGTTTTACCTCCAGCCTCAAGTTCCGCTTTGCGGGACGCTCCTTCAACCTCATCCTATTTGATATCAATCCATAAAAATCCAAAATCATCTGCTGACACTGAGGCGTCCTCGCCAACAATGACCGTTGACTCCCTCTCTTCAATAATGGCGGGGCCTCGAAACTTCGCATTCTGAGAAAGTTTATATCGATCATAGACCGTATAGGGGATAAAATCCTTTGCCATGGGGGAGTAGGCCTTGCGTTTCCCTTTGATCGCCTTATCAAGTGACTTCCCCTTTTTATCAATTTTTGGAAATTGAATCAGTCGTTCAGGGAGACTTGCTCTGACTTTGAAATTAATAAACTCCACTTCGGAGTCAGGATAGGTCCTTCCATATAACTTCTCATAGACCCCATCAAAGCGGCGGCGAACCTCCTGCTTCATAATCTTTCTGAAATCACTTTCGAAGAGGGGGACGATGGTTTCTGCTCCCTGGCCGACAAAACGCATATCCAGGGATCTTTCAAATTTAATTTCGTCTCCTGTTGCTGCCTCCTTGAGTATTTTTTTTGCCCCCGCCTCCAACTCTTTAAAAATCATTTCTATTTCATTAAAATCAGCGTTACCAAGAGAAACCTTATGGCTCCTGAGGAGGTCGAAGGCTCGAGGCGCAGTGAAGAAGCCAAGGGCCGAGCCTACTCCGGCATTCGGGGGGATGAGCAGACGAGGCGCTCCTAATTTCTTGGCCAAGCCATAGGCATGAACTGGTCCTGCTCCTCCAAATGCAACAATCGTTACAATTTTTGGATTTCCTCCCTTTTCAGCAATGTGGGTCTTGGCTGCTGCGGCCATCGTCTCATTAATGAGATCATGGATCCCCCACACGGCCTGTATAAATGTAACTCCTAAAGGTTTGGCAACCTTTTCCTCTACGCCATGCGCAGCTTTCTCCTTGTCAAGCTTCATTTCGCCGCCCAGGAAGTAATTTTCATCAAGATAGCCCAACAAGAGATCCGCATCGGTGACACAAGGCTCAGTCCCTCCTATCCTATAACAGATCGGTCCAGGATCCGCTCCAGAGCTTTCCGGCCCCACCTGAAGTGTTCCCAAACGGCTTATCTTCGCAATGCTCCCGCCTCCGGCACCAATCTCCATCAAGTCCACCACAGGCACCTGAATGGTGAGACCGCTCCCTTTCATGAACCTCTGAACACGTCCGACCTCAAAGGTCGGTACGACCCCCGCCACCCCTCTCTGAATCAGGCAAGACTTGGCGGTTGTTCCCCCCATATCAAAACAGAACATCTCCGAAATATTGAAGAGTTTGCCATAGTATTGACCGGCGATGACCGCTGCGGTTGGGCCAGACTCAATGATCCTTACAGGAAACTCAGCTGCCGTTTCAACGGAAGTCACGCCTCCACTTGAAAGCATGATGAAGAGCTTTCCTTTAAAACCAATGGACTCCAACCTTCCAGCAAGCCTGGAGAGATATCTTCCTGTAAGAGGCTTCACATAGGCATTGGTCGTGGTGGTACTGGTTCTTTCATACTCCTTAATCTGTGGCAAAACCTCATATGAAATGGAGACAGATATTCCAGGAGCTTCCGTTTCAATAATTTCCTTGAGCATCAGTTCATGGGTCGGATTCTCAAAAGAGTTAATAAGACAGACAGCAATAGATTCGACGCCCCTTTTGAGGAGGGCGTGGATCACCTCTCTTGCTTCTTTGGCCTCCAATGGTTTTAAGACGCTCCCATCACTTCGAATCCTCTCATCCACCTCGAAACGAAGATGTCTCGGAATCAGGGGCTTCGGGAACTCCGCAAAGATATCATAAGGGGCATATCGAAGTGCCCTTCCAATTTCCAAAATATCTCTGAACCCCTTTGTGGTGATGAGTCCCGTTTTAGCTCCCTTTCGCTCTATAATCGAGTTAATGACCAGAGTCGTTCCATGGATCACCTCATCCATTTTCTCCACAAAACCTGGGGTGACCTTCTCCATTTCTCTGATGCCATATTCGACTGCATCGGAGGGATCTTTAGGGGTGGTCAGGCACTTGTAGATTTTTATCTCCCCTGTTTGATCATTGAGAAGGACAAAGTCGGTAAACGTCCCGCCAATGTCGCAACCTAACCTATATAGCTTTTCAGCCATGAGGGCCTCCAATCTTAATAATGTTTAATGTTAGATTTAGTCCTTGTTGAAAACCTGGGAGACCAACTGAGCAACCTCCCGGGTTGTTTTGGCGACAGGAACCCCTGCCCGGTTAAACGCCTTCACTTTTGATGCGTAAGATCCCCTTCCACCCGTTATGATGGCACCTGCATGGCCCATGGTTTTCCCCTCCGGCGCAGACATCCCGGCGATGATGGCCACAACGGGTTTGGTGACCTCACTTTGAATAAATTCAGCCGCATCTTCCTCGGCCTTTCTCCCGATCTCCCCGATGAGCAAGATCGCTTTGGTCTCAAGATCTTTTTGGAAAAGCTTGAGAATGTCAATAAAGGTAACTCCAGTTATGGGGTCGCCCCCAATCCCTAAACAGGTAGACTGGCCCAATCCTACTCTGGTGACGGCGTCGGCCACCTGATACGAGAAGGTCCCACTTCGGGAGACAATTCCTACAGGCCCCTTTTTATAAACGTGCCCCGGCATAAACCCCATGGAACATTCTTCGGGTGTAATGATGCCAGGGGAATTGGGGCCAAGGAGCACGGTCTTTGTTCCCTTTAGCATCTGATAGATCGCCATCATGTCCTTTACAGGCATGCCTTCAATCACCCCAGCAATGACCTTGATTTCCGCCTCAATGGCTTCCATGAACGCCTCTTTAACAAAAGGGGCAGGGACAAAGGTGATCGTAGCATCTGCAGGGTGGTACTTAAGCGCCTCCTGCAATGTATCATAAACAGGGACTCCGTTGACGACCGCACCGCCTTTATTGGGGGTAACCCCGGCAACAACTTTTGTTCCGTATTCGATCATTCTTTGAGAATGAAAAGTACCAAAATTTCCAGTGATTCCTTGGGCGATTACCCGTGTATTCTTATTGATCAGTATGCTCATCTTTTCGCTCCTATCTCAACCACTTTTTTAACGGCCTCCTCAATGGTATCAGCCTGTTGGACCATTTTCGATTTGACCATGGATAAAATTTTTCTGCCTTCCTCCATGTATCTCCCCTGGAGACAGGCCACAATAGGGATTGTCATCCTTTGCTGACCCTCAAGTTCTTCCACTGCCTCCTTAATCTTTCCCGCAATGACATCACACCGTGGCCCTCCGGCAAAGATATTAATGAAGATCACATTGACTTTTGGATTTTCTGAAAGAAAATTAAGACTATCTTTGACACCCTCCTCCATAATCCGCTGACCACAGTCGAGGAAATTTGCAGGCTTCCCTCCTTCCAGGTGGATATGGTCCATGGTGGCCATGGTGAGGCCTGCCCCATTCGAAATGATACCAATATTTCCATCTAACTGAACAAAACTGAGTTGAACGGCAGCAGCCCTGGCCTCAATGGATTTCAACTCAGGTTTTGGGGCGGATGGCTGGCGGTAAAGTGCGTTATTGTCGATATTGAACTTGGCATCAGCCGCGATGGGCTTCCCCTCTCGGGTGATCACCAGAGGATTGATTTCAATCAGTTCCCCGTCCATTTCCAGATAAAGACGATAGAGCTCCGTAGTAATCCTAATCAAAAGATCAATCAGAGGGATTGGAATTCCTGCCTCTTTCAGAGCATAGCGGACCTTGAATCCTGGAAGCCCCCAAAAAGGGTCAACAAGAATTCTCTTGATCGCATCCGGTTTCATCCTCGCCAGTTCCTCAATCTCAACACCCCCCTCGGCACTGACCATTAGGAGGGGGCAGGCGTGATCTGTGTCGGTGATGAATCCGATGTAGATTTCTTTATCAATGTCAAGGTGCTTCTCAACTAAAACCTTGTCTACCTGAACCCCTTTAAGGGGTTTTGAGAGAAGCTCTGAGGTCATCTGGTAGGCTTCGGCAGCCTTCTTGGGAAACTTGATCCCTCCTGCCTTTCCCCTTCCGCCCACCAGGACCTGGGATTTCAAAACAACGTCACCGCCCAATTTCTCGAATGCCAAACGGGCGTCATCAGGCGTTTCGCAGAGAATCCCTTCTGGGATGGGAATCTTTCTTTGACTAAAAAACTGCTTGGCTTGATATTCATAAAGTTTCACGATAACCTCCTCAATGATCAAATTCTGGAATTCCTACGGTTCTTCATTGCTTCATCTTTCCGGTTTCCTTCAGTCTTCGATGGAAGGGGAAGGGGTCATCGAGAAGCTGAGGCTCATGCCCACCTGTTTGCTTGATGGCAGAATCAAGGTAACTGTGGAGCAGGGGTCGAAACTCTGGATGGGCACAATGATCGATGATGAGTCGAGCTCTTTCGCGGGGGTCAAGACCCCGAAGGTCTGCATAGCCCTGCTCTGTAACAATCAAAGATACCTCATGCTCCGTATGATCGACATGGGTCACCATGGGGACGATACAAGAGACATCCGTTCCCTTTGTGACGGAAGGGGTGAGAAAGGTGGAGATGGAACTATTTCGAGCAAATTCGATCGAACCGGCTACTCCGGTCAGGATCCTTCCTCCTCCGATATGTGTCGAATTGATGTGGCCGTAGATGTCGACTTCAATCGCTCCATTGAGGGAAATCACACCCAGTCTCTGGATCACTTCCGGGCTGCAACTGATGTCGAGAGGCCTGATCACCAATACCTTCTTGTACCGGTCCAGGTTCTTGAAGAAACGGGCAAGTCCTTCCTCGGAGAAGTAAAGACCGGCCCCTGAGGCCTCAAGGACCTTCTCGCTATCGATCAAATCGAGGACTGCGTCATTCAAAAGAGCCGAGTGGATCCAGAGTCCCTCAAACTTAGAATTGGCCAACCCTCTCACGACAGCCTCAGCCACCCCACCCAATCCCACCTGGAGAGGAAAGAGATGGGAAGGTAATCTCTCCTGCCGGACCTCTTCTTCAAGAAATTGGATGAAGTGATGCGCGATCATCTCACTGTTCTTGTCAACGGGGGGTCTCGTTGGAAGGGACCCTTTCAGGTCCGAGCCGATGATGTGAAGGATTTTCTTGGGATCGACTTCGATGTAAGGTGTACCAATCCGATCTGTGGGCCGCAGAATTGGGATGGTCTTCCGATGGGGAGGGTTTTCAGGGATGTAGACATCGTGGATCCCTTCTAGTCCTTCGGGAAGGGTGAGATTGATTTCTATAATAATTTGTTTTGCCACCTTGATAAATGAAGGAATATCAGACATGGCTGTAGAAGGGATAATAAAGCCTTCAGGGGTCACCGCAATCGCCTCCACGATCACCAGATCCATCGTTCCGAAAAAGCCATATCGTGCCTGGGTCGCATGGACACAACCGCCCATATCGGCATAAAGGATTTTCCCCTCATTAATGGCTTTTGCCATGGGAGGTTGGGCTTGATGGGAGAGTCTTCGATGAATAACATCCAAGCCAGCCAATTCGCCGTCGATCTCCCGGCCGAGAGGAGAACAAGTATGAAGATCGAATTTCACGCGTTCCCCCTTTTTGAACCTTTCCGCTAAGGCTTTAAAAAAAGCCCGGGGATAACCGGCGTGGGTCGTTCCGCCCGTCGCCACCCTCATTCCCTCCTTGACGGAAAGAGCTGCCCGTTCTGGGGTGGTCATCTTACCGAGTAGATCTTTTCTGCGGATTCGTTTCTCTAACGCTTCCATTTATCTTCTTTGACTATCCTTT
>Ga0209164_1002185_pt1 | contig 21800 bp, 17 predicted proteins | sample MTBNYHSulfiMetaG_FD_187458 | JGI IMG/M metagenome (GOLD analysis project Ga0209164, IMG submission 187458) | Enrichment culture microbial communities from rom New York Harbor, USA that are MTBE-degrading - MTBE-NYH (New York Harbor Sulfidogenic)... | ecosystem: Environmental > Aquatic > Marine >... | reverse complement strand
ACGGGGATTCGATGGCGGTTCGCGAGTTCGAGAACTCGGCTAACCTCGCTGGTTGTTCCCACCCGGACGACGATCTCAGGAGGACACGCATAGAGCGCTCCCGCCTCGTCTCCCGCGTAGCTTCCGAGTCGCTCCGGGTCGTCGTGAAGCACATTGCGCTCTCCGACAATCTGGGCCAGCGCTGCGGTCAACGAGGGGGTTACTGCGCCGAATTCATGCATCGGAGTCACCCCGTTTGACGGTCTTGTGCACCGCGCGCAGCTGCCCGAGAAGGACGGGCACGATCTCGGCGAGGTCGCCGACGATCCCAAAATCCGCTACCTTGAGGATGTTGGCTTCCGGGTCCTTGTTGACCGCGACGATCCGCTCCGAGGACGACATCCCCGCGAGGTGATTCGCCGAGCCCGAGATTCCCAGAGCCAGGTAGAGCTTGGGACTCACTGACTTCCCGCTCAACCCCACCTGGTGCGCGTAGCTCACCCAGCCCTGGTCGACCGCCATCCGGGACGCCCCCACGGCGGCGCCAAGGAGTTCCGCGATCTGAAACACCTCGGAGAAGCGCTTCGCGTTCTGGAATCCTTTGCCGCCGGCGACGATGACATCGGCATCCTGAATCGGCGCTTCGGCGGTTGGATCGCGCTCGAATCCCAGCCGACTGATCCGCGAGGCGAGGTCCTCTGAGGTCACGTTATGCTCGATGACGTTGCCGGTTCGCCCGGGATCCAGAGGCAGTGGGCGCCTCGATTTCGGGCGGACAGTAGCCATCTGTGGGCGGTGATGCGGGGTCTTGATGGTTGCCATCACGTTTCCTCCGATGGCCGGCCGGGACTGCAACAGGAGCCGCTCGGCCGGGTCGACATCCAGTCCCGTGCAGTCCGCTGTGAGCCCCGTGTGCAACATTGCGGCGAGGATGGGCATCAGGGTCCTCCCCATCGTAGTGGCCGCCGCCAAGAGGATGCTTGGCCGACGGTCTCGGACGAGCGTCGTCAAGATTCGCGCGTAGGGATCGGGGAGGAACGTACCGAGCGCCTGGTTGGCTGCGACCAGAACCTGGTCGGCTCCGTGGTGGATCAGGGTGTCCGCCGTCTCCTGCACCCGGTTCCCGAGAATGGCACAGGTGAGCGGTTCGCGCAGTTTGTCGGCAAGGTCGCGACCCCAGGCGAGGAGTTCGTACGACACCGGATGCACCGCCCCTCCCCGCTCCTCCCCCAGGACCCAGACCCCTCCATCAGATCGCACTACGTCCCTCCTTCAACGGCTCCTTCGGCCCGAAGGAAGTCGATCAAGCGTGCAACACAGACCTCCACAGGCTCGTCCTCCGTCGAGACGATCTCGCCGGTCCGGGTAAGGGTCGGATAGTAGATGTTCACCACTCGCGTCGGCGACCCATCCAGACCGAGCAGATCCGGCTCCGCCTCGATTTCCTCCGGCCCCCAGACCGGGACCCGCGCCTGCCGGGCAGCTATCTTGCCGCTCAGAGTCGGCAGTCTCGGTTCATTGATCTCCTTCACGACGCTGATGAGCGCGGGCAGCGGACACTCGACGATCTCGTGCCCGCCTTCGATCGCCCGATGTGCTGCGATTCGCCCAGCGTCCGAGGTATCGATGCAGCTCACATAGGTCAGAACCGGCATCCCCAGCATCGTCCCGACCATCGGACCCACCTGCCCGGTCTCCCCGTCGGTTGCCCGCTCTCCACACAGCACGAGATCCACGCCATCGAGGCGCTTGACCGCCTGGGAAAGCGTGTAGGCGGTCGCCCACGTGTCGGAGCCGGCGAACGCCTTGCTGCAGAGGTGGATGCCCTCCGTGCATCCCATCGCGATCGCCTCGCGGACCGCGTCGTCCGCTGCCGGCGGTGCCATAGTCACGGCAGTAATTCTCACCTTCTCTTTGCATTGCTCTCGAATCCTGACGGCCGCTTCCACGGCGTAGAGATCAAGCGGGTTGATGACCATCTCCAAGCCGGCGCGGATCATCGTTCCTGTCTCGGGATCCATCTTCACCCGTTCGGTCGCGGGGACGAGCTTCACAAGGACGACGATCCGTCTCATCCGTCCCTCCCTTCTGCGCGACGAGCGCCGTACTGCGCGAGAGCCGAGGCTGCACTAACCCACTCCCGCACCGTGCGGAACACCGGAACGCCGGTCGCTTCGATCCGCGACGCTAGACGTTGCGTGTAGGCGCCTCCCATCGCCCCGCACAGCAGCGGTTTCGCGGCGGTTGCATTAAGGCGGGCCAAGATCTCGACGATCTCTTCCCCGAGTGCGGGATCCTGGAATACGAACCACGGCATCACGATGTCGATTTCGGGATCGCGGACAAGAGCGTCCATCGCGGTGGCGTAGTCGGCCGCCGATCCCGATCCCGTGACGTCGACGGGATTGCGCACCACGAAGTACGGCGGGTAGGACGCTTTCAGCTGCTCAACGGTCGATGCGGAAAGCTGAGCGAGGCGGAGCCCCGCACCATCGAAGCGATCGATCGCTTGCACCATCGGGCCCGCTCCGTTGCTGACCATCGCCACACGGATTCCCTTCGCCGGCGGCTGCATGATGAGCGCCTTTGCGGTCGAAAACATCTCCTCAACGGTATCCACGGCGATCACTCCGGACTGGGCAAAGGCTCCGCGCCAAGGCCCGTAGGTGCCACCGAAGAAGCCGGTGTGAGAGACCGCCGCCGCTGCGGCCGCCGGGCTGCGTCCCGCCTTGTACGCGACAATCGGTTTGGCTCTCGTCACCCTTTGGGCGGTTTCCAGGAACTTGCGCCCGTCGGTCAGTCCCTCGATGTAGCAGGCGATGACTGCTGTGTCCGGGTCCTCAGCCAGATAGTCTATGAGGTCCGCCTCGTCGACGTCGATCCGGTTGCCGTAGCTCACGAACTTGCTTACGCCCAAGAGATCGGCCGATTCGAGAAGGCTCGCCCCGACTGTCCCAGACTGTGTGAGGATCGCGAGTCGACCCGTGGGCGGGCGGGCCATCCGCTCTCCGATCTGGAAGAACGTGTCGAGTCGGGTGCGGCTGTTGAACACGCCGATGCAGTTCGGCCCGATGACACGTACCTTGTTAGCGCGGGCGCGAGTGAGGATATCGTGCTCCAGTTCATCTCCGGCATCACCCGATTCCTTGCCACCGCCCGAAACGATGACAAGGTTGTGAACACCAGCCGCTGCACAGTCATCGAGAACGGTCGGGATCGACGACAGCGGGATCGCCGCGACGGCAAGATCCACGGGAGTCGGCACATCGCGAAGCGATCGATAGGTCCGGCGACCGAGCACCGCGTCGAGCTTCGGGTGGATCGGGTGGACCTGCCCACGATAGCCGAGGTGCACAAGGCTGTGCAGGATGGCATAGCCGAGCTTCGCAGGATTGGCGGATGCTCCGACAACAGCGACCGAGCGGGCATTGAAGAACTGCTCGACGAAGGTCGTGTCTGGGGTCGTTACCGTGAGCTCTCTGGGTTCCTCGGTCCACTGTGCCTTGGCGTCGAGGACGTGATGGGACTCCGCTTGGACAAGGATCGGGTTGAGGTCGATCGACGCCAGTCGGGCCTCGTGATCCATGGCCATACGGCTGGCTTGTAGGAGAAGGTTGACCAAGAGTTGCTTGCTGACCAGAGGTTGGCCGCGGAATCCCTCAAGAAGCCGGTGTGCCCGGATCTCGCGGAGCATCTGCAAAGCCTCGGTGCGATCGATCGGCAAGACGCGAAAGGTGACATCTCTCATCACCTCCGCAAAGATCCCCCCCAGGCCGAAGACGATCGTCGGTCCGAACTGTGGGTTGTGCTCGAGGCCGATGAACAGCTCGATGCCCTCGGTGCATGTCTCCTCGATTCGGATACCGTCGATGCGAGCCCCGGGGGCCTGCCTCTCGACCCGCGCGAGGATCCTCTCGAAAGCTGCTCTCGCCTGCCCTTCTGATGTCACACCAAGTTCGACGCCGCCGACGTCGACCTTGTGGAGCAGGTCCGGCGAGATGATCTTGAGGACGACCGGGAAGCCGATGTGCGCCGCGAGCGCTGCGGCCTCCTGCGCTGTCGAAGCGATCCCGTGGCGGGGAAGGACGAATCCGTAGGCCTCGATCAGACTGTCGAGGTCTTGCGGCGCCTCTAGCCTATCGTGTTGCGTCCCTGTCATGATGCTCCCTAGGGATCCTGCGCCTGTGCTACCTCTTCGCAGATCTGCCGAAACTCGACGTTCGATAGCATTCGGCGTTCCTTGATCGACAGAGCTTTCACGCGTTCAACGATGCGCCGCACGGCGTCATCCGTGGCGGAGAGCCCGAGTTTCTCGAGGTGCCACAGGACGCTGTACTTCCCCGACTTCTTCCCCATCGCGATCCAGAACTCGTTCCCGACAAGGTGCGGATGATACGGCATCACGCCGAGGGGATAGCCCTCCTTGAACAGCCGATAGGAGAACATCGCAGCGATCCCGGCTTCATAGGCGAACGCGTTCTTCCCGACCACCGGCTTGTGACCGGGCACCTGGACTCCGGAGACTTGCTGGAAGATTTCGGCGACTTCCTTCAGCTTCGTGAGTTCCAGGCCAGTGTCGATTCCGAGAAGGAATTCGAGCGCGACTGCCATTTCTTCCGTCGGCACGCCGCCCGATCGTTCACCCAAGCCCAGCACGTTCGTGTGGACGACCTCCGCGCCGGCCGCGACCGCCGCAAGGCAGTTCGCCACCCCCAGCCCAAAGTCGTTGTGCACATGGATCTCGATCGGGACGCCCGACCACTCTCTCAGTTGTCTCACGAACCGCTCCGTCGCCATGGGGTGCAGCCGACCAAAGGTGTCGACTGCGGTCAGCGAATCGATGTCGGTTTCGGCAACTACGGCCTCAACGATCGACCTCAGGAAGCTCGGATCCGCACCGCTCGAGTCGATGAGGAAGAAGGTCGTGTGAAGGCCATTCTTCTTCGCGTAGTTGCAGGTGTCGATGCCCTTCTTGACGATGTCGTCTCTGGTCCAGCCGTAGCCCTTTTCGATCAGGGTCTCATTGGATGGCAGTTCGACGATCACCCCCCAGGCGCCGGCCTCTAGAGCGAGGTCCACGTCGCTGCGCATCCCGCGACAGAAGACGACTACGTTGGCCCTGACGCGCCGGCAGATCTCGACCACAGCCTCGAAGTCGTCCTGTGAGACGGCCGGCATTCCCGCTTCGAGCCGCTCGATGCCCAGGGTGTCGAGCGCCTCGGCCAGGCGGATCTTGTCCTGCTTTGTGAACACGAGACCGGGATATTGCTCGCCATCGCGTAGCGTGACGTCATAGATGGCTACATGCTTTGGTAGCTGGAGGGATGTGTTGACCTCGTGCGTCCACGGGCTGATGTACGCTCGCTCCGTGATCCATGGTTTCGAACGGTCCAGTTTCATCGTGCCTCCTTTTCCCGTTGCTGAGGCTTTTCGGGCGTTTGGGTCGGAACCACCCGTGGCTCGTTGGCTTCCGCCTGCCCTTTCCTCGATCCCCCCGCCAGGAGTGACGGATCCACCCGCTCCAGACAGTGTCCCACCCGGTCGCCGCGACCATTCCTTCGCAAGAAGTCCTCGATCGCCAGGCAGACGAGCGCCGCGTTCTCCGGCGTAGCCCCCGGTCCCATGTGCCCGATGCGCACCGCGCGTTCTGCTGGTGCGACGTGGGCGCCGGCGATCATGATCCCGTAGACGTCCGCTACGAAGCCTCTCAGGTCCGCTGCACAAAGCCCGTCGGGAAGGAGAAGGGTTGTCACGGTCGGTGCGGCGTGCTCCGCAGCGATGAGCGTGTTGAGACCCATCCCAGCCGCTGCTTGGCGGATGATTTGGGAGACCGCGAGGTGCCTCGCCCAGCGCCGTTCCATCCCCTCCTCGACCGCCAGCTCGAGTGCGACGCGTAGGGCGCGGAAAGTATTCACCGCCATCGTCGTTAGCGTTGGGTGCCAGTCGGCCCACTCACGGGCCCTCTGCCGCCACGCGTTCAGGTTGAGGTACCAGCCCGGTCCGTTCGTCTCCGCGATCACCGGCCAAGCCCTCGGGCTCACCGCGACCAGACACAGTCCCGGAGGGGCTCCGATCGCCTTCTGCGAGGCTGTCACACAGAGATCGATCCCCCACGCGTCCATCTCGAGCCGTGCTCCCGCGAGAGAGGAGACTGCATCCACCATCAGAAGGGCGCCGTGCCTGCGGCAGATCGCCCCGTAGCTCTCCACCGGGTTGAGTAGACCACTGTGCGTCTCTACGTGAACGACGGCCACCGAGCCGACGTCCGGATGCTCCGATAGCAGGTGGTCCAGGTCGTTTGCCAGGATTGGGCGATCGGTCGGCAGTTCAACGGATATAACGCGTCCCCCGTAGCTCTTGGCGATCGTTGCGAGTAGCCTCCCGAAGACCCCGTTGATCGGAATGAGGATTGGCGCTCCGCTTCCCGCGAGTCCGCTCAGGCAGGCTTCCAGACCAGCGCTCCCGCTACCCACGGCGATGAACAGATCCTCCTTCGTTCTGAAGACAGTCCGTGCCAGGGCGATCGTTTCGGCGTGGAACGCCGCCCACTCGCTCTCGTAGTGAGGCGTCATCGGCCGAGCCATCGGCTCGAGGACCTCGGGGGGAACCTCGACGGGTCCTGGGATCATCAGCTTCAGTCGTTGTTTCATACAGCCACCTCCTTCGCCCGCGCGAGTCCCGCGTCGAATGCGGCCGTGACCCGGTCGAGATCGCTGTTCGTATGGGCACAGGTTACCCCGTGGTGGAAGAGCGGGCTCGCCTTCATCCAGACGCCGCTCTCATGAACCGCCGCGTGGAACTGCATGTACTGCGTCGCATTTGTTGTCGACGCTGTGCGGTAGTCGACGATCTCTTGGTTCGTGAAGTAGACCTGAAACTGTCCCCCGCACTCCAGGAGCTGTGCATCGATCCCTTGCGCCGCCGCGTGTTGGTCGAACCCGTTCTTCAAGCGGGTCGTTGCCTCCTGGAGTCGTCGCTGCAGGGATCCATCGGCGAGCTTCTCCAGGCAGGCCGATGCCGCGGCCAGAGCGATGTGCTGGCCGTTGTAGGTCCCGCCATAGAGAACGGTTCCGCCAGGACGCGTGATCTCTAGAAGGTCCTTCCGGCCCACGACGGCACTGAGTGGATACCCGTTAGCAATTGCCTTCGCGAACACGCTGAGATCGGGATCTACGCCGAAGCGTTCCTGTGCTCCTCCCGGCGCGAGGCGGAATCCCGTGATGATCTCGTCGAAGATCAGCAGCACGTCGTGCTTCCGTGTGAGCCGGCGCACCTCCTCGAGATACCCGGGGCTAGGAAGGATGCAGCCGCTGTTGAAGACCACCGGCTCCAGGATGACCGCCGCCACGTCATCGGCTTCCTCCGACAACACCTGATCGAGCGCTTCGGTGTCGTTGAATGGGACAACAAGCACCGTGTCGAGGGTGTTCACCCTCACCCCGTGCGTCTCCAGGACCGGTGTCGGTGATCTCGAAGGTCCTGCGACACCCGGTGCCGGGTGGACACTGACTTGGGCCTCGTCGAACCATCCGTGGTAGGCGCCTTCCATCTTGATCAGCTTCTCGCGTCCCGAAGCCCCCCGGGCGATCATCAGCGCTTTCATGACGGCCTCGGTCCCTGTGTTGGCGAAGCGGACGCGCTCCGCACTCGGGATCATCCGCTTTAGCTTCTCAGCGACACGCAAGCTGAGCTCCGATTCCATACCGACGGTGAGGCCCCGGCGGCAGGCCGCAATCACCTCGCGTTCGACATCTGGGTCGCCGTGCCCGAGGATGCAGGCGCCGTTGCTTACCGTGCAGTCGATGTACTCGTTCCCGTCCACGTCCCAGAGCCGGGCGCCCGCTGCCTTCTCGAAGTAGACCGGGGTTCGGAAATTGGAGTGAACCCCTCCGGGAACTACCTCGGCGTAGGCCTCGAGCAGCCTGGTGGACCGCTCAGTCGACATGTGTGCTCCTCCCTTCGCCGTTAGCGGCGATCGTCCACTCGTAGAACCGCTTCCTTGCGTGATGAAATGCCTCCGGCGGGCGGCTGACGGAGGTCGCTCCGCCCGTATCGACGACCGTAATCTCCTTGCAGACGGGCTCGTACGCTGCACGCGGCGCGACGGCCCCTTTCGCAACAAGGATCGTCTGATACTCGGGGATGATTCCGAGTGAGCGGATCTGGTTGAGACTGTTGGGCGATGTCCGCCGGCTGTTGAGAACCAAGACCCCGTGCCCGTTCGATCCCCCGGTCGGGATCTCCAAGACGGCGGTCAAGCCCTGGTCGTGGAATCGTTCCCCGCCGTGCCGCCGCTCACGCTCCTCGTACCGGCCAAGGTGCAATGACCGGACTCGGCCGGTCACTGTCAGGGTCGGACCATGCTGGCTGTCCGTCTTGCCACCCACGCGGAGCTTGAGTCCGTTGCCGACCCCGCACTGCGCGCACTGAGATGCGGCCCTCGGATCAAAGAGGGTGACTACCCACCGGCTGGCGTCCTGTCTCAAGAGTTCTTCCAGGATGAACGTCGCGTCTCCCGAGCTTCCTCCACCGATGTTGTCTCCGATTTCGAAGAGTGCCACCGGTGGGGCAGGTGCCCCCAGCGCTCGCGAGACCGCTTCCGCCGGTTCGACCAGGTGGGGCAGAAGCTTTTCGCGCACTGCCCACATCTTCGCTCCGATCCCTTCGGCCACCGATCTTGCCAGTCCGGGATCGCGATCGGCGCACACAAGGATAGACGGTCCCATTGCGGGAACGTCCGCGAACTGGAAACCCGCGGCGATATTGCAAGCGAGGATCCCGGGCTGACGTTCTGCGGCAACGGCTTCCCGCATCAGAGGGGCCATGGGGGGGGCGCTCGTGTTGTGGAAGACGATGTTGAATAGAACGTCCGGCTTGACGAGGACCTGCACGGGCTTGACCTCCCCGCGGGCGGTCCGTGCCACGATGGAGGCGGCTTGCATCCCACGTTCCAGCTGATCGATGTGAGGGTTTGTCTTGTAGACGACGAGCGCATCGATGGGATCCAGGAGCTCGTGGGCGATATTCGCATGGTAGTCGTGTGTTGCGACGATCGGAACAGCGTCTCCAATAGTCTCTCGAACGCGTCGCGCGGTTTCGGCGTCCGCGTGGAGGAACGACTCGGAGACCATCGCACCGTGCAGTGCGAGCAGAACCCCGTCGAGTCGTCCATCTCCACGCACATGGGTGAGGAGCCGACCGATCATGGTTTCGTAGGCCTCGGCGGTGACCGGTCCGGCGGGGGTTGCTCGGGCTGCGAACAGCGGGACTGCCTCGAATCCCTGTTGCTTGGCACCCGCAATGAATCCCGCGATCTCATGATAGGTACCCTGGAACGCGGAGAGGAGCGCGTCGCCTTCCCACGTTTCGAAGTCGTCGATCCCCGTTGTGAGCGGCGAGAAGGTGTTCGACTCGTGCGAGAAGCCTGCGATGCCGATTCGCATAGTCATTCTGCCCCTCTTGCCTCGACCAGTGTACGCCCCTTGCGCGCCATCTACGCCTCCTCGTACAGCGTGGCGAATTCCCAGCTCGAGTACGCTACAAGGAATCTGGCCACCGCATTGGTCGCCGCAGCAAGAAATGCCTCGCCCCGCTCAGCCGATGCAAGCGTGGGATCTCCGACGACGCCGGTCTTGCTGATGTCGGAGAGGTGGAAGCCGAGGTGGATCCTCGAGTCGACATACCATCCAGGGATGAAGTAGCCGTTCGACCAACGGGGGAGGAACTTGGCCGCATGCGCCATGTCAACGCACTCACCATCGATCGCGAGCATCGCCGAGGTCTCGAACTCTCCAGCGTGGGAGATGCCTCCAAGCGCGGATCGGCGAAGCACGTCGACCTCATCGCGGATGAACCGCCAGTAGCTCGCCGTGCCGGCGATCACTCGGCCCTGCGTCTCATTGCGGATCTGGTTCACGACAAGCGTCAAGGGAGACTCGTTTCCGCCGTGCCCGTTCAGGAAGAACAACCGGCGAAAACCGTGCCGAGTGACGCAGCGGCCGATTTCCGTCATCGCCTGGACGAAGGTCTCTTCGCCGAGCGAAAGCGTTCCGGAGAACGCCATGTGGTGCTCCGAGCACCCGATCGACACGAGTGGAGTCACGAGGATCGGGATCTCATTGGCCGCGCGCTTGGCCGCTCCCTCCGCGATCGACCAGACGATCTGCGCGTCCGTAGAGACTGGCAAGTGGTTTCCGTGCTGTTCGGTCGACCCGACCGGGATAACAACCACACAGCGAGGGTGCGTCGCCATCTCCCCTAGGGCCGGAGACGTGTGCCTGTCCCAGAGATGAGATAACATCAAGCCTCCTTCTGCGCGGGCCGATGGATTGCAAGGTCGCCCAGCCCCAGTGCGTCGAGTCTGCCCACTGTTGGCCCGACGGCGTCGTAGCCGCGTAGCTCGTAGTATTCGTCTATCCGGCGCTGAAGTTCGTCATCGGGGATCGGGTGGCCAGCGCTGCCACCCCGAGGCAGCGGGTCTCTCAACCGAGGAGGGATGCCGTCGTCGGAGCGTCGATGACCCTCACGGGCCGAGAGCAGTCGCCGGAGGACGACGTTCCGCTCTCCCACACGCAGCATCTCCTCGGCCGTCATTGGCTCACCGGTCAATGCAGCGAGCGCGTCGCGGATCAGAGTGTAGGGGTAGTACTGACCCGCGGCCTTGGCCATGGTGATGTTGGCACAGAGGACCAGCGAGTTGGTGAACGACTGGAGATCCTCGAAGGTCTTGCACAAGGCGGCCGCACGGTTCCACTCAAACCGGTCCTTGCCCTTCTCGATGCCGAGTTCCGGCAACGGCTCGGTCAATCCGTCGAGCGCCGTGTCGTGGAAGCCCTCGAGGTGCGATCCGCCGCGTGGCGTGGTGGCATAGCTCAGGGCCAGTCCGACCTTGCCTCGCGGCTCGTGCATCGGGATCTCCTGGCCTTTGATGTGCATGGCAAAATCGGCTCCCCTGGCCGAGGCAACCTGGTCGATCCCCTCGGCGAGCTCGGCACCCAGTCCTTTTCGGGTTGCTAGATCATCGATCATCGCCAGCAGGACGCCGGCATCCCCCCACGGGACCTTCTCGGGGATCAGGCCCTTCTCGCTTGCTTCCATGGCGAAGGCTATGGTCACTCCGACACTGATCGTGTCGAGACCGTAGGCGTTGCATTTCTGATTCGCCAAGCACAGGGCGTCGAGATCGGACACGAGGCAGAGCGACCCGAGCGCGGCCGCCGATTCGTACTCCAGTCCGCCGTAGACGGGATGCACTTCCAAGTCGTCCCAAGACGCCTTCACTTGGCGCTTACAGCGCACCGGACACGCGGTGCAGGTCTCGCGACCGACGAGCGCGCCGCTCTCCAAGAGGCGTGCCCCTGTGATGGCGGTTGCTTCATCGAAAACCCCCTCCCTGAAGTTGCGGGTGGGAAGGATTCCCATCTCACTCAACGCCTCCACGGAGCCGACCGACCCGAACTCTCCAAGCCACCGGCTGCCTGGATCCTCCATCACCGATCGTGCGAATTCGCGGCTCAGCCTCCGTAGGGCCTCTCGATCGGCGATGGGCCGATCGCGGCTCCCGCGGAGCGCCACAGCCTTCAGGCGCTTGTCTCCCATGATCGCCCCGAAACCCGGGCGGCCTGCGGCGCGGCTGAAGTCGTTGATCACGCACGCGAACTTCACTCGGTTCTCGCCGGCGATCCCGATGCTTGAGACCCGCACACCTTCGTGCCTCTCCTTCAGCCGCCGTTCCGTCTCGCGGATCTCAAGCCCCCAGAGGTCCGTTGCGTCGATCAGCTCCGCGTTGTCCCCTGCGAGGAGGAAGTAGACGGGATGAGCGCTCTTGCCGCGAAACACGATGCCGTCATGGCCGCAACGGCCAAGTTCGTGGCCGAAGTACCCACCGGCGTAGGAATCGGAGTACAGGTTTGTCTTCGGGGACTTGGCGAGCACTGCGTGTCGTCCCGCTCCTGGGAATCCAGATCCCTGGAACGGCCCTCCGGCAAAGATCAAGACGTTGTCCTCACCCCACGGATCGATGTCCGAGGCGAGGGTCTCCAGAATCAGTCGGTGCCCCACGCCGTAGCCGCCGACGTGATGGGTGTACCAGCCGCTAGGTATCTCGATCGTGTCGATTCGTCCGGTCGAGAGATCCACTGACAGGAATGTCCCGAACTGTCCCTCCATCATCCCCCCTTAGTCGTGCCTTCCCCGTTTCGCGCTTGCCGTGGTGAACACAGTCACCCTCCCCTTCTTCTTGGACTCATCTCACGCGGTACCGATCGACGAACCCGGCCCGCATTGCGTAGCCAAGGCCCGGTCGATCTGAGAGCCGGATCGTTCCTGCGACGGTCATCTCGAGCGGTGGATCGATCCCGTCCTCGACGAACCGATCGAGCGTCGGGGCGATGTCGTTGTCGAGATCGAAGCCTGGAAGCGAGGCAGCGGCCAGGTTGACGGCCCGCCCGAGGCCCGTCTCCACCATGCCGCCGCACCAGGCGTGGAGGCCCCGATCAGTGCAGTACTGCGCCATGCGCCGTGTCTCGTACAGGCCGCCGACGCGGAACGGCTTGATATTGACGATCCGGCAGCTGCCGAGGGCGATTGCGGTTTCGAGGTCGGCGAGACCGCCGATCGACTCGTCCAGGCAGATTGGCGTCCTCACCTGTCGCTGGAGGAGGGCGTGGCGATGGAGGTCCGAGTAGCCGAGCGGTTGCTCGATCATCAGCAGCCCGAAGTTGTCAAGCCGCTTGAAGAGCGCTAGGTCGTCGAGGTCGTAGGCGGCGTTGGCGTCGACCATCAGCCGGATGTCGGGGAAGCGATGCCGGACGTGTTCGACGATCTGCGTATCCCACCCCCGACGGATCTTGATCTTCACACGCCGGTAGCCCCGTTCGAGCGCCCGTTCGATCCGCTCGAGCAGCTGCCCGACATGGGGCTCGACTCCAAGGCTCACGCCCACAGGGATCTCTTCCTTTGTGCCCCCCAGGAAGCGGTGGAGCGGTGTCCCGGCCCTCTGGGAAAGAAGCGACCAGATCGCGTGTTCCACTGCGCTCTTCGCCATCTCGTGGCCTCGGATGCCGGAGACTGCGGCCACGTACGCCTCGATCGAATCGATCGGTCGGCCCACCACGGCGGGCGCAATGTAGTCCTCAATGATGTGACGCGCCGTGGGCACGGTCTCGGCCGAGTAGTGGGGGCCGAACACCGGACACTCACTGACGGCCCTTCCGTCCGGTGTGGTGATGTCCACATACAGGAGCTCTCGCTTGTCGAAGCGCCCAAAGCTGGTCTCGAATGGCTGCCTGAGCGGCACGCTCAACGGGATGGTCCTCACCTGCTCAATCCTCACGGGACCCCTCCTCGAATAGGCATTTCATTCCGCCCATCGCCCTGCGGAAGGCCAAGGCGGTTGTCTCAACGTCCTCCTCGGTGATCCCGTAGTGGGTCACCAGACGGATTGTGGGCCCGGCCCACGGTTGACCCAGAATGCCTTGACGCGCGAGGTCTCTCAGCAGGGCTTGCTTGCCGTCCTGGGGACCATCGACTCGAACGAAGACCATGTTCGTACGAATCTCAACCGGAAGGACGCTCAGCCCGGGGATCTTCGCTAGACGCTCGGCCAGCAGCGCCGCCAGGCGATGATCCTCGGTGATCCGTTCGGGCATTGTTTCCAGAGCGACGATCCCGGCGGCCGCCACGACTCCGGCTTGACGCATGCCGCCTCCCAAGAGTTGCCGGAGCTTCCTGGCCCGCTGGATGAAGAGACTTGTTCCAGCAAGCACTGAGCCGATCGGCGCACACAGTCCTTTGGAGAGGCAGAACATGACGCTGTCCAACGGGTCGCAGAGCGCCTTTGGGGTGACCCGGAGGGCGACAGCCGCGTTGAAGAGGCGGGCTCCATCGAGATGGGTCGCAAGCTGGTTCTCCCGCGCCAACGCAGCGATCGCCCGTGTGTGGGCGACCGATACTGGAACGCCGCCCCGGGCATTGTGTGTGTTCTCCAGGCAGATCAACGCGGTGCGCGCGGCATGGTATCGATCTTCTCGGACGATCAGCGTCCGGATCTCGTCGACTGGCAGGCCGCCGGCCGGAGCATCGACCGGCTTGGGATGCAGCCCCGCAATGCGGGAGAGTCCTCCTCCTTCCCCCCAGTAGATATGAGAGGTCCGCTCCAGGATGACCTCCTCGCCGGGAACGGCATGTGTCATGAGGGCGACGAGATTCGCCATCGTTCCGCTGGGGAAGAACAGGCCTGCTTCCTTACCCATCCGCTCTGCGGCGAGCTGTTCGAGGCGCTTCACCGTGGGATCATCCCCGAGGACGTCATCTCCCACCGCTGCTGTCGTCATCGCGGCGTACATGGCGGCGGTCGGGGTTGTCACCGTGTCGCTTCGCAGGTCGATGGGGTTGGTCATGGCCTCTTCCTCCACGGCGAGTCCCCGCGATGCCTGCCGGCGATCTTGGCCAGCGCGACTGTGTCTTTCATCCCGTGACCAGTCACGATCACCGTGACGGACTCCTCAGCATCGAGGAATCCCTCGTCTCTTGCCCGGATAGCTCCGGCGAGCGGCAGGGCTCCGGACGGCTCGGCGAGGATCCCCTCCTCACGCGCCAACTGAGCCTGGGCCTGTCGGGTAGCTGTGTCGTTGACAGAGACCATGATGCCGTTGCTCTCGCGCACCGCCCGCAGGGTTTCGACACCGTCGATGCCGGGGTTGCCGAGTGCGACTCCCTGTGCGATCGTCTTTGCGCCGAAGCAAGGAGTGACGCGGGTGTCGCCCCGGCGAAACGCGTGCGTCAAAGGATCCCAGCCCTCGGATTGGACCCCGATCAGTCGCGGTACGGTCCGCGTCAGTCCCCAGTCGCGCAGCTCGCGGAACCCCTTCCAGATGCCCAGAAGCAGGGTCCCTGCCCCGACCGGGACGACAATCGTCCGTGGGACCATGATGGCGCCGATCTCGTAGGAGATCGTCTTGTACCCTTCGAGTGTCAGCGGACACCGTGCCGCCACGGTTGCCCCATCGACCCACCCTGGCGCGCTGGCCGCTCCAGCGGCTGCTTCGGAGAGGCCTAGCTCGTCCATGTCACACGGCTGGAAGACGGTCGCGCCGAACGCTTCGGTCTGGAGCAGTTTTCCGTGGGGAATTGTCGGTGGGGCGTAGACCCGGCAAGCGATCCCGGCGAGCGCGCTGTACAGGGCAAGCGACGATGCGGCATTCCCACTGGACGTGAGCGCTATCCCCTGCGCGTTCTGTGCCGCTGCCTCACTCACAATCAGCGCCGCCGCGCGATCCTTGAACGACCCGGTTGGATTGCGCGTCTCATCCTTGAACGTCAAGCCCAGCTTGAGCAGTGTGCTCAGCCGTCGGCTCTGAAGAAGCGGCGTGTTGCATTCAGCGTGCGACAGATGGACGGACAGGTCCGGTAGCGCGGCCGCGTAGCGCCAGATTCCCTCTCCCGGCGGCATCAGCAGATCCCAAGTCATGTGACCGAGGCTTGTGTGATCTGTCTCCATCAATCCCTTTCCGCATGCGCACAGAGAAGTCGGCGACATCGAACGCCGGCCGCAGTGGTTGCAGCGGAATTCGAGTCTCCGTGCGGTGGATCTTGCGCATGTCATTGTGCCGAACTCCCTTCCTGGTCCATCACAGTTTGGGATCCAAGATGTCGCGCAGGCTGTCGCCCACGAGGTTGATGGACAAGACCACGAGCACGATGACTGAGCCAGACGCGAGGGAGGTCCACGGGGCAACTCGAAGGAAGTCGCGGGACTCGTTCAGGATGTTGCCCCAGCTCGGTGCAGGGGGGGGTGTCCCGACACCAAGGAAGCTCAGTGCAGCCTCGACGAGGATCGCTAGTGCGAAGACCAGCGTCTGCTGCACGATCAATGCCGCCAGGACATTGGGCAAGATGTGTCGTCGCAGGATCCTTGCGTCACCGGCGCCGGCGGCTCGCGCCGCCTCGACGTAGCTTTCCTCTTTCACGGCGAGCACCTGGCTGCGACAGACCCGAGCGGTGCGCGGCAGGTAGACGATGCTCAATGCGAAGATCGCATTCATCTCTGATGGCCCAAACACCGCCATCAAGGCGATCGCAAGAAGGACCGCGGGGAAAGAGAGCATCGTGTCCATGATCCGCATCAGCAGGTTGTCGAGTCGTCGGTAGTACGCCGCGACGAGACCGACCAGCGTGCCGAGCAAACCGGAGAGGATGCTGACAGAAAAGCCGACCCGCAGGGAAACCCGTGCTCCGTACACCACACGGCTGAAGACATCGCGTCCGAAGTCATCGGTGCCGAAGAAATGGCTCCAGCTAGGAGGGGCAAGGATGTCCATGATGCTCATCTTGTTCGGACTGTACGGTGCGATAACCGGAGCGAACACCGCGAGAATCAGGAAGACCAACAGCAGGCTTGTCCCCGCAAGGGCGGTCTTGTTCCGCAGGAACCGTCTCGTGATGTGGCGTCGGCGAGAGATGCTGCGGATTCGTTCCCCTTCGTGCCTCATCCGAGCGCCTTCCTCTTCATGAGTATCGGATCTTCGGATTCAACGTGGCGTACAAGACGTCCACGGCGAAGTTCACGGCGATGAAGATCACCGCTACGAGCAGCACACAGCCGGTCAACAGGATGTTGTCGCGTTTGTTCACCGCGATGAGAAGTGCTCGACTGATGCCGGGAATGGTGAACACCGTCTCGATGACCACTGTGCCACCCACCAGGCTCGCGTAGGTCAGGCCGATGATCGTCACCACCGGCAACATGGCGTTGCGTACGCCATGCTTGATCACGACCCACCTCTCCTGCACGCCCTTGGCGCGTGCGACCGTGACGTACATCTCGTTCAGGACCTCGAGGAGTGTGGAGCGCATCATCCGCGCCACCGCGCCGGCGTTGATCAGACCGATTGCAGCGACCGGCATGATCGACGATTGGAGCCACCCGCTGATGCTCTCACTGGGATAGACGTATCCGCCCGAGGGCAGCCACCGCAGCGTTACCGCGAACAAGAAGATGAAGTTGAGCCCCATCCAGAAGCCTGGGATCGAGACGCCGAGGGTCGCGAAGATGATTGCGGTCTTGTCGATCCATCGTCCCTTGTAGGCCGCGGCAACGATGCCCAGCGGCACGCCGATGACGATCGAAAGCAGAAGACCCATGCTGGCGAGCTCGAGCGTGACTGGGAGCTTGCTCGCAATGATGTCGGTCACCGGTTCTTGAAGGTAGAACGACTTCCCGAAGTCTCCTTTAGTGAGCACTCCAGAAAGCCACGCCCAGTAGCGCGCAAGAAACGGCTTGTCCAGCCCCCACGCCTCACGACGGGCTTGGATGAGTTCCTCGGTAGCTCGTGTTCCTAGCGAGACCGTGACGGGATCACCCGGGATGAGCTCCATCAGGCCGTAGAACGCGAAGGAAAGCACGAACAAGACAATCAGCATGGCCACGAAACGCCGCGCCGCGAATCCGATCATGTCGTCTCAGGTTGCTCCTGGATCGCAGCGGGACGCACGTAACTGCGCCCCGCTGCACACGCCCTCTCGCTAGGGAAGGGCCTCAGGTCTCTAGCCAAACGTTCCAGAAAGTCTCGCGCTTGAACGCCTTGTAGTTCATGACGTCCTTTCGCAACACGTTCAGGCTCTTGAAGTTGCCGATGATGCAGCAGAAGGGATCATCGAGAAGCAGCGTCTGGATCTCCTCCCACATTGCGTAGCGGGTTTCGAAGTCGTCGGTTTGGTACTCTTCGTCGAAGATCTCAGCGAGCTTCCGGGCTGTTTCGGAGATGTATCCCTCCGCAGCGATGGTTGGGTTGTTCGACGCGTCCCCCATGACCAACGAAGCATTGTGCCCGGAATCCGGATCGAACACGTAGGCGTTGGCATCCGGATCCACGGGGAATCCAAGCCCCGTGCACCAGATGTGCATCCGGCTGTCCACTTGGATGTGATTGACGAACGCGGCCCACGGGTAGACAGCGAGCGTGCAGTTGAATCCGACAGCGGTCCATTCCTCCCACAGTGCGAGGGATTCGCGGTAGATCCAGTCGTAGTCACGGGTGGTGCTGATGAAGATTTCGGCACCGTCGTAGCCCGCCTCCTCCATCAGCTGTTTCGCGGCTTCGTCGTCGTTCGGACTGTACTTGTCGAGCCCTGCGTCCGACCACCACTTCTTCTGATCGTCGAAGAAGACGCTGTTGTCGGCGCTGTAGAAGTCTTCCTTGCCGTAGGCGGTGAAATTCAGGACGCGTTCCATATCAGCAGCCAGGCGAAGCGCGAGTCGGATCTTCGGATCGCTCGTCGGCCATTCGGTGCAGTTCACGAAGTAGATCGGCTTGTAGTAGGGGCTGAAGGCCTTGAGCACCAGCTCGTCGTTCCGTTCCAGTCGATCGGCCTCAGACAGAGGGATTTCTGTCCCCACATGGTACTTACCGGTCTCCAGACCGGCGATTCGAGCGGTTGCCTCCGGGACGTAGTTGAAGACGATCTTGTCCAGGTAAGCGATTCGCTCGCCGCCATACCCCGTGGCTGGGAAGGCCGTGTTGGCCGTGTAGTCGTCAAATCGCACAATGACGACCTGTTCCTCGGTCCACTCCTCGAGTTCGTAGGGCCCTGTTCCGATGATGCCGTCCGCCGGGATGGGTTCGTCTCCGTACTCATCGAGGATTGCCTTGGGGTAGATCGCCAAGCCGTTCACCGTTGTGGAAAGCGCGGTCAGCAGTCGAGTCGGGGCGGAGAGCTTGAACTGGATCGTTAACGGATCGACGATCACGATCTCCGCGACGTTGTCGAAGTCCTCGCCGCGCTCAGCGACCCGCTGGAACCTCTCCACTGAGGCCTTGACATCCTCCGCCGTGAGTTGTCCATAGCCTTTCTGGAAGTTCACGCCCTCGCGCAGGTGGAAGGTCCAGGTCAGCCTGTCTTCACTCAGGTCCCACGTGGCAAGCTGTGGGATGTCTTCGAAGCTGTCGTCGAATGTGGTTAGGGTCTCAAAGATGTGACAGGCGATCGCCTCACACGCGCCCGCTGTGGTCTGATGCCAATCGAGGTACGGGGGGGAAACCCCCAGTGCTACCTGCAGTGTGCCGCCGTACTGCTGCCCGAGTGCGGCCACCGAAACGGCCAGCAGTAGGCAGAGCCCAAGTATCATAACCATCGTGCGTTTCACTTCTGCGACCTCCTTGTTTCTTCGCTCACCGTCGAGATCTTCCCTCGCATACGGATACCCGTACATCACCTCCTGGCTGTTAGTACTGGAGAGGCAGACGTATCTCCTTGCCCGTCTCGATGGATCGCTCGATCGCGATGGCAATCTCCAGGGATCGGCGTCCATCTTCTCCTCCGACGCACGGCTCCCGGTTTGTCTCGAGGCACTCTACAAAGTGAGCGATCTCCGCCTGGACCGCCCCGGTCAGTCGTCCCTCGATGTCGCACCACAGGCGCGTGATCGGAAACGTCCAGCCATCGGGATTGACACCTATCACGTTCATGGGAACGAGATTCAGTTCGTACTGCCCGCGGGTCCCGATGACGTGCATCTTCGAGTCGCCCCACGAGTTCTCCGGCAGGCCCCAGCCTGTCTCAACGACACCGAGGCTGCCGTCCTCGAACTCGAGCATGGCCCAGGAGAAATCCCAGGTCCCAAGCTCCTCTTGCACGCGCCCGCGCACCGCCTTGGCGAAGACAGAACGTACGGACACACCAGGGTGGTAGGAGAGAATCTGGTCGATGTCGTGAACTGCGATGTAGTTCGTCACACTGGTTCGGCCGGCGAGTCGCCTCGCCTCGTCGATCGTCCCGTTGCGTCGCGCGTAGGCAGCCTTGAACGTACCGATCTTTCCGTTTCGAACGGCGTCCCGAATTGCGAGGTAGGCCGGCTCGAATCGCAGGATATAGCCGATCATCAGCTTCCGCCCCGCCTGCTTACAGGCAGTGATGATCCGATCTGCCTCGTCGAGTTTCCGCGCAATCGGCTTCTCGAGGAAGACATCGCACCCAGCCTCCACTGCCGCCAGCACCGGATCGACGTGCATCGGCTCAGGCGTCGCGATGATGACAGCGTCGAGCGATTCGGCGTCGAGCATCTTGACGTAGTCGGCATAGAGAGTCGCGCCCAGCTCGTTCGGAGAGCGGAACAACCTGAGACCCACCGCACTCCGCTCGACATAGCCGGCCGGATCCGCAATCGCAGCAAGGTCTACGTTGGGAAGCTCCCCCGCGACCCGCCCTAGTAGCTGTCCCATCCATCCGTAGCCGATCACGCCCAGTCGTTTCGTCATGCATCCTCCTTGGTACTCAGGATCGAACCTGTATCTGGACTGACCCCCATCGAGCGGGGCACAAAAAAACGGATCAAGCGCAAGGGATCGCGCTTGATCCGTCCCTGAACGCACTGATGGCGTTCAGTCGGCGCAGGTTCCTCTTTCCTCCCACTCCATGCCTCCTCGCAATCCGGCGGCAGGTTGACAAGCTTCCTATAGTCGTCAGGTGTTTGACATCTTAGCAATTTGCAGGTAGGTTGTCAATCGTATCGAGCATGCATGAACGACAAGGTACACAGGAGAGCATATGCGTACACCCGCCTCTCGCTTGAGCGATGCGGGCAGTGGCAGGACACAGGGCAGCGGACGTTCGACCATCCGGAGGTGGATAGCATGACGTTTGACAAATGGAATCTAGGCTCGCGGAAAATCGCCAACCGTCTCGTGCGTTCGGGAACGTCTGAATTCGCCTCGGCACGCAGTGGTGAGCCGAGCGAACACCTTGGTCGCCTCTACTGCGATCTGGCGCGCGGCGGAGCCGGGATGATCGTCACCGGATACGCGTTCGTTCGTGAGGATGGCCGCTCAGATGAGGACCAGAATGCGATTCACGCCGACCGCCTAGTTGAGCCGTGGAAGAGGATCACGGACGCGGTTCACGAGGTGTCGAGTGAGGTTCCGATTGCCGTTCAGCTCGTCCACGGGGGTCGCCAGTGCAAGCCAGGCTGTGTTGAGTCCCCGATCGCTCCATCTGCCGTTTACGACCCGCGTGCCGGACTCACGCCTCGCGCCCTGACAGTCGATGAGATCTGGCAGGTTGTCGATGCCTTCGGTCGGGCCGCTGGACGTGCGATCCGGGCCGGGTTCGACGCTATCCAACTCCACGCGGCCCACGGTTACCTGATTTCGCAGTTCAACTCACCGCACACGAATCGCCGCAAGGACGAGTGGGGAGGGACGGTGGAGAGGCGGACTCGCTTCTTTGTTGAGGTGTTTCGACGGTGCCGCGAAGAAGTCGGCGCCTCGATTCCGATCTTCGCCAAGTTGAACTGTACAGACTGCCTCGACGGGGGGATTTCGCCACAGGATGCAGGCGAGATTGCGTCTATCCTTGCTGAGGAAGGGCTTCAAGGGGTTGAGCTAAGCGGGTGGATGTACGAAGCACCGCTCGATCAAGCCCCCTCGCGACGGACTGACCCAGATCCTGTGGAGGAAGGGTTCTTCCTGGAAGAAGCCAGGATCGTCCGCAGCATCGCGCCGGATACGATGCCGTTGGGTCTGTGTGGTGGGATCCGGTCGCTTGAGGTGATCGATCGCCTGCTCGGTGATGAGGGGTTCGATTTCGTTGCCCTCTCACGGCCGTTCATTGCCGAACCCGATCTGGCGCGCCGCATTGAAGCCGGTCAGCCGCGAGTAGCCTGCGATTCGTGCAACGAGTGCCTCGAAGGCGAACGACATCCAATCGTGAATTGCCCGCCAATCCGCGAGGGTCGCTTGTACAGGCGAATCGGACATCCCGAATGGCGGCAACGCTTTGCCGCCGCCTAGACGAATGGAGCCGGATATCGGATAGTCCGGCGTGCA
>Ga0209164_1002184_pt1 | contig 21801 bp, 12 predicted proteins | sample MTBNYHSulfiMetaG_FD_187458 | JGI IMG/M metagenome (GOLD analysis project Ga0209164, IMG submission 187458) | Enrichment culture microbial communities from rom New York Harbor, USA that are MTBE-degrading - MTBE-NYH (New York Harbor Sulfidogenic)... | ecosystem: Environmental > Aquatic > Marine >... | reverse complement strand
AAAGGAATGGGCCTTGACGGGTTGCAAGGGCAGGGAGCCGAGGGCGCTCTTCTCCATGCTCCTCAACGTGAACATCCTTTATCAACACAATCTCCATCTGCAGGAGAAATACGACGAGATCACGGCCAAAGAACAACGATGGGAAACAGCCATGACCGATGATGCGAGCTTGCTCGTGGTGGCCTACGGCACACCCGCCCGCATCGCGGAGAGCGCCATCGAGGAACTCCGGGCCGAAGGGATCGCCGCAGGGCTCTTCCGACCTATTACGCTCTGGCCTTACCCGACGATCCCCCTTCGCAACCTGGCCGCCAAGATCGGTAAAGTGGCGGTGTTCGAGTTCTCCATGGGTCAAATGCTCGAAGATGTGATTCTTTCCGTCGGAGATCGCGCCGAGATTTACTTTCACGGAGTTCCGGGAGGGATCGTGCCCACCCCCAGCGACGTGGCCCAGTTCCTTCGCTCAGCCCTGAAAGGCGACGCAAAGGTGGGCCGGAGGATTGAGGTATGAACGCTGAAATCGCCTACAAGAAGGTCTTTGGAAGACCCGAATCTTTAAAAGATAATTACACCCACTATTGCCCGGGCTGCGGTCATTCCGTGGCCCACAGGCTTGTGGCCGAGTGTCTGGACGAGATGGGTCTGAGGGAAGAAACGATCGGGGTGCCGCCGGTGGGCTGCGCGGTGCTGGCCTACAATTACTTCAACTTCGACATGGTGGAAGCCCCTCACGGCCGTGCTCTGGCTGTGGCTACGGGGATCAAGCGAGCCAGACCGGAAAAATTCGTCCTGACCTATCAGGGAGACGGCGACCTGGCCGCTATCGGCACAGCCGAGACCATTCACGCCGCCAACCGGGGCGAGGAAATCAGCACCATCTTCATCAACAACGCCATTTACGGCATGACCGGAGGCCAGATGGCCCCCACCACCATCCTGGGCCAGGAAGCCACGACCGCCCCCGGCGGCCGGGATCCCAAGCTCCACGGCCGGCCCATCGACATTTCCCTTATGATCTCCCACTGCGGCGGGGTGGTCTACATCGAACGCTGCTCCCTGGCCTCCCTGAAACACATTCGCCAGGCCAAAAAGGCCGTCAAGAAGTGTTTTCAAGTGCAGGTGGACCGTCTCGGGTTTGCCATGGTGGAGCTTCTCTCCCCTTGCCCGACAAACTGGAAGCTCTCGCCGAAGGATTCATGGGCCTGGGTGAACGAAGTGATGGTGAAGACCTATCCTCTCGGGGTCATTAAAGACACGACCGGATATAAATAACCGCCTCAACAGATCCACGGACATCCGCGTCGGCATCGGACCTTATGCGTCGGAACAAAACGCCGCACGTTCCACAGACAAAGCGTCCTTTAAATCCGACTTCAGGGCTTCCCGCATGAGCATTTCCCATCTCTGAATATAGCGTCATCGCGCTGAAGATTACGCATCATGCATGCAAAAGAGCGTTTATGGCCCATGCTTTCCGCGGTCCTTCGGTTGCTCTAAATCCAGCTTCCAATAGACGACTCCCTTGAGCGGATTTTGGTAGTACGGCTCGGTCGGCAAAAAACCCATGGAGGCATAGATCGCCATCGCCCGCTTGAGCCTGTCCAGCGTGTCGAGAAGCATGGTAGAATAGCCCAGGCGAATCGCCTCATCCACGAGATGTTGGGCAAGGCTTCTGCCCAGGCCCAGATCTCGAAACTCCGGCCTGACGAAGAGCCGTTTCATCTCGCATACCCCCTCCTCCAGCTTCCGCAAGGCGCCGCACCCGGCTGCTCTATCTTCCGTCATTGCGAGCAATAGGACGCCTTGGGGAGGCGCATATTTGCCGGGAAGGCCCGCCAGTTCCTCTTCAAAGCCCTGGAAACAAAGGTTTTCGCCGAGAAAGGCCTCGTACTCCCGGAACAAGGTGCGGATTTCATCAACGTGCTTCCGGGTATGTGCTCGAATGATGTTCATGGTGCAAATTGCCGTCGATTGAGAAACAGCGCCGTCCACCCTTAAATCTCACCGCCGGCGCCCCCCATTGATTCATGTTGCAGCCTGCGAAGCGTGGTCATCGCTTCATTCGCACGCTCGTATGGGACAAAGATATGGTCGTGGTACGCGCCGGCAACCACGTTGCAAGCGATCCCCGCCGCCGCCAGGGCTGATGAAAAAGCTGCCGTGAAGCCCGACGCATGCAAGTTCGAAGGAACAGCCAGGGTTATCCACGCAGCCCGAAACAGCACCGGCAGTTCGGCTCGGAGCGCTTCCCTTTCGGGGACCACAACGCTCATGCCCTCGCGTTCACGGATCAAGGCCGCGAAGGACAGGGGGCCGACGTCAAAGCCCGGCGGCACCAAGGCATACACATAGACGCCTTCGTTCAAGGTGGGCTCCATGGAGCGCAGCAGCAGCGAAAGGTCGGATACCGTCTTGTTCATCGGGGCCTATTTCGTTTTTTTCAAACTCGAAAGGGTCCCTACAGAGGGGCGAGCAGAGCTCACCCTGAGCCTGTAATAAAAGGTTTTCACGCTCCGGCCATGAATGCTTGAAAAAACAGGGTCGGGGGACTTGGATCGGGTCTGATCACCCTACTGGGGTGATTATCCGTATTTTTCTTCCTAAAATAGGGTGCTTTCAAACCTTAACGTTTCACTTCCACGAACCATATCTGGCGTTTTTCAGCAACCGGCTATTGTTTCGGCATTTCATCCGATTGGTTTGGTTCAACTCCCGGTTTCTCGCCACCTGTCCTTTTCTGTCTTTCCGGGTTCGCCGATGGCTCAGCGCTTCCACCCTCCGGTGGTTTGTCGTCGAATGCATACACCGGGTCGCCGACAAAGGAAAAAGACCGCACCAGGTTGAACGACCGTTCCTGGAAATCAGCAAGGCTGATAGTGAAAAAAGCACGCTTCTTACCTTCCATATCTTCCATTTTCATCAGTGCATCCACGTCCTTGCGGAAGTTATCAAGCTTCCAGGTGACGGCCTCGTGCTGCAGGTCGGACAGGAAGGTCCGTTCAATATTCTTCAGGAAATCGCCCACCTGCTGGGAGAGGTTCTCTTTGATGCGGTAGCGCGTGTCTAACCTCGCAAAGGCCTCGACCATGGCTTCGGGATAAGCCGCCGACAGGCTCAGCAACCCGATCACCGTGCGCTTGGTCGGCTCCGGCGGATCGCCGCCTTGCGTGTTGACCCAGAACACCTTGAGCAGCTTGAGCACATTCACCAGGCGCTTCACGCCGCGCGGGGTCAGGCTGATCTGTTTCAGGCAGCGCTCCAGTTCTCCCTTGTCGCCCTCGTTCAGGCTGATCATTTTCAGCTCCAACGGTCTGGGTCCTTCGGTGGGCAGGGAGCCGGCGGCCGACTCCGCCTCTCCTGTTGGGACAAAAGCCTGCTGGAGAGGCGGCTGAATGCCTGTCCCGGCGGTCGTGAGGTTCTCCTCAAGGGGTTTACCGGCCCCTATTCGATCAAGCTCCCCTTCGCTTCCTTTCTCCGGTCCTCTCTCGCTTATGCTTTCGCTCTGCGGTTTGCTGGGGGATCCGGCTTGCTGTCCTTCTCTCTCTCCCTCTTGGACCTCCGAAGCCTCCACCCTCTCCTGCAAACCCTGGCCGGAGGGGCGTGTCCGGCCTTCGTCACGTGTGACGGCTGCTCCAGAGGGTTGAGTAGTCTCGCTCCTCATCAGCTCGCCGATAAAGGCTTTCAGCCGCTCCGGATTGATCGGTCGCACGCGGTAGGGGAGCTGGATGATCTTCTCTATGTAGTCCAACCCCGAGGGGTCACCGGAATGCTGGAGGATATCCTTGTACTCCTTCTCCAGGGCGCGGGTGATGTACCGCGTGTCCAACCCGAGCACGACGATGAAGAGCTCCGTGCTCACCAGCAGTTGCACCGCCTCCAATACCTCCACCACCCGCGACGGAGGGCAGCGGTCCAGATCGTCGATGTAGAGCAGGATGCGCGGCTCGCCTCGCGGGAAGAGTTGACGCTTGGCTTCCTGGATGGATTCGATGTCCATCTCGCGCACTGTCAAGCCGTCTGTCAGCTCGTCGATGTCGCGCTTGATGCGGTGCATCAGGCCCAGTTCTTTCTCATAGACGGCCTCTTCCAGGCGAGAAAGCACGAACTCGATCAGCGAGACATACTGTCCGGCAGGGCCGGCCTGGCGGCGCTGCTCTTCGGCCTTCAGTTCAGCACGGCGCAGGTTTTCATCCAGTGCGGCGAGGTTATCGGCCTCGGCAAGCCTTTTCAATTCTTTCCGTTGCCGGTCGACGTCGGCTCCTGCACGCAGCAGGGTGATGTGCATCTGCTGTACGTCGAGAGACTGGCGGCGGTTGAGCTCCTCGCCCAGGCGGCTCAGGAGGTTCGCGCGCTCGGAATCCACTTTGCTTTTATAATCACCCAGCATCTGGTTCACCTGTTTGCTCCAGTTGACAGCCGTGCGCGCCCAGGGCAAGACCATCGGCACCAAAGCAGCGAGGCGAAAAAATGTGTCTTTGAAGACCGAGGCCTCGGGCAGGGCAAAGGGCAGGAACAGGGCCAGTAAGCCGACCGCACCAAGAGCGAGTACCACCGCCTTCCCCCAAGGGCTGATGGTCTTGAACCAATGGCTCATGCGGGCCAGTGTCATCCCGAAGCCATGCAGCGCGTTGAAGAGCTCCAGCATCTGCGCCCCGAGCAAGGCTTCCGTCTCTTTGCCACCGCGCGCCGCGTCGCTGCCCTGCGGCGGCACCTGCAAAAGGCCGTCCTCATTTTTCACAGCTTGAGCTTCAGGAGGAACATCTTCCGGAGCTGTTTGCCCGGTAACCGCACCTTCGAGGCCTTCTTTTAAGCGCTTCTTCTCTCCCTCCAGCTTCTCCAAGGCATTCTTGACATCCTTTGGGGCGCCGCTCTCTGTGAGCACTTTCTTGGTTGTCTCGACCAGCAGCGTGATGGCCTGCACCTGAGCCTGACGTTCTAGGCGTTGCAAGGCGGCCTGTTGCCGTTTGAGGAGCAGGCCGTCGCGCTGCGCCTTCATCTCGGCGATGTCGCTCTCAGTCTTTTGCAGCGCTTCGACCTGCTGTTGCTTCCGCTGGCGCAGCCCTTCCCATAAGGGGTTCAGGCGGCTGGCTGCGTTCAGCTTGTAGATAGAGGCGTAATCCTTTCCCCCTTTCTTCAAGGCTTCCCGCAGCAGCACCTCGATCATTTCCTTGTTATCAGGCTTGAGCTCGGGGTGATCCTTCTTTACCCGCTCATCGGCCAGTTCCCTTTCCTGGGACATCTGGCGATTGAGCTCGAAAAAGATGGTTTGCATCAGGCTGGCCCACAGGTTTGATTTGGCGTAGGTCCAAGCATTGAAGCTGACCTGATAGGTGTGTCCGACGAAGACCGACAGGGCTTCCGAACCGAGGTCTTGCTCCCAGCCGCGCTCCACCCTTTCGGCACGGCGCTCGGCGATGCGCTTGTGGATCAGGTTCATCACCGATGATTTGCCGCTGCCCCAGCCGCCAAGGATGCCCACAGCGAGGGGTGGACGGATCTGTCGAAGGATAAGTGCATCGGCCAAAGCGTGCACCTCGTCTTCGATCCCCAGCAAATCCTTTTCTGCGGGCTGGTCGTTGCTCAGCGGCTGAACGATGGCCAAGATGCGCTGAACGCGTCGGCGCTCCTCTTCGCTCAGTTCCACCACCGGGCGAACAATTTCTTCTTCTTCCTTCTTCTTGCCCGGCTCTTTGTCCTCTGGGATTTCCCCTTCGACCTCGCTCTCGCCAGCCTCCACCGCCTCAAATGACTTGGTCTCCAGCACAGCAGCTCTGGCCGATAGAGTGCTAAGGTCTTGCTCAGCCATGCCTCTGCGTTCAGTGAGCCACAACTTGACCGCCGGGTCGCCCAGCAAACTCAAACTGAGGGCATCCTGGCAGGCAGCCCACACACTGACCAGCTTGAAAGGGTCGCCGAGTCCTGCATTAAAGTCCTGCAGCTTCTCCTCCAGAAGAGTGGAGTATTCCGCAGCGCGGGCGGAGACCTCCCTCAAGGCACTCCCCAGCCGCTCCCCGGCCACCAGGCGAGCCAACATCCGGCTGTAAGTTTCAGTCTGCTCGGCGAGACGCTCGCCGGCAAAAGAGTAGCCCCAAGCGCGGCCGGTCATGCCTACCACCGCCAGGGCGCTGCCAGCCGAGTGGGAGAGCATGCGCTGCGGAAGAGCAGCGGTCAAAGCCGAAAGCTCTCCCGAACCCCCAACCGCCATTCGCTGGATCTCATCCTGAGGGGGTGTGCCCAGACTGAAAGAGGCATAGAAGAATGCGACCAGCCCGAACAGACGCGCTTCGTTCCATATGTCCGCAGCGGCAAAAATGCTGTCTTCACTTGGCGCGACGCCGCTGCTCGGCCCGGGCCAGTCATTGCAAAGCAAAGCGCCTTGTTTGTATTGCTGGTCGGCATGCCACGCGGGAAATTGCATCCCCTCGGCGTTGACGAACAGAAAAGCCGGGGTGCGTCCGCCGCCCAAAAAGGATTCCAGGTTGCGTTTGATAGCATACGCTCCCGAGACATGCTGGATTTTCCAATCCTGACCCGCAAAGTCTCGATCGAAGTCCCCCACCAACGGTCTGACCATATGTTGGCTGGCGAGTATGGTTCCCGGATCGTTCTCCTTCGCCGCGTCAAAGAACGTCGCTGTGCGGGGCATCAGGTAATCGCCTTGCTCCATCCGGATCAGGCTGTTGGCGTACTGGGCGTAGTCAAAGGGGCCGCTGAACGCCAAGCGTCCCACAGCGTAGCCCAGTCGGCTAAGCTGGGCCTGGAAAGTAAAGGGGATCTGCTCCGGGCCGCCAACCAGAAGCAGGTAAAAGGGCATTCGGCGGGGGTCCAGCAGGCTTGGGTCCGCGCTGTTCCGCATTAGGAAATCGGTTGCACTCTCCCCTTGCACATATCCTTGTTCGAAGATCTTGAAAAGGTCACCGGCTTGCCCGCGTCGCCAGTCGAGCAACGGCTGGAGGATCTCGATCAGGGTTGGGTCAGCGGAGCCGGGGAAGATGACACCCCAGCCGGCCTGAGCCAAGTCCTGTGCATCGACATCCGATGGGAGATCGAAGGCATAGGTATTAATTCTGCGGTAATGCTGGAGGATCACTTCGATGACACGGGATTCAAAAGGGTCAGTGGCACTTTTCTGGATATAGGCTGCAATTTGTTCGAGAGGTTGCCGCGGCAAGGCAAAGGCGCCGCTGGAGCCGTCGACCCCGTTGGGACATACATCGATTTGATCCGGCATGGAGGACGGTTCAGTCATTACAACTCGCGACCCTGTTCAGAGGCACAGGTTGGCTCTCGGGAATGATCCGGGCCGGTTGCCTTCATTCGAGGGTAGGCATCCGGGCCCGTCTCTCTCAAGTTACGGCCGATGGTCTGGATAAGACGAACATCACCCGAGGGAGACGTTCAGCCCATTAGATGAACCACCTCGGTATTCATGTTACCCCGGTTTATATATTATGCCAAGTCCTTCGATGGTGTCATTCAGGAACCTGTCACAGGTCCAAAAGACCACACCCGTCAACATGGTGGAAACACAAAACAGATGCAACTGTCAAGGGTTGTATTTCCTGAGGGTTCACAAATTTCTTGACCTTCCCTGAGCGACGGTCTATTTTAGTCAGTCTTTCAGTGGGGTCCGCCGATAACGGCGGGTTCGGGCTTTTGGAAAGTGCATGAAAAAACCGCATTCCGGCTCCCCGACGACTGTTTTCGGGGACAGGCTTCGCCGGAATGTCGGGAAAAAGCGCTTAAGGTTGGTTTTGAAGGCATCAAGGAAATGACGTTCGGATATGAGGACTGAAAATGATCAAGCGCACGATTTTTGCAGGATTCGGGGGACAGGGCGTTCTGCTCATGGGCTATGTATTGAGCCACGGGGCCATGCACAAGGGGCTCAATGTCACTTATTTTCCTTCTTACGGGGCTGAGATGCGCGGGGGCACCGCCAACTGCACGGTCACCCTGTCGGACAAGAAGATTGCCTCCCCGGTTGCATCCAACCCGGATATTCTCGTGGCCATGAACTACCCTTCTCTTGAGAAGTTCGAGTCCGCCGTGGCGGAAAAGGGTCTCATTTTTCTCAACACCTCTCTGATCAATGAAACCCCGGCCCGGTCGGATGTCGAAGTGATCCGGGTGCCCACCCTGGACCTCGCCAGAGAGGCGGGGTCGGATCGGGCCGTCAACATGGTCATGATCGGCGCCGTGTGCGCAAAAAGTGGGCTTCTTGCCATCGAAGACGTGATCCAGGGCATGGAAGCGGCCCTCAAAGGCAAGGAAAAATTCTTTCCCCTCAACCGCAAGGGCATTGAAAGAGGGTTTGCGTTTATCTCCGAAGGAAGATAACCCGAAATCCCAATGTCAAAACCCAAATGACGAATCAAATCCCAACCCCCAATGCCCAAAAGGGTAAGACGTCGGCGACGGGGGATTGATTGGGGTTTCGAACATTGGGGATTCATTGGACATTTGGCATTGGGATTTGGTCATTCTCGTGAAGGCTTTGTTTCAACGCCTTCATGAGCCGCTTCTGTATTTCTGAAACCTCTCCACTTCCTCTTTGAGCCACTCCGGCCAATAGGCTTCCGCTATCGGATAGCCGGCATCCAGAGCTTGAAAAGAACCCGGTCCCGTTACCTCGGCAATTTTCTCCTGCCTATTGTACTTGACCTCGTCCACTCCGATGAGCCTGGCCACCGCATGGTTGATCTCCTCTTCGCTTTTGTCATAGGGGTTGGCCCCTTGAAAAGCTCTCTGAACGGCCAGTTCCCTAAGGCATTCCTTACCCCTGTGCCACTCCTTGAAAGACGGGAAGAACATGGGCCCGTAGGAAACCCAGAACTCGATGAAGCGCGCCCCGGCATTGCGCACCACCCACACGGACCCGCCCTCGCTGACGGTTCCCCGCACAATGCTGTCATCCCCCATGGCCACGTTCTTGCCTCCGAGCAGCGAATCGATGCCTCCGAACTTGAGCCCGACTTCCTGGGAGCGGGTCCGTCGCACCCCTTCTTGAAAGGTGCGCACCGCCTGGGGCAACTTGATCAGAGCGGGAAGGAGGGCCTTGCCGAGTCCTTCTGCGATCCCCACGGTAACGCCCCAACCGGATTCGGGGTTGGGGATCACGATGTCCGCTCTTGAGGTTTTATAGTGATCCACCAATTGGAGCCCGAGTTCTCTCCTGATCTGAAAAACCTCTTTTCCTCGAAAAAGGGACCCCACATTTCCGAAGTAAACACCCTGGAAGATATCGGGCATGACGGTTTCTTCGCGAAGCCTCTTGGTCTGCACGCCCTTGGAGGAGCATAGGGTCATCTCGGCGCCTTCATAGTCCCTTTGCGTTGTTCCGTGGAGCCTTCGGTGAGAGCAGGATTCGGAACTGACCACAAAGGTGCCTTCGATTTGGGCGAAGCAGAAGGGTTCGAAAGCCCGGTCGTCATTGAGGGCCACCAGGTACCCTTCTTTTCCGTCATGCACCAGAGCCGTCAGAGCGAAGGTGGCCCGGCCGTGAAGTTTGTCCACCAGCTTTCTGCCCGCTTCAAAGCTCACCCCTTCCTCGGTCATGTACTTGTGCAAAAGAGCGCCGACCACCTCGGTCTTGTTTTCCGTGTCAAGGGAATAGTCTTTTTCAAGCTCTGAAACCAGATCCCCCTCAGACAAAAGATACCCGTCCAGGGTCAGAACAAGCTTGAGGAGAGTGTCTTTCCTGGGATGAATCTCGATCGGTTCTGCGTTTATTTTTTCTGGGATCTTTCTCTTGGTGTACCCGATGTTGCCGATGGCACCGAAGGGTTCCAGGTCCTGGAAAATCTTGATGAGGTTGTAATCAATAATATCCGCAATCCGGCCGAGCCCTTTGTGGATGTAGATGTCCTTACGGTTCAGCACCGCGATGCCCGTGCTGGCCTTGCCCCGATGCTGGCATGCCCCTGTTGCCAGGAACGCCTTGTTGACCAGTTCCCGGTCCCCTATGCCGTAGACTCCGACAATCCCGTCCATTCCCGAACTCCCTGTTGCCGTTCCTTGTCTCCCCTGCCGCCGGGGAGCTTCCCTCATACAAAAACCGAGGAACTCCTGTCAAGGGTGAGATGAAGGTACAAAACGCTCCTTGCTACGCGGCGCAGGAAACCTGGGCCCGTCGTTTCGGGGACGGAGATTTTTGTCTTTTCATGAATTCCAAGACGGCCCGGACGTAGTCCTCGGGCCGTTCCTCGTAGGTGTTATGGCCGCAGTCAGGCAGCACCATGAGCTCTCCGAACAGGAGGTGTCTGTAAAAGGCAACGCCCTGCTCCACCTCGAAGATAAAGCTTCTGTCCGGATACAAAACAAGGGCCGGGCACGTGACGGCTCGCAGCGTGTTGCGAAGATCAAAGAAGTCCTTCCCGTAAGCGCCCCCAAAAAGACGGAACTGGTTGAAAAGGGCTTCCGTATCCTCCCCGTGCCAGTCGATAAACTTCTCTCTTTGCTCCGGATGGAGATCGGCAAAAGCTTTTGTGAATTTCATCGCATTCAATTCCGTCATCGGAACGGTGCTGAAACATTGGGTGCTCGATGTGACGAGGCTCCTGATCTGCGCGGGATAACAGGCCGCATAATCGGCTGCAACCACCCCCCCCTCACACTGCCCCACGAGGTGACACGGCCCGATCCCCAGTTCGCCTTTCAGCGCGGCCAGTTCCTTCACGCTTTCAGCCCGAAAGCGCTCGCTCACATAGAACTCCAGGTAGGCCTCCCCCCTTTCCGACTTGCCGTATCCCCTCCGATCGTAGAGAACGACCCGGTAGCCCGCCTCGACAAGGGCCGGATAGATGTCCTTCCAGATTTTGGTGCAGCCGAAACCGTGGTGGAGCAGGATGACGGTCTCGCCCTGCCCGTGCATTTCATAATAAATCTTCAGGTCGCCGATGGTCGCGCAGGGCATAGGGGTCTCCGGTAGGGTTTCATTATCGGTATTGCCTGGGGGTGATGCCGTACTGTTTGATCTTGTACCCGAAAATTCTTTCCGTGCTTTTCAGAGCCATGGCCGCCTGCCTGATGTTCCCCCGGCTCGTCTTGAGAGCATCGATCAGCAGTTCCCGCTCAAATCTTTCGATCGCCTCGTCAAAGGACTGGGATTGCTGGGTCCCCGTGTCTTCCGCGGTTTGAAGCGTAGGCGGGAGGTGATAGCTGTGGATGACCTGGTCGTCGCAAAGGAGCACGGCTCTTTCCATGCAGTTTTCAAGCTCCCGCACATTGCCGGGCCAGTGATAACGCACCAGGGCATCGATGGCAGGGGTCGAAATCCGCTTGATGTCTTTTGCGTATTCCTTGGCGTATTTTTCCAGGAAATAATCGGACAAGAGCAGGATGTCCGCTTCTCTTTCACGAAGGGCGGGCATGTAAATGGGATACACATTGAGCCGGTAGAAAAGGTCTTCCCGGAACGCCCCTCTTTCCACGTCCCCTGCAAGGTCTCTGTTGGTCGCTGCGATAACGCGGACGTTGACCTTGATGGTCTTTGTGCCTCCCAGCCGCTCCAGCTCTTTTTCCTGGAGGACCCTGAGAAGTTTCCCCTGACTTTCCTGGGCCAGGGACCCGATCTCATCGAGGAAGATGGTGCCTCCGTCGGCCAGTTCGAATCTTCCCTCTTTCTGGCGGCCCGCGCCGGTAAAGGCGCCCTTTTCGTGACCAAAGAGTTCCGCTTCCACCAGATTGGCCGGAAGGGCCGCGCAGTTGATCTTCACAAAGGGCTTGTTCGCTCTCAGGCTGTTGTAGTGAATGGCATTGGCCACGAGTTCCTTGCCGGTTCCGCTCTCACCCAGAAGAAGCACGTTGGCATTGCTCCTGGCAACCTGGGTGATCAGGTAGAAAACTTCCTGCATCTTGCGGCTGTTGCCCAGGATGTTGCTGAAGCTGTACTTCTTGCCCAGTTCTTTTCGGAGCCTCAGGTTCTCCCTGTTCAACTCTTCTTTCTCCCGCTCGATTCTCTCCAGGAGCGAGACTTTTTGAGCGATGAGCGTGCTGATGATCGTTAAAAACCGCTCTTCAGCATCCAGGGGCTTGTTTTGATCGTGAACGCGGTCCACGCTCAGGGCCCCGATGACGCGCCGCCCTTCCGTAATGGGAACGCAGATAAAGGAGGTTTTTCCTTTTTCAGGGCGCCTCCTTGCGCCGGTGCGGGCCAGGAAAAGAGGCTCCGCTTCAATGTCCGGCACCGCAATGGGCCGGCCTGACTGGATCACTTTCCCGGTGATGCCCTCCCCCAGCCGGTATCTCCCCCTGTCCTTTGCAGCCGCGGAAATCCCGTGAGCCACTTCGATGTGAATTTCGGAAGTGTCCGGGTTGAGGAGAGTGATCGACCCCCGGTTCATGCCCAGGTGGTCGGAGAGGATCTCCAGCACCCTGTAGAGGGATTTTCGCATGTCCAGGGTGGAATGGATGGCGGTGGTAACCTCGTAAAGGCAGGCAATACGGTCCGGCTCGGCTGGAAGAGCTTTTTGGTTCATAAAATAAGGAGTTCCCTGGAAAGGCCATGAACATACAAAAATGTAGCATCCCTGGCAAGCTGTTTTTTGCTATTTCTCCAGGCAGCCTTTGTGAAAGCTTTCATCGATGGGAACAGGGTAGCGGCCGTCAAAGCAGGCAAAGCAAAGATCACCTCTTGGGATGTGGGTCGCTTTGACCAGGTTCTGCATGGAGAGATACCCCAGACTGTCCAGGCCGATGAAGTCGCGGATCTCTTCCACGGATTTCTGGGCCGCGATGAGCTCGCCGCGGGAAGAAAAATCAATGCCGTAGTGGCAGGGGAATCGATGTGGCGGACAGCTCACCATGAGATGGATTTCTCTGGCGCCGATCTTGCGCAGGGTCTTGATCCTTGTCCGCGCCGTTGTTCCGCGGATAATGGAATCCTCGATGATCACGATCCTCCGATCCTTGAGCACCTCTTTCACAGGGTTGAGTTTCACCTTCACGCCGAAGTCGCGCATGCTCTGGGAGGGCTGAATAAAGGTCCTGCCCACGTAGTGATTCCGGATCACGCCCATTTCCAGGGGAATACGGGATGTTTGGGCATACCCGAGGGCTGCGTAGTTCCCTGAATCCGGAAAAGGCATGACCAGGTCCGCATCCACCTTGAACTCCTCGGCCAGCAGTTCGCCCTGTTTCTTGCGAAAGAGGTAGACGTTTTGACCGAACACCGTGCTGTCGGGCCTGGCAAAATAGATCAGCTCAAAAATGCACTGGGCCTTTGGGGCGGCTTTTTCGGGCCGAATGCTGCGCAGCCCGTTCCCGTTGATGATGAGAATTTCACCCGGCTCGATGTCCCGGATGAATTCCGCTTCAACAAGGTCCAGGGCGCATGTTTCCGAAGTGACCACATAGGCGGAGTCGAGGCGGCCCAGGCAGAGGGGGCGAAACCCCTGGGGGTCGCGCATGGCGATCAGGGTGTCCTGGGTCATGATCACCATGGAATAAGCCCCCTTCACCTGGTTCATGGTATCGGCCATGGCCTGTTCAAGGCCTTTTTTCATGGACCTGGCAGCCAGGTGAAGCACCACTTCACTGTCCGTGGTGGTCTGGAAAAGGTGTCCATCACTCTCAAGGGCCTCGCGGATCCGGCGGGCGTTGACGAGGTTGCCGTTGTGGGCGATAGCCAGGCACTTTCCCAGATGCTGAACCCGGAAAGGCTGGGCGTTCACCAGAAGAGAGGACCCGGTCGTGGAGTACCGCACATGACCCAGGGCCATGTGGCCTTTCAGGGTGGCAAGAATCTCCTCCCTGAAAATATCCGGCACCAGACCCATCGCCTTGTGCTCCATCACGCTTCCGCCGTCGGAGCTCACAATGCCGGCGCTCTCCTGGCCCCTGTGCTGGAGCGCGTAAAGCCCGAAGTAGGCGAGTTTCGCCGCATCCTCGTGGCCGTACACGGCAAAGATACCGCAGGCTTCCCGTGGACGGTCCGGCAAACAAAGGTTGTCAGTGCAAACCATCATCCTCGGTTTACCTCAAAAAGAATCCAAAGCAAAGTCCATTACTTCATTCTTCCCTCATGATACTCCTGGATCGTTTTCACCCCCAGTTCTCCCTGGATCATGCTCTTGACGGCAAGGGCCGTGGCCCGCGCTCCTGCAATCGTGGTGGTGTAGGGGATGTCAAAGGTAAGCGCCGTGCGCCGAATGGAAAGAGACTCCCCGACGGCCTTTTTGCCGCTCGTAGTGTTGATGACCAGGTCGATTTCCCTGTTCTTGATCATGTCCACCACGTGGGGTCTTCCCTCTCGCACCTTGTTCACCACCTGATTCTCGATGCCGTACTTCAGCAGCAAGGAAGAGGTCCCCCTGGTCGCCACGATCTTGAAACCCATTTGTGAAAACAAGGCGGCCGGGTCCACGATGGCTGCCTTGTCCTCGTTCTTGACACTGATGAATACCGTTCCGGACAGGGGGAGCCTCTGGCCTGCCGCGAGTTGGGATTTCGCAAAAGCCACGCCGAAACTTCGGTCGATTCCCATAACCTCGCCGGTAGATTTCATCTCGGGGCCAAGAAGGGTGTCCACCCCCGGGAATCGTGCAAAAGGAAAGACTGCTTCCTTGACGGACACGTGGGCGGGGAAAACCTCTTCTGTCAGGCCCAGCTCCTCGAGGCTCATGCCCATCATGACTTTGGCCGCCAGTTTTGCAAGGGGGATCCCTGTGGCCTTGCTCACAAAAGGAACCGTCCTCGAAGCCCTTGGATTGACCTCGAGGACATAAACGAGGCCGTCCTTGACGGCATACTGAATGTTCATCAGCCCGACGACGCCGAGTTCTCCGGCCAGGGCCTTGGTCTCTTCCGTGATCCTTTCCAGGACCTCGGCGGTCAACGAAATGGGAGGCAGGATGCAGGCGCTGTCGCCGCTGTGAATGCCTGCTTCCTCGATGTGTTCCATAATCCCTGCCACGATCGCCTGCCGGCCGTCGCACAGGGCGTCCACGTCGATTTCAATGGCATGGCCCAGGAACCGATCGATGAGCACGGGTTTTCCGGGAGACACTTCCACGGCTTGATGGATGTAGCGTTCCAGGTCGCTTTGATCATGCACAATCTCCATGGCCCGGCCGCCCAGAACAAAGGAGGGCCTGACCAGAACCGGATACCCGATCCTGGCGGCGACGGCAACGGCTTCCTCCCCGTTCACTGCAATTCCGTTTTCCGGCTGACGGAGTCCAAGCTTGGTCAGAAGCTCCTGAAACCTTTTCCTGTCTTCGGCCCGGTCAATGCTGTCCGGAGCGGTGCCCAGAATCCTCACCCCCGCCTCGGCCAGGGGGACGGAAAGGTTGAGAGGGGTTTGGCCCCCGAACTGAACGATCACGCCTTCCGGCTCTTCCTGCTCGATAATGCTCAGCACATCTTCTCTTGTAAGGGGCTCGAAGTAGAGCTTGTCCGACGTGTCGTAGTCCGTGCTCACCGTCTCGGGATTGCTGTTGACCATGATGCTCTCAATCCCCATTTCCTTGAGGGCAAAGGAGGCCTGCACGCAGCAGTAGTCGAACTCGATGCCCTGTCCGATCCGATTGGGCCCCCCTCCAAGGATAAGCACTTTCCTTTTCTTTGAAGCCCGGATCTCGTTCTCCTCCTCGTAGGTGGAATAGTAATAGGGCGTGAAGGCTTCAAACTCGGCGGCACAGGTGTCTACCAGTTTGTAGACCGGTCTTACGCCTTTGCTCCGCCTGATGATCCTCAAAGCCTCTTCATCGATGTGAAAGATCCGGGCAAGCTGAACATCTGAAAATCCATACTCCTTGACCATCTTGAGGAACTCGGGCTCCCACTGCTCAGGGGAGAGCCCCTCCAGAGCCATCGCTTCCAGGCGTTGTTCCATCTCGACCATCTGACGGATCTGGTGCAGGAACCAGCGATCGATCCGGGTCAGTTCGTAGATCCTTTCCAGGGAAAGCCCTCCCTGGAGAGCCTCGGCAATGGAGAAGAGCCTTCTTGAATGGGGATTCAGGAGACCCTGCTCGATCCGGTTGAGATCCACAATAGGTTCCGGCCTGTTCGGCGAATCAGCGAGAAGGCCGAATCTTCCGATCTCGAGCGATCTCACGGCCTTGTGCAGGGCCTCCTTGAAGGTTCGGCCGATGGCCATGGTTTCTCCCACGGATTTCATGGAGGTTGTGAGCCGATCCTTGGCCCCGGGGAATTTCTCGAAGGCCCAGCGGGGGATTTTGACCACGCAGTAGTCGATGGTCGGTTCAAAGGAAGCGAGCGTCTCCCGGGTGATGTCGTTGGCGATTTCATCCAGCGTGTAGCCGACAGCGAGTTTTGCCGCAATCTTGGCAATCGGAAATCCCGTGGCCTTGGAGGCCAGGGCCGAGCTTCTGGACACCCTGGGATTCATCTCGATCACCACCATCTCTCCGGTCTCCGGGTGGACGGCAAACTGGATGTTGGAGCCCCCTGTTTCGACGCCGATTTCCCGGATGACGGCCATGGCCGCATCCCGCATGTGCTGGTATTCACGATCGGTGAGCGTCTGAGCCGGCGCCACGGTGATGCTGTCTCCCGTGTGAACGCCCATAGGATCGAAGTTCTCGATGGAGCAGATGATCACCACGTTGTCTTTGAAATCCCGCATCACCTCGAGTTCGAATTCTTTCCACCCGATAAGGGACTCTTCCAGGATGATTTCCGAGATCATGCTGGCATCCAGGCCGTCCTGGGCCAGCGACTCCATCTCTTCCCTGTTGTAAGCGATGCCGCTGCCGATGCCCCCGAGCGTGAAGCTGGCCCGGATGATCATGGGATAGCCGATCTTTTCCGCCGCTTCTTTGGCCTGATCAAGGTTTCTGGCAATCCCGCTCCTCGGCACGCGCAGCCCGATACGCTTCATGGCGTTACGGAATTTCTCTCGGTCTTCCGCCTTGAGGATCACGGGAAGAGAAGCGCCGATCATCTCCACGCCGAATCGGGCCAGCACACCCGCTTCGGCTGCCTTGACGGCCGTGTTCAAACCTGTCTGGCCTCCCAGGGTGGGCAGCAGCGCATCGGGTCTTTCTCGCTCGATAACCTTGGCCAGGAACTCCGGAGTGATCGGTTCGATGTAGGTGCGATGCGCCGTCTCCGGATCGGTCATGATCGTGGCCGGGTTGCTGTTGATGAGCACCACCTCGTAGCCCTCTTCCTTGAGGGCCTTGCAGGCCTGGGTCCCCGAATAGTCGAACTCGCAGGCCTGGCCGATCACGATGGGGCCTGAGCCGATAATCAGGATTTTCCCGATGTCTGTGCGTTTGGGCATATAAAATCGTTCCACGATTTTATGAAGGGCGGCTTCGCCGCCGTTCGTCCGTCGCTCGTTGAGGGTTGGAGGTTAACGCTTATTTTCTTCTTGTCATTCGCTTTCTTAGTGTTCAGCGTTCAGGGGTTCAGCGTTCAGGGGCGGATGGAAGAAATTCTCTTTTGAACTCTGAACGCTGAACACTGAACACTTCTTTTGACTTGTCACGGGTCACTTGTCACTGTTTTCTTTCATCATGATGACGAATCGGTCAAAAAGGTGCGCGGCGTCATGGGGCCCCGGGGAAGCTTCAGGGTGGTACTGCACGGAAAAGAGCGGCAGTTTCTTGTGGACCAGGCCTTCCAGCGTGCCGTCGTTGAGGTTCACGTGGCTGAGCTCAATGTCGGGATCCTTCAGAGAGCGGATGTCCACGCAAAATCCGTGGTTCTGTGAGGTGATCTCCACCTTGCCTGTCCCCAGATCCCTGACCGGCTGGTTTGCGCCCCTGTGGCCGAACTTGAGCTTAAAGGTCTTTCCGCCGAGAGCGAGCCCGATCAACTGGTGGCCGAGGCAGATGCCGAAGACAGGCCTTTTGCCGATCTGCCCCTGAATGGTCTCCACGGCATAGGGGACGGCTGCAGGGTCTCCCGGCCCGTTGCTCAGGAAGAGGCCTTCAGGACCAAGTCTGTCGATGGTTGCCGAATCCGTTGCCGCAGGCACGATCAGGACGGTGCAGCCCCTCATCTCCAAAGACCTCAGGATGTTGTACTTCACCCCGTAGTCCATGGCGACCACACGCCGTTTCCCCGGTTCATCGGGCCATTCGAAGTGTTCCAGACCCTCTTCGACCGGCTTTCGCCCGCCCTCTTTCCAGAGAAAAGGCTTCCGGCAGGTCACCTCCCGCACCAGGTCCGCCCCTTCCATAGGCCTGGACCGCTTCGCTTTTTCCACCAGGGATTGAGGATCTGAATCCATGGTCGAGAGAGCGGCCCTCATGGCGCCCGCCTCCCGGATGTGCTTGGTGAGGGCTCGCGTGTCCAAGCCCTCGATGCCGGGCACATTCGCTTCCCTGAGGTATTGGGCCAGAGGCTTGAGGGACCTCCAGTTGCTGGGCACGGACTGGTATTCTTTGACCAGCAAAGCCCGGACCTGAATCCGCCCGGACTCCACATCCTCATCATTGATCCCGTAATTCCCGATCAGCGGGTACGTCATGGTGACCATCTGGCCGCAGTAGGAAGGGTCTGTAAGGATCTCCTGGTAACCGGACATGCTCGTGTTGAAGACGATCTCGCCCACCGCCTCTGCGTGCCCGGTAAAGGAGCGGCCTTTAAAAACCGTCCCGTCCTCCAATGCGAGCAGAGCTTTTATAGACTCACCTTCCATAGGGCTTTCCACTCAAGGCTTTTGTCATTTGTCTCATTTGTACTTGGACACCCCCCAAGGTCCCCCTCCCCTTGCCCCTCCCACCGGGGGAGGGGAATGGCCTTGCATACAATGGATTCCCTCCCCCTTGACGCGCAGCGCAGGCGCTCCCGCAGCGCCAGCGCTTGCGCGGCGTGTGCGCCGCGTGTGGGGGAGGCGAGGTGGGAGTGACGACCTATAGGCATCAAGAAGCTTCATTCCACCCATTCCTCAAGGCCGTCTTTGGTCAGGTCTTCGGGGTTTTTCGGCCTCACCTTGCGGAACACCTCCAGAGGGCCGGCTTTTTTGCCTTCAACCCTCAGAAGGTCCTCCTCAACGGATATGCCGAAGAGCCGCTCGTTTTCCTTGAGATAGGGAAGAATCAAGGCCCAGTCTTTTTCACCCAAGGGCACGATCTCCCCCCCGTTCAACTGTTCTTCTTCGATTTTTTTCAGCGGATCGCGCACAAAGATCGCACCCCCCGAGGCCAAAGAGAAAAGATTGGAACCGGGATAGGGGGTGATCTGAGGCGTGACACGCCCATGGTCGTCGAATTGAAGCCCGTTGAGGACCACAAACCCGCCGCCGTTCAGGGGATCACCGGCCATAAAGGATTCCGCCAGGTAATCCAGGCAGGTTCCGTTGATCACCACCCGCGGCTTTCCCACTGCGTTGATCAGGGGCCGGCCTGCGGCATTCCCCATGACATAGACGTCTCCCCCTTTGGCGCCGTAGAGAAAGGTCTGGCCCACGTCCCCGTAAACCACGAGATTCCCTGACTTCATGATTTGGCCCACCTGATCCTGGGCATTGCCGTGGACATGGATGGACATGCCGTCGATCCCTGATGCCAGATAGTCTCCTGAACTGCCGTATATGTCAATCCTCACGCTGCCCGTCTCCGGGCCGAATCCACACCCGTGAAAGCGCTGCCCCTTCAGCCCGAACACGATAAATCTTCTCCAGCCGCGAAAAAAGGCCTCGGCCATGAGACGGCTGTCACAGTGGTCCCCCTCGGGCGGGAAAAGCGAGGCATCGATGACAAGGACTTTCTCCTCGTAATCCGGGCCTCTGAAAAAACCACGCGTCTCCCAGTCTATCAAACGATAGGAAGTCTTGATTCCAACGGCAGGATTCGGTTCCAGGGAAGGCAAATGGCGAAACATGTTTTCAAGATTCTTGCTCACCATCTGGAGGATGGAGCGCCTCTTTTTGTCATAGGTGGGATAGGGGCGATCGAGCAGAGCCGTCAGGGCCTCAAGAGCCACTTCGAGATAGGCATCCCCCTTAAGGGCCCAGGATCGGATCTCCTTGAGGCAGTCCATGAAATCCGCATAGTCCCAAGCTCTGATGCCTTCTTTCAGATAGTCGAAGAGAAGATCGGGCCGCTGGAGATCGAAGAAGTTGGAGATCCGGAACCTTTGTTGATCCCCTTCCTCGACCACGTAATACACACGACCCGGCAGGTAGGGCGTTTGCGCCCCATCGACCCTTACCTCCTGACCGAACTTGTCCAGGCACCGGAGCCTTCGCTCCAGGGACTCTCCACCGTTTTGTTCCAGGTTAAAAACAAAGGAGCCGCCGTCCGTGTGGCTTCCGCCCCGGGCATTCCAGTAGCGGTCCGCCACGGTCCCCACACGGGGGTCCTCATCGGAAAGGCTTCGAAGAGTGGCGTCGATGGCCTGCTTTTCGGAACAGATGAGTCCCAGTTGCACCTGGCCGTCATGGAGGGCAAAGACCTGGGGCCTGAGCATGGCGGTGTCCGTGATGCCGATAAGCTGAAGCCGCCTGCCGGCCGTGTCGTTTCTGGCAATGATGAAGAACCAGGGTCCGTCCGGAGAGCCGTGAATGTGGGTGGCCTGGATCGCCCTGTAGATCTTCTGTTTTTCGACGGGAAGCCGGTCGAAGTCCCTTTCCATGGTGGGTGCCAGGGCCTCGATGACATACTCCAGGGGATAGCCGTAGGTGCGGCTGTAAAGATCGAAAAGAAGGGCCGAAACTTCCGTGTCCGTCAGAAACAGGGGGTGGATGTTTCGTTGTCTCAGGTATTCCACGACGGAATGGTAATTGGCGAAATCACCGTTGTGGACCAGCGCTTCATTGAGCCCGATAAAAGGGTGGGCGCCGGCCGGGTGCCACACCCGTCCCTTGGTGGGATAGCGCTGGTGGGCAATCCAGATGTGGGCCTTGAAGTCGTCCAGCTTGTAGTACTGGACCACCTGCTCCGCATATCCCACGATCTTCAATATAAAGAAGTTCCGGCCGTGGGAGAGGACGAAAGCCTGTTGTTTGCCGTAGGCGTCGTAAAAGGTCTTGTTGAGATTGAAGCTGTTCCGGTAGACGAACTCGTCTTCACCCTCCCGCCGATCAAGACCTTCCAGCCCGTTTCGGGACACGAAGTCCGTCAGCACCTCCGGCTTCACACGCACAAAATAGCGCCACACCTCGGGGGGCCGCACACCCAGCCCCGCAATATCCCTGTAATCGTCAATGTGGGGGATCCGTTCGGAAAAATCCACCCGGTAGCAGGGCTCGATGAAACGCTTCTCCACCTCATCCATGACGCCTTCCTCAAGCACGGCGATCTGAACGATGTAATCTTCTTCAAGAATCTCATGAGAAACGCCGAGCATGCGGTAATCAAAGCCCATGGCGGCGATCCCGCCGCCCCGGCCGTTTCCCCGGTTGTGCATCTGCTTGGACGGCTCGAAGATGTGCTTGCCCCGCACGGGAATGGAGCAGGCAAAGCCGGTCACGCCGCAGCCGCCCTCGGCCTCGGTTTCAAAACGCCGGGGGAAGACCATGTCCTCCGTCAAGCTCCTGCGGGACTGAATGATACGCTCGATGAATTCCGCCTTATTCATGAATAGAACCTGATTTCTCTATGCTTTCACTGAATGATGGGTTTCGCATGCACTCAACCGATCCCACTCTCCGCATGGGTTTCGCATACGTTCAACCCATCCTGCAGCCTTACGCCATCGACCCATCATTCCTTCCGCATATAATCCAGATGCACCAGGCAATCCGTCCTGCCCACCAGGTCTCCGATACGCTTCATGCCCAGCCGCTTCAGGATTTTCAGAAGCTCCCCGCGCCACGCGAGAAACATGTTGACGACTCTCCGGGTGCCCCACTCCAGGTCGATCAGGTCCATGAGTTCCTCG
>Ga0209164_1002183_pt1 | contig 21817 bp, 19 predicted proteins | sample MTBNYHSulfiMetaG_FD_187458 | JGI IMG/M metagenome (GOLD analysis project Ga0209164, IMG submission 187458) | Enrichment culture microbial communities from rom New York Harbor, USA that are MTBE-degrading - MTBE-NYH (New York Harbor Sulfidogenic)... | ecosystem: Environmental > Aquatic > Marine >... | reverse complement strand
GGGCGGCTAGAGGGCGGCTAGAGGGCGGCTGCTTCCAACCGGTCGCGATACAAGGCAGCCAGCGCCTCGTTGCCGCGCTCGATCGCATCCCCGAGATACTCGCCCGGGCGCCCTTGGGGTCTGGAGAGGTCCGGGTAGGGGTTGACCTCCCACACCACCGGCACGCCGTCCGCATCAAGGCTGAAGTCGAACGCGGCGATATCGAACTCGAGTTCGCGGCGGGCCGCGTCGAACGCGCCGTGATGGGGGCATGGGCCTGTCACGTACGCGATCTCCTCGGCGATGGTCTCGTCGGTGAGAACGCGGTCGGCAGGTCGCACCTCCCAGTGCTCCGAGACGATCAGGTGCCGGCACACTCCACGCTCGCCGAACAGGACGTAGCGGTACTTGCGGCACAGCCCGTCGTCATCACGCACCTCCACGTACTCCGAGGCAGCGTACGCGCGATCGCGTGGCGCGTGCGCGAGCCAACGTGCGACGTCTGCTTCGGTGTCGAGGCGCGCTATGCGCCCGTGGCCCCAGTTCGCGCGCACCACAACTGGGAGCGAGAGCCCTCCCAGGTCCTCGGCGAAGCGTGAGCCGACGCGCACCGTGCGCGGGGTGCGCAGCCCCGCACGCGTCAGGCGCTCGAACTGCACGTCGCGAGCTGAGTTCGACAGCACCTCGACGGGCTGCATCACCGCCGCACCGCCCGCCCGCGCCGCTTGCTGCAACTCGACCAGCTGGCCGAAGAGTCCCTCGCTCCTCTCGCGAACAGGGTCTTGCACCCACGCGTGCAGGAGCCCGACATTCGGCGGCAGACCGGTCGGGAGGTAGGCGAGTTCGACTTGGGCGCGGAGCTGTGGATGACGTTCGCCGAGCCAATCGAGCCACTCCTGGTAGAAGGGCGGCGCGAACAGGTACGGCATGTGTCGCTCGACGGGGACAAGGACCACAGGATCTTCGGCTGAGCGACGGTGTTCCCATGCCTCGGCATCGCGTCTTCGGTCGCCGGCGGTGAGGAAGCCGGACGCACGCAGTCGCACGGCGCTTCGCACCCGGTCGAGCCGCCTCACGGCTGGACGCCGAACTCGCGGCTCATCACGCGGAACGCGACTCCCGGGAAACGCGGGTCCGCGGGCGCAGGACCGTGGTCTCGCCAGCCCCGGCGCTCAAGGATGCGATGCATTGCCGGCGATGCCTGCCGAACCGCGAGCACCGCGCTCGCCTCTCGTGCGGCCTCGTCCTGACGGTCGAGGAGCGCGCCCGCGATGCCGCGCCCGCGGTACGCGCGATCGACGACGACTCGCGTGGGCGCTGCGACGGTGCCCTCTCCCGGAGCCGGCACCGACGCGTATGCTTCGGGTTCGTCGACGTCGGCAAGACTCGCGTGCAGGTCGAGGGAAGCGGCAGCCACGATACGGTCGCCGTCGAGCGCGATCCAGTGCATGCGGTGGGCGTCCCTCGGATCGGACCACGTCTTGTCGGGAAACGCCTCGGGTGCGGCACCCTCATCGAGCCACACGTGGGCGCGCAGTTCGAAGACCTCGTGGAGTCGGGCAGGATCGCAGCGAACGATGGGTAGTTCCAACGCGGAAGCTCCGTTCCGTGCTCACTGGTCCTGCGGGTCGGTCCCGGTCATGGTAGGGCGTGCCGGATAGCGGCGCAAACTGCCGAGGTGAGTTCGCGTGCGCTCACGCAGGGACTGACTGATGCCTCCAGATGGTCCCGCGCGTTCTACTTCCTGAGGAGACCGTACACGACAAGCACCAGGACTGCGCCCAACGTAGCTACGAGGATGGTGCGCAGGTCAAATCCGGTCACACCCGCACCGGTCAGTAGGCTCATGATCCAGCCGCCGAGCAGCCCGCCCACGATGCCCAGCAGCATGGTCACGATGAGTCCGACATCTTGTTTGCCGGGCATGATCCACCTGGCGAGAAGACCGGCGATCAGTCCGATCACGATCCACGAGATGATTCCCATGATGTCCCCTAGGAATAGACGACTATCCTTATCGATTCCCTCTGGGGGCGAGCTGCACACATGCTGCCCGCTTCACGCGCTTGGGCCTCGGCGGTGTGGTCGGCCCCATGTCCGCACGGGCCGCCGCAATGATTCTGTCAACCTCCGCACGCCACTCGTCGATGAGGCCTTGCGGCACCTGAGACGGGTTCAGTTCGGCGGTGAACGTATCCAGGGCTTGCTCCAACTTCTTCAGATCGCCTGTCTGTCGGGCCTTGATCGCAAGATCGAGTTTGGTCAGAAGGGATACCTTGTAACCGGGCACCTTCTTGTTGGCCGGGTTGGCGAGCTCGGCCGCCTGCACCTCGGCCCGAAGCGCGTACAGGCCGTCGAGCGCAGTGAGTATGCGCACCTCGAGCCCGTCTTCATCGGTGGCTCCTTCGTCGTCTGTGACTGTAAGGGTCACGTGGTAGTGCCCAGCTGCGGCGTACACGTGACTCACGCCCGCCCCGCTCGCCGCGGTGCCATCTCCGAGGTCCCACGCCCAGCCGACGATCTCGCCGTCGGGGTCGCTCGAGGCGGACCCGTCGAGCGTCACACTCTCACCAAGGAATGCGGACCTATCGTCACCAGCTGCGGCTACCGGCGAAGCGTTCTGGTTGACGGGCGGCTCGACCACCTGCTCGACAACGATGCTGTCGATGTCGATGCCCGAGGCGTCCTGATCTGAAGTCTGGAGAAGGCTCAAAACCAGGCCGCCCGCCGCGTCGAGCTGGGCTCTCATATCGCACTCGACCGAAACGACCACTCCGTTCACAGACGCGACCACCCCCTCTTCGGAGAGACTCACGTCCGCATCGATCCACGTGTCGGTGGGAATCGTCGTAGCCTTGGGTGCGAGACTGCCCTTGCGCGTGCCGTCGGCCGCGTACAGATAGAGACTCGGATACGACCCGTAGCGGATGGTCCCCAACGTCCAGTGCAACGCGGGGGTACTCCTGCCGAGCCATGCGGTGCCGCTGTCGTTTACGACCGATCGCCCCATCAGGTACACCTGCACGGACCTGTAGGTGGCTTGCGGCATGCGGATGCGTGCCCGAACGCGAGCGGGCAGGTCCGTCACGACCGCATTTCGGCTCCAAACCACATCGCCCCCCACGAGTTCCGTCGGCCGAAGAGACAGAATCCCGTCCTGAACGGTGGCCGTACCGAGAGTCGGGGAGTAGGCGGCGCTGTACCGGCTGGCATGGGTGACTCCCCACGCGGCGGTGTCGAGCGCTTCGAACTCGTCCGCGACCACCGGGGTCAGGTCGGGTTCCGCAAGCGCCGGGACGACCGAAAGGAATGCTCCGATGACCGCCGTCGCGACTATCAGCGACAGGGTCTTTGACATGGCTCTCATGACCACTCACCGCCCCTAGATACTCATACTGCACGGGTGGTCATCGACGAGGAGGTCCTGTCGTGTCGTGTTGAACCAATGGCGCCCCGTGCGCACAACAGCCTGTCAATGGAACATCGGCATTCGAACCGAGAAGCGGTGTGACCGCCGGCACACAGGGCCCGGGCGGAACGCCGTCCACCGATCCCCGATCGCCCGTGATTGCACGCGGCACTCGGGATAATATCGAGGAGATGCGCAGGGAGGGGGTCGGCGCTTGAGCTGGAACCCATCTATCGTGTTCGCTCTCATCACAGGGCTGGGCACCGCCGCCGCCGTCACGTCGTTCCGCACTGACCGGTGGCGGGCCTATGCGGTCTCCAAGGCCGTTGCGTCGCTTGGCTTCATCGGAACGGCACTCACGGCGGGCGCGCTCGGCGCAGGGTGGAGCCGATTGGCGTTCGCGGCACTTATCCTCTCGGCAGCCGGGGATGTGGCTCTGGCGATTCGCGGCAAGAGGGGCTTCATAGCCGGCCTGCTCTGCTTCGCGGCGGCGCACAGCGTGTACGCTGTCGCGTTCTGGCTCTACGGTACGGGAGGCACAACGCTTCTGATCGCGGCCGGCGTGATCGCACTGGTCTCCGGCAGCGGCTGGATTCTGTACCATCACCGCTTTCCGGGCCCGATGCGTGTACCGGTGGGCCTATACCTGATCATCCTCTCGGCCACGCTGGCCACGGGCGTGGCGGCGGGAATCACTCACCGAGCGGCCCTGCTCGTGTGTGGGGTCGTTCTGGTGGCGGGTTCTGACATCGCCGTGGCACGCGAGCGCTTCGGCACATCCATGTTCGCGAACAAGCTGATCGGCCTGCCGGCGTACTATGCGGGACAGACTCTGATCGCCCTGAGTTTGACGGGATCGTGAGATCCGCGTTCTCCAAACGGCTGCTTTGCCTCGGGCAGAGCGCCTGCGTATACTAGCCCGTGCGCTCGGAGCGGCCGAAGAGGCCGACTCGCGCCATCTCGCGGAGGGGTGGCAGAGTGGTTGAATGCGGCGGTCTCGAAAACCGTTATACCGGTTACCCCGGTATCGAGGGTTCGAATCCCTCCCCCTCCGCCATGTGATGTCTCAGGACATTGTGGACAGATGTGTCAGGACGTAGTGGACACATTCGAACGCCCGATGGCCTGATGGTCCGCTCGACCTTGCCGCAGGTCTGCGGGTGGTAGGGCCGTAGGCGGTGATAGACGATCCCGCGGGCGAGCACGTCTGGGGCGCGCACGACAGAAATCGCGTCGCTCGCCACCACGAGCTTCTGGAGCGCTTGTGCGGTACCTTCTTCGGTCAGTGGAAGCGGATGTCACGGCACCCGTGTCTAAGCCGGCGACGGCAAGCTCGCACCTCACGCGTACGGTCACGTCCTCGGCCTCGACAGGGGTGCGACGGGGATGTAGAAGGGAGCGCGTGAGCGCGGGACAAGCGCGTTGTATCCGGTTTCGCGGTAGCGCGCCGGGGGCAGCCCGGATCAGTTCTTCAGGATGTCTTCGACTTGAGATCTCACGTCAGAACTGATCGCGCCGGAACCGCCGAGGAAGGTGATCCACTCGACGTTGGGATTGCATGCGGTCAACGCCGATGCAGTCTCAGGCGACAGTGTGTTCGTCCTCGTCAACATCATCACGGAGCGGTAGCATGCCTGCAGAGCGCCGCCCGTCAGTGCGTCGGGGAAGTTCTCACCCGTCGCGAGCGCGAGCCCGTTCCACTGACAGATCCCAGAGTCCACACCCCAAGTGGCGACCTTGACGGCTGTCGAGTAGCGGTTGGCGCCGGCTAAGCGCTCCACGTTGTCTGCCCCGAATGCACCGATCAGCTGGCTCTCTTGCGCCGAGCTGACGACACCGGTCCCGCCGAGGATCACCGCTTCCTCAACGCCTAACGCCTTCAACGCGTTGACAGGGGCCCCGCCGGCCGGCGAGCTCAACAGGAGCGGAAGAGCACTCGTTGCCGCTATCGGGGCAGCGGCAAGCGCATCGGGGAAGTTGGTGCCTGTCGCCACGAAGCCAACGAGCTTGCGATCGGGGTCGACCACGCTGACATCGTCGACCCACACCCCCTCGCCGGAGCCGTCGCTCGAGTTGTTGCTCTCGTCAGTCTGCAGCCCGAACGAGAACAGGAAGCTCGGCTCTCCCGCGAAGTCGGAGAGGTCGATGACGATCTCCTGGAAGCCCCCCGAATCGCCTGTGTATGTGTCGAGCACCGTCCAGCTGGTGCCGCCGTCGATGGACGCGATAATGCCCACGAAGTCATAGCCCTCTTCCACGTCGTACCAGATTCTTGCGTGCAGCTCAGGCGCAAGCGCACCGCTCAGATTCAGTGGAGCGGCGAGGTCGAGGAAGGACGTCTCGTCGTCTACGTAGTCGGTGTGTGCGGCGCTCGATGGCGGCGAGACATAGTGTTCGGTAGATAGCCCCCATTGATTGGTCGTGTAATCAGAGGTCACCCAGTTCGACAGGTCAGACATGTCGTCGGAGAAGATGCTAGGGCCACCTGCGATGTCGACGATCGCTCGAGCCACAAGCTCCGCGGTCTCGTACCGATTCGCTCCACCGATGCGCCGGACGTTTGGGGCGCCGAGTGCCGACTTGAGCTCTGACTCGGCCGCGGGGCCCACCGCCCCCGTACCGCCGAGGATGATCGCCTCCCTGGCCTGCAGCCGGCTGATCTCATCCATCGTACAGACCGGTATGTCGTTCGTGTCACTAAGCAGGATCGGGGCGCTCAACGCACCAGCAAGTCCAGCTCCGCCGAGGGCGTCGGGCCAGTTGCGCCCGGTGGCGATTACCACGGTATCGGCGGTGTCCCAACCGTCCTGACATGCCGCGACCGCGGTTTGGAAGCGGTCGGCACCCCACAGTGGCCAGAACACCGTGTCGCCGACGGTGTATGAGTCGTGCGGCAGTTCGGGCTCGGGCTCGGGAGTTGGTGTGGGACTCGGGCACGTACCGCATGTCGAGGAACAGGTCGACCCACACGTGGCACTGCCCGAGCACGTTGAAGTGTCGAGGGTGACGCACGGGTAGCACGTGCCGCCACATGTCGCGCCACACGTGGCATAGTTGTAGCACGTCACATCAAACGTGGGCAGCGTGTTCGGGTAGACTCCGCCGGCCGGCGTAGACCGTTCAACGCGGGACGTCACGGCCCTGTCCTTGTCGAGCCCGACGGGTCTTCCAAGGTCCGCGGTCTCAACTTGCGCCGGCGGCTGCTCGACATCGAGCCTTTGCTTGCTCTGCCGCAAGGACTCCGCAAAGAGCGGGGAACTCTCGATTTCCGAAGCGGAGCCAGCGAACGTGGCGTGAGGAGACTTAACGGTACCCGAAGCTGGCGCGGCGTACGCGGGTGCAAGCGAGATGACGAGTGCCACAATCATTGTCGCGCACAACACGCCGGACGTCTTGGTTGTGAGCAAGCGCCGACTCTCGATATTCATGGCAAGCCCCCCTCGCCAGTGTCACAACATCTTATTCCCCCAGGGGAGGACACGCAACGCGGCGCTCTCTCAGGAGCTGAACTCGGAACCCTGCGCCAGGAAACGCATAAGGTCGAACTCGATCCAGTTGATGCTCTCCTGCCTAGCATTCGGCACCACGTTGACGCCTCCCATCGAGTCGTCGAAGAACATCCCCGCATCGCCGAGGACCGCGACGACACCCTCGCCGCGTTCGGCATATGCGCACACAACATCACCCTCCTGGGTGACGAGTAGCGGCGTGCCTCCGACGATGCCTCCCGCCTCGGTACCCAGCTCAACTGGATCACCGCGCACCCCGTCCGCGACTATCGCGGGCGCATCGAGCGGAGCATCATCGGCACTCAGGCCGAACGGCTCAAGCAGCGCACCCGACACCGATCCCGGTGCCGCAAGGTCATCGACCACAAGGAGCCGACCGCCTTCCTCAACGTATCTGACCAGCAAGTCCGCATCGCGCTGAGTCGGCGCTGCGGCTGGCCTGACAACGACGGTGACATCGCCCCCATCGATTGCCTCGGCGAGACTCGGCTCCAGTTTCGGAACGTAGCCGAGTCGCTGCGTCCACACGTAGAAGGTGCTCAACGTCTTGTCCGGGTCCGTCGCGAATCCTTCAACCGTCGAGGGCAAAGCGAAGTCCGAGTACTGCTGCTCGAACGAAATCTCGACATACGGCGTGCGTGGTGATGGAAGCCCGTAGCTCATCTGGGTTGCTGCTCCGTACCCCACCGCGGCAACCGGGACCGCAACGAGCACACCAAGCACTATCGCGAGGACGGCGCCGAACCTGCCGAGACGCTGTGCTACCCAAACCGCTGTGACCAACAGCAGAAGCCCGACGCCGAGGAGCCACAGCGGAGCGCGCAGGAATGTGTTCTCGCGGTTGAGCCACTCGACGTACGACAGAGCCAGTTCCGGCTTGCCCGGCATGAACATCCAGAAGTTCGAGAAGACCGTGCTATCCGAGAAGGCCGCGACGCGCCCTTTGCCGTGCTCGACAGCAACGCCCTGCAGCAGCGGCCCGAACCGCATCCGCTCCGATGCAGGTACTGATGGGAAGAAGTTCTCCTGCGAGTAGTCCGCGGCCAGCGCCTTCAACCCGAGACCGGTAATCACCGATCGCGCCGCCGGTGAAGCTTCCAGGCTGCACGACGTGCCGAACAGGAAGGCCCCCGGCATGTTCTGCGCAATCGGGTGGGGCAGTACCGCGGGCGGCGAGTACTCGGACAGATTCCCGCTGCTCAGGTCGTAGGTTGCATCGTGGTTGAAGTGCACACCGAATTCCTCGGCAAGGGGGTTGAGGTTCGTGCTGATTCCGAACACGTTTGTATGGTCCCCGACGAGCCACAGCCCGCCCCCGTCTCGTACGAAGCGCACGATGCTCGCAATCTCCTCGCCGGCATACGCGTTCGTGGGCGTCTTGAGGATGAGAACGTCGCACTCGGCAAGAACCTCGTCGTCTATGGGTTCGAAGTTGCGCGACATCTCGTAGTGCAGGTCAAGATATCCGTAGAGGTTGTAGTAGTTGTAGCCGGAAGTCGCACCGTACCACTCGGTGTCGAAGGCGTCGGTGGTTCGCTCCCAGTCGCTGTGACCCTCGTCGATCATGACCCTGCCGGACTTGCGAGTGCCAGGATCGTTGAACCCGAACGCGCCGACAAGCATGACGCCCGCCGCTGCGGCAAGTGCTGCCGTGAACCAGAAGCGCCGAGTGCCGGCGGGGACCTTAGGCAGCGCAAGCCGGCCGGGTGCGACCAGTGGTAGCGCACCTGAAACGACCGCAACCAATGGCAGGAAGGTCAGTAGCGTCACAAGGCCAGACCAGAACGGCTCGACCGAGGCGCTCGCCGAAGACATCAGTATGACAGCGGCGATTCTGATCATGGAGTAGACGAAGGCGATCGCCATCAGTAGCGGCACTGCATAGCGTCGAGGTCGCCTGGACCACAGGACAAGCACCGGGACTGCTCCTATAGCGAACATGGCGCACGTGAATGCGCCGAGCTTCTCCCAGTTCAGCGAGTAGACGAGGTTTGCGGTCCCGGTATCGAGAAGCACACCTTGCGCACTCGCGCCCGCGCGCACTCCCAAAGCCCGAAAGATCGCACTGACGGGCTCGACCGCCCAGCGGGCTTCCCCGAAGCGCGGGGCCAACGCGAGATACGCCGGAACGATCACGGCCTGTGTCGCGAGCACAAGCGTGGACACGGCCACTCCCAGCCCTACGCTCCCTACTCTCTTCGGAACGGCTGATCCGACTCCGGCGACTTCCACGTTCCTCACCGCGAACACCGAGGACCCTACGCCAGCAAGTACCAGAGCTGTCCACACCAACGGTTGAGGCGGATCGTAGAGAGGTACCACGAACCACCAGCTCATCGCGAACGCGAACACCGAGAACCACAAGCTAGTCATCCCGATCACTTCCCGGACCGAGCGCGCCCAGAACGGCTCTGAAGAACAGGATGTTGTCCTCGTTGTAGGTCCAGGCATCCTCAAGGTTCTTGTTCAGCAGGAACGAGGAGTCGCCAATCGCGAGAACGCCACCGAGGCCCTGCGCCTTGTACAGCGCGACCGGATAGTCCCATGCCTCGGCGAGGACCTGGACGCCGCTAGGATCGCCGTATGCGAGTGGCCACGCGCTGTGCAAGTGGAGCGCATGCCCCTCCCACCGCGTGTCGACAGAGCCGAGAGGGACGTTTCTCAACCCAATGCCGAAGTAGTCGAGCAATCCCGTGGAGCCCTGGGGGGTGTCCATGCCCGCCGTGACGATCAGCAGTCCTCCGTTCTCTACGAACGTGCCCAGCGCTCGAATCTCGCCGTCGTCGAGACTGGCCATCGGCGCCGGCACGACGACAATTCCCGCGATATCGACCATCCGGGTGGAGAATTCGCGCATCACCAAGGCTGGGTGGCCGTTGCGCAGTAGGTTGACCGTCAGGCCCGCCAACGACTCTGGCCCGTTCTCGAGATGTCCATACGCGAAGTGCGACATGTCGATCAACGCATAGTCGGAATCAGCTGCCCGACCCTCTGTTGCGCGCTCGGCCGCCGCCGCGCCCCCGTCTGCAGCGACGGCCCACGCGAACAGGCTGTCGACGAACTCGTGGCCCGTGGCTATCGACGGGTTCTGGATCAAAGTAGTGTCGCCGAACACCATCACGTCTCCATCGCCGTAGCCGGTCCCGGCAGCCAGCGGCACGTCGCCGACCCTCTCACCCTCACTGAAGGCCATGTCCCCGAGGTAGCCCCCAGTCGCGTTGTCCAAGTTGCCCGGGTCCGAGAAACCGTCGCGACCGATGATCACGGTCCGCGATGGTGGTGACACCTCGAGCGATGCTCCGACACCGATGATGATGGTCTCGGACCTGATCCCGCGAAGCGCGGGATGCGGTCGGATCTCATAGGCTTCCCGCCAGCCGTCTCGCAAGGGAATCGCCGAATCGAAGTTCAACGCGATACCCACAGGATCGAGGAGGTGGTTCGTTGGTTCCCGTATTGTCTCGCGGCTCGTGTGATCGCCGAACACGAGTAGTGTCCCGCCTTCCGCAACAAACTCCCACACCGCGTCCTTCGTCTGGCTGTCGAACTTCTCGGGGAGGTTGATGAGTACCAGCGTGGATGCATCTGTGAGAGTCGAAGTACCGATCGTCGGCACGATGCGGGTCTCGTAGCCCAGGTCGTCCAGGTATTGGGGCAGCAGACCGAATCTGCCCGCCTTCTCCAGGCCAAACTCGTCGAAGTCCGGCAGGTCCTGGGCCATGGCACCCGTGTCGAGCAGAATCACCGTCCCCGGGCCCGCTTCGCGGCGCACATCGATTGAGAGAGCCAGTGAGACGGCGAGCATGAGCGCAACGGCAGCTGTGACGACGAGGAGCATTCTGCTGTCGGAGCGCAACACCGGGGCGCGAAGCGAAACAGCAAGCCTGAACATGACAGCGGGCACGAGCATCAGCACGAACAGCAGGACGCGGTAGTCATGCGCGTTGCCGAAGGGGGTGAGCAGGGCCCAGTAGCGGCTGACGACCGTGCCCGAGATCGCTGACCAGATCGCGCCATAGGCCACGCAAGCCGCGATCACGCCCGCGGCGCCCGCCACCGCGTACGTGAGCACACGCCGGTCTTCGGCCAGGACGGCGACGCACAGGAGATAGATCAGGAGAAGAACACCCACCCTCAGGCCGAGATAGCCGGGCCCGAGCGAGACATCTCCCGGCACGAGCACGCTGGCGGCAGCGGAGGTGGCAGAGGCCACGCGTTCCATCGCGTAGCCAACGTACCCAACATAGTCGTCCAGCAGCAGGAAGACGGCGAACAGCAGGGCAGTCAGCTGCATGGGCGCCAGATCGCGGTTCACCACGCCAGCGCGCCTGCCGAGCCAATCGATCGCCGCCAAGAATAGCCCCAGCGCGAGGACCTGCGTGGGGCCTTGAGCCAGCCCGGTCGCGATAGCCGTCCCGAGCGTAGCGGCCGCGGCGACAGTGACCCTCAGACGGGATCGCGCGGTGACTCCCCCCAGCCCCGACGGCCACACGACCCACGCGAGCCAGATGAGTAGGGCCACCCCGGTGAGGTCCTTGAGTGGCTCGGGAAGACCGAACACGCTATTGGTTAGGACGGCAGCCGCCAGCAAGAATACGGTCATGGCGCGCAAGCTCACGCGCCGGTCATGCTCAAGACCGAACCCACGCATTCACATCCCCGCTCGCCGCCGCACATCATGCAGGCGCTCGCAGGCCGCACAGCGTGTTGCGGGTTGTGACACCCCCAGAGCGGCCGGAGCACGTCGGACCCCGACGCCATTATGGACTGAGAAGCGGGGATGAGCCATCCGACTAGAAGCGCACCTCGAACGGCAGGGCCTCTCCATGTCCGCCTTCGGCTGGGCGAGCGCGACTTCATAGAAGACGAGGCCAAACACCTTGACGAGCGAGGCAGGTTCGGTGCGGGACTGCCGGGGGTGTCGGACGGCTCGTCCCTGTTCTTGCGGCACATGCTGTGGAACAGGAAGCCGGTCAAGGAAGGCGTCTCGCGCCCGGCGATCGTCTTCGACCTTGCATTCGTCCGCTCGTGACGTCTGCGGCCAGCGCGCGCGTAATCCCGTGCGTCTCTGGGGCGTCTGAGCAGATGGCCGGCAGCCCTATCAGACGCGCCGAGCCGCAGACCGGAGAATCTACCTGACCATGGGCTCCCGCCACATCGGATACAACGTGGGACCACCATGTGGCACCGGTATCGGCGGACGCTCCCGGTACCCGAATCGGGTGTAGTACGGGACGAGATCCTGCCGAGTAGCTTCCAGATACGCCGGCAGCACCTCGGCATCGCAGCGATCCAGAATGGGCACGAGCAGTCGGGAGCCGATGCCCTTGCCCTGGCTATCGGGATCGACCCCGACGAAGAAGAGGTAGAAGTGAGGTTCCTTGGGGTGGTGACGCTCGATCTCATTGAAAGCCGAGAGCCGCGTCGGTATGCGCGCGACTCCCCACGCCTGCACCGCCTGCCATAGAAACAGGACCTGCTCGCGCGGACCGATCTTGAATGTTCCCGGCGGTGTCCACATCGCGATACCACTCAGGTCCCGTGTTGCCCATACCTCACCGTGCGGCATCGTCAGGAGCTGGAGACAGACGGTGAAGAACCGGTGCATCGCCTCATCGTGCCGGGCATCCTGGCGGACGACCCAATTCACGAACGGGTCGTCGATGAATGTTCGCGCGAGGACGTTGACCGCTTCCGGAACCTCGTCGACCTTGAGTCGATGCGCGGGGTGCGGCGAGCCATCGGGAGTACTGGTGCTGTCCATACCGGACGCCTTCTTCGACAGCACGAAGCCTGACCCAATTCTTATACCCAGCACCGTGTGACAGCGGGCCTACTCAACCAGACTGCGGCGATGATCACCGTGCAGCTGCTCTACCACCACAGTATTCTGACTCTGTACGCCTTCAACAACCCTACCGTCATCCGGCTTGCCCCGCCGCTCGTGGTGGACCGCATGGATCTTGATCGATTCGTTGACGCGCTTGACGAGGTGCTCACTCGCTCCCCCAGCGTGCCGAAACTCGCCACATCGACGGGGGCACTCATCAAGCGCAGGCGGGTCTAGGCGCAGGGCGACAACGACGGCATCGCGTTGGACTACCTCCGCCGCGACACCATCGTTCGCCCGAGGCCTGCCATCACACCCAGGAATCCGTGGTGCTTCTTGACCACCTGCTCGAAACCGTCGAGGAGACGGTCGATGTGCTCGTCGGTGACGATAAGCGGGGGTTCGAGGCGGATGACGTTCGGGTTATTGAGCGTGTAGGCGGTGATGATGCCGTGGTCGTGGAGAAGTAGTCCTCCGACGGACGCAGCCAGATACTCGGCGCTGAGCTTCTTGGCCACTCTAGGTTCGTAGAACTCGATGCCGATCATGAGTCCTCGACCGCGCACCTCTTTGATGAGGCTACTGTCCGAAGCGATGCGCTCGACCCCGGCCTTCAGGCGCTCGCCCTTCCTTCGAGCCTCCTCGGCAAGCCCGTCGCGCACCAGGATCTCGATCGCCTTGAGTCCCGCGGCCATCGCTCTTGCGTTGCCTCCGAAAGTGGATGTGTGCAGCGTGCATCTCTCGGTGCCGCCGTAGCCTGCGTTCCAGAGATCGTCTGTTGTGGAGAACGCGCCCAGGGGCATCACACCCCCGCCGAGACTCTTCGCGGTCGTCATGATGTCCGGGACGACGCAGTCATGATCCACGCCGAAGACGGTCCCGGTGCGCCCGAGTCCGGTCTGGATCTCGTCGGCAATGAGCAGCGCGCCCGCGGATCGGCATGCGTCGGCCGCCGCGCGTAGGTAGCCGTCTGGAGGGACGATGATGCCGCCCTCGCCTTGAAGCGGCTCGAGGATGAACGCGGCGCACTCGTTGGCGGCGAGTGCGCTCACGAGCGCCTCGACGTCGCCGTACGGCACCATGTGGCAGCCCGGTACCAGCGGCTCGAAAGGGGTCTGGTACTTCACCCTCCCGGTGACCGAGAGCGCACCGAAGGACTTCCCGTGGAACGAAGCCTCAGTGTAGACGAAGTCCTTGCGACCTGTGGCGATCCGGGCCAGCTTCAGTGCGCCCTCCACTGCCTCGGCTCCGCTGTTGCAAAAGAAGCTGCGGCTCAGCGTACCGGGCATGATCGCAGCGAGGCTGGCGCCGAGCGGACCGACGAGACACCCGATGGAAGCCTGAAGGATATTCGGCATGGATTCGACGCGCCTGACCGCTTCGACGATCTCCGGATGGTTGTGTCCGAAATTGAGTGCCCCGTACCCGCCGAGGAAGTCGAGGTACTCGTTGCCCGCATCGTCGACCACCGTCATCCCGCGCGCTTCGACGAATCGGCGATCGAAGCCGATGATGCCAAGTAACGTACAGAGTCCGGAATTGACGTGCTTGTTGTAGAGCGAAACACTCTCGCTCCGTGAAAGCCCGAGGGCCGTTTCCAGCGTCATGATGGGTGTCTGCGTGCTCATGATGGTGAACCTCCCGTATGTGCCTTACGTGCGGACGATCTTCCCCCGCTGCAGTTCGACCTGTGCGTGTTCGAGAGCCGGGTCGTGCGCAGCCCGGCGAACGTTGTGAGCGAGAAACGGTCGGAACACAAGCCAGTCGAGCGCACTGTGAATCGCGTTCTCGGGACACGACGCAACGCATTCGAAGCAGCCCATGCACTCCCGGCCCCACGTGGGCAGCTCGTGTCTCTCCCACGCCACGTTGCTGTTCGGACAGACGCGCGAACAGCGGCCGCAGCGCGTGCACACCGCGGGGTCGGGACGAAACGCCCGCGAGTGTACGGAGCGCACTAGTAGAGGCGAGAACGCTGCACGCTCCAGGGCAAAGACCAGCGGCGTCCTCGGGTCGACTGGATCCGGGGTCGGCATGCGCCCCTCCTGCAGTGCAGCGTGGGTCGCCACGAGTCCTCGACCGAACTGCCTGGCGGCCTCGAGTTCCTCGGCAGTGGGATGATCCGGGGAGAACTCGTAGCCGAGGCGTGTGTAGCCGAGGAACCGGTCGTCGCCCAGGCAACTGAACACGCCGATCTCGGTCGCGCCGGCGCGACGAAGTGTGGCCCGCGCGTGATTGAGCGCACTGCCGCGATAGGTCCCGTACAAGGCGAAGAGGAACGCCGAGCGCCCGTCGAGGCGACCGAGTGCGGTGATGGTCTCCTCGGCAGGCATTGCTGCGCGGTAGAAGTGCGTGGGGAATCCGAAGCCGAGTATGTCGAATGCGGTGATGTCGGGCGGTCCGTCGCGCAGGTCGTGCAGCACAGCGGCGACGCCTGCGGACTCAAGCCCCTCGGCGATGTGCTCGGCGACACGCCGGGTCGTTCCGGTGACCGAGCAGAACGCGACGAGTGCGCGCATAGCCGGACCCTCCCCGCGATGCCGGCTCGATTCGGCATCGATATCCCCACTATACCCGCCCCTGCTCTCCCTGCCCTGAGACTGCCGTCCTGAGCGCGGGGGAGATCGTGAGCGTCCAGGCGTCTGTGGACGCCGCGGGCGGCGCACGACTCTCTTCGGCGCGGCGACCGACGCGCCGACGGAGCAGGATCACCGGCTCTCGTACGCTCCGATGTCCGGCCCCGCGCCCGCTGGCCGGGGGTTGCCGTCGTAGTCCGTAGAAGGAGCGTCGGCAGCCGCTCCCGCATCGATGGCCGGACTGCCGGCGTCGAGATGAAGGTCGGATCCCTCCGGGTCGGCGAAGAGGCCGGCCATGTCGGTCAGGACTACCGAATTCGCGTCCTGACCGGAGTACTCCGTCCAGGCGCCGGCCGACAGTCGGCTCAACGAGAACTCGTCGACGTAGGCAACCGACACCGCCCGCCCGGCATCGTTGTTGTGGAACAGGTTGTGATCGCCCCGGTAGTTGTCGACGCCCGGCTGCTCGAATGCCAGCCCGATGTTGCCGTTGCCGGCCAGGATGCAGTTGTACATGCGCAGCGAATCTTCGGCGTTCTCTACCCAGATGTTGTAGGTGTCTCCGCCGAAGAGGGTGCAGTACTGCAACGTGACCGTCTTCGGCTCGCCGCTCCAGTCCAGCTCCACATTGGAGCTGCTGTTGCCGTAACTGAGAGAGTTGACGACAGTGATGTCATCTCCCCACAGCTTGAATCCGCCGAACGCGCAGTCGTAGGCGAGGCATTGGTCGAGAGTGACATCGTCCGCGCTGATATCGAACCCGTCGTAGACGTCGTGGGTGACGCACCGGGTGAACGTGAACGTGTGCTGCTCTCCGTGTCCGAGCGCGAATCCGTCCACGTTCTGCTCGGGATCTCGCCCGGTGTGGGCAACGCAGTCGATGAAGGTGCCGTTGTAGCAGTCGGCGCCGCCGCTGGGGGAGGCGTCGAACCCGTAGAGGTCGAAGTCGTGCACGAGCACGTTTTGGAACAGGAAGTCGTGCGTTCCGTCTGCGGCTCCGATGCCGTAGGCGACGTCGTGTACCTCGCAGTCCGCGATCTGTACGTACGCCGCGTTCTCGATCCATATGCCGGTCTCATCCCAGTTCCGGACCGTGAGCCCGTGGAGCTTGATGTACGAGTCGCTGATGATGAAGCCGTTCTGGCTCTCCACGACTCCCGTCCCGTCAATCACCGGTCGCTCTCCGGGGTGAGCGGCGAACACGATGTAGTCTTCTTCGGTCCCGCTGTTCGCGGTGCGGACGTGCTCGTGGTAGGTCCCGCCCCGGACTTGGACTCCGTCGCCGGCCTGCAAGGTGTCGGCCGCGTGCTGGATGGTTCTCCAGGGCGACTCCAGCGTTCCGGGGTTCGAGTCGTCCCCATCGGTGGCGACGTAGTAGGTGACCCCGGTTACGGCAGGGGCCTTCGTCGTGGATGCCGGAGTGGCGGGTTCTTCATCAGGAGTCGCCTGTCGACCGCATGCCGATGACAGGCTCACGAGCAGCGCCGCGCACATCACGAACGCGACCAGCCTCTTCATGCGGAGCCCCTCCACGGCCTCTACGATGGGCTCGAGAGAACATCGACCGAGTGCAAGCGTTCGTCTCCGAACAGGGCGTGCGTCGCATCGCGGTGCTGTGCAGGCCGGCCGAAGACCTTCCACACGGCAATGAGATCGTCGCCGTCGCGCTGCAGCGAGCGGTACTGGATCCTCATGCCGCTGCCCTCGATGAGCGCGGCAAGCTGGTCGGGTTCGACCGTCTCGAAGTCCCCGATGATCTTGTAGATGCGCGTCTCCTCGGCAAATCGAGCGATATCTATCATCGGTAAGACCAGCAGGACGACCAGGGCGGCGGCTGTGCCGGTCAGCGTGAGCAACCATGCGCCGAAGCCGGCGCCCATGCCGAGTGCCGCAGACACCCACACGGCAGCCGCGGTCGTTATGCCCAGCACCTGTCTGCGCTGGCGAAGGATCACGCCCGCGCCGAGGAAACCGATGCCGGTGACGACCCCGGCGGCGAGGCGGGACGGCTCATCGGTGGGGGGAAGGCGATACGAGTACAGCGTGAACAGGGCTGCCCCCAATGAGACCAGGGCCAGCGTTCGAAAGCCCGCCGCCTTCTCGCGCCACTCGCGCTCCAGGCCTATCGCCATTCCGGCAGCTAGGGCCACCGCCAAACGGAGAAACTGTTCGCCCGCGGACAGGGGATCCATCGGGAGCCTCCCGGCTTCGACCCGTTCGTCCTTTGTATTCCCAGTCGACGCTACCCCTGCTCGTCGGGCGGCGGGGGTGCGGGCATGCGCGGATCGGGGCACGACGACACGTGGGCACCTCCGGTCTGGATCAGTTCCTCGTAGGCGCCAGTCTCGTCGAAGAGCTTAAGCGGCGGGGACAGCGCGGCTGCTGTCGCGACGACCAGGATGAGCGCGCCAAGCCCGACGAACGTGTCCTGAGCGCCAAAGCGCTCCACGGCCAGGCCCACGCCCAGATAGCCGATCGGTCCTGCCGCGTAGTACGAAGCCATAAGCACGCCCAGGACCCGTCCGCGCCGGACGGGGTCTGTGCGCGTTTGCATCGCCAGGTTGATGAGCGGGTCGACCGGTCCCCAGAACAGTCCCGCGAATGCGGCGGCCCCGACCAGCAGCGCGTACGTCGGGGCGAGCGCCATGCCCAGGATCGACAGTGACGCCAGCACTATCGCGCCGGCGAACACCGGGTAGCGCCGGACGCGGGGGCCGACGGCCGCGTACGTCAGCGCCCCGACGAGTCCGCCTGCCGACAGCGCCGTCAGCACGAGACCGAGCTCGGCAGGTCTGCCTTGCTGCTGGAACACGTAAGGGAGCACCACACCCTCGATCGGCAGGTACACCGCGACGATCAACATGCTGGTCAGTGTGGTGGCGCGCAGCAACGGGTCGCCCCACACGATCTTGAGCCCCTCGGCCGAGCCGGCGAGCACGTTCTTCGGCCGGTCGGATACGTGTGGTGTTCCGACCCCGGGCGCTTTGATGAACATCATCACGCCGGCGGACAGCACGAAGCCTACGGCCGTCGCCCATAGCGTGGTGGCAGGGCCGACGATCGCGATGAGCACGCCTCCAAGTGCGGGGCCGATGAGGTAGGACACACCCCAGGTCGCCTCGTGGATCGCGTTCGTTCTCGGCAGCGGCCAGCGCGCCTCGGCGCCGACCTCCGGGATCATGGCCTCGCGCGCGGTGGCGCCCGCGGGGTCGATCACGGCGCCGAGCACGACCAGCACCAGGATCAGCGTCATGTTCAGGCCGAGGAACTCGTCGACGAGCGGGATTGCGGCCACTGAGAGTGCGGAGAGCGCGTCAGAGATGATCGACGTGCGCTTCCTGCCAAAGATGTCCACGATCGATCCGGAGAACAGCGCGGAGACCAGGAGCGGCACCGCCGTTGCGGCGCCCACCAGCCCGGCGGACAGCGCCTGCCCGGTCCGCTCGAGCACGAGCCACGGGATGGTCACAAGCGCGATCCCGTTGCCGACGCCCGATACGAGCACCGCGCTCTCGAGCAACGCCAGCGGCCCGAGCCGGCCGCCCGAGCGGCGCACGCCGCTCACCGACCCCTGCACTTCGCCGACCGTGACCGGTTCGCCCGCGCCACGTTCAGGCCCGCACCTTGTCGAGCTCTTCGGCCAGGTGCCAGTACATCTCCGAGAACGTCGGGAACTGGAACATGAGATCTCGTAGCTCCGTGTACGGGAGTCGCGCCTTGATCGCTAGCGATGCGACGTGAATCAACTCGCTGGTGAGCGGGCCACCTGCCGCCGCGCCGAGCACCTCGCCGCTTGCCCGCTCCACCACCAGGATGCCGATACCCGACCAATCCGTCTGGTAAGTGTAGGGCCGGTCCAGCTCCTCGAAGGGAAGGCGTGCCGCAAGGGCATCTATGCCCGCCTCGCGGGCCTGCCGCTCGGTCATGCCGACGGCGGCGATCTCGGGGTCGGTGAACGTGACGCGCGGGATGGCGCGCTCGTCGAGCTCACGCGAGGGCTGCACGATGTTGGCCGCAACGCAACGCGCGTGGTACATGGCGCGGTGCGTGAAGAAGGGGGTTCCGACCACGTCCCCGATGGCCCACAGGCCGTCTGCGGCGCGGCCGTACTCGTCCACGGCGATGCCGCCGTCATCGGACGGCTCGACACCCACGCTGTCGAGGCCGATACCTGCGGTGCGGGGTCGCCGGCCCACGGCCACAACGACATGCTGCGCGCTCACCTCGCTGCCGTCGGACAGAAACGCGGTCTTCGAGTCGCCGTTTCGCGCCACGCGCTGCACGGACACGCCCAAGCGGACGTGGATCTCGTCGGCCCGAAGCGCGTTCAGGAGCAACTCGCCCAGGTCGGGCTCTTCGCGTGCGAACAACCCGTCAGCCCGCTCGACAATCGTGACGCGCGCACCGTACCGGCGCATCATCTGGCCGAGCTCGACGGCCACCGGACCCCCTCCGATGAACAGCAGGCTCTCAGGCACCTCGGTCACCGACACGCACTCACGGTTCGTCCAGTATCCGGACTCCTCGAGCCCGTCGATGTCAGGAACGATCACCTCTGAGCCGGTTGCCAGCACGATGTCCGGTGCCGTGAGCACGCGCTCGCCAGCGACCACCCGACCGGGGCCGTCCAGCCGGCCTTCGGCACGAACCAGCGTGACCCCGGCTTTCTCAAGCCGGCCGGCCAGGACCGAATCGTCGTAGTGTCGCACCATCTCGTCGCGGTAGTCGGAGATCCTCGGCCAGTCCAGGGTGACCGGAGCAGTGCCGAAACACTTGACGCTCTCCCCCCACAAAGACACCGGCCGAAGAAGTGTCTTGCTCGGGTTACACGCCCAGTACGCGCATTCCCCCTCGATCCGTTCACGCTCCACGACGGCGACGTTCTTGCCCTTGGCCGCCAGCCGGTGCGCAGCGAACTCGCCGGCCGTTCCCGTTCCGACGATGACCACGTCGAAGTGCTCTGTCGTTGGCATTGGGGCCACCTCCTTTCGGGATTCTTACCCGGCTCTCAAGGGAGTTCACTGCGACTCGATCGGCGGGGTGGCAGGGTGGGTGCGTCAGCGGGTACGAACACCTGTAGCAGTCGTCCGTTTGCCGAAGGAGTGGTCCGACATGGCGCACAACACGACCTGGCGACCGTACAGCACGCATGGCAAGCTGTCGGCAGCTCAAGAGGCCGAGCTTCCCGACGCGGCGTTTGCCTTCCCGACGCTTCGCAAGTTGCCGCTGACGGATGAGGGCCATGTGCGGGCCGCCATCGAGAGCTTCGACGAAGTCGAAGAGGCGTCCGACGAGGACCGCGAGTTGGCGTTCGCCAACATCCAGCGGGCGGCCCAGTTCTACCGGGTGCCTATGACCGAGACCGACTGGCGGCAACTCGGCACGCGCCATGTGGAGCCGGGCTACAAGCGCGTCGACCGCAGGTAAGGGCGATCCAGCGAGCTGCTTCGCTTGCGCGGCGCTGAACAAGCGTTTAGTATACTGAACATGAGTTCAGCGCAATCGGCAGACGATCGGACCGCACGCGCACGCATCCGCGATGCCGCGATCGCCCGGTTCGGCGAAGTCGGGGTGGACAAGGCCACGGTCCGCGAGATCGCGGCGGCCGCGGCCGTCTCCCCGGGACTCGTTCTGCACCACTTCGGGTCGAAGCAGGGCTTACGCGCGGCGTGTGACGAGTACGTGGTCGCGGAGTTCCAGCGCAGCAGGACCGAAGCGGTGAAGTCAGGGTCCACCGACCCGTTTGCGGCCATGTCCGACCTGGAGAAGGAGATGCCCCATCTCCGGTACCTGTCGCGTGCGCTGCGCGAAGGATCGCCCGCCGCTAACCGGTTGTTCGACGACATCGTTCGCGAGTCCGAGCGCGTCATGGAGCTCAGCATCGAGCAGGGGGTCCTTCGGCCGAGTCGCAATCTGCACGATCAGGCAGTGCTGCTCGTTGCGTGGCAGTTCGGCGCTTTGGTGCTGCACGAACACGTCGCCCGGGGGTTCGGCGTGGAGCCGTTCAGCCCGGAGTTGACCCCGCGGCTCGCCCAGGCGGCGCTCGAGGTTCTCACCCACGGCGTCTTCGCGGACGCCCGCTACGAGGACGCGTGGGAACGAGTCCCCACAAGCGGGGAGCCTCCACCCCCCGAGCAGCCGGCGCAACAGCCTGAGCCGGCGGCTCCCGAAGCCGCCGAGGAGGAGAAGGAGCGATGAGCATGTCGACAGCGATAGGTGTGAGCGGACTGGTCAAGGACTTCGGGAAGGTACGGGCGCTCGACGGCCTCGACTTCGATGTCGAGCAAGGGGAGGTGCACGGCTTCCTGGGTCCGAACGGCGCGGGCAAAACTACGACCATCCGAATCCTGCTCGGCCTGCTGCGGGCGGATGCCGGCACGGCGCGGGTCTTCGGCGGTGACCCGTGGGACGACGCGGTCTCGCTCCACCGCCGCATAGCGTACGTGCCAGGCGATGTTGAGCTATGGCCCAACCTGACAGGCGGCGAGGCGATCGACCTGCTCGGGCGCTTGCG
>Ga0209164_1002181_pt1 | contig 21839 bp, 21 predicted proteins | sample MTBNYHSulfiMetaG_FD_187458 | JGI IMG/M metagenome (GOLD analysis project Ga0209164, IMG submission 187458) | Enrichment culture microbial communities from rom New York Harbor, USA that are MTBE-degrading - MTBE-NYH (New York Harbor Sulfidogenic)... | ecosystem: Environmental > Aquatic > Marine >... | reverse complement strand
TTGCGTCCGCCGATGATCTTCGGCGCCTTGCGTCTGATGTTCAAACAAGCCTCATTTTCCCGGACGTTCTTCCGAGCAGCACTTCTTGGAATGTTCTTATCAGCGTACAGCGGTCAACGTTTCTTATCTAAGTTGCCCTTTCCCCGCGAAGCGGGCCTTGCGTCCTGGCACGATCTTAGCCAGCCCTGCGTCCCGGGATGAACTTACCGGCCTTGCGTCCGCCGATGATCTTCGGCGCCTTGCGTCTTTTATTTCCAGACTGTCCCCGATTGTTACACCCCAAAACTTTACATCCCAAACTAATTCTCGATTTTTCATCTCGATCATCACGCAATTATTTGTGAGCATAACTCACATTTCGATTAAAACCTTGTCTGTTCTTGCTTAAGTTTGTTGCCGAACCCCCTACACCTTACCCCGCACGCCGGTTCTGAGATAATTTTACAATCAGGTTGTTGACTAAATCTTGACTAGAATACGCTTAGGTTTTATAATCGATCGTACAGAACGATAAACGTGCATAAATGAGCTTAGTTGGAAATGGGATAATTTGAACTATTGATTGAGCAATGTTAACATAAGTAAGAAGAAACGAAAAGCTACATACGGCCAATTAACACTGTGTAAGCAGGGCTCTAAGGTCCGATCAAGCAGTCCTTTTTTTCTACTTAAGTCGTAAGATTGATTATTTTGATCAAGGAGGGAAGAAGGTATGATAAGAAGAATAGCGAACCTAAAGTATCTCATCGCTACATTCCTCTTCGTTACCCTCTTCTTCATTCAATCGCTTACTATCACTTGGACTCCGCTCTTTGTCTTTCAAGCGTTCATACTCAACGTAGCCATAATGCTTGGCATATATGCCTTCAGGGGCTTCGATAACTCGACGACATACTCTCTGAACTCATGTGTAGTCTCATATATATCTGGAACGATCCTGGGTGTTCTCTTTGCTCTCCTTCCAATAGTCTTTTTAAACCCCAGACTCCCAAGACCGACATTCTATGCGACGGCCCTTATTGCTGCCTTTATCTTCCCCCTTCTCTCATGCGTGCTTATGAGATACACTATAAAGCATCTTCCCCCTAGAAGATATCTCGTCATAGGCACAGAAGAAGACCTCGGCCCAATACTCGAAGAAGTCAAGAAGGCCTCGATGGGGAAGATCGAGATCTACTCCTACATGAACCCTTCGGCAGCGACCCTAACAGAGGCCATATCATTTGAAGATATCAAGCCCTTCGATGCGATACTGATTGGAGATCCAAAGTTAGCGAGAGATGTAGATGACGTAATAGAAAGAGCAAGAACGAATAACGTCGGTGTGGAATATTTGCCTACTCTTGTTGAACAGACGCTTTTTAGAATACCTTTGCCAATCCTCGAAGTGTTCAGGGAGTACTATGAGGTACTGTTTTCCGAAGCAAGACATTCCAGGAGGATAAGAGTAATAGATCTCGTTTCTTCATCAGTACTTCTCGTTTTGGCAATACCCTTTGTCGTGTTCTCGGTACTACTTATTATACTAACGGATGGAAGACCGATTTTCTATAAACAGCAGAGAGTCGGAATGGGTGGGAAACGCTTTAATGCCTTCAAGTTCAGAACAATGACCGAGCACATAGACCAGAACGGAGTTCTTCTGCCTACAAATATAACGAAGAGTGGACGAATACTGAGAAAGACGCGTCTAAATGAGATACCTCAGCTACTGAACGTTATTAGAGGAGACATAAGCTTGGTCGGACCCAGACCCGATTTGCCTTTCTTCTATGACCAATGGAGCAAAGAAATCAGATTCTATAGAAGTCGTTTCCTGGTTCCTTCAGGAGTTACCGGTCATGCTCAAGTTCTCTACAAATATGCCGATACGAAAGAAGAATACGAAAAGAGACTGGAGTATGATCTTTATTATGTCAAGAATTATGACTTCATGTTGTACCTCTCCACGCTTCTAAGAACAGCAGAAGTCATGATCTTTCGAAGGGGTGCGAAATAGTGAAGGAGATTCTAGTATCTAACGTAGAAAAATGGCTGACGCCTCATCTGGAAAGAGTGTTTCATATCAAATACACAGAACAGTTAAAACACTCGAATTACAGCAGCTTTGATGCAGAGATTCCCTACATAATCGGCTTCGAATACATTGGCGAGTTCACCGATATCGGTTCACTCGGAGACGTGCTTCACCTCGCAGCTCAATCGAACAAGCTCAAGACGATAATCTATCTCTCTTCTTACGGAGTTTATGCTCCTAAAATGGGTCAGTTTAAAGAGTCAGACGTTGTCTGCCCCAAGAACTTCGTCGGAACAAGGGCCGCAGTTCTAGAGGATATTCTTGTCTATCTTGCAAATCGTTATTCTCTTGATTTAACGGTATTGAGATTGTTCAATCCCTATGGGCCTTATCAGCTGTCACCGTATGTTGTGCCCACAGTTCTCGAGAAGATCGCATCTTCCGGAACGGTTAACATAGGAGATTCGGAAAAAGTCCGCGACTTCTTCTACATTTCCGATCTCATCGATCTTCTGAGTCTGATCGTAGAGAAGAACCCAAAGGGAATAGACATCTTCAACGTTGGATCCGGAGATCCTATGTCAATAAGCACTCTCATTACTAGAGCTCAAGAAGTCACAGGAGGCGAGTGCGACGTATTGTTCGACGCGACAAAGCTCCGCGAAGAATACGACTACGACTACGCCGTGGCGGATATTACCAAGATAAAGAAAGAACTCGGTTGGGAGCCAAAGGTAAGCCTTGAAGAAGGACTTGCTCTCACATACCAGTGGATACTGGGCAGGAGTGGAAAGTAATGTTCAAGTACGGCTTTATAATGGCTGGCGGACAGGGTAAGAGACTCAGGCCCCTAACCGCGGCTATCCCCAAGCCCCTATTACCTGTGGGAGACAAGCCAATAATTCAGCTGATAATCGAACACATGAAAGATTTTGGAATAGTAGATATATTCGTTTCTGTAAACTACAAGAAAGAGATAGTGAAGAGCTTTCTCCGTGATGGCTCGAGATACGGAGTAAACATTACATATATCGAAGAGCTTGAGCGCACAGGAACGGCAGGATCTCTCGCCCTTCTTCCAGATGATTTCGATGACAAGATCATCGTTTCAAATGGCGACCTGATTTGCGATGTAGATTATTCGGTTATAAACGACCTCCTGAGAGAGTACGATCTTGTTCTTACAGGAATCGAAAGAGAGGTACCCGTAGACTTTGGCGTTCTGAAGACGAACGGATCCCCTGAGCTAGTAGACTGGGAAGAGAAACCAAAGCTCAAATACATAATCAACGGTGGAATCTACGGCATCTCGCAAAAAGTGATAACCTATATAAGAGAGAACATACCAAAGCATCAGTGTATAGATATGCCAACTCTTTGGAGAATGATGAAAGAAAACGGAATGAAGCTCGCCGTCCATATCCACAGGGGCAAATGGCATGACGTCGGAAGAATGGAAGACTATATGGCTTTGACTGGAGAGGAGAAAGAAAGTTGAACATTTATAAGAATACAAACAAGGTTCTACCGGCATTTGAGAGAGAAGGTCTTCCGATTGTATGTATTCAGGGATTAGGGTTCGTTGGTGCGGCGATGGCTGTTGCGGTGTCGAGTGCGGTTGATGGTTACGGAAATCCAAAGTACAATGTCATAGGTCTCGATTTGCCCAATGAAAGAGGAAAGAAGATAGTTGACGAAATCAACTCTGGAGTCTTCCCCTTCGAATCAACTGACAGCAAACTACTTGAGTACTTTCAAAAGAGCGTCTCTATGAAGAACCTCTTTGCAACTACAAACCCCGAAGCTATTTCTCTCGCTTCAACAGTAATAGTAGATATCAATCTTGATCTTGTTTGGGAAGACGGAACTCCAGATGTAAATCTCAATGGATTCATCACAGGGATTCAAACAATTGCCGAATATATCTCTCCTAACTCGCTAGTTATAGTTGAAACGACTGTACCACCCGGTACATGCGAGAGAGTCGTTGCTCCTGAGATAGCTGCTATTGTTGAGAAACGAGGACTTCCTGATGATTCAGTCCTGATAGCCCATTCATATGAAAGAGTCATGCCTGGGTCTGACTATCTGGATTCGATCATAAATTATTGGCGAGTCTATTCTGGTTATACAGAGGAAGCTGCTGAAAGATGTATGAAGTTTCTCTCAGATATTATAAGCACAGAAAAGTACCCTTTGACGAGATTGTCCTCAACGACTGCTTCTGAAACAGCAAAAGTCTTAGAAAACAGCTATAGAGCAGTGAATATTGCATTCATGGAAGAGTGGAGCCGGTTTGCCGAAGAGACTGGAATAAATATGTTTGAAATTGTTGATGCAATTAGAAAAAGACCAACTCATTCGAATATCAGACAACCCGGTTTCGGCGTCGGAGGTTATTGCCTCACAAAAGATCCGTTGTTTGCCAAAGTCGGTGCTGAGAAGTTGTTTGGAAAGAGGATAAACTTCCCATTCAGCGAAAGAGCTGTTGAAATAAACAATCGGATGCCTCTTGCCGTTATAACAAGGCTTGAGAACGTTTTCGGAAATAATCTTTCCGGAAAGAAGGTCTTGCTTCTTGGCGTTAGTTATAGGCAGGATGTTGGCGACACTCGCAACACTCCGTCCGAAGTACTTCTTACGGAGCTAAATAGAAGATGTGTCGAAGTGACATGTCACGACCCCCTGGTGGAATACTGGCAAGAAATGGACACGGAAGTAAGGCACGATATGCCTGATCTTGAAGATTTCGATATCGCTATTCTGGCAGTTCCTCATACTGAGTACAGGAATCTGGATTTTACCAAGTTGCCGAGCGGGAAAAACTTTGCTATTCTTGATGCCAACAACGTGCTTACGGATGAACAGGTTGAACAGATAAGAGCAATTGGAAACGAACTACTATTTATAGGGAGGGGAAACTGACTTGACTAAGATACTGATTACCGGCGGTGCCGGTTTTATTGGTTATCACTTGGCATGCGAGTTATCGTCCAATTCAAGTAATGAAGTGCATATAGTAGATAACTTCTCAAGAGCAGTCAAAGATAAGAATCTACAGAGTTTACTTGAAAAGCCTAATGTAAAAGCTTTTGAGATCGATCTCATTGATAGAAACGGGATAACTACTCTAGAAAACGATTACGACTATGTTTATCACCTCGCAGCAGTTATTGGTGTTAAACACGTCCTGAATAGACCAAGTGATGTTCTTAGGAACAATGTTACCCTCCTCATGAATATGCTAGATTTCGCCCGTCAATGCAGAAATCTCAAACGTTTTCTGTTTGCGTCAACGAGCGAAGTCTATGCGGGAACTTTGAGATACTTCTCGCTTCCAATACCGACTTCAGAAGATACACCTTTAGCCGTTAATGCACTTGAAGAACCTCGAACCAGCTACATGTTATCCAAAATATACGGCGAGGCTTTGTGTCACCACTCTGGAGTTCCTTATACAATATTCAGACCGCACAATTTCTACGGTCCAAGAATGGGAATGTCTCATGTGATACCCGAACTCGCTAAGAAAGCTTACGACACTGCTGATGGCGGCTCGATAGAAGTGTTCTCTGTCAATCACAAGAGAACGTTTTGCTATATAGAAGATGCTGTCAAATCGCTTGTGCTCATTGCCGAGAATCCAGAATGTGAAGGTCTTGTCTTCAACATAGGTAATCAAGAACCGGAAATATCAATAGGTCAACTTGCCGAAGAAGTTATCAAAGCACTAGGAAAGAACCTGAACATTGAAGCCAAAAATCCCACATCTGGCTCTCCGAGCAGACGTTGCCCAGATATAAGCCGAATAGTAGAAGCAACCGAATATAGACCCAAAGTTGGTCTGACTGAAGGCGTCACTAAAACAGTTAATTGGTATATAGATAACATATTTATGGGTAGCGACATTAGTGCAAACTAGGAGCTCTGGGGGAAGTGGCTAAGTATGATAAGAGATGAAAGATGGTTATGATTCTTACCGGTTCTGAGGGAATGGTTGGAGGCAGATTGCAGAAAGCATTACAAGTCAAAGGCCTCGAGCTAGTCTGTACTGACTTCGATCTCGCAGAGACGGAGTATCCCGACCTGAAACTTGATGAAGAATACATCGTAATACACGTTGCAGGCGAAAAAACCAACAACCCGGCTGCATTGTCCAGAAACAACGTGCTTGCAACAGACTTAGTGATAGACAATCTTTGCAGGCAAGAGTTATGCAAAGGACTGATATACTTCTCCAGCATCGCGGTCTTTGGCATACAAGACGAAGTAATAACCGAAGAAAGCGAAAAGAAACCGGACAACTTCTACGGCTTTTCAAAGCTGATCTGTGAAGACCTGATTCAAGCCAAACTGAAAAACAAAACAACAGTGATAGTAAGACCGACCAACATCATAGCTCCAAATACAAACACACTCGTAGGCCAGATAGTCCACTCGATTCTAAACGGAGAAACCTTCGAAGCCTGGGAATCGAGCCTTGTAAGCAAGCGCGACTACATCTGGATAGACGATGTCGTAGATGGAGTTGTAAGACTCACCGAAATGATGCAGGCAGATAGCCTGAGCGGCAATACCGAGATCAATTTCTGCATGGGCAAATCATATAGCCTCAAAGAAATAATAGACACGGCAGAGAAAATAACAGGAAAAGAACTCAGACTAATAATAACAGACTCGAAGGCTTTCAGGGGAAGAGATTTGAATGTGAGATCAAATCCATTTCAAAGAATCATGGAAAGAAAACCTACGAATCTTGAAAAGACAATAGAATGTTTGCTGCGGTTTTTATGAAAAAAAGCAACGATAATGCTTAAGATTTTTTGATATAACTAAAATAAGATACGAAAGATTACTAATACATAATTATAAATGAAAAGTGTAAAGAGATGTCATGTTTAGTTTTACAAGTAGAGAAATTGTAATATTAGTAATATGCATAATAATATATTAGAAATTTTTTTGAAAGTGATAAATGACATTTTATTTATTATTTGTGAAAGGATAAATTCCAGTGATAAATCAAATAGTAACTGTTATTGTTCCAACCTATAATCATGAACAATTCATAGTTGAGTGTCTGGAGAGTATTAAGGAACAGAACTATAAATACATAGAATTGATTATTGTAGATGATCATTCAAATGACAAGACTGTTGAGAAAACAGATGGCTGGTTGTCAAAGAATCGAGAAAGGTTCATAAAATGCAAGATAACGGTTCAAGTTGAGAATGTTGGAACCACCAGAAACTTAAATTTTGCTATTCAAGAATCAGAAGGAACCTATATAAAATTTATTGCCGGTGATGACTTGCTGTGTGATGGAGCTTTGACTGAGCTTGTCCATTTCATTAACCATGAGAGCAATATAACATGGGTTTGTGGACAAATCATACCATTTATATCACTTCAATCTGAGAAGAGTTATCTGAGACCTATACCAAATAAGAGAAGCGCTAGATATTTTCAATATGATGCTAAAACACAATTCAAGTGCTTAACTATAGATAACTTTGTGCCGGCACCAGGTGTTTTTTTTCGAAGAGAAGCTATAAAGAATGGCTTTGACAGCTCATATAGAATTCTTGAAGACTATCCAACTTGGCTAAGACTAACTAAAATGGGACATCCAGTAAGATTGTTGAAAAAACCTGTTGCTTATTGGAGAAGGCACTCAAATTCGACTTCTGCCTCTGCCTTTGGAAAGATAAATACTCAATATTTCAAAGATAATCTTAACGCCATCCAGAAGCTAATAAATCCAGATTTAGATAAGGTAGATACATTTGTAAGAAGATTTGTCAAATCAAAAGAGAGTTATATTAGCAAACAACTTATTGAAAGAGGAAATGAGAAGTACTTTAGGGAAGCAAGCAGATTAAATAAATTAAGAAAAGCAATTGATTTACTTTGGATATACGATTCTTTGAGAAAGTTATTTTGGAAATAATTCACATCGATACTTAAAACTAAATCATCAAGACGCGGGAGAATTGGGATGCTTATAAATACTATTCAGCTTCACAAACGAACAGCTGTATCACAAGATCTCGGTTCGCTTGTTTTCTTCGAAGCAAACCGAGATATTCCTTTCGCTTTCAAGCGTGTTTATTACACGTATGGTGTGAAGGAAGGAATCATTCGTGGCCATCATGCACATAAGGACTTGGAGCAGTTGCTGATATGCGTTTACGGAGCAATCGAGATTATGTGCGATAATGGCGAGAAGAAGGAATATACTGTTCTGGATGATCCTGCGAAAGGACTGTATGTCGGTACAGGGATATGGCGAACTATGAAATGGCTTAAAGACGATAGCGTGTTGCTTGTTCTTGCTTCCGAATACTACGACGAGTCTGACTATATTCGTGATTACTACGAGTTTATCAGGCTTGTGAAGGAGGGTTACTGGAAGAGATGAACGTGCCTTTCAATGTTCTCAGACCTCAGTATCTCATGTTTAAAGAAGAGTACGATAGAGCGGTCCTTGAAGCTCTCGATTCAGGCTGGTACGTGCTCGGAGAGAGAGTAAGTCAATTCGAGCGGGAATTTGCCGATTACGTCGGCGTCAAGCATTGTGTAGGTCTAAATACGGGTTTGGATGCGCTCATTCTGGCTTTCAGAGCACTAGGAATTATGGAGGGTGATGAAGTTATAGTTCCTGCAAACACTTATATCGCTTCAGTTCTCGGAGTGACTGAAAATGGAGCTATACCGATATTTGTTGAACCGAACGAATTCTACAACATCGACCCAGCAAGAATAGAAGAGGCAATTACGGAGAAAACGAAGGCGATTCTTCCAGTACATCTCTATGGGCAGCCCGCAAGAATGGAAGAGATAATGGCGATTGCAAATATACATAATCTCTTCATCGTCGAAGACTGTGCCCAGGCACATGGAGCGACGATCAATGGAAAGAATATCGGGACTTTCGGCGACATAAACTGCTTCAGTTTCTTTCCTACCAAGAATCTCGGAGCCTTCGGAGATGCCGGGGCGATTGTCACAGATAATGAAGATCTTGCAGAAAAGATGCGCATGCTGCGAAACTACGGAAGCGTCAAGAAGTACTACCACGAGATCGAAGGCGTGAATTCGAGGCTGGACGAGATTCAGGCCGCTCTGCTGAGCGCGAAGCTCAAGCATATGACAGAGCTTGAAGACGATAGAAGAAGAGTAACCGAGAAGTATCTTGAAGAGATCACCAATCCCCTGATAAAACTGCCGAAGATCAAAGAGGGCTTCAAGCATGTTTGGCATCTCTTCGTTATCAAGTGCAATCAGAGAGATGAACTTCAGAGATATCTGTCTGACAACGGAATAGGTACCCAGATACATTATCCAGTTCCCCCGCATCTCTCGGGAGCTTACGAACGCTTCGGATACAGGAAGGGAGACTTCCCGATAACCGAGGATTATGCAGACACGGTTCTCAGCCTTCCCTTATATAATGGTATGACAGACGAAGAAACCGATTATGTGATTGAAAAGATAAATATGTTCAAAGGGGTGAGCGTATGAGGGGTGTTATTCTAGCCGGTGGCAAGGGAACGAGGCTTTATCCTTTAACGAAGTCTTTGAATAAGCATTTGCTTCCTGTAGGGCCTGAGCCAATGATCTACAACCCTATCCACAATATGCAGGCTAGTAGAATCAAAGATGTTCTGATAGTTACCAGCACAGAGCATATGGGAGATATGGTAAATCTCTTGGGAAGCGGCTCTGATTTTGGCCTGAGATTCGCGTACAAAGTTCAGGACGAGGCCAACGGCATCGCCGATGCGCTGAGGCTTGCGAGGGAATTTGCGGGAGAGGAGAACATTCTGGTAATTCTTGGAGACAACGTATTCGAAAAACCTGTCGATTACTTTGTCAAGAATTATGAGAATGTTCAGAAGGGAAAAGGCGCCAGAGTATTGCTTGTTAGAGTTTCGGATCCCCAGAGGTTCGGTGTTGCCGCGCTCGATGAGCAAAAGGTGGTAGAGATCCAGGAGAAACCAGAGAATCCGAAGAGCGATTACGCCGTTGTGGGAGCTTACATCTATGACAGAAGGGTATTCGATATCATAGACCATATAAAGCCTTCCGCAAGAGGCGAGTATGAGATAACCAGCGTCAACAACAGGTATATCGAGCTGGGAGAGTTCGAGTACGATTTCGTTCAGGGCAGGTGGATGGATACAGGTACTTTCGAATCCTACTATGTGGCCAACAAGATCATGTACGAACATTACTTCGAGAAGATGGGAATAGAGAAGATTGACTGATACTGGGGGGAGCATTTTGAACACTATCCTTGTTACAGGCGGAGCAGGTTTCATCGGCAGCAATTTCGCAAATCATATTCTTGAAAGAAAAGAAGAGCTGCAGATAATAGTTCTAGATTCTCTCACATATGCCGGGAATCTCGCCAATCTATCCAGTCATCTCAATAAAAGTAATATCATCGTTCCTGAGAGCCACGAGAGACTTGAACCTATAAGCTACGATCTTTCCGGCAATAGCAGTGTTTTATCGGATGTTTCAAAAGACCTGGAGAGACTGAAGTTCAAACTAAATAGCTTTACGTATAACCAGACACTGGTCAATGAATTGCGACAACTCACAGAAAATGTAATAGCAAGAAACCGGCTTGCATTAGTCGTGGGAAGTATAGAGGACAGGAATATCGTTGAACAGATCCTGCCTTTGTGCGATACGGTGGTGAATTTCGCCGCGGAAACGCATGTAGATAGATCTATACTCAACCCCGATCAGTTTATAAAGACAGATGTGTATGGAACTTACGTTCTGCTTGAGGCTGCAAGAAAAAACCCGGATCTTAAGAGGTTCTTGCACGTCTCCACCGATGAAGTGTATGGGGTGGCCTCCGAACGTAGCTTCTCGGAGAAAGATCCCATAAATCCACGAAACCCTTATTCGGCAAGCAAGGCTGCTGCCGATAGGCTTGTTTACGCATATAGCCAGACTTATGGTTTACCTGTCAATATTGTTAGACCGTCGAACAACTTCGGACCCAACCAATACCCGGAAAAACTTATACCCGTGATGATAATTAAAGCCTTGAGAGGTGAAAAGTTGCCGGTTTACGGAGACGGAAAACAGGTCAGAGATTGGTTGTTCGTGCGAGATACAGCCAGAGCAATAGAGACTATTCTTGAAAAGGCTACTGTAGGAGAGGTCTATAATATTGCCGGGAGAAACGAAAGAGAGAATATATTTATGGTAAAAACAATCCTCGAAAGACTAGGCAAGAGTACAGAATTGATAAACTATGTAAAGGACAGACCGGGACATGACGCGAAGTATTCTCTTGATGATAGCAAATTAAGAAATGAACTCGATTATTCTCCTGAGAAGGATTTTGAGAGCAATCTGAAAGAGACTATCGACTGGTATCTCAACAACAAGGAATGGTGGCAGAAGATACTAGATCATGACAAAGAGTACAGGGAGTTTATGAGTAGATGGTATAAAGAAAGATGAGTAGATCATTGCAGAAACTGTACTAAGCAAATCAATCTTTGTTTTTGTTCTTAGAAGGTGGTGTAGTTAGTGTATTCTCTTTTGTACAAACAGGAATCTGGCAAAGCGGAAGAGGCAGATTGCAGTAAAATAAATGTCGATAACTTATTCAAGCCCACCTTTTTCGATAGCAAAGAGTTTCACTATTACCACCAGAAATTCGCTGAAAGTGTTTATCAAGTATATTTTGAGAGCGAATCGAGCATTTTAGGCTACTGTTATATCGGCAAAAGGGGAAAAACTGCAAGTCTTCCATATTCAGCACCGTTTTCTCTTTTATATCCTCAAGAAAAGTGGAGAATTGACGATGTCCTCCAGATTGTTAAAGGGCTTATCAATTTCAGCAGTTCAATTGCATGTGATAGGATCGTTTTCACTTTACCCCCTGAAATATATGATCCTGCTCTGATTCATTCTCTCAGTTCTTGCCTTTTTTCTGAAGGCTTCAGAGTGCTTTCAGTAGACCTGAATCAGTTCTTTGATTTGAGCACATTTGAAAGCAAAGAATCGTATTTGGCAGGCTTAATGCGAATGGTGAGAAGAAACTACAATAAGGCAATTAACAACGATCTAGAATTTGTGAAGATAGAAACTGGAAGTTTTGAGGAAGCATATGATGTTATTGAGGTGAATAGGAGAGAAATGGGATATCCACTTAAAATACCCAAATCGCAAATGCGAGACATAATAAACATGAAGTGTCTTTCGAGCTCTTGCTTTCTTGTTAGAAAGAATGGCCAGGCTATTGCCTCTGCGATTGTCTTCGATGTAACTGATGATATTAGTCAAGTGATATATTGGGGAGATGATCCTGAATTCAGGGAAATCCGACCAATGGCACTTTTGACTACTGACATATTTGAGTACTATAAAGTACAAGGAAAGAAATACCTAGACATTGGTCCTTCGAGTGCTAATGGTATTATAAATCCTGGTCTATTTGAATTCAAAAGATCAATAGGTTGTAGTCATACGGTCAAGCTCTCCTTTGAATTTCAACTGTAGCGAGATGCTTTTTGGGAGGGGGAAGTCTTGTTTTCAATCAAAGTCAGAAACAACATTTTCTTACGATTATTGCTACACAAAGATGCTAAAGCTTTCTTTGAGCTGATGAACAGGAATAGGGAACATCTTTCGAGATTCATGCCCAGGATCACGGAGACCAAAAGTGTTGAAGACACGGAAAGAGTAATTGCTCTATTTCTCAAACAACTCTCAGAGAATAACGGTTTCAGAGCCGGTATTTTCGTTGATGACCAATTGATAGGAATCGCAGGATTAAAATATATTGATTGGCTTAGCCTGAAAACAGAGGTAATGTACTGGATTGACAAGAACTATAGCGACAAAGGGATAACCACAGAATGCGTGAGAAAAATAATAGAAGTCGCGTTTATTCAGTATAACCTCAACAAAGTTATTATAAGAATGAGTGTAGATAATATTGGATCAATAAAAGTCGCCGAAAAATGCGGACTGCATTTTGAGGGAATAAATCGTCAGGATGAAATGCTCAGTACTGGTTTTACCGACATTTGTGTATATAGCATTCTGAAAGAAGAACATTTTAAAGAGGTAAAGATATTACTTAGTTCATGATTTGTGTAAATGATAAAAAGCAAGAAGGAAATAGGACTCTATCTATAATTAGTACTAATACTACGGAGATCTTTCCATCTGTTGTATGAAAGTCGTGAATTATCATAATACTCATCTTAATTGAGGTGTTAAATGAAACATTTATGCGTCATGACAACTGTACACCAACCTAACGATCTAAGGATCATTAAGGAAATCGAGACAATAGAAAAGTTGGGGTTGAAAATCACGTTCATTGCTCCTGAAGGTAAATGCCCGATTGAAAGTGTTGAACATATCGGACTCAAAGTTCCTGGCAATAGATTGAAGAGGATAATGTACTCAATAAGAAAAATTCATAAAGTTGCCTCCGCGGTTGATGCAGATATCTACCACTTTCACGATCCAGAGCTTATCCCAACTGCAGTGAAGCTTAAGAGAGGTGGCAAAAAAATCGTTTATGATGTTCACGAAAACAACCCTGCCGCTATTCTCAACAAAGAATGGTTGCCGAAGAGAATTAGAAAACTCATTTCCAGGAGATTTGCACGATATGAGGAAAATGCAAGCAGACTCTTTGATGGTATTATTGTGACCACAGAAAGTGTTGAGAAGAGATTTTCGGGTCTATCAAGAGTTGCTCTTTTGCCGAATTATAGGAAAGCAACAACATTCGCTGTTTCAAACCATTATTCTATTGGAAGCAAACCTGTGGTTTTCGTTTATGCGGGAGCAATATCATCTATGACATGCGTTAACGAAATAATTCAGGCGGCTTACGTTCTTGAAAAGAGAAAGAACAACTTCGCGCTGAAGATCGCAGGACCAATATCCAATAAGAGTTTGGTCCGAGCACTTCGAGAAGTTCACGAACCGGTCGAATATCTTGGTGTTATTCCAAGAAAAGAAGCCGAGCTATTGGTAAAGAACAGCGATGTTGGATTGTTGCTCTATTCAAGAGAAGATCCAAACGCAGTTCAATGTTCTCCTAATAAGTTGTTCGAGTATCTCTCATTAGGGAAGCCAATTATTGCTACCGATAACGATTATTGGAGAAGATTTCTAGGCCAGGACTCGTGTGTTTATGTTGAAGATCCTTCTAATCATGAAGAGATAGCTGAGAAGATGGAGATTATGCTTGAAGACAGAGTAAGAGAGGCGAAAAGCAAAGAGTCTGCAAAATTGGGTATGATTTACACTTGGGAGAGCATTGAAAGTCACCTAATAGATCTGTATAGACAGTTATTGAAGGCATAATTTCGCAAAACTCTCAGTAATGAATGTTTGACATTCGGTTGTGTCGTCTCGGAATCGAAGCAGGTTACCTTTCTTTACATAAAGAATCTTTAGGAGGTTTTCATGTCCAAAGAGAGATTGTTGACAATAATAGGCATGGGCTACATAGGTCTGCCAACGGCAACTATGTTCGCTTCTGCAGGATACAAAGTAAAAGGTTTTGACGTTAACAAGAGAGTGATATATACTCTCAAAAGCGGAAAGATACACATAGTCGAGCCGGATCTCCAGGGTCTCTTCAAGAGTGTTCTCGATTCGGGCAACCTGATTCCAACAGATACTCTTGAAGAATCGGATGTATTCATAATCTGTGTTCCGACACCGTTCAAAGAAGACCACGAAGAAAAGCTCGCCGATCTCTCTTACGTCGAATCGGCATCGATAGAAGTCGGAAAAGTCTTGAAGAGAGGTGATCTCGTTATTCTAGAATCAACAGTCCCGCCAAGAACTACGGATGACATAATGGGAAAAGCACTCGAAGAAGAGTCTGGCTTAAAGATAAACGAAGACTTTCTTGTAGCTCACTGCCCTGAAAGAGTTCTTCCGGGTAAGATACTCCATGAATTGAGAAACAACGACAGAATAATAGGAGTCTCAAACAAGAAGGCGGGAGAGTTGACAAAAGAACTGTATTCTTCCATAGTCACCGGAGGTAATATCTACCTTACAGATACCATTACTGCCGAGATGTGCAAACTGGTAGAAAATACTTTTAGAGATATAAACATCGCCTTTGCTAATGAACTGAGCATAATATGCGACAAGCTCGATATAGATGTCTGGGAACTCGTTCAACTGGCAAATAAGCACCCGAGAGTGAATATACTCAGTCCAGGAGCCGGTGTTGGCGGTCACTGTCTGGCAGTCGATCCCTGGTTCATCGTTGAGAAGTTCCCGAAGACAGCAAGACTAATAAGAACTGCTAGAGAGACGAACGATTACAAGCCAAAATGGATCGTGAAGAAAGTAGTTGATGATATTCAGAAGAAGTTCTCAGACAAGAAGATAACTATAGGAATACTTGGCCTCGCATACAAACCGAATATCGACGACCTGAGAGAAAGCCCGGCTCTTGAAATCGCTAAAGAACTAAAAGAACTCGGGTATAATGTAATTGCATCTGAACCGAATTCAGAACAATCTGAGATAAACTCAATAGCAAACCTGAAACTAGATGAGCTAATCGATCAATCCGATTATCTGGTCTATACAGTACCACACAATCAGTTCAAAGACGGATACAAGGACAGAATAAATGAAAAACCATTCTTCGATGCGGTTGGTGAGATGAAGTGACTATACTTGGTGTGGTTGGATTTAGATAAGTGATTAAGAGGTAATTGGTGACTAATGAAAACACTGAACGAATGTAGCTTAAGCAGAACCATTTACATTAAAACCAAAGATCTTAAGAGTACAAAGGAGTACTTTATTCCGCTACTTGCGATGCTTGCTCCTAACTTCTTCTTCTCGTTGGCTGCCAATGTGGGCTTTGAATATGCTGGCATTAAGAATAGCAATGCACTCTTGCTTTATTCAGTACTAGTGTTCATTTTGAATGGTGCGCTCTATATCAAATCGGTTCTTTGGAATGGTGGAAGGCTTTCAATTATTGATGTTTCTCTTATTCTAGTGCTGGGTGTTTTCATCATGTCATATCTGCTGCCAAGCCTTTCCAGAGGCCGGTTGAACTCATTAGCGACTTTTTTTCTAAGGGATTTCGTAGCCTTTACTTTGCACAGCACACTTGCTGCGATCTGCGTTTCAAAGATGAGAGCTTTTTCGGGAATGACAAGTTTGCTCGAAGTGGTTATGCTTGTACTCTCTCTAAGCATAATTCTTAGGATAATTTTACCATATTTCTAGGGGCCTAGATTGCTGTTCGCTGGTGCAGTGTATCATCAGACTGATTCTTACTTAGCGGCGTTTGCCTTTGGTTTGAATCTTCATTTCTTGTTCGAAGGACAGCGTCATGAAAGATTTAAGTTCTTCAAGAGTCTTTTATACAGGTGTTTTTGTTACTTGTTGCTTGTAATTCAAGCTCTTGGATTCATTCTGCCTGGTGGCCGTGGTGGAGCCGTACTAGGTGTTGTTTACTTCCTCTACATCACACTTTCTTAGGTTACGAGGAGAAACCTGAGGACTTTGGCTAGAGCCTTTGTTTTAGTTGTCTTATTTACGACAGTGATTATCTTGACCTGGCCTTTGTTGATCCAGAATGATGTATTTTAAGTTGGTTCTAGTAGAGCGACACAGTTTCTTTCACCGGGTGGAGGAATAAACTGGGAAGGGATTTCGGGAAGAGATGCCTTGTATTTAAAAACTGTCCATCTCATAAAACAGAGATCAGTTATAGGTCATATGGTCTCTACGGAATGTGGGATTTAATCTACTCTCGCGTATGAAAGGTCTCTTGTGGATAGTGACTGAGAGCTCAACAATCTTGAGATTGAGGACTGAGAAGAAGAACAAAGGCGAGCTATTCTCTCGGTGTTCTTATAGCAAGAGAAATCTAATGTTTTACTCGTTAGAGTAGAGGAGTCAGCTTCAGTTCATGGAAAGAACACAATGTGTATAGGAAGCAAAGAAGCAGTTTTGAACGGATTTACTTGATTAGTTAGTTTTTCATTACAGATACTTAGAAGACTTTCGCACTCACGAAGTGCGTGTATGTAACAACTAATAGAAAGGGAGAAGAGAAGGAGAGCGGAAACTGGAATCGAGGAGATGAAAGTTGATTTTGACCTGTTCGAGGAGTAAAGACCTAAGCATAGAGCTTGCTCTTTGGATTGTTTCGAACACTTTATACCTTTCTGTTTCCGACTTAGTCTTCTCGAGAATGAATCGCTGAAGGTCATTGAAAATCAGATAGGCAAGAATGACCAGGATAGTCCAATGCTTGTGGCCATCTTCAGTTGAGGGTCCGGCTTTACCGAGCGAGAAGTGTTGTTTGGCAGTCTTGAAGTAGGACTCTATCGACCATCTGTGGAGATAATACAGAAAGGTATCCTCAGAGATCAGGGTGGTTCTTCTCCCATCATCCAGCTCGGCCACAACTATCTTGAGAGGAACTCTAACAGACTTGAAGCGAACAACTCTCTGGAGGAGATCGAACGATGGCCAAGTTCCAGTATTCCCTGTATAAGAATCAGGATGTTATTGAGATAGAAGGCCTCTATTGAAGAGAAGAAATCACTAAAAGCGTAACTGAACAAAATGCTCAATTGATGCAAGAATATTCATAACCGGTCGCTCCTTCGTGTGGTTTGTTTGGACGAAATATTCTACATCTGGAGCGTCCGGTTTTCTATTATTCCCTTCTCTATTCCTTTTTCAATGACCTTTTTCCTTTGTCTTGCCTCTCTGATTCATTTCTACGTTACTTTCACGCACTTCGTGAGTTTCGCAAAGCTCTTTAGATATTTGAAATTGGAGTAACCTCAATTGGATTTATTCATTGTTACCAAATGATTGATCAACATCGGAGGAGCTTGATATCAAAGTGATTCTAAATGATGCAGAAGAAAATAAGAAGAACAGCAAAAGCAATAGAATTCAGCCGAACCTGAAAAGCATAGTACCCTTGTTAAACATGATGGGTTCTGATTTCTTCTTTGCTATCATGGCTGTTCTTCGAATACAGTATACAGGTGTTGAAAACAGTTACTTGCTACAAGTTTATGCGATATCTATTGGATTAATGATTATCGCTTTGTTTATTAAAGATGTTATTAATGAGTCGAGACTTTCCTTTTCTGATCTCCTAGTCTTATTATTACCATTATTTTATTATATTTCATATTTCGCGTCTGGCGTTTTCGGTGATACTTCTAATGCCTTGGCAACAAGAATAATCGTGCAGTTTTCTATTTGGATCGTACCCGCAATCTGCGCTGCAATATATGCCGCGAAGCTTCGTTCGCTTGGGCAACTCATGAGCTGGATGGAGTTGGTAATGATAATACTAACTATCGGGGTGTTTGCCGATATTGTGGTTCCTATGATTCAAGGCCGAATGTTCGTGAGCTTTTCGGGAGCAGACTATCAAAGAGCTTCGTATTTTTCTGCTTTTGCTCTAGGATTAAATCTGTACTTCTCATTCTTTGCAAAGTCAGAGAGATTTGTTTTTTTTAAGTCACCTTATTGGAAAGCAATATGTTTCGTGTTGTTTTTTCTGCAGGTAGTGGGAGTAGTAATTCCAGGAGGAAGAGGTGGTGCTGTCCTTGGTGTACTATATATAGCGCTCACGCTTTTTCTACTATCGAGAAGGAAAAGGAGAACAAGATTAATGCTAATTCGAAATCTTTCGTATCTCGCTCTCTTAATTATAGTCTTTCTTCTGGTAATGCCTGTACTTATGGAAAATGAAGTTTTCTTGAAAGGGTTTATTAGAGCGACACAGTTCATAAGTGAAAGCGGTAGAATTAACTGGGCTGGAACCTCTTATAGAGACATCCTATATGGTAATGCAGTTGACTTGATAGAAGCAAGACCATTCTTGGGGTATGGCATTTTCGGCTATATCGAAAAGAACTCGAATATCTATCCCCATAATTTGCTTCTTGAAATTCTCCTTCAAGGGGGTGTGGTGTATTTTCTTGTGGCGATTTCGCTACTATCAGTCTTGATTGTGAAATCTGTTTATCTAGTTAAATATCGACAAGAATTCATTGGGGTGATCTATTTGTTGGTTTATCCTTTCACCTTGCTTATGTTCAGCGGTTCATATCTTCAGTCATCTCAATTCTGGTTTATAATTGTTCTTATTAGCCTAATGAATAGTAGAAGGAGCTCGCCAAAAGTGTGAAAACGTTCGTAAACGGAGAAGATGGAAAGAGAGCAGTCGAAATAATCCTGGGAATCTACAAAGCCTCCAAAAACGGAAGACACGTAACATTCCCACTAGTCAGTTTCTCAACGATGGAGATGATGGGGAAGCAAAACGAGTTTAGTAGGTAGTTTTCGAGTAGTCTCTGAGATTTCGAAAACTTATTGCTCGTATTGTACCTTCGCGAATTAATGGACAGATTCACCGCTCTTGAAGTCCCCAACTTTTCGTTTGAGAGCTTTAATGATGGCCAAATAAGTGACTGTATAGACAACATTCATTGAAACAGTGTAAGCGATTATTGCTTCGAATGGTGATAGATTAAACATCCTGGAAGCAAATAAAGCCATTAAGATTAGTATCAGTCTCAGGAGATCAAGTAAGAACTGAGTTCCCTGTTTCTCTATTATGGAAAGTGCTTGCGAAACGGGGCTAACTGCAAATCTTGTCACGAACATTGCTGAGAGAACCTGAGAGTACACCCCCGCCTCTCTCCAGGCATCACCAAATACGAAAGCAAAAAGCCAGGGCCCAAATGGAATAAGAATGGCGGCTACTAGAAGACCCAGAAGAAAGAGCTTTCTTGCAGTGGTTGCCGTCAACTCAAGGAGTTTTGCCGGATCTTCCTTCGACAGAGTGGCTCCTTCACTGAAGAAAACCTGAGATATTGCAATGCCAACTAGATTTAGAGGTAGTGAGACTATTCGATGAGAAAAACCAAAAGAACCGGCCACTTCCGCTCCATAAAGAGAAGACAGCAAGAGTATTGGAAGTGAAAAGCCGGCAGTGTTAAGCAGAGCCGACCAACTGGAAACCAAAGGGAATTTCTTGTACCTATAAGCCATCGATTTCATCGAGACAAAATCAACAGCTTTCCAGAGATCTCGTTCCTGCTTCAAGAGCGGTTTCGATAGAACTCTCACTCCAAAAGCCTGCCCAAGAATCTCACCCAGTATAAGCCCGATCGGTCCGAATCCAAAGAATCCAGAAGCTATTTGAACAATGGCTTTAGCTGTTCCCTGATTTACTTTTGTCTTGGTAATTTCCTTATAGGCTTTTTTGCGAATAGCCCAATGAAGGACTGCCGAGTAAAGACCTATACCAACTGTTCCGACAGAAAGTAGCCACAAAAAAGGTCTAAGAGGTTGTGCATTCAAGATGTTTGTGATTGGTTCAGCAAGGGTAATTGTCAGAAGTAAGACAACCAAGGAAATCAACACTATGGATACCAAACTCAAGACAAGGACGTTAATTGCATCCTTATCATCATCTGCAATAGGAATGGCCAATTCAAATCTTAGAGTTGCAAAGGCAGCAATCATGCCAAGAATCGAAACATAAATGGAAAGAACACCCATATCCTCTGGTGTGAAAAGCCTGGAAATTACCGGAGACGCAGCAATCATTATTAGCTGAGCGAGAGCAGTACCACCTGCTAACAAGAGAACGTTCTTCAGGAATGATCTCCCCCTGAGTCTTTTACGCAGCATCTGTTTTGCTCTTTCAAGCAAATTCACTATATCTCCTCTTCCCGACGACATGTTAGTTATTGAGCGAATATGTCTCTTGTAGCGATTTTACTCTTCTTCACGGCTCCTATTGTTAAGCCGATTCATGACTTGTGATGACTCAAACAGAAGTACCCCGGCAGTTAAGCCGGAGGATTTGTGTTGCTTATTCACTTTTCTTACTGAGTTTGGATGCGGTCTGGTTCGAACATCGGGGATCTTATCATATAAATAAGGAAAAGTCTAATACTCAAGTGACAATCAAGTTGTCAACCACATCCTTAGTTGTGTATGGCAAAATGGAAATACGAGGACGGACAAATAAAAAAAACAAGAGTCATTGCCAGCGATCCGGGGAAAGAATACCCTTTGGTTGTGACGAAACAATTAGAGGGGAGATAAGGAGTGGATGCTAACAATGACTCAAGCACAACATATCAAATATCTGTACGAAGTAAAGAATAAATCCCTGAATTCATCCAAAAAGGAAACTCTTCTTGACTTGTCTTGTCTGCCTTTCCTCGGAAATGTAGCTTCTCACTTCACCAGCACCTTCATCGCCGTCTTCCAAAGGCCTCTGTTCAGGAACATGACGACAAGGTCTATCAGGACATCCAGGATGAAATCGAAGAATTCGGGATCGATTTTCCATTGTTCATCTGGGAGCGCGTCCTTTATCATCTGCTTCACTTTCTCTTTCTTCTCCGGTCCATTGCCGGGAGATTCTACGTAACTTGCGAATACTGAGATTAGAGATAGTAACTCTTTTATCCACGTCATATTATCACTCCTTTGTACGATCGTGGTAAGGGGTAGGGGGTTGCGGGTTGGTCAGATCTTATTTTGATTAGAAGACCCTGGTTGGCTGAACACAGGAAATCTACTACAATTTTTTCTGATCTTTTATTCAAGGAGGTATGAACTTGTTCGGCAGATTCAGAGAACTCGATTTGTGGAAGTGTTCTATGGAACTTGTAGTTGAAGTCTATACGCTGACTAGAAAGCTCCCAGAACACGAGAGATTCGGTCTTGTTTCACAGATGCAGAGGGCTGCTGTTTCAGTACCATCAAACATTGCAGAGGG
>Ga0209164_1002180_pt1 | contig 21847 bp, 23 predicted proteins | sample MTBNYHSulfiMetaG_FD_187458 | JGI IMG/M metagenome (GOLD analysis project Ga0209164, IMG submission 187458) | Enrichment culture microbial communities from rom New York Harbor, USA that are MTBE-degrading - MTBE-NYH (New York Harbor Sulfidogenic)... | ecosystem: Environmental > Aquatic > Marine >... | reverse complement strand
CGGCGGTCTGGGTGTGAAACCGGATCATCATGGATTTGGGATTTTTGGCCTTGAACCGATCCCTCATGATCTCGGCCCACAACCGCCGCGCGGCCCGGTACTTGGCGATCTCTTCCAAAAAATCCACGTGGGCGTTGAAGAAGAACGAGAGCCTCGGGCCGAAGGCATCCACATCGAGGCCTGCCTCCAGGGCCGCCTGAACATAGGCGATCCCGTTTGCCAGGGTGAAGGCCACCTCCTGCACGGCCGTTGACCCGGCCTCCCGGATATGATACCCGCTGATGCTGATGGTGTTCCAAAGGGGGACGTGATCCCCACAATAGGAGAAGATGTCCGTAATGATCCTCATGGACGGTTTGGGCGGAAAGATATAGGTGCCCCTGGATGAGTATTCCTTGAGGATATCGTTCTGGATGGTCCCCGTCAGCCTCTCGGCTGAAACGCCCTGCTTTTCCGCCACGGCAATGTACATGGCCAACAACACGGCCGCTGGCGCGTTGATGGTCATGGAGGTGCTCACCTTGTCCAGGGGGATCTGATCGAAAAGGATCTCCATATCCTTGAGCGAGTCGATGGCCACCCCTACCTTGCCCACCTCGCCGATAGCCATTTCATTGTCCGAATCATACCCGATCTGGGTGGGAAGGTCGAAGGCCACGGAGAGACCGGTCTGTCCCTGGTCCAGCAGGAACCGGTACCGCCGGTTGGATTCCTCGGCCGAGGCAAACCCGGCATACTGCCGCATGGTCCAGTACCGTCCCCTGTACATAGTGGGCTGTACCCCCCTGGTAAACGGGTATTCACCGGGGAGACCCACCTCCGACAGATAGTCTGTGCCCCTGTCAACGGGCGTATAAAGCCTCTTGACAGGGATGTCTGAGGTGTTGACAAATGCAGACTTCCGTTCAGGCCGCCTGTTCAGGGTCTTTTCCACCGCTTCCGACCACCGCTTCAGGGCTGACTGCAAATCCTCATGACCTTTTTGATCCGTCATCGACGCCTCCTCATTATCATCTGAATAAAGCTCGCACACCCTACGGGTTTGAAGAGAACCTATTTCAACACCCTGACCTCTGTCAAATCATTTTTAAACAGTACCCGACAAACGGCTTTTCGGTCCAGGCCCTTGATTTTGATCTTGACAACGGATTGTAGCTTCATTATAGCTGCACCATAGGTGTCACATGAGTCATATATTGCCGCACGTTTAGGGACAGGATACGATAAACGATTTCTGGAGAGGATGTTGCCATGACAGCAAATGAAATATTGGACCTGCTGTACGGGACCCTCCGTACAACCGGGATATACAATTTCCAATGGAATATAATTATCATGTGGGGCATCGGATGCCTGTTCATCTATCTGGCCATTGCCAAGAAGTATGAACCCCTCCTCCTCCTTCCCATCGGTTTCGGGATCTTTATCGTCAACTTCCCCCTGGTCCCCTTGATGGGCTACTCCCACGGCCACGCTCAGCTCCTGCAGGTGTTTTACCACTATGGACTGGAATGGGAGGTCATCCCCTGCATCATCTTCCTGGGTTTGGGCGCCATGACCGACTTCGGCCCCCTCATTGCCAACCCCAAGACCCTTCTGGTGGGGGCCGGGGCGCAATTGGGGGTCTTCGTCACCTTTACGGGCACGGTCCTTGTCGGGTTCACCCTCAAGGAGGCGGCCTCTGTCAGCATTATCGGCGGGGCGGACGGTCCCACCACCATCTACCTGACGCAGCATCTGGCCCCCCAGCTTCTGGGGCCCAACGCCCTGGCCGCCTATTCCTACATGGCCATGGTGCCGCTTCTCCAGCCCCCCATCATGCGGCTGATGACCAATGAAAAAGAGAGAAAGATCCGGATGCATCAACTGCGGCCGGTCTCTCGGCAGGAAAAAATCCTCTTTCCCCTGGTCACCTCGGGCATCATCGCCCTTTTGGTGCCATCCGTCATCCCCCTGATGGGGATGTTCATGCTGGGAAATCTGATGAAGGAAAGCGGGGTGGTGGGCAGGCTGACCGAAACTGCCCAGGGTGCTCTCATGAATATCGTGACCATTTTCTTAGGAATTTCAGTGGGGGCCACCATGCATGCGGACAAATTCTTGAGCTGGAAACCCCTCTTCATCTTCAGCCTGGGTCTTGTCGATTTTGCGGTCTGCACCGTCGGCGGGATTGCCACCGTTAAGATCATGAATCTTTTCCTAAAGGAGAAAATCAACCCCCTCATCGGCTCGGCAGGCGTCTCTGCAGTGCCCATGGCGGCGAGGGTTTCCCAGATGCAGGGACTCAAGTATGACAAGACCAATCATCTCCTGATGCATGCGGTAGGGCCCAACCTGGCAGGGGTTATCGGATCGGCCGCGGCAGCCGGCATGTTTATCGCCATGTTTGATTAGCGGCTATTGGTAACCGGAAATGGCCAGAAATAGTGGAATGGTGGAAATCCAAAATAGTGGGTTAAACCGTAAAATAATCCAAAAAAATATTTAATTACAATCAGTTATAGAGGTTCCCAGACGCGAATCACAACCGTTCAACCTTTATTGAAGGTGATGAATCATGAAACAATGGATCGTGTTACTCTCACTCGTGATCTTTTTGCCCGTCGCCTCCCATGGCGAGGACTTTCTCGGGGCCCCGGTCATTCCCCAGGGAACGGCCACGAAAAAGACCGATGACCGCTTGGAGATGAAGAGCGGGCTCTCCCACGACGAAGTCATCGCTTTCTACAGGGAGGCCCTGAAGGACTTTCAGGATATCAAATTCAGGGACTGGAAAGACGCCACCTATATTGAAGACGACGGCAGGATGCCGTGGCATTCAATCACCGTCTCAAAGGGCGGGGAGACCGGGACAGAGATCATTATCGTCAAAGACAACTGGACATGGATTATCGGGACCCTTATCCTTCGGTATATCGGGGTCTTTATGGTCCTGATGGTGCTCCTCATCGGGATGTCTGTTTCAGGAAGGATTATCTCCAGGTCGGTGGCGAGCATGGACGCGAAAAAAGCCGGCTGACGATTCGAGACGGCTTTGCCTGAGGGAACCTCTAATAAAATACGCCGGAGAACATGATGTTCTCCGGCGTTAACCTTGGACTATAGTGACAGAGAGATGGACGGTTTCACACCATCCCACAGCATCATCACTCCAATACGATCAGGACGCCCTCTGCTTCAACCGTATCGCCCTTGTTGCATTTGACCTCTTTAACCGTCCCGGATGCCTCGGCGGCGATGGGCAGTTCCATTTTCATGGCCTCGATGATCACGACCTCATCCCCTTCATTGACAGCGTCACCCACCTTCACCTTCACATCGATGACCTTTCCTCCCATGGGAGCAATAATGTCGCTCACGTTCCATACCTCCTTGATTTAATGATATTTTTGCTAAATTAACGAATTTTGATTTGTCGCAGACAACAAATCGACCTTGCTCGGCACTATGTGTCGATTCCATTTTGTGCCTCTCAAAACCGCAGCGTTTCACGTGCTGTGGCTTGGGCAACATATAACATTTACCCAGCACGCCTTGTCAAGAACAATATCCCACGGTCGGGCGGTTACCCCTTCTCAAGAATTCGTACATCGACCTGTCCTTCAAGGGCCTTCTGAAAACGAACCGCATCCTGGACATCTCCTACAATCGCCCCGTAATGCATCGGGATGGCGAGTTTGGGCCTGATGGCAAGGGCGGCCTTGACGGCCTGCTCCGCGGTCATGACATATGTCCCGGATACCGGCAGAAACGCGATATCCACCTTTAGGCCCTTCATTTCCGGGATAACGTCCGTATCGCCGGCGTGGTAAATCCGAATCCCGTCCGTCTCCACAATAAAACCCAGCCACCCCTTTTTTTTGGGGTGGAAATCCTTATCCATATTGTAAGCGGGAACCGCCTCGATGTTGATGTCTCCCAGATGGAGAACATCTCCCGCTTTCATCACCCGGATATCTCCGGAGAGCTTTTTTGCAGAGTCCTTTTCCGTGACGATAATGGTCTCAGGTCCCTGAATTTTTTGAATATCCTCGGGAGAGCAATGATCGAAATGCTCATGGGAAACCAGAATCAGGTCCGCGACCGGACCGCCGGCGATCTGATAGGGATCGAAATAGATCGTCTTGCCCGCGTCAATGCGAAACCCGTCATGCCCAAGCCACGCAATTCTATCGGCAAACGATGGCGTCATGTCATTACCTCCTTTGAAAAGCAGGTCTATCAACTCCTCCTATTGAGGTTCAAAAACGATCCGGTGATCCACCAGGGAAAAGCGCTTGGGCCTGGCGCGGATGGTCTTTTCCTCACCGAATATGCTGACCATCTTCACCTCACCGTCGCTGTTCTCCAGGGACTCGATGTCCTCAAAAAACATCTCCTCCTTGCCGTCTTTCAAGATATAGGCCGTTGATTGGCACATGGTCACATCATCTCCTTTACCATTTCAATCACCTGATTCACCAGGTGGGGTAAGGGGTCGCCCGACACCCCCACGAGTCTGATCCTCTCCTGGGTCAGGGGAATCAGGATCTTTACGGCCCTGCTGGAACTCACGGCAGACGCCATGTCGGCCGTCACCTCGCCCATCATGGCGTCAGTCATGAGGATCCCGAGCGGGCCGATGATCACATCAGCCATCCGGGTGGTGCACAGGATGGCATTTTCGCCCGTGCCTCCCCGGTTCGCCCCCGCCTTCATCATCTTGGATGTGGCAATCGAATTGGTCCCAAGCGCCAAAATCTCCGGATCAAGCCCGATGGATTGCCGCAACCCCTTAATGACGGCCGCGCCGATGCCGCCGCCCTGTCCGTCCATCACCATCAATTTCATGGATACCCCTGTATACCGGGCACCGCCCGCGTCCAAAAAAGAATTTGCATCGTTCTCAAAAAAAATATATGTAACCGGTCATGGGTTCAGAGGTTCAACGGTTTCATAGCAGTGGCGTCCCCCAGGCTTCACGGGTTTCAATCGAAGGCAGCGTCACGTCATTCAATGGTCTGCCTTTCAACAATAACAGAGATGTTAAAAGGTGTAAAGGCCCGGCCCCGGACCGGAGGCCTTTAAATCGTCAATTTCCAGTCCGAAGAGGAGCTTAAATGCTATTCCCACCGGTTTGTTTTGCCATCGCTGCGTATATCGTCGGCTCTATCCCCTTTGGAAAGCTTATTGCGGCGTATGTGGCCCGCATCGACATCACCCGCCGCGGGAGCGGCAATATCGGGGCGACCAATGTAGCCAGGGAGGTCGGCATGAAATGGGGGATCATCACCCTCATCCTGGATACGCTCAAGGGCCTTGCACCCATGGGCGCATTCTCTCTCTACGCGTCCGGATCAGGAACAGCGCATGAGACCGCCCTTGCCGGCATCGGCCTGTGCGCCCTCTTGGGTCACATGTTCCCCCTGTTTCTCAAATTTCGGGGCGGCAAAGGGGTAGCCACCGCACTGGGCGTCTACCTGGCCATGTCGCCCCTGTCCTGCCTGTGCGGGCTCATTCTCTTTGTCCTCGTTGTGGCCAAATGGGATTTCATTTCCTTGGGCTCCCTCATCGCGGCCTGCGCCATGCCCTTTTTCCTCATCTTGCTTGGAAAGCCGTTCCCTTTCGTCGCCGCATCAGCGTTCATGGCGCTCCTGATCTGCTGGAAGCACAAAGAGAATATTAAACGGCTTTCCAGGGGAGAGGAGCCAAAATGGAAAGAGCGTAAGCGTCAGACAAAGAGGTCCATCAGCCTGTCCAATTCGTCATCCGAATAAAAGTGCACCATAATATGGCCTTTCCCGCCCCGCGTCTTGATCTCGACCTTGGTGCCGAGAGAACGTTTGAGCCGGTCCTCCAGGGATTGGACGTACGGGTCCCTCGTCGCTTCCTTCCCTTTTGCGCCTGAAGAGGCCTTTCCTCTTTTTGCCAACGCCTCCGCCTGCCTGACAGAGAGACCTTTCTTCACGATGGCATCCCGCAGGGCCTTCTGCGCTGCAGCATCCTTGAGCCCGGCCAACAACCGGGCGTGACCCATGCTTAGACGCCCGTCTATCACATCCTGCTGAATGCCCGAAGGGAGCCGCAACAGCCGTAGCAGATTCGTTACTGAGGAGCGATCCTTGCCCAGACTTTTGGCCAGTTCCTCCTGGGTCATCCCGGTCTGTTCCAGCAGGTTATTGTATGCCGCCGCTTCCTCGATGGGATTCAGGTCCGTCCTGTGGATATTTTCAATGAGCGCCAGCTCAAGGGCCTCCACAGGGGTCACGTCCCTGACCACCACGGGCACGCGTTCAAGGCCCGCTCTCTGAGCCGCCCGCCAGCGGCGTTCGCCTGCGATGAGCTGATACCCGCCTTCTATTCTGCTGACCAAAAGGGGCGTGATGACCCCCTTTTCCCTGACCGATGCCGCCATCTCGTCCAGTTCCACCGGCGAAAACCGCTGTCTGGGTTGATGGGGATTCGGCGAAATCGTCTCTATAGGGCACTGAAAAAAGACCGCTTCCTCCTCATCCAGACGGTCGGCGTCCGGAATCAGTGCGGACAAGCCTTTTCCAAGGGCCTTCCTCTTGGTCATGACACCCTATCCCCTCTCGATCAGTTCCCTGGCCAGGGCCAGATAGCTCTGGGCCCCTCTGGAGCTGATGTCATACAAAATAATTGGTTTTCCATGGCTCGGGGCCTCGCTCAAACGGACGTTCCGAGGAATGACCGTCTTGAAGACCCGGTCCTTGAAGAGCGCCCTCGCCTCATCTTCCACCTGTCGCGAGAGATTGTTTCGACTGTCATACATGGTCAGGAGAATATCCGGAGGATGGAGCCCCGGATTCAGGCCCCTTTTCGCCGCCTTGACCGTGGTGAGGAGTTGGGAGAGTCCTTCCAGGGCATAATATTCACATTGAAGCGGAACCAGGACGGATTCTGCGGCCGTAAGGGCATTCACCGTCAGAAAGCCTAAGGAGGGGGGGCAGTCGATAAACACATAGTCGTATTCATTCCTGAGCGAGGCAACGACGTTCCGGAGGAGGAACTCCTTTCCCTGCATGGATGCCATCTCCACCTCGGCCCCGATCATATTGCGGGTGGCGGAGATCAGGTGAAGCCTCGGAAGGAGGGTGGCGGTGATCGCTTCATGGGGCGGCAACCCGCCCAACAGGACATCGTAGAGGCCCTGCTCCATGTCTGCCGTATCAATTCCCAGACCGGTCGTGGCGTTACCCTGCGGGTCGCAGTCAATCAGAAGACACTCCTTTTCCCCTGCAGCAATGGAAGCGGAGAGGTTGACTGCGGTGGTGGTTTTTCCCACGCCGCCTTTCTGGTTGGAGATGGAGATGACGTGTCCCATGAGTTAAAATAACCGCCTGTTATGGATATTCGGTCCGTCCCGGCAGATGGCACATTGTCGGGTCAAATGTGAACTCAGCACATACAATGAGCGAGGACACGTTGATTGATAGCACAAACCTTCCGGATTGAAAAGCCAAAACCATGTTTCACGTGAAACATTCATCGCAGGGTATCCATTGGGACCCTTGGCCCGAATGCAATGTTTCACGTGAAACATTCCAGGAGCGAGGCGGTCACATGAGGGTTCTTCGGGCCCTTTTCGATTTCAGGGATTTCGGCCGGGCGTTTTTGGCGGCCTTCCGCCAATCAGGCGCAGAAGACCCCCAAAAGGCCGCTCCCCACCCCCGTGATCAAACAGGGCTTGGCGCGGGCAGCAAGTCGAGGGACACAACCGAACATTCCAGAAATAGAGGGAGGAAGGCGTGAATCCTGCTATCGCTACGAACAAAGGCATCTGATTATGAAAGAAGCTGAAAGAGCGGCACCGCGGGGAAAGGGTTCATGTCTCGGGTCATCAATTCAACGCATCATAACTTATCCTGAATAGATAAACCTGAACATATCTGTCCAAAATATACAAAGATACAATAGGACCAATTTTTACATTTTTTGACAGAACACAATGCAATAATGCGCGAACAGCATACATAAAGGACATGTTGCATCAGGCGCTTTGAGAACCAGAACGCCGAATCCCGAGCATCCGTTGAGTGCCACCCTTCTCCGAAGACACTTACCCGGCGGCCCGGTTGGCCAAGAGTCCTTCCTGATTTGCCTGTCGCAACGGGTGCCCAAAACGCCGCTTTGCCAAATCTCCTGATGGGAAACCTGGAGTAAACTACCTTGCAAAGGGTTCAAAAGATTCTATCGTCAGGTCGATCCCTATGTGAAACATATGGTTGGACTTATTTACCGTGCCATTCCGGTAAAGACAATAATGGAGCCAGCGGGCGAGCTTGCGGTATCCCAATAGAACCGGAGGCCAATCTGCACATATACCCTGTGGCGGTTGATCGGTTTGCAAAGAGGGTTCCGTGCAACCCCGCATTCTCAACGGAACTTATTTTTGTCAAGAATGCGGGCTCCGCAAAAAGGGCTCACGGGTCAAATGAAAATGGGAATGCAATCAACCCATTGCTTCCGATCCGGTATCCCCCTTGACGCCTCCTTTAAAAAGCGGCTATACTCCAAACTCAAACGGAGACAACCATGCTTGTAGAACAGATGCGCATCGGGCCCATGGCGGTCTTTTCCTATATCGTGGGCTGCGAACAGGAGAAAGAAGGCCTGATCATCGATCCGGCCGGTGCGGAGAGCAAGATCGTTAAAAAGGCCGAGGATATGGGCCTCACCATCCGATACGTGGTGAACACCCACGGCCACGCGGACCACACCTGCGGCAACCGGGCCGTCCTGGCCAAGACCGGGGCCGAGTTAGTGGCGCACCGGGAAGACGCGAGCGAGATTCTGAGGGGATTGAACCGGGCATTCAGCATGGCCATGGGGAAGAGGCCATCCCCGGCCCCCCATCGATTGGTCACGGATGGGGAGGTCATTCGAATCGGACAGACCGGGCTGACGGTCATTCACACCCCCGGTCACACGCCGGGGTCCATCTGCCTGTATGGGGAAGGAAACCTCTTCACCGGCGATACCCTATTTGTGGGGGCGGTGGGGAGGACCGACCTGAAAGGGGGCTCTTTTGAGACCCTTTTGGATTCACTCAGAAAGCTGCTGACCCTGCCCCTGGATACCCGCGTATGGCCGGGACACGATTACGGCGATGGGCCGGTATCCACCATGGCCCGCGAGAGAGAAATGAACCCCTATATCACCGATTTTCTCCTGTGAGGAGACGAACCCGTCCTTGTAACGGAGGATGTTTCCATGGACCCAGTGACCATTCCGACCCAGTTTGCACCCGCCGAAAGACTGCCTTCAGAGGAAATCCAGACCCAGTCGGCGTTTTTTTCCAACCTCCCATATCTCAGGGACCTTGCCGATGCTCTCCCCACCGTCTTCGTGGTGCTCAATAAGCATCGCCAAATCGTCTTTGCAAATCAGGCACTGGCGGATCTCGCGGCAAGAAAACGTCCGGAAGAGCTTTACGGACTCCGGCCCGGAGAGGCCTTCCAGTGTATCCACTCAAATGAGACCGAGGGGGGATGCGGAACCACAGAATTCTGCAGGACATGTGGTGCGGCCCGCGCCATTCTTGCCGCCATCGGCGGGAAAAGGGATGTTCAGGAATGCCGGATTACCACCCGCGATGGACAATCTCTGGACCTGAAGGCATTGGCCTGCCCGTTTATGGATGGAAACGAATTCGTATCTTTCGCGCTGGAGGACATCAGCCATGAAAAGCGCCGGCGGGTTCTCGAGCGGATCTTTTTTCACGATGTCATCAATACCGCTGGGGGCGTTCAGGGCCTGGCAGAGGTCTTAAAGGAGGAGGACGATCCCAGAGAAGCCAGAGAGCTCATCGAGCTGATCGGGTCTGGCGCCCATATACTCATGGAAGAAATAAACGCCCAGAAGGAATTGATTGCAGCGGAAACCGGGGATCTCACGGTGGAACCGGAGACAGCTCGGACCGATGATCTATTGAAGGAAGTGATTGGACTGTATGAAAATCAGGCTCTGGCAAAAGATCGTCGGATCCAGCTCCACCCTGACTCAGAATCTGTTGAATTTACAACAGACCGCACCCTGGTCCGACGCGTCTTGGCAAACATGACAAAAAACGCACTGGAGGCCTCTTCCGCCGGAGAAACCGTAACCCTCGGAGCAAGGCGGATTGAAGACAGAGTTGAGCTATGGGTTCACAACCGGGGACTCATGCCCAGAAACAGCCAGCTCCAGATCTTTCAACGCTCCTTCTCCACCAAAGGGAAGGGGAGGGGCCTCGGGACCTACAGCATCAAGCTCTTGACAGAGCGCTATCTGAAGGGACGCGCCTCCTTCACCTCCACAGAGGCGGAAGGGACCACCTTTCAAATATGGCTTCCCATGCAGTGGGACGAGTCACCGCCCGGCAAAGTGAAAAGCCTGAAGACAGAAAACACCGGTGAAGCAATGGGTTACCGTGTAGAGGGAGGGAGCACTTTCAGGTAGGTTGCCTTGCCGTCGCCGGGGCCGTAGAAGTCATCGAGCACCGATGCGAGCATGTACCCGCAACGCTCATAGAAGATACGGGTGCGTTCATATTGGGTTTTGGAAGAGGTTTCCACATACACTCGGTCCCCGCCCATCTCCCGGATGAGACGCTCGGCCTCATAGAGAAGAGATCTTCCCAGGCCTTTTCCCTGGAGCATGGGATCCACCGCAATCCAATACAGATCATAAGACGCGACCGTACAAGGGATGGGGCCATAGCAGACATAGCCTGAAAGCCGAATCCCCTCCTCTGCCATGACAAAATAATAGCCGCTCTCCGGCCCCCGGCTCAATCGCTCGCTCACCAGCTCGGCCGCAACCGATATCTCGTCGACGCGAAAGAACCCGGTTTTTTCCACAAGGCCGCGCACGTCCTCCACGTCCCGGGGGAGGACCTCGTAGCGGAACGTTACGCCTTTCAGACTGTCTTCATGGTCATGTTTTAGGGCAGGCACGTTTTTACCAAAAAAAGGGTGAACGTCCAACATTCAACATTGAACTTCCAACGTCGAATGAGCAACAATGAATGAGCAATACCCAGTGACGAATGGCTACCGACCTGTTTCATTCCTGTATCGAGCGCAAGGCTGAGGTCACAGGTGATCAGGCAGCCTTTTGCTTCTTCAATTGCAGGAAACATCCAGCATCCAGTATCTAATCGCCAATTCCAACCGTCTCCTCAAGGATTCGCCTGATGGCTTCCTCAAAAGGTATGCCCGCCTGTTCTAGGGCCGCGGCAAAGCCGGCATCGGGCGACAGACACGGGTTGGCGTTCACCTCCAGGACCCACGGCCTTCCCTGATGGTTCACCCGGAAGTCCACGCGGGCATATCCCCGCAACGAAAAGAGATCCCAGCACCGGAGGGCCGCTTGGGTGAGTTCGTGAAGCAGTGGACCATCCTCGCCGCCTTCTGGGAATCGCCGGGGGGTGTTCTGATAGGCATGGGAGCCCGGATGCCACTTGGCCTCGTAGCCCACCATGCGGGGGGTTCCGGGGGCGAAGTCTTCGAACAGGATCTCGGCCGGGGGGAGGACCTGGGGACCTTCAGGCCCGGTCAGGATGGACAGGTTGAACTCCCGGCCCTCCACAAAGCGCTCGGCAAAACAGGCGCCTCCCAGGAGGGACGCCCTTTGCGGGAGCATGGCGGCCACGTCCTCCCGACTCCCCTTAACAATGGATGTTTCGTCCAGACCGATGGACGCGTGCTCCCACAGTGACTTGACGATCCACACATCTTCGGCCTTCTTTACAGCACCAATAACATCGTCCCCGCTCCCGTCCGGCGGAAACGGTCCCACCCAGGAAGGGGTTGCAATCCCTGCGGCCTGAAGACGTCTCTTGGCCAGGATCTTGTGGCTGGTGGTCAGGATCGAGAGGGCACTCGACCCCGTGTAGGGGAGGTCCATTGAATCTAAAAGGGCAGGAAACAGATGGATCAGGCGGCCTGTTCCATAGAGCGATTCCACGAGATTAAAGACCGCATCGACCCCGTGGGTCATCAGTCTCCGACGGACATGTTCCAGATTGAGGGTGCAGGGTAAAATCTCTACATCGTGCCCCAGGGCCTCGAGGGCCGAGGCCACGGCCCCGGCCTGGTCCAGGACATCCTGTTCGTCGGCAGGGGCATCCGGGCCGACCGCATGGTGCACAACAGCTAAATGCACGGGGACCTCAGACCCTCTCCAGGGCCGAGGCCATAATGCGGCCGATGAGGGTGACGTAGGGAATCTTCAGCAGGGAGCAGATGATCGGCAGGTCCGATATGACCGGATGAATCCCGGCCAGGGGGTTGATCTCCAGAAAATGGGGCCGCCCCTCCCCGTCGCACCGGACATCCACCCTCCCCGCATCCCGGCATTCCAGGACCGTGTAGGCGCTCAGGGCCAGGTCCTCCACCCGGGCGATGAGCGGATCATCCTGAGCACGGCCGAGCCGGTATTCCACCCGGTCTTCGTAGTGCTTCTTGTTCCCATAGGAATACATGCCCGGCTCGGCCCGGCCCCCCAAGACCACCTCGATGGCGCCCAGCACCTCGGCCTTCGACCCGGTCCCCACGATGCCGACCGTGAACTCCCGGCCGGTGAGGAAACCCTCCACCAGCACGGGCTGATGAAATCGCGCTGCCAGACGGGTGCAGACCCCGGGCAGGTCCTCCTCCCGGCGGACCAGGGACTCCGGGGACACGCCCTTGCCCGTCCCCTCGGCCGCCGGCTTCACAAAATAGGGCGGCGGAAAGGGAACCGATGGGACCGACTCACCGGGCGCCACCACCAGGAACGGCGCCGTGGCCAGTCCGGCATCCCGAATGACCCTCTTGGTCATCCCCTTGTGGAGGGTGAGGCCCAGGACCATGGGATCGGAGAAGGTATAGGGGATGCCATACACGTCGAGGATGGCCGGGACCTGGGCCTCGCGGCCCATGCCGTGAAGCCCCTCGGCAATGTTAAAGACCAGATCCCACCTGGTGCCCCCAGCCAGGGCCTCCACCAGGTTCCGGGCATTTCCAATGCGCTCGGTCCGGTGCCCCAGCTCGGCCAGGGCCCCTTCGATGGCCTCGATGGTGTCGTCCCGGTCAAATTCGGCCGTCTCCTCCTCGCCGTATCCCTGGGCCAGGTATTCGCGCTGGAGGTCGTAGGTCAGTCCCACATGCATGATCCGGTCCCTCACCATCCTATTGGTACAGGCCGTCCGGACAGGAGGCGTCCGCGGCATCCGGATAGCTGAAAAACTTTTCTTCATAGTTGCGCAGGATCAGGGCATCTCCCTGCCTCCCGGCCACGTAGTCGGGCATCAGCGGAACCTTGCCCCCCCCGCCGGGGGCGTCAATGACATAGGTGGGCACGGCATAGCCGCTGGTAAATCCCCGGAGGCCTCGTATGATCTCCAGGCCCTTCTCCACCGGGGTCCTGAAATGGGCCGAGCCGGAGATGGGGTCGCACTGGTAGAGGTAGTAGGGCCGGACCCGCATCTTGAGAAGGGCGTGAACCAAGGCGGTCATGGTCTCCACCTGGTCATTGATCCCCTTCAGCAACACGGTCTGAGATCCCAAAGGAATGCCGGCGTCCGCCAGCATGGCGCAGGCCCTGGCGCTCTCGGGCGTACATTCGTCCGGGTGGGTGAAGTGCACGCTGATCCAGAGGGGGTGATATTTCTTCAGCATCCGCACAAGGGCCGGGGTGATGCGCTGCGGGAGCACCGCCGGGACCTTGGTCCCGATCCTCACGATCTCCACATGGGAAATGGACCTCAATCCCTTGAGGACCCACTCCAGCTTCTCCTCTCCCATGGTGAGCGGATCGCCCCCGGAGAGGAGGACATCCCGTACCGTGGGCGTCCGTCGAATGTAGGCCAGGGCCGCCTCTAATCGATCCCGCTGGGGCGTCAACGATCCATGACCCACCATCCTGGAGCGGGTACAATAGCGGCAATAGGTGGAGCAGAAATCGCTCAGCAGAAACAGGACCCGGTCGGGATACCGATGCACCAGGCCCGGCACCGGGCTCTGGGAGTCCTCGCCCAAAGGGTCATCCGCTTCCCCCGGTGCCATCATCTGCTCATATGCGGTCGGGATCACGCAGCGCCGCAGGGGATCCAGCGGATTGTCGACGGACAGCAGGCTCATATAATAAGGGGTTACCCCGAAGGGGAGCGATGTCCCGAGATGGACCAGGGCATCCCGCTCCGGGGGAGACAGGTGGAGCATCGTCTCGGCCTGTTGCAGGGTTCGGATGCGGTTCTGGATCTGCCAGTGCCAGTCGTTCCACTGGGTATCTTTCACCTGGGGATAAAACCGTTTGCGGAAGGCCCGGGTCCCGGGGCTGGTTCGGGCAACGCGTCTGGGCTGGACAAAGGGTGCAACAGGAAAGGAATGGGTCGGCGTAATGACAAAGGGGGCGGAATGGACGTGTTGGAAGGGGAGCGCCGCCAATCCGCTGGGGGGCTCCTCGGCTTCCTCGGAGCTGGGAGGCTCGTCGTTTTCGTCTATCAGGAACTCAGATGGACTACTTTCTTGCATGGTCTGGTGCATAGCATGTTCCTCTCTTTAAAGTATGGGTGGCCAAAACATCTGAAACGGCATATAACCTGTTGCTCTGGCTGAATTTTCAGAAAAAATGACCCGTAGGCCGTCCTTTTGGCGGGCTAATATAGGCCTTTTGTAGCGCATTGCAACAAAAAAGTGAACAGATGCACGCGCAATGTGCATTTTTTTTAATGCGGCATGTCGTCAACCAGAAAAGATCTCACCAGCAATTCTCATTAATGAGGCAGACCCGGTATCAATATCCTGTGTGAGCGGCATCTTGCTACGACTTTTCGCGGCTCGGAAGCAGCTCCCACATGGCTATTTTCCCAAAATGAGAATCGCTCAGATCTCACACCGGGCCGCAAAACAGCCATTATCCTGAGAGTTCATCTCTCACACACTGGAAGCCGCAGTTCGAAGCAGGTAATACCTGGCTGCAATAAGATGATAGGTGAGAACCTGCACGGTATTTGGCATGGACCGATGTGGAAGAGGAAGTCCGGTTCCCTCCCTTCCATCCCACCAGCCTCGGCAAAATCTCATTGAACAGCTCCGGACACCCCTGGCCTCCAGCCCCCGCAGCAACGCGATCAGCCTTTCCAGCCTGTCCTCTCTCTCATCCGCCTGCCGCCCCGGTTCGCCCGAAAACAGATGCCGCATGGGAATCCAGCGCGGCCGTAAACTGAAAACGATTGGTAGCGACGGCCATCAAGGTCAATCACCCCCGGGAGGTATCAAAGCAAGCCATAACCCCAAAAAACACCATTGAAAATGATAACAACATTTGCTATCATTTGAGCATGAAGACAAAATGCCGCAAGACACTGACGGACCTGTTCACCAAGCCGACCATGGCTGGCATCCGCTTTTCCGATATCGAAGGTCTGATTGTTGCCTTGGGCGGTGAGGTTAGAGAAGGATCGGGCTCTCGGGTGGTCCTGTGCCTTGGAGATGCGGTGAAACATGCGCATCGGCCACACCCGGGCAGGGGGTCGAAGAAATACCAGGTTGAAGAAATCCGCGTGTGGCTTGAACAGCAGGGGGTGACGTTATGAAGAACACTATGAGCTATAAAGGATACACTGCAAAAATCGAGTTTGATCCGCGCGACAACGTGTTTTGGGGGAAAGTGCTTGGCATTAGGGACAGTATTACATTTGAGGGAACTACTGTGGAAGAACTGACTGGCGACTTCCATAATGCAATCGATTTTTATTTAACTGACTGCGAGGCATCGGGTCACAGCCCTCAAAAGCCGGTTTCCGGAAAGCTGCTGCTGCGTGTGCCGCCGGAGGTCCATCGTGCCGCTATGGTCGCAGCCCAGGCTGCCGGAACCAGCCTGAACCAATGGGCCGCCAAGGCGCTCAAAGAGGCAGCCGGGGAATAAACAACTGACGACATATCGCCCATAGAGCTCCTTTCAGATTCGCGTCTATTCGATCAGTCCCGGCAAAATCTCGTTAAACCGCTTCAGATTCCCGGCATCGAGGTCCCGCAGGGGTCGCTGACGTTCCAGAATCTGAAAATTGTGCCTTGATTCGGAAGTCCCGGCACCCAGGATCATCTCGCGCACCAGTAATCTCTTCCGGAGCTACCCGGTGAAACAGATGCAAAAAAGCCGGTTTCACAAGGCAAGCGGGGTAAACCAAGACGCCAGGCGGCACCTCTGCAACCTCCCCATGCCTACCCACGGGACGGCAGTACTTCAAAGCCCGCTGTTATGAAATGATGATCTGCGGTGAGGGCCACCTTGATGCCCAGCTCCTTCATGAGCACAAAACTGGTGCAATCGGTAAACGAAAATGATTGATCCCGCCATTTGAAGAACCATCCCAGGGCCTTTTCCGCTCTCTCTTGTGTAATCCATTCGATGGTGCACCTTGGACTCTGGGATATCATCTCCCACCACGTCTCAGCGGCGTCCATCCCGAGCCGAATTCGAATAAGGGTAAGCGTCTCATCAACGACATAGTTGGAGACGGTCAAAAGGCCCTCTTCCTCCAGCCAACGGTCTCGCGCTCGGACGGAGGCAAGATGAAGCGGATCTTTGGCATCTGCCATGGCCATGCAGCCGGCAGTATCCAGAAACAGGCGTTTCATCCTCAACGCTCCCCGTACAGGACAGTATCGTGATCGGCAGCGCTCAGGCCGTCGGAGGATTCTCCGAGGGCTTTGGCATGATAAAGGGGATCCTGTTCAAGCGGACAAAAAATGCGGTCCTTTTCATCAACCGGAACAATCCGGAAGGCAGGTTGGCTCCTGTAAAGCACGGTAAATTGTTCGCCGCGGCGGACGCTCCGAACAATCTCAGGCAGGGAAGCCCGGAGTTCTTTTGCGCTGATGGTCTGTTTCATTTCAAGCCTCCATGGATGTTGCGCTCTAAGTTCAACTTAAGTTTAACTGTTGTCGTAAGACGTGTCAACTCCCTTTCATAATCGCTCATGCCGCAAGGTCCCGTTAGCTGCCTGATTCCACCAGCCTCGGCAAAATATCATCAAACACGTCCAGATCCCCGGCATCCAGCCACCGCAACAACGCGATAAGCCTTTCTTAGGACCTATAACGGCAGTGGAAATACCGGTTCGGCATAGACCAGGGTTCGGAGCGGCATGTCCCCGTGATCACCACACGGTCAGAAGTCAGATCAATACATCCGTCGACGGAAGAGCCACCCGGCAACCATCAGGCTTGCCGCGCCGATCAGGGCCATGGGCCAGTAGAGGTTCCAGAGGAGATCGAACGACGCGGCCTCCAAGAAAACCGAACGGACGATGATGAGGAAATACCGCAGGGGGTTGAGGTAGGTGAGATACTGGACCGCCGGGGGCATATTGGCGATCGGGGTGGCGAAGCCTGAGAGGATGATGGAAGGGACCAGAAACAAAAAGGTTCCCAAAAGGGCCTGCTGCTGGGTCACGGAGAGCGACGAGATCATGAGGCCCGCCCCCACCGCGGATAAGAGGAACATGAAAAGACCCACATAAAGGGGGAGGAAGGCCCCCCTGAAAGGGACCTCGAACCAGAACATGGCCATCAGGAGGATAAACGTGGCCTCGGCCATGCCGATGATGAATCCGGGGAGGGCCTTGCCGATGAGGATCTCCGCCGGCCTCAGGGGGGTCGCCAGCATCTGATCGAAGGTGCCGGCCTCCCGCTCCCTGGCCACGGACAGGGCCGTTAGGAGGAGACTTACCACCAGGGTCAGGAGGGCCACCAGGCCCGGAATAATAAACCAACGGGAATCCAGGTTGGGATTGAACCAGAATCGAATGCGCAGGTCTGCCGGGGCCGGGGCATCTCCCCGGCCCACGGACCAGGCAGTGTTGAAGCCCGTGACAACGCTCCGCACATAATTGAGCACAATCATGGCCGTATTGGAATTGCGGCCGTCCACCACCACCTGAACACGCGCAGATCGGCCCCGCAGGAGGTCTTCCGAAAATCTGGGCCCGATGTGCACTACGGCCATGACCTTCCGGTCATCGATGAGGGGCTTCACCTCCCGGTCGCTCTCTACACGGGCCGTCAGTTGGAAGTTGGGCGAACCCTGAAGCCGCGCCAGGAGGTCCCTCGAGGCCCGGCCCCGGTCCTCGTTGTACACGGCATAGGTCACATGCTCCAGATCGAAGGTCGCTGCATATCCGAACACCATGAGCTGGACAATAGGAGGGACGATCAGGACCATCCGGCTCTTGGGGTCAATGACAATGGCGAATATTTCCTTGATCATCAAGGCCAGTATGCGGCGCAGCATTCTATCCCCTATTCCAGACGTTTTTTCATCCGCTTCCGGACCAGGGCCAGGAAAAGGACGCACATGATCCCCAGGGCCAGGGAGTTCCAGGCCACCACGCTCCATACGTCGCCCGCAAGAAAGAGGGTCTGAAGGATGCTGACGAAATATCGGGCGGCGATGATATAGGTGATGAACTGCACGACCTTCGGCATGGAGCCGATGTCGAAGAGGAAGCCGGAGAGGATGAATGCCGGGAGAAAGGTGGCGATAATGGCGATCTGTCCGGCCACGAACTGGTTCTTGGCGGCCACCGAGATCAGGAGACCCATGGCCAGAGAGGTCAAAAGAAAGAGTCCGGCCGTCGCAAAGAGGATCCAATAGGAACCGCGAAACGGGACGTCAAAGACCCAGACCGCCATGGCCACGGACAGGGTCATGCCGCCCATGCCCAGGATAAAATAGGGGATGATCTTTCCCAGGAGGATCTCCTGCACCCGGACCGGCGTTACCATCAGGGCCTCCATGGTCCCCCGCTCCCACTCCCTGGCCACCACCATGGCGGTGAGGAGGGCCCCGATGAGGGTCATGATGATGGCGATGAGCCCGGGCACCAGGAAGCTCCGGCTCCGCATCTCCGCATTGAACCAGATGCGCTGTTCCATTGCCACGGGGACGTTAAGAGGGCTCCCCCGCTCCAGGGCCAGCTCCTCCTGCCAGTTCGACCACACCCCTGTCACATACCCCTCGATGATCCTGGCCTGATTGGCGTCTACGCCATTGACAATCACCCCGATGGAGGCAGATCCGGGGCCCCGCAGCTCCCTGGCGAAATTGCCGCGGAGCCATACAATTCCGTCCACCTCCCGACGCATGAGGGCCTCTTCAGCAACCTGGATCGTGTTCATGGTCTTCGGCCTGAAATAGCGGGACTCCTGAAATCCCCCCACAAATGAGGCCGTCTCGCTTCCCGGATGTTCCACCACGATCGCCAGGGGCACATGTTCCGCATCCAGGGACACCCCGTATCCGAAAAGGATCAGGAGGATCACGGGAAGCACAAAGGCGATGGCAATGCTGGAAGGATCCCTGACGATCTGATGAAACTCCTTCTTCATCAGGCCGGTCAGACGCATCAGGCGCTTTCCGGTCGGGAGTTCCGATGGATTCGGGCGGTTCATGCAGCATCCCTCAGGGCTTGTTCGCCGGATGCGATCATGGCGATAAAGGCATCCTCCAGGCTCGGGTCCGGAAGGTCCGGGGAGCGATATCTTTCCTTGATCTGCGACGGGGTTCCTTCCCCCAAGATCTCACCCTGGGCCATAATGACCAGACGGTCGCAATATTCGGCCTCATCCATAAAATGGGTGGTCACCAGGACCGTGACATTGGCCTCGGCCAATTGCCCGATCCGTCGCCAGAATTCCCTCCGGGCAATGGGATCCACCCCAGAGGTGGGCTCGTCTAAAAACAGGATGTCTGGCTCGTGCATCAGGGCCGCGGCAAGGGCCAGCCGCTTCTTGAAGCCTAAAGGAAGGTCCCCGCTGGCCCTGTCCGCCACAGGCCCCAGGCCGAAGGAGGCCATGGCCCAGTCGATCCGCTCCTTCTGGCGCTTCCCCCACAACCCATAGGCGCTGCTGAAAAACCGGAGATTCTGGGTCACGTTCAGCCCGCTGTAGAGGGAGAATTTCTGGGCCATGTAGCCGATTCGGGCCCTGGCATGGGCCGGCGCGGTTCGAAGGTCCACCCCGGCCACGGTCAACCGGCCCCCGGAGGGAGGAAGGAGCCCGCACAGCATCCGGAAGGTGGTGGACTTACCGGCCCCGTTGGCCCCCAGCAGGCCAAATATCTCGCCGTGCCGCACGCGGAAGTTGATCCTGTTTACTGCCACGAACTCCCCGAACCGCCGCTCCACCCCCTCCACCACGATAACATCCCCGTCCCTGTCGGGTCCGGTGGGAATCGGCGTCGCTGCTTTCATATCCTTTGCGTGAGGTGCTCCTCTTTCTTCAGCGACATGGTCCGTGAGCAGGGCAATAAAGGCGTCTTCGAACCGGGGCGGCGCCGGGGTGACCGTGACGGCAAGCTCGGGGCTCGAAGATTGGAGGTTGGAGGTTGAAGAGCTGGGAGATGCGTCCTGACCGCCGGACTCGAGAGAGGCATCCATAAGCGCGGCCACGGCATCGGGCTCGACGGGAGTGTCCATGACCAGGCGCACCCCGTCCCCCGAGATGACGGCGTCCAAAACCCCTGGCTTTCCATGGAACGCCTTCTGAATTTTTCGTCTGCGGAGGGACCGGGACGTAAGGAAAAAGGTCTGATTCTGAAGCCGGTTGCTGAAGACCGATGGCGCGTCCTGGCCCAGGGCGGTCCCTTCATGAAGGAGAAGGACCTCCTGGCATCTCTCGGCCTCGTCCAGATAGGCGGTACTCAAAAGGACGCTCATTCCCTCTTCCTTTACCAGGTGATAGACGATCTCCCACAGCTCACGTCTGGAGACCGGGTCCACGCCCACGGTGGGTTCGTCCAGGAGGAGGAGGGCCGGGGGCTTGACCAGGGTGCAGGCCAGGCCCAGCTTCTGTTTCATGCCGCCTGAGAGCCTTCCGGCCAGCCTTTTGGTAAACCGGCCGAGCCCGGTCATCTTCATGAGGGTCTCATACCGGGCCGGTCGCCCGGGCCTGGGGACCCCCTGAAGGTCGGCATACAGGTCCAGGTTTTCTTGAACACTCAGGTCTTCGTACAGACCGAAGTGCTGGGGCATGTATCCGATGGATGCCTGCACCCGGAGGGCCTCTTGGTTCACGTCCATGCCCAGCACGTGAATAGAGCCATGGTCCGGCCGGAGGAGACCGGCGATGAGCCGCATGAGGGTCGTCTTGCCGGCCCCGTCCGGGCCGATCAGGCCAGTCACCACCCCGCTCTTCACCCTGGCCGTGACCTCCCTGAGAGCGGTCACCTGGTGCCTGCCGGACCGAAAGCGTTTGGTCACGGCATCCAGCGTCAGGGCACCCGGTCCCGGCGCTGGTTCCGTCTCCTTGGTCATATCATCCCTCCTGACACGGTCCCCCGTCCGAACCGCCCGGCCGGGAGGGAGCCTGTTCCAGAGGGATCGAGACCGTGGCCGGCATGCCGAGCCGGAGTTCGTCCTGAGGATCGCAGATATAGGCCCTCACCTCATAGACCAGGCGGGTACGGAGGTCCGGGGTCTCCACGTTTTTGGGCGTGAATTCCGCAGTGGGGGATATGAATCCGATCCATCCCTTGTAGGTCTTTCCGGGATAGGAGTCTGTCGTGATGTCGGCCCGCATTCCTGGGACGATCTTGCCCAGGCTCGGTTCGGGCACATAGGCCCTGACCCACATGGGCCTGGTAAGGGCCAGGGTAAAAACAGGGCTCTGGGGAAAGGCCATGTCTCCGGGTTCCAGGATGCGGTCCCGAATAATCCCGGGGGCCGGGGCGTAGAGCCGGGTATCCAGGAGCTGCTGCCGGGCCAGATCCAGACTGGCCTGGGTGGCCCGAAGCTGGGCCTCCGCCGCCTTGATGTCCTCCTCCCGGGGGCCGATCACCGCCAGTTCAAGGGCCTCCTTCGCCTCCTTCAGGCGGGCCC
>Ga0209164_1002178_pt1 | contig 21869 bp, 18 predicted proteins | sample MTBNYHSulfiMetaG_FD_187458 | JGI IMG/M metagenome (GOLD analysis project Ga0209164, IMG submission 187458) | Enrichment culture microbial communities from rom New York Harbor, USA that are MTBE-degrading - MTBE-NYH (New York Harbor Sulfidogenic)... | ecosystem: Environmental > Aquatic > Marine >... | reverse complement strand
CGGGGATCAAAACCGCCTATATCGGCACCTTTGGCATATTGAATGCCACCCAGGTGGCCGACCAGCCCTTTGTGGCCATGGGGGTGGTGCATACCGGTGGCGGTTCATATGAGATCCATCGCCAGGGCACACCCACCAGTTATCGCAAACTGGTTTTCGATGCGGATGGACGGTCGCTGGTGGGGGCCGTGTTCGTGGGGGATATCACCAACGCCGGGCTCTATCGCTATATCATCCGGGAAAAGATGGAGGTGACCCGATTCAAGGGGCAGATCATCGACCATACGTTGCATTACGGATATTTTCAAAAATAAAGTGGTCTTGACAGTGACAAGCGTCTAAGCTATTTAAAAATATACACTATTTCGAATTGTTGACGCATTCGGCAACTGGGTTGAGGATTCCTCCCACGGCGCCTCTCCATTTTTTTCCATCTGTACCCGGTGTTTTTCAAGCGGTTTGAATGGGCACGATTTTCCTTTATTGGGAAGGGGAGCATCTATGAGTGCACCCAAGGTCACCGATGCTCCAGCCCCTGTCGGACGGCGTATCCATTCCACTGGATGGCTCATCGGCATGTGCCTGGCACTGTTCGTCGGCGCCACATACCTCGCCCTCGGCCAATCCCCCCGTTCCGATCCGCTTAAGCCGGCGACGCTCAAAAATAAAATGTTGTTGCCCTATGAAGAGAACGCATTCATGCGCTTGCCGGCAATATCCGGCAATCTGAACGATATTTTCGTCACACCGAAGAAGGGACACATATGGGGGGTCGGCAGCGGCGGTTTGATCATCGTCAGCCGCGACAACGGACGGTCGTGGGAGCGGAAAACCTCACCGATTTCCCTTCAAATGCGAGTTCCCAGCGCCCCGAACCCCACCGCGCCGAGCTCCATGAAGCTCTCTGGATCGGTACGAAATCGGGTCGGGTGGGGCATCCGAAGCGCCGACGCGGCCAGCAAGGAGCAATTTATACAGGACACCCCGAACCAGTCCCAGGACATACGCCAGCAGGCACCGGCGGTAAAGGTGCCCGAAAAGAAAATAGATCCACGACAACGAAAGGTTGTCCCGGAAGAGATACCAATTCCTCTTGTTGAATCACCACCTGATTTTTCATCCGTGTTCTTCGTCGATGAGACTTTCGGGTGGATTGCCGGATCGGGCGGCTTGATCCTTTCGACCGGCGACGGCGGAAATAGTTGGCGGGTACAACCCAGCGGCACCGCCCGTGATTTTTCGGCCATTCATTTTATAGACCGCAACCGGGGCTGGGCGTGCGGATCGAACGGCACAATCCTGGTGACCCTTGATGGCGGGGCCAATTGGCAAGTGCAGCGCGGTACAATCTCTATCCCCCTGAAGTCAATTTATTTTACTGACCGTGAACGGGGCTGGGCGTGTGGGAATGATGGCACAATTTTGTCGACCATCGACGGTGGCTTGCGCTGGCGGGTGCAAAGCAGCGGCACGACCGGAAATTTGTCGGCCATCCATTTCGCGGATCATAATCACGGTTGGGCCTGTGGAGATGACGGCACGATCGTGTCCACCACTGATGGCGGTGCGACCTGGCGAGCCCAGAACAGCAGTACATCCTTTGAGCTGAACGCCATTCATTTCGCAGATCGCAATCTGGGTTGGATTTGTGGCACCGGCGGCACGATATTGATCACTCATGATGGGGGCATGAGCTGGCGATCGCACACCAGCGGCACATATTCAGACCTGAGGGCCATCCATTTCAAAGGCAGCGATCGCGGTTGGGCCAGCGGGGCAGGCGGCGCAATTCTGTCGACGACCGATGGCGGTTCGAGCTGGCAGGTGAGCACCAGAGGCAACGGTCTCATTTTGTACTCCATCTATTTTGCCGATCCCGATCATGGCTGGGCCAGCGGCACCTTTGGCACGATCCTGTCGACGACCGATGGCGGTGCCAGCTGGCAGGTGCAGTCGAGCGGGACGTGGGACTCCCTGTTCTCGATTCGGTTTTCGGATCTGGAATCTGGCCGGGCCTGGGGTCAAGAAGGTTCGGTATTGTCGACCATGGACGGCGGGGGAAGCTGGCAGGCGCAGAGTGACGGCATCTCCAGACGTATTGTTTCGATCCATTTCTCGAATCAACGGGAAGGCTGGGCTTGTGGGGCGAGCGGCACGATCCTGTCGACGCGCGATGGCGGTGTGAGCTGGCAGGCTCAGGTCAGCAGGACAACTGCCGATCTTTTTTCAATTCATTTTACAGACGGCGAGCACGGTTGGGCCTGTGGATCAGATGGTGCGATCCTGTCCACACGCGACGGTGGTGCGAGCTGGCAGACGCAGGCCAGTGGCATCGCCGCCGATCTTTTTTCAATTCATTTTACAGACGGCGAGCACGGTTGGGCCTGTGGATCAGGTGGCACGATCCTGTCCGCGCGCGATGGTGGTGCGAGCTGGCAGATGCAGGTCAGCGGCATCGCCGCCAATCTTTCATCGATCCATTTTATCGATCGCGAGCGTGGCTGGATATGCGGCAAAGGCGGTACGATTCTGTCGACGATCGACGGAGGGCTGAGTTGGCGGACTCAGGATAGCGGCACATCTGCCCAGTTGTATGGCATCCATTTTAAAGATCGCGACCACGGCTGGGCCTGCGGTACCGGCGGTACGATCCTGTCCACGGCCGACGGCGGGCAAACTTGGCGGCCGCCAAATTATCGTCGTCTGCCCGCGCCCTGGTACTGGAGCCTGTGTCTGGCCTTGATCCTGGTCTCCCTGTTTGTGGTCCAGCGGCGGGGTCGGCCGGAACCCGCCGGCGAGACGGTGGCCGATCTGCTCGCCTCGGACCGGCCCCTGGAGGCCGGGGATCCCGATCCCCTGAATCTGAGAAGCATCTCCTCGGGTTTGGCGCGCTTCATCTCCAACCGCAACACGGATCCGCCCTTGACCATTGCGGTGACCGGCGAGTGGGGCACGGGAAAATCATCGCTGATGAATCTGCTATATCACGACCTGAAGAAACGGCGCTTTCAGCCGGTGTGGTTCAATGCCTGGCACCACCAGAAGGGTGAACAGCTGCTGGCCTCTCTGTATGCCCACATCCGCAACCAGGCGGTACCGCCCTTGTGGCATCCCAGCGGCATCCTTTTCCGACTGCGCCTGTTGTTTCGGCGGGGACGGCGCAATCGTCTCGCTTTCGGTGCAATGGCTTTTCTGCTGTTTGCGGCTTACCCGTTTCTGGAAGATGTGATGTCGGCGGTTATCGGCGGTATCGGAACCCTGATCAAGGCCTTGGCAACAGAGGACATGGCGCGTGTCCGGCAGCTTTTTTCAGTCGGCGAATGGCTGTCGGTCATCCCGGACAACTGGATCGGCGCTCTGCTCGCCTCGCCTGCGGTGGCGGCCGTGTTGAAGGGCATACGCGCCTTCGGTCTTTCTCCCCAGCGCCTGATCGCCTTTGATTCGTCCGAGAGCGGTAAAAAGAGTGGCTTGGATCCCGGCGCGCGGTCACGTTTTGCGCAGGAGTTTCAGGATGTGGCCGCCAGTCTGGACCTGGGGGCCATGGTGATCTTCATCGACGATCTGGATCGCTGCAGCAAGGAGAACGTCGTCGAAATTCTGGAGACCATCAATTTCCTGGCCGTTTCGGGCCGCTGCTTCATCATTTTGGGTATGGCCCGCCAGTGGGTGGAGACCTGCGTGGCCCTGCAGTTCAAGGAGTTGGCCGAAGAGACGGGTAACGAGAGGAACAGTAAAGGGGACGGATTTTTCCATCGCCGGCAGTTTGCCCGCCAGTACCTGGAAAAGTTGATCAACATCGAAGTGCCGGTGCCCTTGCCTTCGTCTGATGCCACCCGGGCATTGCTGACGCCGCAGATGGTGGAGCCGATTTCACCGATGGCGCGTTGTTTGGCCGCAACCGGCAAGCTATTGAAAAAATATGCACCGGTGATCTGCCTGGCATTGCTGGCCGCACTGGCCTGTTGGCTTCAAGATTTTTTTAAGCCAGTACCGTCGTCAGAGCAGCAGGTGAAAAGAGAGGAATTGCTGGTGCTGCCGGCAGGATCCCAGCAGGGCGAGCTGGTGTTGGAAGAGGGGCGCATCCGGATTCCGCTGAATGAAACGACCGGTGTTACGGGTGCCCTCGACGGCCGAAAGCTGGAGATCGTGCTTAAAGGATTGCCTCAGGCCCTTGAGGAGGGTCTTGCCATCGGCACGCTCGGCAAGGATGATCGGTCCGCCGAGCTGGTGCTGCGCTATAAGCCTCAGGTAACGGAGAAAACAGAACAGAAGCGCCCCGAAGAGAAGGAAAAACCACCCCAAGGGCCAGAGGATAAAACTACCGACACCGTCGATTTCCAACCAGGAGCCGAGGATACCAGCCAAACGGGTCACTGGCTGGCCGTGCTGCTCGGTCTGGGGCTTTTGGCCATCGCTGTCCTCTACCTGGTGCAGCGGCCCCAGCGCTTTACCGCGGACTCAAAAACCTTCCGCGATGCGCTGGCCATCTGGCATCCCTGGATCGTTCTGGTGCGACGTACACCCCGCACCATCAAACGGTTCCTCAACCGGCTGCGCTATGTCGCCATGCGCCTGAAGATCGAACCCGAACGACGCAGTTTGTGGGAACGTATAAAAGGTAAGCTTTTCAGTGAGATTTCAACACAAGGAAAACAGGTCCGCTCGGAAGGCGTGCCGGAACCGGTACTGGTGGCGCTTGGTGCCATTTATCATGTCCATCCTGGATGGTTAAGGGACGTCGATATTCTTCGGGACATTTTTTCCAAGGGTGCTGAAAACCTGATCGACCGGTTGAAAACAGCCTTTCCGGAGTTGGCGGAGCAGGGCGCGGAGGTGGACCGTACCTCCCAGAGATTGACTGCGGCCATCAGCGAATTTGAGAGTGCCTTTGGCCACGATGTGGAGATGTTGATCCAGTATCGGGAAGCTTTCCTTGCGGTGTTGGCCGAAACAGGTATTTGAATGGGGTGAGTTTAGTGTGTTCGTTGGGATGATGGAATGGATTGAATGACCGGCGGCGAATGACCGCCGGTCATTTAGTTGACGGATATTTATCCAAGATGCTCTTTGAGAATGCCGAGCATACGGCGCAAGGGCTCGGCGGCTCCCCAGAGCAACTGGTCTCCCACGGTAAAGGCGGTCAGGTATTGGGGGCCCATATTCAATTTGCGGATGCGGCCCACCGGCACCTCCAGGGTGCCCGACACTCTTGCTGGGGTGAGTTCGCGCAGGGTGATCTCTTTTTGGTTGGGAATCACGCGAACCCAGGCGTTGTGTTCGGCCAGCATCGCCTCGATCTCTTTCAAGGGGACATCCTTGGTCAGTTTGATCGTGAGGGCCTGGCTATGGCAGCGCATGGCGCCGATCCTGACACAAAGCCCGTCGATGGGGATCGGGTTGTTTTCACGGCCCAATATTTTGTTCGTCTCGGCCGCGCCCTTCCACTCCTCCCGGGTCTGCCCGTTTTCCATCGGGCGGTCGATCCAGGGGATCAGGCAGCCGGCCAGAGGGGCGCCGAAATTTTCGGTGGGGAAATCTTCACGGCGCAATGTGTCCGAAACCTTACGATCGATTTCAAGTATGGCGGATGCCGGGTCTGCAACCAAATCGCAGGCGTTTTGACCGATCACCTGCATCTGGCAAACCAGTTCGCGCATGTTCTGGGCACCCGCACCCGAGGCCGCCTGGTAGGTCATCGAGGTCATCCATTCGACCAGGTCGTGAGCAAATAGACCGCCCAGCCCCATCAGCATCAGGGAGACGGTACAGTTGCCGCCGATGAAGTCTTTGATCCCGGCGGCGAGTGCTTCCTTGATCACATGGCGGTTCACCGGGTCGAGGATGATGACGCTGTTTTTTTCCATTCGCAGGGTCGAGGCCGCGTCGATCCAGAATCCGCGCCAGCCGCTCTGGCGCAACTTGGGGTAGCATGCCTGCGTGTAATTGCCGCCCTGGCAGGACACGATGATGTCCATCTGCTTGAGGCGTTCGATATCGTTTGCATCTTCCACGGATCCGGTTTCATGTCCGATCCAGGGACCCTTTTGCCCGGCCTGGGAAGTTGAAAAGAAAACAAAGTTAAAATGTGCGAAATCGTTCTCGCTTCGCATGCGCTCCATGAGCACCGAACCGACCATTCCGCGCCAGCCGACAAATCCGACCGTTAGCATGGTGTTTCTCCTTTTTTAGAGCGATTCATTGTAAACCCATTTCATTAGGTTGACTCCTGAGAATTGTCAAGCTGATTGTCGGCCAAAGCGCATGAATTTCTTAGAATTCCCGCAAGTTCTTGTTGAAAAGGGCGACCCTGTGCTATGTCGAAGTCATCACAGCGAAAAGGACTTGATGCTCGCTTGCCACGGAATTGGAGATGAAGAGGATGGAACCGCAAGTTGAACCAAAAGAGGTCGTCATACCGCCCGAGCGCGCCGTATTCTGGATGGATCGTTTCGGTCGGTGGTGCAACGAAAGCGGCCGATTCAGACATAAAAAACTGATCGATTACTTTAATTCCTCGATCCGCAGGGACGCACACGGCTACTTCGTCGAGCAAATCAGGGAATCCGTTCGTGAAAAGGTCTATTTTCTTTATGAAGATACGCCCTTGTTTTTCGTCGATGTGAGTCTGGGACCGCCGATTGATTTGTTGCTCAACACCGGAGAGCGGTTGCCATTGGTCCCGGAGCGGCTTTTTGTCCACGGTGACGATCTATATATGGAGAGGGGAGAGGAGCGGATCAAGTTTACCGATCGGGTATTGCTCAAGATTGCGGGTCTCATCGATTTTGATGGCCGGCACTATACCCTTTGCGCCGATGGGCGTTGGCATACGCTGTCGGAAAGATAGCCGCTTTTTCTTGACACGTTTATCCCGGGACAGTCTGGAACCGGATCGCCAACGGTGAGTCTTGGGGTATCTGCTGTCCCAGCGCAATAACGCCCATTTCCGGCAGGGGCATTTCATCTCGCCGGATGGTCGCTGTCTGACCGTCCGATTTTAGCAGATAGGTCCCGTTGGTGCTTTGGTCGATCAGGATAAAGTTCTCTTTGCGCAGTTCGATTCTCGCATGCAGTCTGGATATACTGGGATCGTTGATGACGATCATATTGGTCTTGTCGCGGCCGAGGGTCACCACCGGGCAGGATGAGTCGACGTAGACCCGCTGGCCTTCGCTGGTCAGCACCATCCTTGCACTTTGAACCGTTTGACATGCCTTTGGATGACCACCGACGGTTGTGATCATGGTCAGCTCTTCCGGACGTCCCCACGACAACTCGTAAATATCGACGGGCCGCCACTTGCCTTTAATCCGGGTTTGGTCCACGAGCCGCGCACAGGACTGATGAACTCCCGTGAAAAGTTTGATGGTGTAGCCCGAGGTGATGATTTGACCTGCCTTGGCTTGATCTACCATGCGGGCGGCCATGTTGACGGCATCGCCAAATACGTCGTTGGATTGGCGGACGATCGGGCCGTGATGCAGGCCGATGCGCAGTTGAATATGCTCGGCCGACATCTCCGGATCTGCGGATATCTGCTCCTGCATGTACGTGGCGGCCGAAGCCGCTTGATCCGGCGTGTCAAAGGTACACATCACTTCATCCCCGATGGTCTTGATGACCGTACCTTTTTTCTCTCTTGTGAGAGCGGCCAGTTTGTCCATGCAGGTGGTCACTAATATCCGTGCGCGCTCGTCACCAAGTTTTTCATATAGGCGTGTGCTTCCGGCGATATCTGCGAACAGGATGGTTTGATAGATTTTTTCAGAGGATAGCATGCGATGTCATTACTTTGATTTAATTTATGGCCCATCAGCTTCGCTACACAAAAGCGGTTGATAGATCGCATGCATAGAGGAATGATGTCAAGTTGAAGCGACTCGAGCGACGGCGGGAAAATCGTTTTTACCTTGCCAGATGGTCAAATGGCGGTTTATCAGATCCTTTTTGGAATGTTTTAAAGGGGGCATGGCGTGATTCGAAAAATTGTATCAGGCGGTCAGACCGGCGTTGAGTTGGCGGCTTTGGATATTGCCATCAAGCTGGGCATCGAGCATGGCGGTTGGACATCGAGGGGTCGACACAACGAGGATGGGCGGCTTCCTGAAATGTACCGGCTCGAAGAGACATCGGTCCTGGGATTTCAGGAGGCCTTGCGCAAAAACGTGTCTGAATCGGACGGCACCCTAGTGATTTCCAGGGGAAAGAGTACCCCCCAAACGAAGGAGGCCGTGAGGACGGCTCTCGAACTCGAACGGCAGCTGCTTCATATCGATCTATCCCAGCATCCTCTGTTCGAGGCTGCCTCGCTGGTCAGTTCATGGATGGCCCAAAAGCACATCAAAACCGTCCATGTGACCGGTCTGCTGTCAAATGAAGATCCCACTATTTACGATCAGACCCGAAAGATATTGGAAACAGCGTTTTACCTTGGATTTATTAAATCAGATGTTCAACAAACGATGCGCGGTCCGGATGTGAGTCCCGCCCCTGGCGTGGAAAAACTTCCACATACGGTATCTGACGCCGTCAAGGCACTTAAGGCGACGCTGACTCTGAAGGACCGAACCCTTTTGGCGAATATGCAGTTGGACGAATTGGATCATCTTCGTTCGGGATTGGGGGAATATATCAAGCAACACTTTGGCTTGTATGCCGGAAACCAGGCGCTTTTGGATTCTTGTGCGCAACATGCCGGCCTCATTCGGCCGCTGCCAGACGAGGCCTGTGCGGTGATTCTGCGGGCTCTATGGGAGGACCTTGGACGGAGTCACAAGCTGAGGGTCGTTAAGTAGCGCCCATCCACAAATGGCCACCTGTCTCACCCGGGCCGGATGTGATGAATGACATTCAGTTCGAATCCCTCAGAGTAGAATGCCAGAATTGACTTGCATCGGAATTGCTGCTATTGGCCACAAGGTTTTGCTGCTCAAAGGAGAGATCAATGGCTGAAGTGGTTCCGTTCCAAGGTGTCCGGTACAATCCTGAGTTGATTCATGAAATGGCAGATGTGGTTGCGCCTCCCTACGATGTGATTTCACCTCGAGAGCAGGATGGGTTCCATCAGCGCCATCCCAATAATGTCATCCGCCTTATTCTGGGAAAGAAGTTCCCCTCGGACCACGAACAAGAGAATGTTCACGTTCGGGCAGCTCGTTTTTTCGAAGCGTGGCGGTCCGAGAATATATTGATTCAAGATTCCATGCCGGCTTTTTACCTGACGACGGTGTCGTTTTCCTGGCAGGGCGAACAGTACAGGCGTTCGGCGATCGTCGCTCGTGTGAGACTGGAACCTTTTGACAAGGGGATCATACTGCCGCACGAGCGGACGTTTTCCAAGGTCAAGTCCGAACGGCTGCAACTGATGAAGTGTTGCCACGCCAATTTCAGTCCAATCTTCAGTCTTTTTTCAGACGGAGAGGATGACCTGGCCGCCCTGTACCGGCTTGCCGATACGACAACACCTCAAGTTAACCTGGTCGACGATAAAGGTCACCGCCATTGCCTGTGGCCGATTACCGACCAGGAAATGGTCCATCGGATCGCTACTTTTTTTCAACACAAGATCATCTATATCGCCGATGGCCATCACCGATATGAAACGGCACTGAATTATCGCGATTGGGTAAAGGACACGGATCCGTCCTATGACCCGGATCATCCGGCCAATTTTGTCATGATGAGTTTGAGTAGCATAGAAGATCCAGGCATGATCGTACTGCCTGCGCATCGGCTTCTCAATCAGGTTTCGGATCAGGAATACAGCAGGTTGCTTAACGGGCTATTGGACTATTTCGATATCTTGTCATTTGATATGGGTGGTGGTTTGGAGGCCGCACTATCTGAATTCAGCGGTTCGCTCGCGGCGCATTCGGACCGAAAGGCGATCGGATTCTTTTCCAGGGATAAGTCGCTCCTGCAGGTCATGATACTTAAAGAGGGTGTGATGGCCCGGTTGTTTGGCGAAACGATACCGGCCGCCCTGAGGGATTTGGATGTGACCGTATTGACGCAGCTGATCATGGTGCATCTGATGGGATTTGACCAGGCCCGTCTGGATGATGATACCAAGATTTCCTACCGCACGACGATTTCGGATGCGGTGGCGGCCACCATGGAAGGGGAGGCGGACCTGGCATTTATTTTAAATTCCACCAAAATCGATCAGGTGCGCCGGGTCGCCGAAAGCGGACTCATCATGCCGAGAAAATCGACCTATTTTTTTCCGAAAGTGATTAGTGGGTTGGTGTTCAACCTGCTCCGGTAGTGTCTATTCCCGGACGGCATCTTGCGCTCCAGTTCTGCGTTCTCCCATTTTTGAAATCCTCGACGTAGAATGACTACGCCTGCGGTTTCAAAAATGGTGCGGCCTTGATCTGAACCCCAATCTACCATCTGTGAATGGACACCGGGCTTTTCCATTCTTTTATTTTTTTTTTGGGGTGCGGGCGGCCATGGCTCGATTTTCGGCTGCGAGTTCGGCCAGCAATGCGCCAAGGGTCCATCCCTCCGAGGTGGGGGTCAACGTGGCCCACAACGATTTTTGCATGCCGGCCTGGTGGCAACCCGACATCAACCGATGGAGTTCATTTTCCGCCACGCCTCCTAAAATTATGGCTCGCGGCAATCCTGAATCGATGCCTTCACCGCTGCCGTCCGCTCTCTCCATGATTTCGGCCAGTCTCGCCGCGTTGTCTTTTTCTCCCGCCCATACCAGGGGCAGGTTTTTCAGCCCCAGCATGTCCAACAGCATTTTAAACTTGGGTTGGGCGTCGATCGGGAAACCACACAGCAACAGCTTGCGTGGTCCATACAGGCACTTGTCGGATCGTCCGATTTTCTCGAAACTCGCGTCGGTCATGAGGCGTCCCCCTTTCGCTGCTATACGGCCATCTCAATCTTGAACCAGTGCTATCAGCTTTTAATGGCAATGCATATGCCATCATGCTCAGGTGAATGGTCTGGTAAAAATGCCCAGAGATTTAACGATTCAAAGCGCGAATCCTCATGGATGGCCCGGTTGAATGGATCCGCGTCTTTGAAACCGGTATTGTCGACCACGAGAAGACCACCGGGTGCCAGCAGACGATGGCATTCGGGAAGGGCCTGCAGGTAGTCCGCCTTTTCTATGTCCATAAAAATCATATCCACCGGTCCGTCCAAGGCGGGTAACGTCTCCAGCACGTCGGCGCAGATCACTTCAATGACATGCTCCAACCCGGCGCTTTGAATGTTTTTGCGGGCACGCCGGGACAACGCTTCGCTCATTTCCAGCGATAGGACCCGGCCAATTTGGTTACGGCAAGCCTCTCCCAAAAAAAGCGTCGAGTAGCCGGTGGCCGTGCCCAATTCGAGGATGTTTCTCGCGTTTTTCATGCGCGCCAACAGATAGAGCAGGCGCCCGACCACGGGCCCGACGATGGGGATTTGCTTATCTCGGGCTTCGGTTTCCAGAGTAAGGAATATGTCGGGCCGTTGCGGTATCCATTGTCTGAAGTAAGCGAGTGGGGACTCTATCATCGTGTTCATCTATCACGGCTCCTTGGCTTCAGGTGGACGTTTACGTGATCGGCTGATCTGTTTGTGCCATTGTTAAAAAAGAGGTTTTATTTTAGGGCAGGAAAAGAGGAATGGCAATATCCCGTATCGTCACTGGCGAAGGCGCTCTCAGGTGGTGTCAAAAAAAGATCCTGCCACCGCCTCGACAATACCCGTATGCTGATGCTATTTTTCCATTTTCGTGGTGGTTTTAATTTACGTAATAGAGTTTTTCCACTGTAGGGAGCCCCAATGCCGGAATTGCCTGAAGTTCAGACCATCGTGAACGATTTGATCGGAGCAGGGATTGTTGGACAAAAGATTCTCGATGTCAACGTGTTCTGGCCGGCCACGATAGCGATGCCGTCAGAGGCCGAATTCGTAGGGCAACTTCGCGGGCAAACGATCGATGCTGTCTATCGTCGTGGAAAATTCATTGTCTTTCAGCTGACAGGTCGCCGGATAATGGCCGTTCATCTGAGAATGACCGGTCGATTCTTCCTGGCCGAGGGGAGGGCCATCCAGCTTCCGCATGTGCACCTGGTCATGTCACTTTGTGGTGGTCGAATCCTCTGTTTCCACGACACCAGAAAATTTGGTCGATTCTATTTGACCGAGAACCCGGTAAAGCTCTTGGGTTCGCTGGGCCCCGAGCCCTTATCGCGCGGATTTACCGCTCAACGACTGGGCGATGCGCTTGCCGGTCGCAAGCGACAGATCAAACCGTTGCTCCTGGATCAAACCTTCATTGCGGGACTGGGGAACATTTATGTCGACGAGGCGTTGTGGGCAGCCAGGATTCATCCCCTGCGCAGGTCAGATGCATTGACGATGCCAGAGGTCCGCGACCTCCACGCGGCCATTCGCCGGGTATTGCGGCAGGGACTGAAAAATAGGGGAACGACATTGGGAAACGGGCAGGGTAATTTCGCTTCCTTGGGTACGGCTCGGGGTGCCAACGCAAAGGTGCTTAAGGTGTTTCGCCGAACAGGACAAACCTGCCACCGATGCGGGCAGGTGGTGGAGCGCATCATTGTAGGGCAACGCAGTACCCATCTATGTAAGGGATGTCAGATATTATAGTGCCCATCCACAAATGGCCAATTGGCCCGGTATCGGCGATTTATTCAAAACTTTAGGTGATAACCAAATAGCCACTAAAATTATTGATTAAAGAGCGAACGCGATTCAATATGATCCGGGCCGGGTCCTCGTGTTCGCCGTCGTCGGATTGAAAGCACGACGCCAGAAGGTCATTGTTGCCCTGCCATATCTGGAACTCATCGATCAGGAAAGGGGTGACATGGTCGCACAATCGGTTGAATTCCTGCTCGGTCATTTTTGATAAAGCGTTCAGGTGTTGGAGTAATAAATCAGATAGGAGCATTTCGGCGGCTTCGTTTACGGTTTTGGGCTTTCGGCATGTTTCTTTATGTGTCAACATTGTGGTTCCCCGTGAAATGATTTGTCGCCATTTGAAACTCATTGGCCGCATTGCCGTTCTGTTTTATTATCGACAGCCTCGTTGGAAGGTTTAGGTGAAAAAAGGAAAGGCATTCATGTCAACCCTCACATCCCGTATCGATGCCATTTTTGAAAACCTGATGCGACGACTCGATGGGCTCGCGTTCGGACCGCCGGTCGCATTTGTTTACAATCCGCTCATCTATGCGAAAAGCAGCCATCTTGAATATTGGCGCCGGTATGGGGCTGGTCCGAAGGAGATCGTGCTTATAGGCATGAACCCGGGACCATGGGGCATGGTGCAAACCGGTGTGCCTTTTGGCGATGTCGAGATGGTCACAGGCTGGTTGGGTATACGTGAACAGGTCGACCCACCGCCGCGACAGCATCCCAAGCGTCCCATCAGCGGCTTTGATTGCCCGCGGTCGGAAGTCAGCGGCAGGCGCCTATGGGGGTGGGCTCGCGAGCGTTTCGTTACGCCGCAACGCTTCTTCGAACGGTTCTGGGTCGCAAACTATTGTCCATTGGCATTTTTGGAGGCAACCGGTCGCAACCGCACACCGGATAAGTTGCCGGTCAAAGAGAAGATGCCGCTTTTGGCCGCTTGCGACGATGCCCTGGTTCAGATCGTGGCTGAGTTAAGTCCCTCGATCGTGGTGGGCGTCGGCGGATTTGCCGCGACCCAGGCCATGCGCGCACTGCACGATGTGAACGTGCGGGTGGGGCAAATCACGCACCCCAGTCCGGCAAATCCCAAGGCCAATACGGGTTGGTCTGAGCGGATTGAAAATGAATTCAAGATGATGGGTATTCATTTGTAAAACGGAGGCAAACAACCCGATGGCCTTGAAGCGCGCCAAAGGCGTCTGAATGAACGCTTGCCCTGCACCGCCGCTTCGAGGGGTTTGGGAAACAGTTGCAGGCACAACTTCAGACCGCGGTAACGGCGGTGATGCCCGCCTATAAAAAGGGCATTTCGAAAAGTCCTTATCCAACGTAAATCCTTCAAGATCTCTTTATGCAACCATTCGGTGTATAGCCCGGCAGCTTTGTGCCAGTCCGGCGCACAATCGGTGATCGCCTGGGCGGCCAGGGCGGCACTGCGATGGGCATAATAGATTCCTTCGCCGAGCAGCGGGTCGGCAAGGCCGCACGCATCCCCGACCAGGAGCGCCCTTTTTGTCGCGGAACACCCGAGATAGTTGCCGTAGGGCAGGGGGTGGCTGTGCATCGCCGGGCGACATGCGTCCGAACAGAGGCCGTTCAATGCCAGGAATGCCTTGAAGGATTGCTTGATCTGGCGATTATTTTTGCGGGGCAAAAAGCACATGCCGATGGTCTGGTGGGTGGCGCCGGGAAATGACCAGCCATACCCCCATGGCACATGGCCGAAATGAAGGGCGGCGAACGATGGCCGCCGTCTTGAGCCGTCATAAGGCAAGCGGGTCTCCAGGGTGCCGGCCAGGTCCAGCCTCCATCTCTTCCGCGCGGCAGGGGCAGGTTGAAGTGCACTGCGCACCTTGCTCCATACCCCATCGGCCCCAATGATGATTTGGGCCTTGATCCGCTGCCTGTCCGATAGGTCGAGCACGCCCTCTTCATGATCGACGCGGACGACTTTCGCGGGTGCTAGTACATTTGCCCCGGCGGCCTTGGCCCGTGTCACCCAATAGGCGTCATAGGTGCGCCGATCGGTGAAGTGAAAGGGCGTGTCGAGATCTCCCCGCGCGATTTCCGTATGGCGGTAAAAGATACGATAATTCAAGCAGGTATGGTCGATGACCCGATCGTTTTTCAACTGACTGATATTCGTTTGGAACAGCTCTTCGATGAGCCGGGTGGTTTTCCAGGTCAACAACCCGGCGCATACCTTGGCGCGTGGGAAAATCTGCTTGTCGATCAGGCAAACCTGGAAACCCTGGCGGGCCAACAACCAGGCGGCCGTGGCTCCGGCCGGTCCCGCGCCAACCACTGCGATGTCGAAGGCGAGGGGCCGGCTCACGTTTCAAACCCCTCGACGTTGATGTTCGCTTCAATGCGTCCGTTGCCCAAAGGGCAATCCAGGGCGATTCGGAAAGCGACGAGTTGCAACCCCTCAGGGCAATGGTTGCCGCGTCCATACCGCGGATCCCCCATGACCGGAAAGCCAATGTGTGAAAAATGGCGACGAATCTGATGCAGGCGCCCGGTATGGATCTGGGCATGGACCAAGGTCCGGTCATTGTCTGGATCATAGCGGATGATATGGAACCGGGTAAGTGCCGTTTTGCCGTCCAGATCGAGGCCGATGTGGCCGTCGGAGGGGCTTTGGGTCAGATTCCCTCGCACCCACACTGCATACTCTTTTTCGATGAGGTTTTTCCGGAAAAGGGCCGAAATTTTGGCTGCGGCCGGCTGGTTGTGAGCCACGATGACCAGTCCGGACGCCTCCCGATCGATTCGGTGAACCAGAAAGACCTTCCGTTTCATTTTGAAATACTGCTCGACCTGACGAGCCAGTGAACAGTGATCTCCGTACCGCGTTCCCTGGGTCAGGAGACCGGCGGGTTTAAACCAGATCGTATAGTGCCCCAGATCTCGAAAACAATCCGCAATCGGCGGAGAGACAGCCAGAATCGTCGGGTCATAATATAATTGTAACGTATCGCCGTGTTTAAGAATCGTGGTGGCCTTTCGTAATCGTCGTGCTTTGGATTTCGGCCGGCGCAACCACACGGCGCCTTTGATCATGGCCTGTTTGATGGACGATTTGGATAAGCCGGTTCTCGCGGCCAAGGCATCGCAGGCCGTAGCGGGGCATGTTGGGTCGAAGGTCAATTCATGTAGGGTGGCGGTCATTGGATCGATTCTGACCTGGCGGCAGTGGGGCAAGCCCCTATTGTCGTCCCTGGAAATGCGAATCATCCGGGTCGGTCGACGAATGATCGGCGACTGGGGCAACGTTCTGGGGAAACGACATGATAAACGTGGCACCGGCGTCGGGGGCGGATTGCAGGGTAAGAGAGCCCCCCATCTTCTCCACAAATTTTTTGACCATGGGAAGCCCGAGTCCACTGCCGCCAGAACCTTTGGTGGTAAAAAACAGGTCGAATATTTTTTCCTGGCGGTCCGGGGCGATGCCGCACCCGTTATCTGAAATGCTCACCTTCAGCCGGTCTGCGTCGTCCAACTGGGTGGCAATCGTAATTTTGGCGTTGGGTTTGCCCTTGACCGCATCGATGGCATTGACCAACAGGTTCAGCAAAATTCTCTGGAATTGATTGGCGTCCATCATCCAGGGAGGAATATCCGGGTTGAGGTCCAACGCCAGTTCAATTCCTTTGTTTTCCAGGCTCTGTTCGATGGCATCCCGATTGGAAAGGATGACTTTGTTGATCGATATCGGCCGCAGTACAATATCCTGCTCTTTGGCAAAGGCCAGCATATTGACCGTCAAATTATGAATCCGGGTGAAACTCTGCTGAATGTAGCCCCAGCTCTTGTTGATTTTTTCGTTTTGCAGCTCTGTGAGTTGGAGTTTGAGCAGATCCACCGCATTCTGGTTCAGGGCCAGAAGATTTTTAATGTTGTGCGCCAGGTTGGACATGGTCAGTCCGATGGCCGCCATTCGTTCGTTTTGGATCAACTCCTGTTGTAGGCGGACATTTTCGATGCACAGGGAAAGCTCGTTGGCCACGGCCGCGGAAAATGCGACATCTTGTTGGTCGAATGCATCCAAAATGGTACGGCCGTCGATATAGAGCATGCCAATGACCTTGTCTTTCTTGATCAAGGGCACCACGAGAATCGAATTCAGATTGTGGATGCGGATGGATTCGGAATCCTGAAATCGACAATCCTCGGACAGGTCCTGGCTGACGAGGACCATTTTTTCCGTCAATACCCAGTCCACGATAGTCCTGCTGATGGGAAACGAATCGGCATCCTTGCGGGTGTCGCGATACTTGACGGCACCAATCCGAAGCTCTTGCCGAGGAGTGGATATCAATACGATCATGGCGCGTTCGGCGGCACCGATGGCTTTCAAGATCAGTTCCAGGCCCTCGTCCAGAATTTCATCCAATTCGTTGGTCGAGCGCAGCTTTTCGCTCAACTGGTAAAGCAGGGACAACCGTTGATGCGCCAGGAAGCTTTTGTCCGGAGGTTGGGCCGCCGCGCTCTCCGAATTCAGAAAAAGCGATAGCGCGGCATCTTCGGCTCTTTGGGCCAAAAGTTCGGAAGGGTCGACATCCTCCTCGCTGATGGTGATATCCGTATGGCTTGATGGCAGGATCGATTTGTACCCGCTTTTGTATTCCGGCTGGGATTTGGTCAAGAATATGAAGGCGCGGTCGCCGAATGAAATTTTATCATGATGTTGGAGAACGGCCGTTTTCACTCTCTTACCGTTTAATAGCGTGCCGCTTTCGGAGTCGAGGTCTGTAATCAGGTATTGCCCATCGTTAAACGAAATCAGGGAGTGATTGCCGGAAACAGAATCGTGGGCAATCTGGATGACATTGGTCGACTTTCGGCCGATCGTCGTTTCGCCAAGCTTAATCGGCACCGGTTTGGAGAAGGACTCCGCGGGAAATGGAATAAGATAAGCTTCAAGGCCCTTGAGCGTATGTTTAGCCCGTGGCGTTGTCATTTTGTGTGCTCTATTGTCGAATATTTCGAGAATTCCTTGGAGGAACGACACCGGATCCCATCTCGCGTCCCACGTTGGTCCGGTGTTTTCTAATTTGAAGAAACCTATTATGATATTAGAACTTTGTCAATACGTTGATCAGGATGTCGGTGATGCCAGCCGAGCGATGCTTATTGGTTTAGCGACTTATGATTTGATACGTCATGAAATGGATGCCATTGAAACGGTTGATAAGAAGTCAATGGCTTGTATTACACCCTATTCGAAAGGAGATGGCGCATGTTTACGTTGGCCGATATTTGTGCGATTGCCATACAGATCGAACGCAATGGCGAAGCAGCCTACCGAAAGGCCGCTGCAGCAGTAAAAGCGCCTGAGGTGGCCAGTGTGCTCGAGATGCTTGCCGATGATGAGGCAAAGCATCTGAGCTGGTTCGAAAAGATGAATGTCGCGCAAACGGTCGACATCAAGGATGACCGGATTGCCCGAATCGGGCGAGACTTGCTCCAGGATATGATGGCGCCTCAGACCTTTTCACTGGATCCAAAGGAACTGGCGAACCTGGGCAACCCCCAAAGCATGTTGCATCAATCCATAGAGTTCGAGGAAGATACGATTTTGTTTTACGAACTGCTTTCCGGATTTTTGGATAATGAGGAAACAAGACAGCAACTTGAAGGGATCATAGAGGAGGAGCGGACACATATCGATAAACTCAAAGCGGTTCTGGCGCTTTACCAAGAGCAGGGAAATCGGGTTTCATGACCGATTGTTTTTGGAGGAGGTAGCAGGGTGGCATTGAATGCCACCCTGCTTGCAAGAGAGGAAGATGATGAAAAAGTTAGGCTTCGATATTAAATTATGCAGAATTAATGCCAAAATCAAAATTCAATTGAAAAACTAAAAAATTATCTATAATACAATAACTTATAATTCTTTCGACTTGCTGGGGGAGATGCACCGTTCGTCTTTTTATGCTATTTGCAAATACAAGTTGCAAAATGCAAAATTTTTTGGGCGGAGACAGACGTGAACCCTTGGGCCCAAGCGCTCACAACGCCTGAAGCACCGGTCGATCCTGTGATATTGAGCATTGCCCGGCCATAGGACTAAATATTTTTGCCATCGGGCCGATACTATCTGTGTCATTCATCTCACGCCAACTATCTTGAAAAAGAAGGATTGCAGCATATGGATGTTGATTATTTTAATGCTGATACCTCTGAATTGGATATCGAGACTTATGTGCGCATGCTCATTGCAATTGCCAAGGCCGATAAAGACAACGGCCCGGCCGAATTTAACTATGTACGGAAAAAGGCTCTTGCGCTGGGCGTCGATTATGATCTTTTTTTACAAACTACCGACAAGGATTACCAGTTGGCCAAAAAGAGGGTGTCGCGCTTGACTGCCTTGATGATCCTCACGGATGCGATCGTTTTGGCCTCGATGGATCGCAACTTTTCACTCCCCGAACGTCAACGTGTTTACGCCTATGCCCAGAACCTGGATATACCCCGCAAGGATGTGGACGAATTGGAAACGATCGTCCAGGGATTTCGCCGTTTGAACCGTCAGTGGCAATCATTGGTCAAGGCCGCATAGCCGCATGTGGGAGGCCAATGGCCTTTTCGATTTCCAGTGACAGTTTATCGGCAATTCACGGGCAAATCTATCCGCGATGGAAAGCGCTGGCCGAGGTTCTTTCCGGGATGGAGCCCTGGTTTTCCTTTTTTTTGTTTGTCGGGGCCTCCTTTCTCATGATTTGGCGCCTCGGCGTGCTCGAGCGTAAAGGCTTGGAAGGAACGGTTCTGGGAACGGTCATCATGCCTTACGCTTCTGGTTTTTCGAATCTGGCGTTTGCATTCGTCATGGGCCGTTCGGGTGGCAGTGGCACCTTGGTCCTTGAGAACTGCCTCGTGAACAACGTCACCAACCTCACGCTGCTGATCGGCTTGCCGGCGTTGTTGTGGCCCCTTACCATTTTTCCAGCCAAGGGCAAGGCCGGGGCCGAAAGGCTTGCCTTCAAAACCCATCGGCTCAACTACCTTTCATTGATGTTGACTCTGCTGGCCGTCTTTTTTTTCACCGGCGTGCTGTGGGCACTGGCGCGGGATGGCGCTCTGGATTTCAGTGACGGGCTGGTTCTGGTCGGCGTGTTTTTGTTTTGGCAGATTTTTCAAGTTTTTGATTTGCTCAAGCACAACATCTATCGCGGCCACTCTCTGAAATGGTCCATCGTCTGGGATGTCTGTCTGGTCGTTGGTGGTGGATTTTGCGTGTATCAGGCCATAGAAAGATTGGTGGCGTGGATCCCCCATACCGGGCCAGGATTTTTGGTACTCGACAACCTGGGATGGCTCAGCGGTTTGCTGATGGTTTTGCCCAATGGCTTATTAGCGCTCTATTACGCACATATCAAACGAGCCGATATCGTCTATAGCTCACAGATCGGGGATGGCCATATCTGCATCCCCATGTGTATCGGTCTATTCGCACTTTTCAATCCCATCAACATTCCCAGTTACTTTCATCTGGGAATCATCCTCATCGGTGCGGCGGGGTTGGTGCATTTGTTTTTTGTCGCATTTTTGGGGCGGCTCCCGCGCTTGATGGGTTTGGTGTTCGCGGCGGCATATGGTTTTTTCTTATACCGGGGAATATTGATGTAGGTCCCCATTTCTGGGCACAAATCCACACACTTGCCGGTTCAAGCTGCCATGCGGCAAGATTCACCGACCGCGCCATAGTGATCTGAATGCATCCCGATGGATTCAGCCCAAGATTTAATTTTTCGCGCAACGCCGATATCGGACCAATTGGCTATTTGTGGATGGGCACTATCTCACGAGGTGCTTGATGTCACTTCTCTCCAAATTGGATGCATCCACGATCCATTTGCCAGAAGCGTCCCGTGTTCCGCTCAGGCGGCCTTCCTTCAGATAGCGTTCCACACCATAGGGCGTCAAGTAGGTGATTTGGCTGAATTGTTCCAGGGGGTATCCTTTTTGCGGGTTGGCAGCCGTTGTTTCGCTTTTCGCGGCAGGGGCTGCGATTGCTGTTTCCTTTTCAAGCGAGGCCTGTCCGGGCAGCTGATCGGAGGAAATCATCCATTTTCCGCCCTTTTTGATGCCCTTTATCTTACCATCGCGCAACCATTTGGAAACTGTTGAAGCGGAAACGGAGGCGCGTTCGGCGAATTGCTGGGTGGTGAGCATATGGTTGGAAGTGGTCATCTGCAAACTCCTTTCAGTTGACACCTGGTCGATGGAACAAAAAGAAAAATTTGACGGGCCAGATCATCTCAAAAACTGAAGGAATAAGCAAGAGCGGGCACCTCGACCAACCGGTGCAATCGGGTCGCCGTTCTACAACCTTGAGGCAATGACAATTTCATCAAGATCCGTTTGGATAGGGGGTGTGTCGGCGCCCAAAGATGGCGGTCCCTATTTCCTGGATAAGTATTTTCTTATGCCTTGTCAGCTCAGTGTTGCCGTGATTTCCTCTACGGATGAGGCCACCTGGGCTGCCAGCTCTTCCAGAGTGGTGGTTTTCAGGACCATTAATTCCAGGCTGGCGGGGGATACCGGCAACTCAGAAAAGCCGGGACCGCCCCCAAACCCGGCCAGACCGGCGACATAATTGGCGAGGTGGACGATATGGGCCAACTGGTTGTCCTCGGAATTTTCCGGACTGTGGTGAAAACGCATGGCCGCGGCCTGGCTATCCGGGAGTTTCCATTTTTGACAAAGATCTTGAGCGATTTCGGTGTGATCAAACCCCAGGATGTGATGTTCGGCAGACAAAAATGAGGGCGATACATCTCGAAGATACTGATCGATCGCCTTTCGGTGCTTGGCAATGTAGGGGTCCAGCGCAAGTTTGCCGGCATCGTGAATGAGACCAACCGAAAACGCATCATTTTCCATGCTCGGCGCGCGTTTTAGGGCGATCAGACGGGATGCCAGAGCCGTTGCCAGGCTGTGCTTCCACAAGCCGCCCGCATTCAGACCATAACCTTTGAGCTGTTGGCCCAGCATCGAAGCGGAGGAGACCATGGTGATCACCTGTTCCAGAGTCTGGTATCCCAGGACGACCGAAGCCTGGTGGATGGAACTCACCATGCCGCTGAGGCCGTAATAGGCCGAGTTGGCGACTTTCAGGATTTTGGCGGCAATGGCCTGGTCCGTTTCAATGATTTTGGAAATATCTTTGAAGCTTGAATTGGGATCGGATA